>Ga0247755_1000001_pt1 | contig 299511 bp, 274 predicted proteins | sample UWRJL096311B4_FD_180948 | JGI IMG/M metagenome (GOLD analysis project Ga0247755, IMG submission 180948) | Plant litter microbial communities from Arlington Agricultural Research Station in Wisconsin, United States - UWRJ-L096-311B-4 | ecosystem: Environmental > Terrestrial > Plant litter >... | reverse complement strand
GACAGGCGTCAAAGAAGGCCACGCCACGATGCACGTCAACGCCGTGGTCAACTGCGGCTTCTTCGTCCCGTCGGCGAAGTGGGAAGGCACCTACACGGTCACAAGCCCGACAGGGCTAGGGGTGTCGGACGGCAGCGACCCGCCGGCGGCCACCACACTCGAGACCGGCGGCCTGACGCAGAACAAATCGGTCGCGGTCGAAGCGACCCTGGCCTCAGGGACGTCGACCACGCTGAAAACCACAAGCAACAGCTTCCAGGACACATGCACCGGCTCGCAGGTCAAAGGCTCGACCGAAAGCCCCTACAACGCAGCCACGATCGGCGGCAACGTCTCGACCCTGAGCTTCAGCGGCTGCACCCACACAACCCACGTCGTCAAACCCGGCAGCCTATCGGTGGAAAACATCGCCGGCACCACAAACGGGACAGTCCGCTCCACGGGCGCCGAAGTCGAAGTCGAATCGACAACCTATGGCGTCACCCTGGAATGCACGACGGCCAGCACCGACCTGGGCACCCTGACAGGCGTCAAAGAAGGCCACGCCACGATGCACGTCAACGCCGTGGTCAACTGCGGCTTCTTCGTCCCGTCGGCGAAGTGGGAAGGCACCTACACGGTCACAAGCCCGACAGGGCTAGGGGTGTCGCCATAGGAGCGCCGACCGGCCGGGGGCTACGCGGCAGGCGTCGGCTCCCGGCCGAGAAGGACCGAGGCGGAGGGAATCCCGATGACCTCCCCCTCGAATCGCTTCCGGGTCCCGTAGACGAGCCAGCTCGTGTCGATTTCGCCGATGTCCAGGTCGAGCCGCAGCTCGTCCGCGTGCTCCTCGAGGTGCTCGATGTGGGTCAGGCCAGAGTCGTAGAGGCCGGCTAGGAGCTCTTCGCCGACTACGGGCTTGGAGACGACGTCGATCACCTCGTCCCACTGCGAGAGATCGACGTAACCCTTGGTCGCGGGAACGATCCCCAGCGATTGCGGACGCTCGATCTCGCGCCGGGTCAGCACGACCAGGTGCTTGGTCGGATAGATGAAGGTGTCGACGACGAAGACCTCGCGCCAGTAGCGCTCGGTCACCTCGTGAACCCGGGGATGGGCGCTGCACTGGACGAGAAAGGAGTCCTCCCGGCCGCGGATCAGCTCGAGACCCGCCATGAAGTCGTCGATGAACTCGAGCTCGAACTCGTCGATACCCTGAAACTGCATGTAGCGGCGCACCGCTCGCTCATGGCACGTCCCCGCGGGGCCGAGAGTCACCAGCCTCATCGGATGCGGCCGATCCTCCTCCGATCCCATGGGGCAAGGATACCCGAGCAATAGAGAATCTCAAGCGGTGCTACCACGCGGGTACCTTGACCTGGTAAGGCCAGTACTTTAAGCTGCTCCAGCAGGCGTGCCAGGGACGCGCCCGCAGCGCATCTACGCAATGGGACCGGAGGGGAACACGTGAGGGCCGAGATACGAGCAACCTGGCTTGTCTCATGCTCGGCGGCCAGGTTCTCGCCAGTCTCCGTCATCACCGACCAACCATCAGGGGAGGAAAATTGATCTCTCGAATTCACAATAGGCTCGGTACGGCCGGCTTCGTGATCTCGATCATCGCTCTTGTCGCTGCGATGACCGGGGGTGCCTACGCCGCCCTGTCGAGCGCCGACAAGAGCTTCGTCAAGAAGGAATCCAAGAAGTTCTCCAAACAGTTCTCCAAACAGTTTGCGATAGCAGGTCCGGTGGGCCCGGCTGGACCCCCCGGTGCGCCAGGTAAAGACGGGGCCAACGGCAAGGATGGGGCTGCGGGTCAGGATGGTGCCGATGGCACGAGCCCGACCACCGAAACCTTTGCTGGGACTAAAGGAAGCTGCACGAATGGCGGCATAACCGTCAAATCAGCGAGCTCGCCTGTCAACGTCTGCAACGGGAAAAACGGAGAAGATGGGGAAGACGGAGAAACCGGCTTCACGGAAACGCTCCCGCCCGGAGAGACCGAGACCGGAGCCTGGGCGCTCAGCAGCGGGACGCAATCGTCCTTCGTGCCTCTCTCGTTCAACATCCCTCTCGCCGAAGCACCGGAATCTACGCATTTCGTCAACAAAAACGGTGAAGAATTCGTATCGGCCAACTTCGAAACCTTCACTGCCGTCTACCAGACTCCAGTCAACTGTCTGGGCACGGTCGAGGCTCCGACCGCTCCTTCCGGAATGATCTGTATTTACGCAAAAAAACAGGCGGCCATCGAAGGGGCGAACCTTGGCTTCATCAACTCGACCGAAGACCAGCGTTGGACGAGCGGCGCCACCTTCCAGTTCTTGAAAGCGACCACCACCAGCGCGATCGCCTGGGGAACCTGGGCGGTCACCGCCAAATAGGCACATTTTCAAGGACCTGATCAAGGCCCCTTTCCCGCCAGGGAAAGGGGCCTTTTCCGTTCACGCTGGCGCTGAAGATCGGTTAAGATCTCCTTTTCACTCAGGAGCTATAGGGGGAAAAGGTGCGCAAGGCAATAATTGGATTGGCGGTGGCGGGAATTCTTCTGGTCGTGCCTGGCTGTGGCGACGGCGACTCTTCGGTCAGCAAGGCCGATTACGACCGGCAGCTGGAGCTCGCTTGCAATAAGGGCCTGAGGGAACGGGAAGAAACGGTTGAGCAGATCAACAAAGACTACGAAGAAAATCAGGCCCAGAAAGCCACGACGGAGTTCCAGATCGAAAACCTCATGACGCTGATCGGTCTCTACGAGGAAACGACGGAGGAAATCGCCGACATTGGGCTTCCCGAGCAGAAGGAAAAGGAGGCGGAAGAACTTCTTACGGCACGGGAAGAGGCGACCGCCAAAATCAACGCCGATCCGCTTGGCACCCGCGACTCACTCACGACCATCTTCGCCGATGCCAACAAGCTGGCCGAGGATCTGGGAGCCAAAGCCTGTTCGTTCTGAGGTTCGAGCGAGCTAGTGACCTGAGTCATTAGTTCGCAGGCATAGTCACCTGCCCGTCGAAGTCGTCGCCATCGCAAGCGACGATGGGAGGCGGTTATGCCCGTACGTGCAGAGGTCGTGCTCAGCAACGAGGAGCGAGAGGTGCTCGAGCGGTGGGCCCGTAGGCCCACCAGCGCCCAGGCCCTGGCGCTGCGCTGCCGCATCGTCCTGGCGGCGGCCGACGGAGAGCGCAGCATCGACATCGCCGAGCGCCTCGGCTGCACCCGCTCGACGGTGGGCAGGTGGCGAGGGCGCTTTGCCGAGCGAGGCCTGGACGGCCTGCATGACGAGCCCAGGCCGGGCAAGCCGCGGCAGATCAGCGACGAAGACGTGGAGCGGGTGGTCGTCAAGACCCTGGAGGAGAGCCCGCCCAACGCAACCCACTGGTCGACCAGATCGATGGCGGCCCAGACCGGCATGAGCCAGAGCGCGATCAGCCGGATCTGGCGGGCCTTCGGGCTGAAGCCCCATCGCACCGAGCACTTCAAGCTCTCCCCCGACCCGCAGTTCGTCGACAAGGTCAGAGACATCGTCGGGCTCTACCTCAACCCGCCCGAGGCGGCGGTCGTGCTCTGCGTCGATGAGAAGTCCCAGATCCAGGCCCTCGAGCGCTCCGCGCCGATCCTGCCGCTGATGCCCGGCGTGCCCGAGCGCCAGACCCACGACTACGTCCGCAACGGCACCACGAACCTCTACGCCGCCTTGGACGTCGCCTCCGGGAAGGTGATCGCCGAGATGACGCCCCGCCACCGCGCCGAGGAGTTCCGCAGGTTCCTCAACCTGATCGAGCGCTCGGTTCCAGAAGGCCTCGAGGTCCATGTCGTGCTCGACAACTCCTCGACCCACAAGACACCGTCGATCCAGCGCTGGCTCAAACGGCACCCCCGCTTCACCTTGCACTTCACTCCTACCTACAGCTCCTGGCTGAACCTGGTCGAGCGCTGGTTCGCCGAGCTGACCACGAAGTGGATCAAGCGCGGCGCCCATCGCTCCGTCCGCGACCTGGTCGCCTCGATCCGCACCTGGATCGCCAACTGGAACGACGAGCCCAAGCCCTACGTCTGGCACAAGAGCGCCGACGAGATCCTCGACAGCCTCGCCGCCTACTGCCGGCGGATCAACGACTCAGGTCACTAGTCGAGATCGTCCAGCTGGCCAAGCGCCTCATCGAAGCCGCCTGCGTGGGCTTCGATGAGGCGGGCGGCGATCTCCACTTCCCAGAACCTCGCACCCGCCAGCCAGGCTTGGCCGAGATAGTCCCAGGCCTGGATCGTGGCGCCGACGGTGGTGTTCAGCGCTTCGCCCAGTTGTTCCATCAGGTCCTGGAATTCCTCCTGCATGCCGAGGATGACCGGCTTCGGATCGGTCTGGCCCATCCTCGTCTCGACCATCACCGTGTGACCGGTGCGGACGCCGAAGAACCAGGCGTCCTGGAGGTGGTTCTCGATCGCCGTCAGCTGGCGCTCATCGAGATCGAGTACCTCAGCGCACTCGTTCGCGAGGGGCCTCAGAGCCTGCTCCTTCGCGCTTTCGACCGCATTGGCCAGGTTATCGCTGCCGGAGAACATTTCGCCGCCAATCTAGACAACTGGGTTTAATCGAGTACGACTAGTTGTACTACGCGGGTACCCGAAGCGCAACAGGCCGATCCCTGATCACCCGGGCAAAGAGAAGGGCGGCCCGGAGGCCGCCCTTCTCGATCCGGCAGCTCGGAGGCAGGCTCCGAGTCGCGTTCCTCAGGTACCGGTGCAGGTGCGGATGATCCCGGCCGACGCCTTGGTGCCGTCCGAGAAGATCGCGGTCGCCTTCGCCTGCAGCTTGCCGTCGGGGCATTTAGCGGTGAGGACGCCCTTCTTGTTGATCGTCAAGTTGAACGTCTTGACCGAGCCGCTGCCGCCGGCGATCTTCGGGATCGTGGCGACGGTTTTGAGGCCGTAGCGACCGTTCTTGACTTTCTTGATTTTCAGGGTCGTGACGATTGCCCCGGTCACCGGCGCCGAGAAGTAGGCGTGGATGTAGAGGGTGGTCGTACCGCCGCTGAAGCCGCCGTTGAGGACGAGCAGCTTGGAGTTGACGTCGATCGGTTTCTGTTCCGGGAACTGGACCTCTACGGTCGTCTGCCCGGTGCCGATGATCGCGCTCTTGCAGGCTTTTTCAGCCGCCTTGGTATCGCGGGACTGCAGCTGGCCGGACTTGCAGACCGGCAGGCCCTTGACGTTGATCGCGCCGTTCTTGTCGGTTTCGACGATCGTTTCCTTCAGTGCCGGCGGGTGGCTGCCGTCCTTGGTGGAGATGTTGCCCGAGGCGTTGAGGCTGATCGGGGCGAGCTTGTTCTTCGGCAGCTTGGTCGGAGTGAAGCCGCCGTTGAAGGTGAAGACGAGGTTGCCGGCTTCGACCGTCACCGGTTTGTTGTTGGCGCCGGTGGCGATCCCAGCCACGCTGACGGCGATCAGGGCCGCGAGGGCCATCGTCAACATCAAGTACTTACGCATATCCCTATATCTCTCCTTTGCGGCAGCCCGTCCTGAGGGTCGATGCCGTCGGAACGCTTGCTTTAACTGTCCAGCGGGTCAAACTACCACCCCCGCCCTTTTCCTAAACCCGCCGACGGCGCGAAAGGATCGGATCGCCCAAGGGCTACGGCCGCGCCCTCGCCCGGCGTAACCGTTCGCGCTCCACTGCCGCGGCCTCCGCCCCGAGAAACGGCAGCGTTATCCAGAACATCAGGTCCGGCAGGCGGCTGGGAAGGCTGGCCGTGGCGCCGTGGAGGATCTCGCTGTAGAGGAGCTCGTTGATGCCGCCCGCGACCGCCAGCGAGGTGATCCCCGGCAGCTCGACCGAGGTCTCCGCTCGACCGGCCTCGAGCAGGCCGGTGAACTGGCGCAGCGCCGAGTCACGCCTCGCGAGCCCCTTGGGGCCGGCTGCCAGCACCTCGACGATCGCGAACCTGGCCTCGTGGGGATGCTGGGAAAGATGCAGGAGCAACGTTTCCAGCGCGGCGCCGATCCGCTCCACCCAGGGCGAGCCGGACCGCGACTCGAAGGCCTCCGTCGCCTCGGCCAGTAGGTTCCCCAGGAGCACGTCATAGGCGGCGAGGAAGCAGTCCTCCTTGCTCTCGAAGAGCTCGTAGAAGGTCTTGCGGGAGACGCCCGCAACGCTGATCACGTCCACCACCCGCGTCTCGGGATAGCCCCGCGCCGCGACGACTTCGACCATCGCCCGGGAGATTCGGCTCCGCTGCGACTCCGTCACCGCCTCCCGGGGCAGGCCATGCCGTCCCCGGGGGAGACGCTCGCTGGGCTTGGCGGAGCGCCGGCTGGAGGTCACCAACCGACTGTAGTGCGTCCGAGCCGACCAGTGAAGGTTTTTTCATCTAAACTGCCCCGCCATGCGAGCTCTCGGGAGGCTTCTGGGCGGGGTTGCACTGCTTGCCCTGATCGTCGGCGCAGTCGGCTGCGGCAGCGGCGACTCGAGCACCGGGTCGGACGAAACCACCGAGGTCCTCTACCCGAGGATCAAGGGCCCTGGGCGCGAGTTCATCATTCCCGGCGGCGACAACGTCACCCAGTTCTTCGGCGAGGAGGCGTCGGCTGCCGAAAGGGAAAGGGCCTCGAAGGTGGTTCAGGCCTGGATGAAGGCCCGCGTCGCCGAAGACTGGGCAACCGACTGCGGCCACCTTGCGCGCGAATACGTGAAAACCCTGGTCGTCGATGCCCGCGCGGTCTCCGAAGGGAAGGCGAAGAATTGCCCGCAGGCCCTGGCCTTCTTCGGCGATGCCGCCTCGGGCAGCTCGGGGAACACCCTGACCGGCCCGATCGACAGCCTTCGCATCAGGGATACCGTCACCGGCAACACCGAAAAGGAAGCTTTCGCGCAGTGGCACGGCCCGAACGAAATCGACTGGATCCTTTCCCTGCGGAAAGAAGGGGGAGCCTGGAAGGTCGCCCAGGCCAGCCCCTCTAACCGCACCAAATAGAGGCCGGCTGCTGGCCGGCTCAACGGTCCAGCCAGACCACCTGCTCGCGATCCGGCCCGACGCCGACCAGGCGCACCGGGACGCCGACGAAGTCTGAGATGAAGCCGAGGTAGTCCAGCGCCTCCCGCGGCAGGTCGGCGGCGTCGCGGCAGGCGGTGAGGTCGGCGTCGAAGCCCGGCAGCTCCTCGTACTCGGGTGTCGCCGAGTGGAGGATCGACTGGTGGTAGGGGAAGGTGTCCAGCTCGGCCCCCTCCCTGGAGCGGTAGCGCACCGCGACCCGCAGCGGGCCGATGCCGCTGAGCACGTCGAGCTTGGTGATCGCCAGCGCGTCGAGGCGGTTGAGGCGGACCGCGTAGCGCAGGGCGACCAGGTCCATCCAGCCGCAGCGCCGCCGCCGGCCGGTCGTGGTCCCGAACTCGTGACCGCGCTGGAGCATCTGCTCGCCGATCTCGTCGAACAGCTCGGTCGGGAAGGGCCCGGCGCCGACCCGGGTCGCGTAGGCCTTGGCGATCCCCCAGACCTCGTCGATGTCCTTCGGCCCCACCCCGGCGCCCACGCAGGCCGCGCCGGCGATCGGGTTGGAGGAGGTGACGAAGGGATAGGTGCCGTGGTCGAGGTCGAGCAGGGTCGCCTGGGCGCCCTCGAAGATCACCGTCTCGCCGCCGTCCAGGGCGTCCCAGCAGAGCCGGGCGGTGTCGGCGATGTGGGGCTCCAACCGGTGGCCGAAGCTGATGTGTTCCTCGACCATCGCGTGCAGGTCGAGGCGGGGGTCTGGGACGCCGCCCTCGACCTCGATCGGCTTCGCTTCCTCGCCTGCCTCCTTCAGCTGCTTGCGCCGCTGCACCGAGAGCTCGCGCAGCGCCTGCTGCTTGGGCTCCAGCGCGGCGCGGATCTTCGTCCGCAGGATCTTCTCGTCGAGCAGGTCCTGGACGCGGATCCCCAGCCGCAGCGCCTTGTCGGCGTAACAGGGGCCGATCCCGCGCCGGGTGGTGCCGATCGAGAGCTTCCCCAGCTTCGTCTCGCCAGCGGTGTCGAGCAGCACGTGGTAGGGCATGATCAGGTGGGCGTTGGCGGAGATGCGCAGGTTGTTGACGCTGACCCCGGCCCGTTTCAGCCCGTCGATCTCGCCGAGCAGGACCCGCGGGTCGACGACGACGCCGTTGCCGATCACGCAGGCCTTCTCGGAGTGGAGGATCCCCGAGGGGATCAGGTGGAACTTGAACTCCTGCCCATCGCGGACGATCGTGTGGCCGGCGTTGTTGCCGCCCTGGAAGCGCACGATCGTCGACGCGCGCTCGGCGAGCAGGTCGACGACCTTCCCCTTCCCCTCATCGCCCCACTGGGCCCCGACTATGACCACTCCTGGCATGCCGCGGGGGATTCTGACGCGGTTTAACCGGCGGCGCGGGCTCGGTAGCGATTGTCGGAGCCGAACAGCGGCAGCGGGTCGCCGCAGATCTCGATCAGACGGGAGACCGTGCGGCGCCCGATCTGGTCCTCGAGCTGTTTCTGGCCCTTGTCGACGTCGCCCTGGGCATTGCTGGTGACGAGCATCGGCCGCTGGTTCTCGTAGCGCTCGTTGACCACCGCGTAGAGCTGCTCGACCACCCAGTCGGTATGGCGCTCGGAGCCGAGGTCATCGATGTAGAGGAGGTCGACGGCGGTCACCCGTTCGAAGAACCGCGCGTAGGCGTTCTCGTTCTCGGCTTCCTGGTAGGTCTGGCGGATCCGGGTGAGGAGCTTCGGGGTGAAGTAGATCCCGACCGACTTGCCCGCCTTCAGCGCTTCACTGGCGATCAGCATCCCCAGGGTGGTCTTGCCGGTGCCGGTGTCGCCCATCAGCCAGAGCCCCCGGCCCTCTTCGAGGTTGCGGTCGAGGTCCTCGACGTAGGCGCGCGCCGCCTGGACGACGTGGCGGGTCGTCATGTCCCGCGCCATGTCGGCGACCGGCGGACGGTCGAAGGAAACGCCGCGGTAGCGAGCCGGGATCGCCGAGGCGACGCCGCGGCTGCGGCCGCGGTTGAGCCGCTCACCTCGGCACTCGCAGGGACGGGCGACGTCTTCGGGGCCGAGGATCCAGCCGGAGCCGTCGCAGACGCCCCGCGGGCAGGCCTGTTCGCGGAAGGGCTCGGAGCGGGCGATCGCGGGCATCAGAAGTCAGGCCCCGCCGCCGCGGCGTCCTCGAAGGGCGGCGGTTCGCCGGCCGGCTGCTCGATCGGCGGCTCTTGGTGGGCCTGGTCGGCGAATTTGGGATAGCGGTCGAGGAAGACCAGCTTCCTGGTCCCGATCGGGCCGTTCCTGTGCTTGGCGATGATCAGGTCGGCCAGGCCGTCGGGCTCCTCGTCGGGGTCGCGGTAGTAGTCCTCGCGGTAGAGGAAGGCGACGACGTCGGCGTCCTGCTCGATTTGCCCGGACTCGCGCAGGTCGGAGAGCTGCGGCTTCGGCGGCGTCCGCTGCTCCGGCGCGCGCGAGAGCTGCGAGATCGCCACCACCGGCACCTCCAGCTCGCGGGCGAGGATCTTCAGCCCGCGGCTGATCTGGCCCACCTGCTCGACCCGGTTGGCGCGGTGGTCGTCGGAGCGCATCAGCTGGATGTAGTCGAGGATGATCAGGCCGAGGCCGCCGCGCTCCTGTTCCTGGGCGTGCAGCCGCCGCGCCTTCGCCCGCAGGTCGAGGATCCCGAGGTCGGAGGAGTCGTCGAACCAGAGCGGCGCCTCTTCCAGCTCGTTGCAGGCGCGCATCACCTTCGGCCAGTCGCGTTTGGAGACCTGGCCCTTGCGCAGCTTGTCGCCGGAGATCCGCGCCCGGCAGGCGATGAACCTCTGCGCCAGCTCTACCTCTGACATCTCGAGCGAGAAGAAGGCGACCGCCTGCCCCTTCTTCACCGCGACGTTTTCGGCGATGTTGGCGACCAGCGCGCTCTTGCCCATCGCCGGCCGCGCCGCGACGATGATCAGGTTGCCGGGCTGAAAGCCGCCGGTGATCGCGTCGACGTCGCGGAAGCCGGAGGGGGTGCCGGTCATTTCGGTCTCGCCGGTCGAGAGCTTCTCCAGCCGGTCGACCTCGTCGTGGAGGATCTCCCCCAGCAGCTTGAAGTCGCTGGCCTGCTCTTTGTGGGCGACCTCGAAGAGCAGTTTCTCGGCCCGCTCGGAGAGCTCCTTCGGCTCGCCGTCGCGCTCGTTGACCCAGCCCTGGATCTCCTGACCGGCGCCGAGCAGGCGCCGCAGCAGGGAGTTCTGCTGGACGATCTCGGCGTAGTGCTTGGCGTTGGCCGCGGCCGGGACCTTGGCCGCCAGCTCCGAGACGTAGTGACGCCCGCCGGCCTCCTCGGCCTGGTTGCGCTGGGTCAGCGCCTCGCTGACGCTGAGCTCGTCGACGGGGGTCGAGGCCGCGTAGAGGTCGTGGACGACGTCGAAGATCAGCCGGTGCTTGTCGAGGTAGAAGTCGGCGGCGTTCAGCTTCACCTCGTCGATCACCCGGGTCAGCGTCGACTCGGAGACCAGCATCGCGCCCAGCACCGATTCCTCGGCCTCGATGTTCTGCGGCGGGACGTGGGTGGAGGGCTGCGGCATGGGTTTCAGTAAAGGCGCCCCGGCGGCGGAACCGGGGCGGCTGCAAGGAGCCTGTCAAGCAAACCAGAGGCAGGCCGCGACCATGCACGGCTTCCGTGCAAAAGCCGTCAAAAGAAATTCACGCTTCGGTGACGTTTATGCGGCAGTTCCGAAGGAGAGCTGGTGGTGCTGGGCGGGAGGGATCAGGCCCTCCTGCTCCTGGCGCAGCTCGCCGCGGCGCAGCATCCGCAGGGTGAGGATCGCGATGCTGAGGATCGCGGTGGCGCCGAGGCTGAGCTGGATGCTGAGCAGCCCTTCCCGGGTCCAGTAGACGTCGCGCAGGTCGAGCAGGAGGGCGGCCTCGTCGAAGGTGAGGCCGAAGCCGGCGCCCATCGGGATCGCCAGCTTCTGCTCGAGCCGGTCGTCGTCGGTGAGCAGCGCCGCGGTGCCCGAGCCGAAGGCGAGGAGGATTCCGGGGACGAAGTGGTGGATGTGGCGGCCACCGATGTGGACGTTGCGGAACGGGCCGCGACCGTCCTTGATCGCCCAGGTCGAGAGGCGCACCATCGCGAAGGAGCCGAGGAAGCCGGCCAGGAGGTTGAAGAGGACGGTTTCGTAGCGCGGCGCCTCGACGTAGCCGCGGACCGCGACGCCGACGGTGTCGGCAGCGGCGGCGGGCGCCGATTCCAGCAGCGCTTCGGAGTCGTGCGCCTCGCCCGCGCGGCGGGCGAACATGCGGCTGAACTGGCCGGCGATGACGAGGCCGGCGGCGCCGAGAGCCACGGTGGCGAGCCCGACCGTTGCTTGCTCGGAGCGAACCCAGCCGGACCTGCGACGACGTCGGAGGACTACTTCTCCTCGCTGATGATCGTCTTGACGGCTGCGGTGGTGCCGTCTCTGAGCTCGATCTCGACCATGAAGGTGCCGATCTCGCGCAGCGGCTGCTCGAGCTTGATCTGGCGTTTGTCGACCCGCAGGTCGCGGGCCTCGCGCAGCGCGTCGGCGATCTCCTTCTGGCCAACCGAGCCGAACAGCTTGCCGTCCTCGCCGGCGCGCTGGTGGATCGTCAGCACCGTCTTTCCGAGCAGGCCGGCGGCCTCCGCTTCGCGCTCGGCACGAGCCTTCTCGGCCCGCTCGGCCGCCTCCATCCGCCGCTTCGCTTCCTCGAGCGCACCGGCGGTGGCGGGCTGGGCCAGCTTGCGCGGGACCAGGTAGTTGCGCAGGTAGCCGGGGGCGACGTCGACGACGTGACCGCGCTCGCCGAGCGAATCGACGTCCTGCAGCAGGATCGCCTGTGCCATCAGCGCTCTCCGACGTAGGGAAGCAGGGCGATTTCGCGCGCCCGCTTCACCGCCACCGACAGCTGACGCTGGTGGCGGCGGGAAAGTCCGGTGACCCGGCGACCGCGCGTCTTCCCCTTGTCGGAGAGGAAGCGCCGCAGCAGGTTCAGGTCCTTGTAGTCGACGACCTCGGAGTTGACCCGCGTGTATTTGCGGGGACGGGCGCGATCGGCTCCGCGCCGGCCGCCGCCGCGGCGGCCGCCTGCGGGTCGCGATGAAGATTGCTCTGCTCGTGCCATCGGCGCGAGATGCTACAGGGCGCCGCATTGCGGCGCCCTGTAGGGACGGCTAGAAGGGAATGTCGTCCTCGGAGGCAGAGGATCCCGCGCCCGCCGGGGCGCCGCCGAAGTCGGACATGTCGGCCGGTACGTCGCTCTGCGGCGGGCTGAAGCCGCCGCCGTTGCCACCGCCGTTGTTGCCGCCCCCGGACCCGTCGCGCGAGCCGAGGAACTGCACGGTGTTGGCGATGATCTCGACCGACTGGCGTTTGTTGCCGCCCTGGTCCTCCCACTCGCGCCAGTCGAGCCGGCCTTCCACCGCCACCGGGCGGCCTTTGGATAGGTAGTTGGCGCAGTTCTCGCCCTGGGCTCCCCAGACGGTGACGTCGAAGTAGTTGGGCTTGTCCACCCATTCGCCCGACTGCCCGTCTTTGCGGCGGCTGTTGACCGCGACGCGGAGCTTGCAGACGGCGGTCCCGCTACCGAGATGACGCAGCTCCGGATCCCGGGTCAGGTTCCCCGTGATCACGACCACGTTTACGTTCGAAGCTGCCATTTGAACTCAACTCCTCTGGATTCGCTTGTCGGATTCCAGTCTAAGGAGCGGCCCGGCTCTACTCTCCCCCCTTGCCCGAGGGTTCCCGCAAACAGCGGCGGACGTTCCGCGCTTACTCGTCGTCGGACTCGGCCGGGGAGTCGTCGCGATCCTCGCGAGCTCCCTGGGGGGCGCCGACGCGCTCCCGCGGCCCGGAGGGGGCGGCGGCGGTCGGCGGGACGACCACCGGCGCGCCGGGGTCGACCTTGAAGATCCGGAAGCGAAGCACGCCGTCGGCGATCTTCAGGTTGTGGTCGAGCGAGTCGAGCAGGTCGCTGGGGGCCTCGAACCGCATCCAGCGGTAATCCGCCTCGGTGCGGTGGTTGATCTCATAGGCCATCTTCCGCAGGCCCCAGTCGTTCTCGTTCTTGAGGTTGCCTTTGGCCTCGATCTGACCGCGGGCATCCTGCGCCAGCGCATCGCGCGCCGGGGCGTCCAATTGGGGGTCCAGCATCAGGACCAGCTCGTATTCGCGTGGTGCGGCCAAAACGGCGAAGGACTATAGCGGCGGGGGCTTTCTAGCGCGGGGCGAACTCTTCGGAGCCGTCGCCGACCGGAGGGGGCGGAGCTGGCGCAGGCATCGGCATCGCGGGTTCTGGGACCGACACGGGTTCCGCTGGTGGCGGCGAAGGAGCGGGAGCAGGAGGAGGGGTCACGGCACGCGGAGCGTCCCTTCCCCTCCGGCGCTGTGGTCTGGGGTCCCTTTCCTTCGTTCCTGCGGCGGGTGGCGACGATTCCGAGGACTCTCCCGGTAGGGAGAGCCCGGAATCGGAGACAGGACCCGCCGCCCGAGCGCCTGGTCCCGAGGGTCCCGGCAAAACCCGCGGCAGCCCAACGTCCGCTTCGAGCGCCGGCGCCTCCGGCGGCCGCAGCAGGCCGGGCAGCGCCTGCAGGGCGACCAGGACCGCAGCGAGGATCGCCACTCCCTTGCCGACTCCGGTCCACCTGATTCGTACCGCGCCCACCCCTGCCCAAGGAGCGACCCGGGAGAACTCTCCCCCCGGCCGCTCAGGCAGTCGCGGAGCGAGCGGCTTCGATGTCCTTCAGCTGGTCGTCGACCCAGTCGCCCGGGTTGCGGGAGAAGATGATCTCCCGCAGGCCCTCGGCCCACTGGCGCTTCTGCTCCGGGTCCATCGTCAGCGCCCGGTGGATCGCGTCGGCCTGCTCCTGAATGTCGAACGGGTTGACCGAGATCACGTAATCGATCAGCTCCTGGTGGGAGCCGGTGTTCTCGGAGAGCATCAGCACCCCGTCGCGGGTGTTGACCGCCGGTGCCTCCTTGGCGACCAGGTTCATCCCGTCGAAGAGCGAGTTGACCATCAACAGGTCGAAGTGCTTGTAGCGGGCGACGGCGTCGTGGAAGTTCTCGTAGATCTTCAGGTCGATCGGCATCCAGTCGGTGGTCCCGTGCCGGTGGTTGACGACCGCGACCAGCGCCTCGATCCGCTCGAGGTACTCGGCGTACTCGGGCACGTCCTGGCGCGAGGGCTGCAGGTGGGCGATGAAGGTGACCTTTTCGCGGAACTCGGGGTGCTGGGTGAGGAAGGTGTCGAAGGCGGTGAAGCCGCGCAGCACGTTCTTCGAGAGGTCGGCGCGGTCGACGCGGATGATCAGGTGCTGCCGCCGGCGCTCGAGCACCTCCCGCTCGGCTTCGGCCACCTCCGGCGAGGCGGCGGCCCGCTGCAGCCGCTCGGCGTCGATCCCCAGCGGGTAGGCCCGGGCGATCGTCTTGCCGCCCGCGTGGCGGACCTCGGCGGCCTCGTAGTCGACCTCCACGTCCTCGAGCAGTTCGTCGCAGCAGCGCAGGAAGTTGATGCAGTAGGCGTGGGTGTGGAAGCCGATGATGTCGTTGGCCAGCATCCCTTCGTAGACCGCCTCGCGCACCCTGTTGGGCAGGATCCGCCAGCTGTCCGGCTGCGACCAGGGGATGTGGACGAAGTGATGGAGGAAGGCGTCCGGGCGCTCGGCCTTGATCATTCCCGGGGCGGTGTAGAGGTGGTAGTCGTGCAGCATCACCAGCGGGTTGTCCTGGCCGGCGATCTCGGCCAGGACCGCCTCGGCGATGTCGCGGTTGACTGCCTGGTAGCCGTGGTCCCAGGCGTCGATCTCCTGCTGGCGGATGTCCGGCGCGTTGGAGATGTCCCAGAGGTAGTGCTGGATGAACCAGAGGATCGGGTTGGCGATCACGTTGTAGAAGCGGTCGTAGGCCTCGGCGTCGCTGCCGACCAGGCGGACGCGGTACTCGATCCCGTCCAGCTCCTGCTCGATCGGCCCGCCTGCTTCGTTGGAGACGGCGACGTCCTCGTCGGTCATCGCCGAGGCGATCCAGAGCGCGTCGCGGTGGGAGACCAGGCCCGAGAGCGCGGTCACCAGACCGCCGCCGCCGCGACGGACCGTCCGCTCCCCGTTCTCGTCGCGCTCGAACTGAAGCGGGCCCCGGTTCGAGACGATGATCAGCGGCGAAGAGCTCACGCCGCAGAGACTACGTGGTGGGGCTCAGCCGTCGAGGTCGGTGAAAAGCTGCAGCCAGTCGCGCAGCAGGCGCGGGGTGAGGAAGTGCTTGCGGGCGTGCTCCTTGCCCTGGCGCCCTAGCGTCTTGCCGAGCTCGGGGTCGCGGAGGATCTCCAGGCAGCGCTCGGCGCACTGCGAAGGCGAGTCGACGAGGAAGCCGCCGACCCCGTCCTCGATCTGCAGCGGGATGCCGCCGACGTTGCCGGCGACGGTCGGTCGTCCCTTCCAGAGCGCCTCGGTGACGGTCAGGCCGAAGCCCTCGCGGATCGACTTCTGCAGGCAGATGTCCGACTGCGACTGGAAGGCGTTGACCTCGATCGCGCCGACGTTGTTGAGGTTGCTGAGGATTTTGATGTCGTCGTCGCCGCCGGCGTATTCGAAGGTCTTCTGGAAGTACTCCATCCCCTCGGGGTCGTCGGTCGCCATCGAACCGACCATCGCCAGCTGCGCCTCCGGCACCTGCCCGGTCACCTCGCGGTAGGCGTCGATCACGCCGATCGGGTCCTTCCACGGGTCGAAGCGGGAGACCTGGGTGATCAGCGGGCGGTCGACGTCGATCCCGAACTGTCGGCAGACGAAGGCCGCGTCCTCGGGCGAGAAAGCCATGTTCTTCGGCGAGAGCGGGTCGATCGCCGGCGGGCAGATCCGCACCTCCTCGCGGTGCTTGCCCATCCCGTCGGGGACGTAGTCCTCGAGGTGCCAGACGCTCGCGTCGTACTCTTCGATCATCGGCAGCAGGCGGGCGATCGGCGCCGGGTTCGGCGTCGAGAGATCGATGTGGCAGCGCCAGATCCAGTGCTTGCCCTTCGCCTTGGCGCCGCGCAGCAGCCCGATCGGCTGGGGGTCGTGGACGATCACCACGTCCCACTCGCCCTGCAGCCCCTCGGCGTTCATCGCGTTGATTTCGTCGAATAGCTTCCACTGCTCGTCGCTCAGCGTCTCTTCCGCGCCCTGGAGGGAGTTGTGGAGGAGCTTGGTGGCGTTGTAGAACTCTTCCTTGCCGAAGATCACGTGCCAGTGAGCGTCGACACCGACGTCGCGCATCAGCGGCACCAGCGTGTAGAGGATCTCCGAGACCCCGCCGCCGAAGGCGGTGGCGCTGACGTGCAGGACCCGCTTCCCTTTCAGCGGCTCGGAGAGCTGGCGGACATGCTCCGTCAGCTCTTTGCCGACGATGTGGGTGTAGTCGGTGAGGGACTTTTGGCCGAGGGCGACTTCCTGAAGCAAGGCTGGAGTTCTACACCGATAGGCGGCGAGATGGCGTCCCGCGGTGTTCGCGGGTCAACCGGACGGGTCGTCTGGGCGCTGCCCGAGCGTCAACTCGATCTGCCTGCGATCGCCGTCGCGGAGGATCGTCATCGTCACCGTGTCGCCCGGTTGGTGGGTGGCGACCACCTTCGCGAGATCGTCCGGGCCGACGATCGGCTCGCCGTCGATGTCGAGGATCACGTCGCCGCCGACGCGGTAGCGGGTCGCCTGGAAGGGCAGCTTTTCGTCGGCGCCGTGGATCCCGGCCTCCTCCGCCGGCCCGCCGCGGGAGATTTCGGCCACCAGTCCCCCGAACTCGGTGTCGAGCCCGAGTTTGCGGGCGAGCTGCGGGTAGAGCGGCTGGCTGGAGATGCCGATGTAGGCATATTCGGCCTCCCCGTCCTCGCGCAGCTGGGCGATCGAGCGCTTGACCGAGGAGATCGGCACCGCGAACCCGACGCCGTCGTTGGCGCCCGAGTTGGTCTCGATCTGCTGGTTGATCCCGATCACCCGGGCACCCGCGTCGAGCAGCGGCCCGCCCGAGTTGCCGGGGTTGATCGAGGCGTCGGTCTGGATCGCGCCGGCGATCTGGAACTGGGTCAGCGATTCGACCGAGCGGTCGGTGGCCGAGACGACCCCGACGGAGAGGGACTGCTGCTCGCCGAACGGGTTGCCGATCGCCGCCACCGGCTGGCCGACGCGGAGGTCGCTGTCGTCGCCCAGCTCGAGCGGGTTGAGGTCAAAGCCGCCTGGCTTGATGCGCAGCAGGGCGACGTCGACGAAGGGGTCGAAGCCGACGATCTCGGCGGAGACGACGTTGCGGTCGGGGAACTCGACGTAGACGTGTTCGGCGCTCTCGCGCTCGCCGGTCGATTCGTCGGTGACCACGTGGGCGTTGGTGACGATTTCGCCCTCGCCGTTGAGGACGAAGCCGGAGCCTTCGGCTGCCTGTTTGCCGAAGACGGAGCGGATCGTCACCACCCCCGGCGCCGCCTCTTCGAAGACACGGCTGGCGTTGAAGCCCGGGCTCGAGGTCTCGATCGCCACTTCGGGCCGCGGCGGAGCGGCGACCGTCGCGGTCGAGCCCGCGCCCGCCTCACCCGTTTCCTCGCTCCCCGAGCCGCAGCCGAAGAGGGCGACGAGGCAGAGCAGCGACGCGGCGGCCGCGGCGAGGCGCCTCACGTTCCGGCCCTGGCCGGGGCGCGGGTCGAGCGCGTCGCCGGCGCGACCTCGACTCCCGGTGGGAGATCGAGGGTGAAGGCCGTGAAGCGGCGGCTGGAGCTGATCGTGATCTGCCCCTTCATCCGCTGCGCCAGCTCGCTCGCGATCGCCAGGCCGAGGCCGGAGCTGCCGGACTGGTCCGCGGTGTAGAAGCGCTCGAAGATCCGCTTCTGGACCCGCTGCGGGATGCCGGATCCGTCGTCGGAGACGGTCAGCTCGGCGCGGCGGTTGGCGGAGTAGGTGGTCACGGTTACGTCGGTTCCCTCGGGCGTGTGGGTCAGCGCGTTGTCGAGGAGAATACGGATGACCTGCCGCACCCGATCAGGGTCGGCCAGCGCGATCGCGGGCTCCTTCGGGGTGCGGAACTGCAGCCGCGACCCCCGCAGTTCGGCTCGGGCGCCGAACTCCTTCGTCACCTCTCGGGCGAGGGCGGTGAGGTCGACGCTGCTGGTCCCCATCACCACCGCGCCGGCGTCGAGCTGGGAGAGGTCGAGGAGGTCGGTCGTGAGCTTGGTCAGCCGCTCGATCTGCTGGCGCATGGTGCGGACGAACTCGGCCCGCTCCTCCGGGCTCGGGTCCTCGTCTTCGAGCAGCTCGACGAAGCCGCCGAGGCTGAAGATCGGGGTGCGCAGCTCGTGCGAGGCGTTGGCGATGAACTGCTTGCGGGCGCTGTCGAGCTCGGCCAGCCGCCGCTGCATTTCGTTGAAGGTGCGCGCGACGGGCCTCAGCGGGCCGACCGAGGCGACTGGAATCTTCGTCTCGAAGTTCCCGTCGGCGACCTTGCGAGCTGCCTCTTCGAGGCGTCTGAGGTTGCTGGCATAGGTACGGATGTAGCTCCTGACGATCAGAATCTCGAGCAGGAGCACGATCGCGCCGCCGATCAAGATCTGGGCCTTGACCGAGCCATCGTGGATCGCGGCCATCCCGATCGCGACCGTGTAGAGGTAGATGCTCGCGGCGGCCGCGATCGCAACCACGATCCAGAACATCGTGTGATCGCCCATAAAAAGGGGCCTGGACCGTCGCATCGGCGATTACTCCCGGAAGCGGTAGCCGACGCCGCGCACGGTGAAGAGGTAGTCCGGCTCCTTCGGGTCCTTCTCCAGCTTCTCGCGCAGGTGGCGGATGTGGACGTCGACGGTTCGCGGGTCGCGGTAGTCGGAGTCGCCCCAGACGTGCTCGAGCAACGTCTCGCGGGTGAGGACGCGGCCAGGGGAGCGGGCCAGGGCGCCGAGGATCTCGAACTCGACGTAGGTGACTTTCACCTCTTCCTCGGCCAGGGTAACCATGCGGCGGTCGAAGTCGATCCTCAGCTCGCCGCAGTCGATCGCGCCACCGCCGTCCAGGCTCCCGGCCGCCATCCGCGAGCGCCGCAGGGCGGCTTTGACCCGGCTGCGGAACTCGCGCATCGAGAAGGGCTTGGTGATGTAGTCGTCGGCGCCGACCTCGAGGCCGGCGACCTTGTCGGTCTCGCTGCCCTTCGCGGTCAGCATGATGATCGGGACCTGGCTGCGGGAACGCAGCTGGCGGCAGACTTCGACCCCGTTCAGCTGGGGCAGCATCAGGTCGAGGATGACCAAGTCGAAGCGCCCTTCCTCGAAGCGCCGCAGCGCTTCCGAGCCGTCCAGCGCCGAGGTCACGTGGTAGCCGTCCTTGCGCAGTGGGTAGCTGAGCAGGGTCTGAATCGACTGCTCGTCGTCGACCAGCAGGATGCGGGCTGAGCCGTTGGGCACAAGCTCAAGAGTAATGAGCGCCGCAGTTTGGACGCATGTGCGAGTACTAAGAACTAAGGATCTCGGAGGCCACGCCGATAATTACCGCGAAGGCCATGCAGCCCCAGGAACTGAAATCCCTCGTCGAAGCCGGTGCCTACAAGCCGGACCCGGCCCAGATCGCGAGCGCGATGCTGAGCCGCCGTGGCGTCCGGGAGCTGCTGACCGGTATGCACGCTACGGCTGCGCAAAATGGTCGTAGCCCGCAGCCTCCAGCAGTTCACCCCCGGGCAGCCTGATCTCGACCCCATCGCCGGCGGCAACCCGGCCGATCCGGGTCAACCCGGTTTCCGCCGTTTCGCCGACCGCGGCCGAGGCCTCGTCGAACCGGTCTGACGGCAGGGCGGCCAGCAACTCGTAGTCCTCTCCGCCGGCCACCCCCAGTTGCAGCGGATCGCGTCCCGCCGCCGCCGCGACCTCGGCCAGGCCCTTCGCCAGGGGCAGCGCTGCGGCGTCGATCGCGAGCGCGACCCCGCCGGCCTGGGCGATGTGACCCGCGTCGCCGGCGAGGCCGTCGCTGAGGTCGATCATCGCCGTGGCCCCCGATGCGGCGAGAGCCAGCCCTGAGCGCAGCCGGGGGGTGGGTTCGAGCTGGCGGTCGCGCAGGCGAGCGGCGGTGTCATCCGGCACCGCCCGCGCCAGGCCCGGGTCGTCGAGCAGCAGGCGACCGGCGCCCGCGCCGCCGAGCTCGCCGGTGAGGACGAGGACGTCGCCCGGCTGGGCGCCGCCGCGGCTGACGAACGCGTCGGCGCTCGCCGCGTGGCCGACGACGGTGATCGCCAGGGTCAGCGCCGGGGCGCGGGTGACGTCGCCGCCGGCGAGCGTGACGCCGGTTTCGCCGGCGAGCCCGAGCAGGCCGTCGAGCAGCGCGAGGAACTCGCCCTCGCCGAAGTCCGCCGGGGCACCGAGGACGACGTAGGCCTCGCCGGCCTCGGCGCCCATCGCCGCCAGGTCGGAGAGGGCCGTGGCCAGTGCCTTGCGTCCGATCGCGTCGAGCCCGGACTCGTCGCGGCGGAAGTGGACTCCGTCGACGATCGCGTCGACCGAGGTCGCCGTCGCGCCGCCGGGCACGGTGACCGCAGCATCGTCGCCGCTGCCGAGCTTTACCTGGGGGCCCGCCTCCGGCAGGCGCTCGCGCAGCTTGGCCAGCAACTCGAACTCGCCCATCAACCGACTATCCCAAACACTAAGGTGCGAACGGACGTGGAGAGCCGCCAACCATTCCTACACCGGGTAGGCGAGGCCGGATCGAAGCTCGGGAGGAAGCCCCCGCGCAGCCGCAAAGTCCGTCTCGCCCTGCAGATCGGCCTGGCGCTGCTGATCTTCGGCTTCCTCGTGCTCACGGTGATCGACCAATGGTCGGAGATCCAGGACGAGGGCGTCCACTTCCACGTCGGCTGGCTGATCCCGGCGATCGTGATCCTGCCCTTCTTCTTCGTCCTCAGCGCCTATGGCTGGGACCTCACCCTGCGCTTCCTCGGCTACCGGATCGGCTTCGGCCGCGCCCAGGTCGCCTGGGGGCAGCCGCTGCTGGCCCGCTACGTCCCCGGCAGCGTCCTTTACGTCCTGGGTCGGATCCTGCTCTCGGAAAAAGCCGGGATCCCGCGCCGGATCACTATCGCCAGCATCGTCTACGAACAGGCGATCTCCGCGACCTCGGCGATCGTCGTCGCCTCCTACTTCATCATCCAGCACCCGGATCTTCAGGGCGAGCCGTGGCGCTGGGGGGTGCTGCTGCTGATCCCGCTGGCGATCGCGGTCCTGCACCCGAAGGTCTTCGGCCCGCTGGCGAACAAGGCGCTGCGTATCTTCGGCCGCGAACCGCTGCCGGGGGTGATCCCGCTGCACGGGGTGATCGCCCTGATCGCCTTCTACATGCTGAACTGGGCGGTGATCGCTCTTGGCCTCTATTGCGTCGCCCGCTCGGTCACCTTCATCCCCTTCGAGGACGTGGTGCTGGTCGGCTCGGCGCAGGCGATTGGCTACGTCGCGGCGCTTGTGACCTTGATCGCGCCGGCCGGCCTCGGCGTCAAGGACGCCGCCTTCGCCTGGGCGATGAAGGCGGCGCTGCCGAGCAAGAGCTTCGCGCTGGGCTCGCTGATCGCGATCGCCGTGCGCGGCGTGCTCACCCTCGCCGAACTGATCTACGTCGGCGTGGTGACGATCATGGGGCGCCGCGAGGGGTGGAGCGTCCACACCGGGATCCTCCACCCGTCTCCCGAGGAGGAAGAGGCGGAGCGGCAGGCGGTCAGCTAGAGCGGGATGCGCGCGCCCAGCTGGTAGGCGGTGAGGGCGAGGGTCAGTAGCTGGAGGCAGCGGTCGCGGGAGATCGCCGCCAGGGGGAGGACCCAGATCAGGTACCAGGGGAGCAGCCAGGCGGTGGCCAGCAATAGGGCCATGGCGGCCCAACCCGCCGCGCGGACCCAGTCGTTGCCGCGCCAGGTCCAGACGAGCAGGTAGGCGATGGCGGCGGCGAAGAGGATCGCGGCGACGAGGCGAACGGCGCCGGGGTCGAGGCCGGTCAGCCGGGCCGTGGTGATGGGGATGCTCATGTAGCTGGTGCGGCTCTGGTTCTCGCCGGCGAGCCCGAAGCCGTGGAGCCAGTCCCAGCCGAAGGCGAGCTGGGCGGCGATCCCGACCGCGATCGCCGCTCCGAGCGCGCCAGCGAGTAGGCGGGTGCGGCGCCGGCTGCCCAGGAGGGCGAAGGGGGCGATGAAGGCTGCTGCGGCCTTGGTCGCGATCGCGGCGGTAAGGGCGACGCCCCCTGCCAGCTCGCGGCCGCCGAGGACGGCGGCGACGGCGAGCATTGCGAGCAGCATCGTCAGGCCGTCGTTGTGGGCGCCGCCGACGACGTGGACGAGGACCAGCGGGTTGAGGGCGACGAAGGCGGCGGCGCGCAGCGGATCGATGCCCCGCGGGGTCGCGAGGCGTGAGGCGACCGCGGCGATGCCGAGCACCGAGAGGGCCGCGACCGCCTTGAGGATCGCGACCGCGACGCCAATTGGCAGCCAGGCGAGCGGGTAGGTGGCGAGGGTGAAGAGCGGACCGTAGGCGCTCGTCGCTTCGGTCCAGGCGACCTCGGCGTAGGCGGGGTCCTGGGGCACGGCCAGCGGCGGGTGGACGTAGGGATCGAGACCGTGGCGGACGCCGAGCCGGGCGTAGTCGACGTAGCTGTAGACATCGTGGGAGAGGAGGACCGGCGCCAGCGCGAAGCCGGCGACGCAGACGGCGATCGCTGCCCAGACGAGCCGGGGGCCAAGCGCCGGCGCCGCTGCGAGGAAGCCGAGGTAGGCGAGGAAGCCGGCCCAGACGAGGCCGAAGGCGAGGCCCGGGTCGATCGCTACCTGCCCGCCGAGTCGCCGCCGCCGACGTCACCGGGGGCGGGCGGCGCGGGATACGGTTCCTGGCCGGCGCCCGGCGCGTAGGCGTCGGGGTCGTAGCCCCCGACCGCGGCGCTTCCCGGCGGCGGCGAGTCGCCGTCTTCGCTTTCGCCGCTGTCCCCGGAGCCGTCGAGGCTGGTCTCGTCGCTGGGACTGGAGCGCGCGTAGCGGCCGTAGAACGGCGCCCAGCTGATCTTCTGCTCCGGTTCGCTGAATTCCTCGCAGGGCACGCCGGCGCCGGAGTAGAGCCCGTGCCAGATGTCGGCCGGGAAGGTGCCGCCGAAGACGATCTGCCCGTGGACGCTCGACATCGAGACGTCGTTCGACTCCGGGTAGCCGACCCAGACCACCGTCGCCAGGTTGGGCTGGTAGCCGGCGAACCAGGCGTCGGTGTAGTTGTCGGTGGTGCCGGTCTTGCCCGCCTGCCCGGGGCAGCCGGTGTAGGCGCCGGTCCCGGTCCCTTCGACGATGTTGTCGTGCAGGAGGCGGGTCACCTCCCACGCCGCCGCTGGCGAGACGACCCGCTCGGGCTGCGAGCGTTCCGGGCGGTCGACCCGGCCGCCGGGGAAGACGACCTTGGTCACCGCCACCGGCTTGCGGTGCAGTCCGCCGTCGGCGAGCGTCGCGTAGGCGCTCGACATCTCCAAGGGCGAGACGCCGATCCGCAGGCCGCCGATGCCCTCGGCGGGGATCCCGTCGAGCGGTGAGGTGATACCCATCGAGTGCGCCGTCTGCGCCACCGCCTGGGGTCCGACGTCGAGGTCGAGCTGGGCGAAGACGGTGTTGTCGGAGGCGACCGTGGCCTGCTGCAGGTTGACGGTCCCCAAATAGCCTTCGTCGGCGGTGTGCACCGTCCAGTGGCCCCACTGCGGCAGGTAGAGGTCGAGCGGTTTCGAGGTGTAGTAGGTCGAGTAGGGGTCGATCCCCTGCTTGATCGCGGTGGTGAGGACGAAGGTCTTGAAGGTCGAGCCGGGTTGGCGGTGCCCCTGGGCGGCGAGGTTGAACTTGCTGTCTTCGTAGGAGGAGCTGGAGACCATCGCCCGGATCCGGCCGTTGCGCGGATCGATCGAGACCAGCGCCGCGGAGGGGTCGGTCGAGTAGGGCAGCGAGGAGCGCATCGCTTCCAGCCCGACTTCCTGCAGCTCTGGGTCGATCGTGGTGTGCACCTCGAGGCCGCCCTCGCGCACCACTTTCACCCCGTACTCATCGAGCAGCCGGTCTTCGACGTAGTCGAAGAAGTAGGGCTCGCGGTGCTCGAAGTAGCTCTCGTCGAGGTCGACCCGCAGCCCGCTCGCCATCGCCGCCCGCGCCCGCGCCGGCTTGACGTAGCCGAGCTTCGCCATCTTCTGCAGTACCTGGTCGCGGCGCGCTTCGGCGGCGTCCGGGTCGAGCAGCGGGTTGTATTCGGAGGGGGCCTGGGGGAGGCCGGCGAGCAGCGCCGCTTCGGGCAGCTTCAGCTTCCAGACCGGCTTCGAGAAGAAGATCTTCGAGGCGGCGCCGACGCCGACCGCGGTCGTGCCCTCGACCGTCCCGTAGGAGGCGACGTTGAGGTAGGAGCCGAGGATTTCGCGGCGGCTGTGGTGTTCGGAGTACTCGATCGCCAGCTGGGCCTCTTTGATCTTGCGCTCGATCGTCCGCTGCGGGTTGCGGATGCAGAGGTTGCGGACCAGCTGCTGGGTGATCGTCGATCCGCCCTCGACCGCCTCCCCGGCCTCGAGGTTCTTCAGTGCGGCGCGGACGATCCCCTCGTAGTCGAGCGCGTCGTGCTGGTAGAAGCGCTGGTCCTCGATCGCCACCGTCGCCAGCTGCACGCTCTTCGGGATCCGGTCGATCGAGACCAGCGAGCGGACCTCGGGCGAGGCGACGGTTCCCAGCTTCGAGCCGTCGGCGGCGTAGACGACGGTGTTGCCGCCGCGGTCGATCGGCTTGCAGCTGCGCAGAGAGGGTGCGTCGGCGGCGACGTCGAGGACCCAGGAGGTGACGGCGATGACCGCCACCGCGAGCAGGGCGGCGACGCCTGCGAAGACGATCAGGAGCTTGGCGCCGATCCCCCCGTGACGGCGCTGACGTCGCCGGTTGCGCTGCGTCATCGAAGAGAGGGTACTTAGAGCCCCGCGGCGGCCGAAGCCGTCAGGCGACGGTGTCTTCGGTGGAGTGGTTGTGGACGATCCCTTCGACCAGGAGCTGGTTGGGGACCACCACGGAGCTGCCGTCGCCGGGGTCGATGTAGGTGTAGGAGAGGGTGATGTCGGTGACCCGGCCCTCCTGCTCTTCGAAGCTGACGCGGTCGCCGATCCGGATCGGCTGCGAGACCGCGATCTGGATGCCGGCGATCAGGTTGGCGAGCGTGCGCTGAGCCGCGAAGCCGACGATCGCGACGACCAGCGCGGTCGAGGCGAGGACCCCGGCCGCCAGCCGCTGCAGCTCGGTGAACTGGCTCAGCGCCAGCATCGCCAGGATCAGGAAAACGGCGAGGAAGCCGAGGCGGCGCATGAGCCGCAGCCTGGTTCTGGTCGTGCGGGAGACCTGTGAGACTGCGGGCGACATGGAGAGCAACCTAGCCACCGCACCTGTCGCCGAGCCGTCGGCGCGGCCGTTCCCCCCATCGAACTGGGGACCCAAAGGGGCGCTGCTGGGAGCGGTCGGGGCGCTCGTCGCCGGCCTCCTGCTCGGCATCCCGGCGCTCTTCTTCGTCGAAGGCGACAACGAACTGACCACTGCCGGCAACGTGATCGCCCAGGTGGGGACGGTGCTGGGCTTCATCCTGGTGCCGCTGGCGATCGCCCGCTCGCGCGGGGCGGCGACGCTGGGCGAGGCGCTGTGGCGGCTCGGGGTGCAGCGCTTCCGCCCCTCGGCCTTCGGCTGGATGCTGCTCGCGGTGGTCAGCTACCTCACCTTCGCGGCGCTCTACTCGGCGCTGATCCTCGAACCCGAACAGGAGGACATCGCCGACGGCTTCGGGCCGATCCCGGTCCAGATCCTGCTGATCGTCTTCGGCGCCGCGATCGCCGAGGAGCTCTGCTTCCGGGGGATGCTGTTCGGCGGCCTGCGCGAGCGGCTGCCGAAGCTGCCGGCGGCGCTGGTCGCCGGGGTCGTCTTCGGCGCCCTTCACGCCTTCACCGGGATCAGCGCGGTGCCGCCGCTGATCGTCCTCGGCTTCGTCTTCTGCCTGCTCTACGAGAAGACCGGCTCGATCGTGCCGGGGATTCTGCTGCACATGCTGAACAACAGTGTCGCCCTCCTCGCTCAGTAGGATTTCCGCCCCATGAGTCGCCGCCTCTCGTCCCTGCTCGCCGTCGCCTGTGTGCTGGCGCTGCCCGGTACCGCCGCGGCGGCTCCCGCCAAGAAGCCGGCGCCGGCGCCGGCGCCCGCCTCCGAGGCGACCGTGAAGGTCAAGGTCGGCCATCTCGACGGCGGCCGGGCGGAGATCATGCAGAAGGTCCCGGTCACCGGGACGCTGACGCCGTTCGTCGCCGGCCAGGAGGTGAAGGTGACCTTTTACCTCGACGGGAAGATCCTCTTCAGCCGCAACCTGCCGGTGGGCAAAGCGGGCGGCAAGGGCAGCTTCCGGACCAGCATCGAGGTGCGCGAGAACGGCAAGTACGCAGTCGCCGCCAAGCACGTGGCGACGCCGGAGCTCGGCGCCGACGAGACCGTCCGCAAGAGCTGGAAGGTGAGCTTTCCGTCGCTCCACCAGGGCCAGTGCGGCGACGTCGTCGTCGGCTTCAAGAAGGCGATGCGGAAGATGGGCTACATCGCCAACTCCGGGAGCTGCTTCGGCGGCAAGACGGCGCGCGGCGTCCTCGCCTATCGCAAAGTCAACGACATGGCCCGCAGCATGCGTGCCGGCGCCGGCCTGGTGAAGAAGGCCTTCTCCGGCAAGGGCGGCTACGAGGTGCGCCACCCGGGTGCCGGCGAGCACGTCGAGGCGCCGCTCTCCAAGCAGGTGCTGGTCTTCGCCAAGGGCGACAAGCCGTTCGCGATCTACCCGATCTCCTCCGGCAAGTCCTCGACCCCGACCGTCACCGGTCACTACGAGTTCATCCGCCAGGAACCGGGCTACAACTCGCACGGCATGTACTACTCGTTCTACTTCTACGGCGGCTACGCGGTGCACGGCTACGAATCGGTGCCGGACTACCCCGCCAGCCACGGTTGCCTGCGGACCTTCATCGCCGATCAGCCCGAGATCTACGAGCGGATCTTCTTCGGCGAGGACATCTTCATCTGGTAACCGCTTCGAGTCGTTTTCCCGGCAGAATGCAGAGCCGGACAAAGGAGGCGGCATGAGGGTTTTCGTTGCTGGTGCGAGTGGAGTGGTCGGGCGGCCTACGGTTCGGCAGTTGGTTGCGGCTGGGCATGAGGTCGTCGGGATGACTCGTAGGGAGGAGCGGGCGGCGGAGATTCGGGAGGCCGGGGCCGAGGCGGTGGTTTGCGACGCCTTCGACGCGGAGGGGCTGCGAGAGGCGGTAGTGACGGCCCAACCGGAGATGGTGCTGCACGCGCTGACGGCGCTGCCGCCGAAGTTCGATCCGAAATCGGACTACCTGGCGGCGACCAACCGGGTGCGGAGCGAGGGGACTCGCAACCTGGTCGCCGCGGCCAGGGCGGCTGGGGCGCGGCGGATCGTCGCCGAGAGCGTCGCCTTCTTCTACGAGCCAGAGGGCGACTGGGTGAAGGACGAGGAGGCGCCCCTGTTCCGCGATCCGCCCGGGCGCTTCGCCGCCGCCTGCGACGCGCTGGTCTCGCTCGAGAGCCAGGTACTGGAGGCGGGGGAGCCGGAGGGCGTCGTCCTGCGCTTCGGCTGGTTCTACGGGCCGGGGACCTATTACGACCGCGGCGGCTCGGTCGCCGAGGAAGTGGCCAAGCGGCGCTACCCGGTGATCGGCTCCGGCGAGGGAAGGTTCTCCTTCCTCCATATCGAGGACGCGGCTGCCGCCTACGTCGCCGCCCTCGACCACGGCTCTCCCGGCGTCTACAACGTGGTCGACGACGAGCCCGCCCCGCTGCGCGAATGGCTGCCTGCCTACGCCGAGGCGCTCGGCGTGAAGCCGCCGCGACGAGTCCCGGCCTGGCTGGCGCGGCTGGTCGCCGGCAAGGACCTGGTTTCGACCGCGGTCACGATGCGCGGCGCTTCCAACGCGAAAGCCAGGCGCGAGCTCGGCTGGCAGCCGGCGCATCCGAGCTGGCGGCAGGGGTTCGCGGCGTCGCTCTCTTAGGATGCCCGCCGTGACCGACCTCGCCGCCGCCAAGGAGACCCTGCTCGCCGAGCTGCGCGAGCACTCGCTGATCCTCGGCGAGGTGACCCTGGCCAGCGGCGCGACGGCCCAGTACTACGTCGACGCCCGCCGCACCCTGATGCGCCCCGCCGGCTTCCACGCGGCCGGCGAGCTGATCGCGGCAGCGGCGGCCGAACATGGCGCCGAGGCCGTCGGCGGTCCCGCCACCGCGGCGATCCCGCCATCCTGCGCGGCGATCGCGGTTCCGGCCGGTTCCGGCCTCGTCGCCTTCTTCGTCCGCGGCTCGCGCAAGGAGCACGGGTTGCAGCGCTGGGTCGAGGGTCCGGTCGGCCCTGGCACCAGGTGCCTCGTCGTCGAGGACACCGTCACCACCGGCGGCTCGACCGCGCAGGCGATCGAGCGGGTCCGCGAAGAGGGCCTCGAGGTGGCTGGGGTGATCGCGGTCGTCGACCGGCTCGCCGGCGGGGGCGAGAAGATCGAAGCCGCCGCCGAAGCGCCATACCGGGCGCTGGTGACGATCGACGAGATCTACCCGGACCGCCCCGACCGCGGTTGATGGAGCCGGACGCGGTCGAGATCCGGGTGGTCGGCTGCCTGGTCGAGAAGCAGCGCACCACGCCCGACGCTTACCCGCTCTCGCTCAACGCCCTGCGGCTGGCCTGCAACCAGTCGACCAACCGCGACCCGGTGGTCTCCTACGACGAGGAGACGGTCTCCGAGGCGCTGCGGCGAACCGCCCAGCGCGGCTGGACCCGGCTGGCGAGCGGCGCCGGCAGCCGCGCCCGCAAGTACCGGCACCTGCTGCCCGAGGCGCTCGGGCTCGGGGACGACGAGCTGGCGCTGCTGGCGGTGCTGATGCTGCGCGGGCCGCAGACGCCGGGGGAGCTGAAGCAGCGCAGCGAGCGCCTGCATCCCTTCGCCGATCTCGCGGCGGTGCAGGGGACGCTGGAGCGGCTGGTCGAGCGCGAGCTGGTGGTCCGCCACCCGCGGCGGGCGGGCCAGAAGGAGGACCGCTACGAGCAGTTGCTGGGCGGCGAGATGATGGAGGGGGCGCCGACGGGTTCCCACTCTGTCGCGGAGCCGGAGCCGTCGTCTTCCGGGTCGGTCGACGAAGACCGGCTCGACCGGATCGAGCGCGAGATCGCCGTCCTTCGTGCCGAGCTCTCCAGCCTGCGCGAAGCCCTAGGGGAGAACGAACCGCCTAGCGCTTGATGGCGAGGACCGCGGTCCGCCGTCCGCCCGGGATCGCGACGACGACGTGCGTCTTCAGCAAACCACGCGCCTGCAGCAGCGTGCGGCCGCCCGCGGTCAGCGGGACGCGGAAGGTCTTGGTACCGCCGCCGCTGAGCTGGAAGGCGCTGCGGCCGATCAACCGGCTCACCGGCCGGGTCCGCGGACCGCGACCGCGGTAGTGGGCGACCGGGACGCGGAAGCGGGTCCGCAGCAGGATCTGACCCGGGCAGGCGGTCCCCGCCGGCCACAGGCAGGCGACCCGCACCCGCACCCGCTTGCCGCTCATCCCCACCTGTGAGAGCTGGAGCGCGACCGGGATCGTCGCCCCCTTGCAACCGAGCAGGCGGTCTTCGCCGGGGTCCCAGTCGAGCGCGTAGGCGCAGACGCGCTGGCGGCCTGACTTGACGGTCGGCAGGCTGACGTCGAAGCCGTGGCGCGAGCCCGCTTCCGGGAACTCGGTGGCGACGTCGCGGCGCGAGCGGCTGGCGACCTGTCCGAGGTCGTAGAGGCTGACGTTGGGGGTGCCGATCTTGCCGCCGACCGCAAGCCTGATCGCCAGCGGTTCGGCCGGGGCGTTGGGGTCGAAGGCCCAGCCGCGGACCCGCACCTGGCCGGCGGCGGGGGCGGTAGCGAGGTCGAGATAGCCGATCGGGTCGTCGCCGGCCGGCAGGCTGGCCGAGCCGACGGTGGGGCCGTCGACGTAGTTGTTGTCGATGTTGATCGAGACCCCGCCGTAGGTCTCGTTGTGGCCGCCGCGGTACTGGTGGATCCGCTGGTGCTGTGCCCAGGCGTTGGACGGCACGACCGAGTCGACGGTGTTCTGCTGCCCGTTCCAGTTGGCGATCCAGAGCGCGTCCGGCAGTTCGTAGCCGCTCCCGATCTGACCGGCCAGGTCCTCGATCCCCGAACCGCTGCTGCTGTAGACGCCGGAGGAGTAGCCGAGCTGGTGCAGTTCCTGGGTCCAGGCCTCGAGGAAGGCGAGGGTCGCGGCGCTGGCGCTGGAGGTCTGCGAGTAGGCCTCCATGTCGAAGTAGATCGGGCTGCCGGGGCCCATCGCCACCGCGCTCGCCTCTTCGACCGCGTCGATCGCGGCAGCGGCCCCCTGGGCGGTCGCCTGGCTGGAGGTGAGCTTGGCGCAGCTCGAGCAGGCGCTGGTCGGCGCCTGCAGGCCGACGTAGGTGGGGATGATGTGCCAGCCGGCTTCGGTCTGGTCCGCGACCCAGCTGGAGGTCAGGTTCGGCTGCGAGCAGGCCCGGTTGACGCCGCCGATGTAGACGCCGATGGCGCGGTAGGGCGAGCTTGCCCAGGCCGTCATGTACCGCGAGGACGGCGCGCTGCAGGCGTCGAAGCCGAGGCCGGTGAAGATCGAGCCCGCCGCCGAGGCGGTGGCGCCCTGTCGCGCGAAGGGCAGAGCCGAGGCGCGGGTGGCCGCGCGCGGTTCGACCAGGATCGCCCTGCGGCGTCCGATCGCCTCGGCGGGGCAGCGCTGCTGCGCCGGCGGGGTGCCGAGGTAGACCGCGCGGCGGTCCATCCGCACGCACATCCCCGGGTCGCGGTCGAGCCGGTAGACGGGCCAGCCTGGCGGGACCTGAATCGTGCGGCCGTCGAAGTGGACCGACCGGGTCGCGGCATCCGCCGAAGGCGCAGGCCCCCCGACCAGCGCGACAAGCGCCAAAAGCGGCAGGAGGAGGGGCCAGAGGCCGGAGCGGTGGACCGGGATCACGATCTGCACTCTCGCTACAACCGGCCTGCCCCGGCAAAAGTCGCGGCCCGCCGGGAGAAAGCCTGCATCACGCAGGAGTGCCCCGAGCTGGATTCGAACCAGCGGCCTATCCCTTAGGAGGGGATCGCTCTATCCATCTGAGCTATCGGGGCCGGAGCTGAATTCTCGCTTAGTTGGCTGAGAGTTGTCGAAGTTGGTTTGAAGTGCGTGCCACGCGTGCGGGGTGGCTCGGCAACATCGCTTGCATGAAACCTGCACAGATACTCGACATGTCCGCCGCACGGGTTAATGTGGGGAACATGTCCAAGATGATTCAGATCAGGAATGTTCCCGACGACCTGCACCGGCAGCTGAAGGTCCGGGCCGCGGCGGCGGGGATGAACATGTCCGACTACATCAAGCGGGAGCTCGACATCCGGACCCGCAAATCGACGATTCCGGAGATCATCGCGAGGAGGGAAGCGCGGGGTCGGAAGTCGACCGGCACCGTTCAGCAGACGGTCGACATCATCCGCGAAGCGCGGGGTGAGTGAATGGCGGTCGTCGACGCTTCGGTCGTGGTCGAGTTCCTCGGGGGGGATGAACGCACGCTCGCGCTCGATGAGCGGCTGAAGGCCGAAGAACACGCCCTTTGGGCTCCGCATCTGATCGACGCCGAGGTGGGGCACGCCCTGCGCCGCAAGGTCCGTTTGGGGCAGATGGAGGCCGAGGATGCGGAGGAGGCGATCTGGGAACTCAACGACCTGCCCTTGCGACTTGTCGAGCACGAAAACCTGGTCAAGGTCGCCTGGGACCTGCGCGACAACTTCACCTTCTACGACGGTCTCTACGTCGCCCTGGCGCTGATACTGGGCGAAACTCTGCTCACCTTCGACGCGCGGATGGCGCGCTCGGGGCTCGACCTCCCGATCGAGGTTCTTGCGTAGCGCTTTACGCGTAGAGGGTCTCGGAGGCGAGCTCGTCGGCGCGCCTGCTCCAGAGCTTCACTTCCATGTAGACGTCGTCGCCGTAGGCCTCGAGCGCGTCGAGCGCGATCAGGGTGAAGCGGTCCTGCGAGATCAGCTCCTGGTCGACCGTCTCGCCCTCCAGCACCGCGGTGGCGGCGACGGCGCCCCGGACCAGCGGCCGTCCCCAGACCAGGGTCACCGCTCCGGCCCGTCCGTTCTCGCCGCGCCAGCGGCCGATCACGTCGTCGTTGAGGTCGATGCGCCAGTCCTCGTTGTCCTCGGCGAGGATGTCGGTGAAGTCGGCCCTGGCGGCGAACTCGCCCGGTTCACCTTCCGGCGGCTGCACGTAGGAGACGTGGCCGAACAGCTCCAGCCGCCCCTCCTCGCTTTCGGTGCGGGCCGAGCAGGGGACCCAGACCCGGCCGCCCCAGGCGCGCTCGGGGAACCAGTCGACCTCGGCCGGCAGCTCGGCGCCCGCCGGCAGGTCGCCGACCGCGTCGACGGCCTTTCCGAACTCCTCGCGCAGCCGCTCGGCGAAGCGCCCGTGCGGGATCCCCTCCTGGGTGCTGTCGGCGATGAAGCGCGGGATCGGCCTCGGGGTGGGGCGCATCAGAGGCACTCTTTCAGGTCCGCCGCCGCCCGCTCCGGCGGGTAGACGTTGATGTCGACGCCGGTGCCGAGCTCGAAGCCGGCCTTGATCGTCAAGCGGGGGGCGATGTCGACGTGCCAGTGGAACTGGCCGGCGCCGCGGGGGGCGGTGCGGACCCAGAGGTTCAGCTCCGGCGGGCCGTCGAAGAGCTCGGCCAGGGCGCGCATCGCGGTGCGGATCATCGCCGCGCCGCCCTCGTCCTCCTCGAAGCGGGCGGCCTCGCGGCGCGGGATCACCCGCAGCTCGAAGGGCGAGCGCGAGGCCCAGGGGCAGATCAGCGCCGCCTCGTCGTCGATCGCGACCAGGCGGTCCTGCCGCCGTACCTCCTCGACCAAGATGTCGCTGAGCAGCCCGCCGCCGGCGGTGCGTTCCCCGTAGGCGCCGACCCGCTCGCGCTCGCGCGCGATGGCGGCGGGGACGAAGGGCAGCGCGTAGAGCTGCGCGTGGGTGTGCTCGAGCGAGGCCCCGGCGCCACCGCCCTCGTTGACGATCAGCTGCAGGTAGGAGGCGTCGGCGTGCGCCCGCATCCGCTCGCGCCAGGTGGCGACCGCGGCGGCGAACTGCTCGTCGCCGAGCTCGGCCATCGCGGTCACGTGCTCGGGCGAGTTGATCAGCACCTCGTGCGATCCCTCGGCCGGCCGAGAGGAGAAGAGGTCCGGTTCGCCGGCCCGTTTCGAGGCGAGGAGGGGGTCGCCGCTGCTGGCGAACGCCCCGGCTTCTGCTGCTTGTTCGGACTCGGGAGCCGCCTCGCCGCCGAGCGCCGGATAGAGGTTCGGCACCACCCGCGTCTTCCAGCCCGGCGTGTCGGCCTCGCCGCCGCCGGGACGCAGGGCGTAGAGCTCGGGCGGGGTGCGGTCCTCGCGGCCCTCGCAGAAGGGGCAGTTGTCGGGACCCTTTGGCTCGCTCGCCCGCGCCGAGAAGCTGTCCGGGCGCGCGGCCCGGCCCGGGGCGAGGATCGTCCTCAGCCCCGTCAGCTGGTCGATGCGAATCTCCGGCGAGCTCAGGAGCGGGAGGGGGGAAGGTCGCCTACGTCGGGCTCGTCAGCGGCCGGTGGCTCCGGGGGCGTCGGAGGTGCCGGCGGACGCGGCGGGCGCTCGGTTCCCGCCGCCCGACCGGCCGCGCCTTTGCCGACGAACGGCTCGAGCACGTCCATCGGCAGCGGGAAGACGACGGTCGTGTTCTGGTTGGTGCCGATTTCGAGCAGCGTCTGCAGGTAGCGCAGCTGCAGCGAGGCGGGGTTGGTGCTGATGATGTCGGCGGCGTCGGTGAGCTTCTGCGCGGCCTGGAACTCGCCCTCGGAGTTGATGATCTTCGCCCGCCGCTCGCGCTCGGCCTCGGCCTGGCGCGCCATCGCCCGCTGCATCTGCTCGGGGATCTCGACGTCCTTGATCTCCACCGCGGTGACCTTGACCCCCCACGGCTCGGTCGACTCGTCGATGATCTTCTGCAGCTCTTCGTTGAGCCGCTCGCGGTCGGCAAGCAGCTGGTCCAGCTCGGCCTTGCCGAGCACCGAGCGCAGCGCCGTCTGCGAGATCTGCGAGGTGGCGATCAGGTAGTTCTCGACCTCGACCACGGCGCGGTTGGAGTCGACGACGCGGAAGTAGGCGACCGCGTTGACGCGGCAGGGGACGTTGTCACGGGTGATCACCTCCTGCGGCGGGATGTTGAGGGTCACCGTCCGCAGGTCGACCTTGACCATCCGGTCGACCAGCGGGATCAGCAGGATCAGGCCCGGACCCTTCTGGGCGATCAGGCGGCCGAGCCGGAAGATCACCCCGCGCTCGTACTCGCGCAGGATCCGGACAGAGGCCCCCACCGCGATCAGCGCGAAGAACGCGAGGACGATGAAAATTCCTGCGACTGCCTCCATCAACCGGCTCCTTCGCTCGTGTGGGCCGCGGTCTGCGGCTCGGGGCGGACCACCAGGGTCAATCCGTCGACCGCCTCGACCCTGACTTTATCCCCCTGCCGGATCGGGGCTGCCCCGTCGGCCAGGCGGGCGCTCCAGATCGTGCCGCCGAGCCAGACCCGCCCATCGGGGTCGATTGAGGTGCGCGCCTCCGCCGTCGACCCGATCATCTCCTCGGTGCCGGTGCGGACCTCGTCGTTGCGGTGCGCCTCGAGGACTTTGCGGCTGACGAAGTAGAAGGTGATCCCCGAGAGGATGCCGAGGGCGATCAGCCCGCCGCCGGCGTAGTCGGCGACGTCGCTGTCGGAGCCGAAGGCGGCGACGCCCGCCGCGGTCAGCCCGATCACGCCGAGCACCGCGAGGATTCCGCCGGTCGGCAGCAGCAGCTCGGCGAGCAGCAGCCCGACCCCGAAAAGCGCGATGACGACGAAGGCTTCCATCGGTTCCGATTATCCGCTCTTCAGCGCGTAGCGGCGAACGTCTTCTTCGAGTTCGGAGTCCTCGGCGTATGGCCCCTGTTTCAGGTGGACGAGCTCCCCGGCCCGGTCGTAGAAGGCGGTGTCCGGCAGTCCGCCGAAGGCGCCGAGCGAACTGAGGATCTCTTTGTCGGGGTCGCTGTAGCTCGGGTAGGGCACCGGCTCCTCCTCCAGATAGGTGCCGGCGGCGTCGTCGGAGTCTTCGGAGTTGACCCCGAGAAAGGCGACCTTCTTTCCGTACCGCGCCGAGAGCTTCTGCAGGACCGGGAACTCGAACCGGCAGGGCCCGCACCAGGAGGCCCAGACGTTGACCACGACGGGGTAGCCGCGTAGCGCGGCGATCCGTCTTTCGTAGCCGCCGATGCCGCCGGGAAGCAGCTCGTTCGCCTGCTTGTGCAGCGCCGCCAGCGCCGGCGGCGAGCCGGCCAAAACCTTTGCGTAGTCCGGGTGGGAGCCGTCCCCGTCCCCGCCTCCGGAGTCGCCGCAACCGCTGCCGAGGAGTACCGCCAGCGCCAGCGCCCCTACCGCAAGCAGTGATCTGAATCGCGCGCCCATCCGATCGGTGGGTACAATACGGGCGTTCGGTTCGCGGCTCGCGAATCGCGCTGAGTTCTCGGGGGGAGACACGCATCCGGGTCGAATCCCTCGAAGCCTCGTTCACCTTGTCCCAGCCGTCTGTCTGTTTTCGGTAGGGACGGAAGCCCCAGAAGCCTTCTATGGCCAAGACCAGCGACGTTGCCGCAGAGGCGGCAGTTCCTTCAAGCGCCGACATCGAGCGGGCAGCGGAGTTTGCCCGCGAGCCCTTACTGCTCGACGGCGAGGGCCCGGAGGCTCTGGCCCCCGGCACGGCCCGGCGGCGCGCCCTCGACACGGCGCTGAAGGAGCTCGACGAAGGAGCCGAGCACCCCTCGATCCAGTGGCGGCGGGACTTCTCGCTGCTGCTGGGGCTAGAGCGCTTTCTCGCCGATGAGCCGCCGAAGCTGCGCGACGGCGCGGAACTGAACCCGCACCAGGTCGACGCCCTCTCCGGGACCCTGGCCGAGCTGATGGGCCAGCAGCAGGCCGGCGGCGCGCCGGTGGCCGAGAACGGCAACGGCGACGGGGCCGAGCCGAGCGACGAAGCCGCTCCCGAACAGCTGGGTGACGGCGAGGTCGACGACGAAGAGGACGAGGAGCTGGATCCAGACGAGGAGCCGCAGGACTGGGAGGAAGGACCGGCCGAGGAGGACGAGGAGGTCGTCGAGGAGGCACCCGAAGACCCCGGCGCCGAGCGCCGCTTCTGGTTCGAGCACGCGACCGGCGCCGGCAAGACCGTCGCCGCCGTCGGCTTCGTCGAGGCGACCCGCACCGGCGGGGTGCTGATCCTCACCCACCGCCGCAACCTGGTCGACCAGTTCATCGGCGAGATCTCCGACCGCGGCTACAAGGAGCGGCTGCGACCGCCGCTGCTGGGCGACCGCGACGACCCCGACGGCCCGGTCACGGTCGAGACCTACCAGTGGTTCGTCCGCAACCACAAGAAAATCTCCGACGCCTACTCGATCGTGATCTGCGACGAGGCGCACACCGCCCTGGGCGAGAAAACCAGCGCCTGCATCCGCGAGCTGCCCGGCCCCGTCTACATCGGCATGACCGCGACCGGGGCGCTGATCGCCCGCCACGTCGCAGACCTCTTCCCGACCCAGACCTCGCGCTTCGACCTCGCCCAGGCGGCCCGCCGCGGCGTGATCGCGCCGCTGCGTTGCCTGCGGATCCCGCCCGGCCCCGGGGTGCGGACGATCGCCAAGGTGCCGCTGCGCAAAGGCGAGGTCGACCAGGACTTCGACCAGGAGGAGCTGGCCGCGCTGCTCGACCAGGAGCCCTTCAACGTCGCGATCGCCGACCTCTACCGCAGCCGCTTCCGCAAGATCCCGGGTGTCGTCTACACCGCCGGCGTCCAGCACGCGAAGAACGTCGCCAAAGCCTTCCGCGACGCCGGCATCAACGCCCAGGCGGTCTCCGGCGAGACGCCGAAGCGCGAGCTGGCCGAGATCCTCGCCGGCTTCGAGCGCGGCACCGTCGACGTCCTCTGCAACGCGATGCTGCTGGCCGAGGGCTGGAACAGCCCGCGGGCGACGATCTGCATGCACCTGGCGCCGACCGCCTCGCGGCGGATCTACCAGCAGCGGGTCGGCCGCGTCACCCGGCGGGCGCCGGGCAAGGAGTCGGGGATCGTGCTCGACTTCGTCCACCCGGCGACCACCCACGACGAGACGATCGTCACCCTGCACAGCCTGCTCGACCGCGACGTCTACCGCGGCGGCGCGATCGTCGTCGGGCCGGTCCGCCGCGGCCGCGGCCGCAGGATCCGGGTTGAGCGCCGGATCGTCCCCGTCTCCGACGTCGAGGAGCGGCGGATGGAGGTGCTGGAACGGGAGATCTGGCGGATCGCGGTCGAGAACCTCGACTACCCCGAGCAGCACGCCTGGGCGGCGCTGGCCGGCGCGCGGGTCAACACCCAGGGCTGGCGCCGGGCGCGGGCAATGCTGCAGAACGACCGCACCAAGGAGCTGCGCAAACGCTTCCTGCTGACCTGCGTGCAGCGCAACCGCAACGCCCAGCTGCGGCTGAAAGCGCTGAGCGAGATCGCCGACCTCGGCGACCCGGAGGCCTTTGACGACGCGATCGAAATCGTCGGCACCTGGAGCCGCGAGGACAAACGGGCGGGGACGAAGACGCTGCTGCAGGCGCTGATCGACAAACGGATCGGTCGCCGCGACCAGGCGCAGGCCTGGGTCTGGCGGCTCGCCGGCTACACCCGCGAACTGCACGAGGAGTACGCGGTGCAGCGCTGGCCGGAGACGAAGCGGCTGCTGGGGCTGCTGGTCAACTCCTCCGGCCGGGCCCATGGGCGCAACGCGCGCCGGCTGGTGCACGCGGCGCGCAAACAGGACCGCCGCCTGGCGGTGGCGCTGCTGGCCGCCGCGGTCTCGCACACGCCCGAGGGCGAGGAGGTGCTGCGCGGGGCGCGGATGCGGATGGCCCGGAAACCCTCGGCCGTCGCTCGCGAGCTGCTGAAGAATTTCCCCAAAGGCGGCAAGCGGCGCCGCAAGCGCAAACGCAAAGACGGGCAGAACGGGAAGAGCGCCAACGGCGGACCGCCCGAGGGCGAGGCGAAGCCCGCCCGCAACCGGCGCCGCAGGGCGAAGGATTCAAAAGCGGGTGAGGTGGACCTCGCCGGCGCCGACGGCGATGCGGTCGCCGCCGGCGGTGACGACGACGAGGTAGCCCCGGTCGTCGATGCCGTCGGCGATTCCTGAGCCTCCCTCCCAGGCGACCTCCCGGCCTTTTAGGGCGTCGCGTTTGCGCCACTCGGCGAGGACTTCATCTGGCGGTGCCTGGATCCAGTGATTCAGGCGGTTGTTGAGGATCTCGGTCGCGCTCCCTTGGTCGTTGGGAAGAAGCGAAATTGCAATGGCCCGGAGCTCGGGTGGGAACTCGGTTTCCTTGATCGTGAGGTTGAGGCCGATGCCTATTACTGCCCAGCTGTCTTGGGGGCGGGCCTCGATTAGGACCCCGGCCAGCTTGCGGCCTTCTACGTGGATGTCGTTGGGCCACTTGACCTTGCAGTCGAGAGTGGGGTTGAGCTGCTCGGCTGCCTCGCAGACGGCTAGGGGGACGGCCAGGGGGAGCATCGTGTGGTGGTCTTCGAGGGGGCGGACGATTGCGGAGTAGAGGAGGGCTTTGTCGGGGGGGGCGGTCCAGGTGCGGCCCTGGCGGCCACGGCCGGCGCTCTGCTCGCCGGCGGTGACGACGGTGCCGTGGGGGGCTCCCGCGGCGGCCAGCTCGCGGGCGCGGGTGTTAGTCGAGTCGGTGCGGCGGTAGTGCCGGTGGGGACTACCGAACGTCATCCAGAAGCGCGGCGAGGAGGCCGTCGACGTCGTGGCGCTCGGCCTCGACGTCGACCTCGAGGCCGGCGGCGCGGACGGTCTCGCTGGTGATCGGGCCGATCGAGACGATCCGGGCGCCCTTGGGGAAGCGGTCGCCGAGGGCCTCGGTCAGGTTGGTAACGGTCGAGGAGGAGGTGAAGGTGACGTAGTCGGCGCCCTGGGCGGCCTCGACTTCGTCGTCGCTTGGTTGCTCGCGGACCGTCTCGTACAGGGCGACGACGTCGACCTCGGCGCCGCGCTCGCGCAGCGCGTCGGGGAGGACGTCGCGGGCCTCGGCGGCGCGGGCGACGAGCACGCGGGCCCCCGCGACCTCCGTGTCCTCGAGCGCTTCGATCAGGCCCTCGGCGACGAAGCGCTCCGGGACCACGTCGGCGAGGACGCCCCCCTCCGCCAGCGCCCGCGACGTTCCGGGGCCGATCGCCGCCACGGTGACGCCGGCCAGCGCCCGCGCGTCGAGGCCGGCGTTCTCCATCGCCTCGAACAACAGGCGAACGCCGTTGGGGCTGGTGAGGCAGACCAGCTCGTAGATCCCGAGCGCTCCGGCGACCTTCCGCACCTCATCGGTCTCGATCCGCGGCTCGATCCGGATCGCCGGCAGCTCGACCACCTCGGCGCCGAGCCCCCGCAGGGTCGCCGCCAGGCCGCTGGCCTGGGCGCGGGCCCGGGTGACGACGACCCGGCGGCCGTGCAGCGGCCGCCGCTCGAGCCATTCCAGGTCCTCGCGGCGGCGGGCGACCTCGCCGACGACGATCAGCGCCGGCGCCTTGATCTCCTCGCGGGCGACCACGTCGGCGATCGATCCCAGGGTTGCGGTCACGGTGCGCTGTCCCGGCCAGGTCCCGCGTTCGATCGCGGCGGCCGGCTCCTCTGGGTCGCGACCGGCATCGATCAGCGCCGCGGCGTTCTCGCCGAGCCGTTTGACGCCCATGTAGAAGACGAGCGTGCCGGGGAAGCTGGCGAGCGCCGGCCAGTCGAGCGCGCTCTCCTCCTTCTCCGGGCCCTCGTGGCCGGTGACGAAGGCGACGGCGGAGGCGTCGTCGCGGTGGGTGACGGGGATTCCGGCGTAGGCGGTGGCGGCGACGCCGGCGGTCACCCCCGGCACCACCTCGAACTCGACCCCGGCCTCGCGCAGCGCTTCGCCCTCCTCGCCGCCGCGGCCGAAGACGAACGGGTCGCCGCCCTTGAGCCGCACGACGCTCCTGCCGGCGCGCCCGGCCTCGACCAGGCGGGCGCCGATCTCCTCCTGCGGCACCGAGGGGACGCCGGGCTGCTTGCCGACGTAGACGAGCTCGGCGTCCTCGCGAGCGCCGTCGAGGGCGCCGGGCGGGATCAGCCGGTCGTAGTAGATCGCGTCGGCGCCGGCGATCAGCTCCAGCGAGCGGGCGGTCATCAAGCCCGGGTCGCCGGGCCCGGCGCCGACCAGATAGACGACCCCGGCCCGCGCGCTCACGCCATCTCCTCCGCCCGGTCGAGGAGGTCGCGGGCGCCGGCGCCGAGCAGGCGCTGGGTCAGTTCGGCCCCGGCCAGGGCCGGCTCCTCGGCGTTGCCGTCGATCCGGTCGCGCAGCCACTCGCTGCCGTCGGGCAGGCCGACGAAGCTCTCGATCGCGATTCCGCTGCCTTCGACCTGGGCGTGGACGCCGAGCGGGCTGGCGCAGGTCGCCTCGAGCAGGGCGACGACGGTCCGCTCCGCGGTCAGCTCGCGCATCGCCTCGAGGTCGTTGATCGTGCTCGCTGTGTCGATGGTTGCCCCGTCCTCGGCCCGGACCTGCAGCGCCAGGGCCCCCTGGCCGGCGGCCGGCACCATGCGGTCGACGGGAATCGCGAAGCCGATCTCGCCCTCGCGGCCGAGCCGGCGCAGGCCTGCGGCGGCGAGGACGATCGCGTCCAGCTCTCCCTCGGCGAGCTTGCTCAGGCGGGTGTCGACGTTGCCGTGCAGCTCCTCGACCCGCAGGTCGGGCCGCGCCGCGAGCAGCTGCGCGCGGCGCCGCAGGCTCGCGGTCCCGACCCGCGCCCCCTCGGGCGCGTCGTCGAGCGAGCTGCCGGCGCCGATCCAGACGTCGGCCGGGTCCTCGCGCGGCGGCACCGCGGCGATCTCCAGCCCTTCGGGCATCGCGCCGGGCAGGTCCTTGGCCGAGTGCACGCCGATCTCCGCCCCGCCGGCCAGCAGCACCCGCTCGACCCCGCGCACGAAGCGCGACTTGTCGCCCGGCTCGCCGTCGGAGCTGGCCTCGACCATCTCCGCCCCGCCGAGCCGCTCGGCGACCCAGCGCGCCTGCGTAAGGGCGAGAGCGCTACCGCGGGTAGCGATTCGCACGCCTAGTCCTTGCGGCGACGAAGCTCGGTGACGTTGTCGACGCCGGCTTCGAGCTCGACTTCGGTCTCGGGGTCGAGGCCGAACAGCTCGCGCAGGGCGCTGACGAGGTAGTAGGACTCGCCGGAGCAGGCCGAGCCGCGGATCCGCAGCGTCGGGTCGTGCAGCAGGCGAGAGGCGATTGCCTTCGCCATCTTCTCCAGCCGCTGGCGGTCTGCCTCGGAGAGGCTCTCCCAGCGGCCCTCGTTCTCGGCCAGCACCCGCCGCACGACCTCGTCGCCGTGCTCGCGCAGGGCGCTGATCGTCGGCACCACCTCCTGCAGGCCGAGCCAGCGCTCGAAGCGGTCGAGCTCGGCCTCGAGGATCAGCTCCGCCCGCCGCGCCTCCGCCTCGCGGCCGCTGGTGTTGCGTTCGACGATCTGCTGCACGTCGTCGATGTCGTGGACGGTGACGCCGGCGATCTCGCGGCAGGCCGGCTCGATGTCGCGCGGCACCGCCAGGTCGATCGCCAGCAGCGGCCGCTCGGGGCGCAGCTCCATCACGTGCTCGAGCCCGTCGCGCTCGACGATGTGGTGGGGCGAGTTGGTCGCGGAGACGACGATGTCGGCATCTGTCAGCTGCTCGGGCAGCTCGTCGAAGCGCACCGCGGTGCCGTCGAAGCGCTGGGCGAGGCCGATCGCCCGGTCGTAGTGGCGGTTGGCGACGAAGACGGTGGCGACGCCGCGGGCGACCAGCGCCCTGGCGACCAGCTCGGCGGTCTCGCCGGCGCCGACGACCAGGACGCGCCGGTCGGAGAGGTCCCCGAGCGTGCGCCGCGCCAGCTCGACCGCGACCGAGGGGATCGAGACCCCCGTCTCGCTGATCCCGGTTTCGTCGCGGGCGCGGCCGCCGGCGCTGAGCGCGCCGCGGAAGAGGCGGTTGAGGATCGCCCCGGTCGCCCCCTCGACCATCGCCAGCTCGTAGGCGCGTTTTACCTGGCCCTGGATCTCGGCCTCGCCGAGGATCATCGAGTCGAGCCCGGCGGTCACCTGCAGCAGGTGTCGCGCCGCGTCGCCGCCGCGCAGCGAGTAGAGGTGGCCGAGCAGCTCGGTCGGGCGGATCTCGGCCTGGCGGGTGAGGACGCCGAGCGCGGCCGACTCGGCCTCGACCGGGTCGGAGACGACCAGGTACAGCTCGGTGCGGTTGCAGGTCGAGATCGCCGCCGCCTCGTGGATCTCCGGCGCCGCGGTCAGCTCGGCCAGGGCGCTGACGGCACGGCCCTCGGTCAGCGAGAGCCGCTCGCGCAGGTCGAGCGGCGCGGTCTTGTGGGAGACCCCGAGGGCGAGCAGCTCCGGCCTAGCCATGAGGCGCCGCCTCCTCCGCTTCGCGTCCGGGGGCGACTTGGGTCTCTTTGCGCTCCTCGGCGATTGCTGCGACCTCTCCCAGGTCGCGCTCGATCCGGCCCAGTTTCGCCGCCATGATCGCCACATAGACGAGGAGCAGCACGACGAAGACGACGTAGGCGCCGGCGACGTACTTGCCGGCCTCGTCGAGCGGCAGCGCCGGGGCGCCGAGCGGCAGCAGCGCGGCGAGCTCCAGCATCAGCTCACCTCCGGGGCGATCCGGGAACTGGCGCCGGAGACCGGCGCGTCGAGGGCGCGGCGCAGGCGCTTGACCTGGCCCGAGGCGCTCTTCGCGGTCAGCTCGAACTTGACGAGCGTCGTCCACAGCAGCCCGATCGCGACCAGCATGCAGAGGAAGGTCAGCAACATCTCGCCGGGCATCCCGCCTTCGGCGGTGGCGAAGGTGCGGGGGTGGACGAGGCTCTCGGCCATCCGCACGGCCATGAAGTTGAGCGGCACGAAGGCGCCGGCGGTGATCGCGAAGACCGAGGCGTAGCGCGCCTGGCGGTCGCGGTCCTCGATCGCGTAGCGGAAGGGGTAGTAGGTCGCGTAGAGCAGGAAGACGATCAGGAAGCTGACCAGGGTCGGCTCGTCCCAGACCCACCAGTGCCCCCAGGAGGCCTTGGCCCAGATCCCGCCGGTGATCAGCACCGCGACGCCGAAGATCACCGAGAGGTGGATCGAGACGTAGGAGTAGGCGTCCCACTTGCGGTTGTCGGTGCGCAGGTGGGCGATCGCGAAGATGCCGCCGACGACGAAGCCGACGAGCGCGACGATCGCCAGCGGCACGTGGATGTAGAAGATCTTCTGGACAAAGCCCTGGTCGGCGTCGAGCGGCGCGTAGAAGAAGACCAGCGAAAGCGACAGGGCGAGCATCGCCACAGTGGCGATCGAGAGGGGCTTGAGTCCTTTGCCGTACATGCCCGAAGGGTGGGGAAAGTCGGTTGCCCGGTCAGTCCTCGAGGAGGAAGTCGAAAACGGCGTAGCCGACCAGGCTGAAGATCAGATCGTATAGGCCGAGCACCATCAGCCAGGTGCCGAAGCGGTCATAGGTTGGACCGCCCGCCGCCAGCAGCGGCTCGGTGGCACCGGTGGCGGCGATCATCAGCGGGACCGCGAGGGGCAGGAGGACGAGGGGGACGAGCAGGTCGCGGGCGCGCGAGTTGACCGCCATCGACGAGATCAGGGTCCCGGTGGCGGCGAGGCCGAGGTCGGCGAGCAGGAGGACGGCGACCAGCGGGCCGAGGCCGGCGGCGTCGTCGAGGAAGAAGATCGCGAAGATCGGCACCGCGACCAGCTCCAGCGCCAGCAGGTAGACGAGCAGGGCGCTGACCTTGGCGGCGAAGAGGACGCTGCGGTCGATCGGCGCCAGGCGGATCGCGTCGAAGCCGCCCTCCTCGCGCTCGGCGACGAAGAGGCGGTTGATGCCGAGCACGGCGGCGAACAGCAGGGTCGCCCAGAGGACGCCGGAGGCGAGGCTGCCGGAGAGGGCGGTGCGGTCCAACCCGAAGCGGAAAACGATGAAGGTGGTGACGGCGAAGAGCGCCATCGCCGGCAGCGACTGCAGGGTGCGGAGCTCCGAGCGCAGGTCCTTGGCGAGGATCGCGGCGAAGGCGGCGCGGGAGGGGGTCACGAGACCACCGCCGTCTCGCCGATCCCGAGGCGCAGCACCTGGTCGGCCTCGGGCAGGTGACGCTCGGGGTCATGGGTGACGACGACCCGGGTGCCGCTGCCGGGGCCGATCAGGGCGCGGGCCAGCTCGCGCCCCTCGAGGTCGAGGTTGGAGTCGGGCTCGTCGAGCAGCAGCAGGTCCGGCTCGTGGAGGACGCAGCGGCAGATCGAAAGCCGCTGCCGCATCCCGGCCGAGAGCTCGGCGACCCGCTCGTCGGCGCGGCGCTCCATTCCGATCGCGCGCAGCAGTGCCTCGATCCGCGCCTCGGCGGCCTTGCGCTCGACCCCGTGCAGGCGGGCCTGGAAGCGCAGGTTCTCGCGGCCGGAGAGGTCGCGGTAGAGCAGTGGCTCGTGGCCGAGGTAGCCGATCCGCCCGCGCAGCTTCCACGCCTCGCTCGGCAGCGAGCAGCCGAGCACCGTCGCCTCGCCGCCGCTCGGCCGCAGGAGGGTGGCGAGGATCCGCAGCAGCGTCGTCTTGCCGGCGCCGTTGGGGCCGAGGACGACCAGCGAGGCGCCCGCAGCCAGCTCGAAGGCGACGCCGTCGAGGGCGGGACGGTCGCCGTAGTCGCGCCGCAGGCCCGCGACGACGATCGCGGGTTCGGTCACCGGCGCTTCTGCAGGGTGCGGCGCCCGACCTTCATCAGCGGCGCCGCGCCTTCGCGCAGCGCCTTGGCGCGGACCTCGCCTTTGCCGTAGAGGATCTTCGCCGAGGCCTTGACCGCCTCGCCTAGGGTCTGGTCGTAGGGGTGCCACCAGAAGTCGCGGGTGAGGCCCGGCTCCCAGGCGTTCATCTTGATGTTGACGCACTCGTAGAAGCCGAATTTGGAGTGCGAGCGGCCGAGGCCGGAGTCCTTGACCCCGCCCCAGGCGCACTGGCAGGCACCGTGGCTGAAGGAGTGGTCGTTGACCCAGACCATCCCCGACTCGATCCGCCGCGCGATGCGGGCGCCGCGCTGGCGGTCCTTGGTCCAGACCGAGGCGCCGAGCCCGAACTCGGAGTCGTTGGCGAGGTCGATCGCCTCCTGCTCGGAGTCGACGACGACGATCGGCAGCACCGGCCCGAAGATCTCCTCGCGCATGATCCGCATCTCGTGGGTGACGCCGGTGAGCACGGTGGGGGCGATGTAGCGACCCTCGGCGAGGCCGGGCGGGTCAACCGAGCCGCCGCAGCGCTTGGTCGCGCCCGAGGCGACCGCGTCCTCGATCAGGTCGACGACGATCCCGTACTGGTCCAGGGAGGTCATCGGGCCGATCGCGGTGTCCCAGTCGAGCTGGTTGCCGACCTGGAGCTTTTCGGCCTCGCGGACGACGCCCTCGGTGAAGCGGTCGGCGACGTCGCGCATCACGTAGACGCGCTCGATCCCCGAGCAGGTTTGGCCGGCGTTGGCGAAGCCGCCCCAGACGGCGCCGGAGATCGCGTTGTCGATGTCGGCGTCGGAGCAGACGATCATCGGGTCCTTGCCGCCGAGCTCGAGCACCGAGCCCTTGAGGCTGGTGGCGCAGACCTCGCCGACCTTGCGTCCGACCTCGACCGAGCCGGTGAAGAAGACCTTGCCGACGCTGGAGCGGCAGAGCGCGTCGCCGATCCGGCCGCCGCCGTGGACGACCCGGACCAGGCCCTCGGGCAGACCGCCCTTCTCGAAGACGTCGCGGATCCGCTCGCCGAGCAGCGGCGTCAGGCTGGCCGGCTTGAGGACCACGCCGTTGCCGGCCATCAGGGCGATCGCCACCTCGCCGAAGGGGATCGACCAGGGGTAGTTCCAGGGGGCGATCACGCCGACGACGCCGATCGGCTCGTAGCTGAAGCGGCCTTTCTTGGAGAGCGTGAAGGCCTGCGTCATCGGCACCTTCTCGTCCGCGAGGATCTTCGGCCCCTGCTTCGCGCACCAGTGCAGCGCGTCGACCGTCGGCAGCAGCTCCATCGTGTAGGACTCGGTCAGCGGCTTGCCCTGCTCTTCGCTCAGCAGCTTGGCGATCTCGTCGATGTCGTCGAGCAGCGCGTCGGCGGCCCGCTTCATGTAGGCGGCGCGGGTCTTCGCCGGCAGCTCCGCCCAGGCGGGCTGGATCCGCGCCACGTCGTCGACCACGCCCTGCACTTCCTCCGGGACGATCGTCGGCACCGAGCCGATCAGCTCGCCGGTGGCGGGGTTGAACGACTCCAGGGTCGAGGTGGACAGGGACGAAGTGGGTACTGCCGTAGCGCTCTCCATACTTCGAGTTTACGGTGGCCGATCAACTTTTCGATACGGGCGAAGGCGCCGGCGCGGAGCCGGCGCCGGTTCCTGCCGACGCGCCGCTGGCGGTTCGCATGCGTCCGCGCACGCTCGACGAGGTGATCGGGCAGGAGCACGTGCTCGGCGAGGGGTCGGCGCTGCGCAGCGCGATCGAGTCCGGCAAGCCCCACAGCGCGATCCTCTACGGGCCGCCCGGGGCGGGGAAGACGACCCTGGCGCGGATCGCCGCGGCGGGGGCGCAGGGAGCCTTCGAGGAGGAGTCGGCGGTCAACGCCGGCAAAGCCGAGATCCGCGCCGTGATCGAGCGGGCGCGGGAGCGGCGGCGGGCGAACGGGCGGCCGACGATCCTCTTCCTCGACGAGATCCACCGCTTCAACAAGGCCCAGCAGGACGCGCTGCTGCCGGCGGTCGAGGACGGGACGCTGACCCTGATCGGCGCCACCACCGAGAACCCCTACTTCGAGGTCAACTCGGCTTTGCTCTCGCGGGCCCAGGTCTACGAGCTGCGACCGCTGGCGGCCGAGCAGGTGGAAGAGCTGCTGCGCCGGGCGCTGGCCGATCCCGAGCGGGGGATCGCCGATCCGCCCGCCGTTACCCCGGAGGCGCTGGCGATGCTGGCGACCCGCAGCGGCGGCGACGCCCGGGTCGCCCTCTCGGCCTTGGAGCGGGCGGTCGAGCGGGCAGCCGACATCGACCACAGCGGGGTGGGGTCAAAGTCGGCTGCGGTCGACGTCGCCGCGGTCGAAGACGCGATGCAGCGCAAGGCGATCGACTACGACCGAGCGGGGGACCGCCACTACGACTTCGTCTCGGCCTGGATCAAGGCGACCCGCGGCTCCGACGTCGACGCCTCGCTCTACTACCTGGCGGTGATGCTGGAGGGCGGTGAGGACCCGCGCTTCATCGCCCGCCGGATGGTGATCCTCGCCTCCGAGGACGTCGGCAACGCCGACCCGCAGGCGCTGCTGGTCGCCGACGCCGCCGCCCGCGCGGTCGACCGCGTCGGCCTGCCCGAGTGCGCGCTGAACCTCGCCCAGGCCGCCGTCTACCTCGCCCTGGCGCCGAAGTCGAACGCCTCCCACAAGGCCCTCTCGGCCGCACGGGCCGAGGTCCGCGCCCACGGCGCCAAGACGCCGCCCGACTACCTGCGGGACGCCCACTACCCGGGCGCCGAGAAGCTCGGCCGCGGCGAGGGCTACCGCTACGCGCACGACGAGCCCGACGGGGTAAGCAGTCAGCCGCTGCTGCCCGAGGAGCTGCGCGGCCACCGCTTCTACGCGCCCACCGATCGCGGCTTCGAGCAGGACCTCGGACGCCGCCTCGAAGAACTTAGGAAAAAGTTAGACAACCTGTAAAACCAGGCGCAACTTCCAGATCGGAGCGGGGTTTTCATGATCGGCTCACCAAGCTAAGCCAGGGAGAGCCGACAACCCGGCCGGAGACCTGGACTGGGGGGCTCCGGCCGGATTTGTTGCAACAGGGGGGCGAGGGCGTCGAGAGGACTGGGCTCGACGCCCTCTTCGTTTGTCTACTCTGGACCGATGGCCGACAATCAGCAGGAGAAGCTCCGCCTCGGCGGGATGGCCCTTCGCAACGGGCTGCTGATCCACGGCCCCACCCACTGGGCGGCGGCGGTACGCGACCGCGACGGGGGGATCGAAGTCGGCTCCGAACGCAAGCCGGAGCTGGCCCCGCAGCTGGTGGCGAAGATGCCGGGCCTGCGCGGGCCGCTGAAACTGGCCGAGGCGCTGCTGGTGCTGCCGCTGGCGCGCCGGCGGCTGCCGGCGGCGCGGCTTCCCTTCGAGGACGTGCGGGTGCTGAGCGCCGCCGCCGGGACGATCCTGCTCACCTCGCTGCTGCGCAAGCGGCTGCCGGCCAGCGCCGCCCGCGAGGGGCTCGTGCAGGCCATCGGCGCCCTTCCCGCCCTCGTCGCCCTCGGCGACCGCGACCTCGCCGCCTACCACGGGGTCGAGCACAAGGCGATCGCCGCCTACGAGCAGGGGGACGAGACGCCGGGGTCCGCCGAGGTCGCCGCCGTCCCCAAGGAGCACGACCGCTGCGGCTCCAACCTGATCGTGCCGATGATGCTGCTCTCCGCCGGTGGCACCGTCCTGCTCGAGCGCCTTGTCGAGAGCCCCAGCGCCGCCGCCCGCGCCGGCGTCGGTCTCGGCGGCGCCTCGCTCGCGGTCGAGATGTTCGCCTGGAGCGACCGCCACCACGGCGAGCCCCTGGCCGAGGCCTTCCACACGCCGGGCCGCGAAATCCAGCGTCACGTCGCGACCAAGGAGCCGACCGCGGAGCACCTCGAGGTCGGGATCGCGGCGCTGGAGGAGATCCTCCGGGTCGAGGGAGCCGCGCCGTCCGCGGCCGCATAGACTTCGCCGCCTTGTTCGGAAGGATCGACCACATCGGAGTCGCCGTCGAGGACATCGACGCCGCGATCGAGCTCTACCGCGATAGCTTCGAGATGGAGCTGGCCCACCGCGAGACGGTCGAGTCTCAGGGGGTCGAGGCGGTCCTGCTCGACGTCGGCGACGGTCACGTCGAGCTGCTGGCGCCGCTCGGGCCCGACACGCCGGTTGGCAAGTACCTGGCCAAGAACGGCGCCGGGCTGCACCACGTCGCCTACGCGGTCGACGACATCGACGCCGCCCTGGAGAAGATCGCCGCCGCCGGGATCCAGCTGATCGATTCGGAGCCGCGGGTCGGAATCCGCGACAGCCGCGTCGCCTTCCTTCACCCTCGCTCCACCGGCGGGGTCCTGACCGAGATCGTCGAACCCGCGGGAGGTCACTGATGGCAGATGCGCAACGAGTCGAGATCGGCTTCGAGGGCGGCCAGGTGATCTCCACCCGTCTAGTCAAGGACGACCTCGAGGACCTGCGCTCGCGGCTCGAGCAGGGCGGTTGGCACGACCTCCACACCGAGGAGGGGACGGTCGCCCTCTACCTCGGCAAGGTCCAGTTCCTCCGCGTCGAGTCCGGCGAGCACCGGGTCGGCTTCGGTCACTAGGCCGATGCGCCCGCGCCATCTGCTCGGAGCAGCCGCAGCGGCGACGCTGGCGGCGGCGCTCTGGTGGCGCAAGAACCCCTCGGCCTGCCCCTACGGGCAGCGCTTCTGGGTCGAAGCCCCGCACCCGATCATCAGCCGCGACCGGCTGCGCTCCGTGCTGCGGCCGCTGCCCGGCGAGCGCCTGCTCGAGGTCGGCGTCGGCACCGGCTACTACAGCCACGACCTGGCCGAGTGGGTGGGTCCGGAGGGGACGCTGGAGCTTTTCGACCTGCAGAAGGAGTTCCTCGACCACGTTATGCGCGGCGCCGCCGAGCGCGGGCTCTCGAACCTGGTCCCCACCCAGGGCGACGCCACCGCGCTGCCCTACGAGGACGCCTCGGTCGACGCGGTGATCCTCACCGCGGTCCTGGGGGAGATCCCCGACAGCGGCGCCGCTCTGCGCGAGATCCGCCGCGTGCTGAAACCGGACGGCCGGCTGGTGGTCGGCGAGCTCTTCGGCGACCCGCACTTCACCACCCGCGCCAGCCTCGAGCGGATGGGGGCGGAGGCGGGCCTGGAGCTGGTCGAGCGCTCCGGCAACTGGTTCGGCTACTTCGCGCTGCTAACGCCCCAGCAGACCGCGTAGCTGCTCGGTCCGCAGCGCCGTGCGCGCCGCGTTGCCGCCGGGGCCGCCGTGCAGCCCGCCGCCGGGGTGGGCCGAGGAGGAGGCGAGGTAGAGGCCGCGCACCGGCGTCGTCGGCCGGCCCAGTCCGGGGTAGGGCCGGAAGACCGCCTGCTGGTAGAGCTGGGCGGTGCCGCCGTTGATCGCGCCGCCGACCAGGTTGCGGTTGTGGCGCTCGAGGTAGAGGGGCGTCTGGATGTGGCGGCTGATGATCCGCTGACGGAAGCCCGGCGCCAGCCGCTCGACCTCTGCCTCCATCCTGTCGGCGAACTTCTCCGCGTCCTCGCCGTCCCAGTCTCCGGTCAGCTCCCCGGCGGCGTCGCTGGTCGGGCTCTGCGGCACGTGGGTGTACGCCCAGGCGGTCTCGGTCCCCAGCGGGGATCGGGACGGGTCGACCATCGAGTACTGGCCGAGGACGAGGAAGGGCCGGGCGGGGATCTTCCGCTCGGCCAGCTCTACGGTCGCATCGGTCAGTCCGTCCCAACCTTCGGCGACGTGGACCGTGCTGGCTCGCCGCGCCTCCTCCGCCGCCCAGGGGATCGGCTCGCGCAGCGCCCAGTTCACCTTGAAGGTCGAGTTGTCGTACTGGTAGCGGCGCAGGGCGTCGCGGATCCGGTCGGGAACCACCTCCGGCGGCAGCATCTTCAGGAACAGCGCCGGCGCCCCGCAGTCGGCGAGGATCGCCCGCCGCGCCTCGAAGCGCCTCCCATCGGCGCCGATGGCAGCCCGCGCCCGGCCGCCCCGCACCTCGATCCGCTCGATCGGCGTATCGCAGAGGACCTCGCCGCCGCGGTCGCGCAGCCGCTCCACCAGCGCCCGGGTGATTTCCCCCGCCCCGCCTTCGGGCACCGGGTAGCCGTGCTGCTGGCCGAGCCCGCAGAGCAGCCAGCCGAACATCCCGCCTCCCGAGCTATCGGGGGTGAGGTCGGCGTGGAGCGCGTTGCCGGTGATCAACCAGCCGGCGCCCTCGCCCTCGAACTCCTCCTCGGCCATCCGCCGCGCCGGCAGCAGCGAGAAGCGGGCGAAGTCGGCCAGCCCGCGGGGGCCGAGCGTCGCCAGCATCCCGGCCGCCGGGCGGATCGGCGGCAGGGGCGTCAGCAGGGCGCCGACCAGGTGCGGCCCGACTCGGCGCCAGAGGTCGAAGAGGCGCCGCCAGGCATCGCCGTCGCCGGGGGCGAAGGAGTCGAGCGAGGCGCAGGTCTCCTCCAGGTCCATCGACAGCAGCGCGCAGCGCCCGTCCGGATGGGGGTGGGCGACGACCCCCTTGGCGCTGAGCCAGTTGACGCCGTAGCGCTCGAGCTCCAGCGGGGCGATGTGGCGGGAGGCGAGAGTGAGCGGATAGAAGGCGCTGTAGAGGTCGTGGACGAAGCCGGGCTCGGTCACTTCGCCGCTGCGGACGGCGCCGCCGGGTTCCGGTTGCTCCTCGCAGACGACCGCCTTCCAGCCGCGATCGGCGAGGTGGTTGGCGGCGACCAGGCCGTTCGGCCCAGCGCCGATCACGACCGCGTCGGCTGTCATCTCAGCGTCCGATCGCCCGCAGCATCCCGTCCCAGGCGCCGAGCGCCTTGACGGCGACGCTGGGACGGCCGCCGAAGCCGCCCTCGGTCTCGCCGGCTCCCTTGCCGCCGCGCAGGCCGCCCTCCCCGGCGGGCCGGTCGCCGGCGGTGTGCTCGAGTCGCGCCAGCGCCCGCAGCGCCCGTTTGGCAATCGAGCTGGAGGACGAGTAGAAGAGGGTCTGGAGGCGGGCGAAGCCGCCGGCGGTGAGTTCGTCGCGGGGGTGGCGGATCGTCTCAACCAACGCCTCGGCGACCGACTCGGGCGAGTAGACGGCCGGTTGCGGCGGTTCGGGCGGCAGCAGCCCGGTCGAGCTTTCGAGGTTGCTCCAGAGCGGCGTGTCGACGGCCCCCGGGTTGACGAGCGAGAGGGTCACCGAGGAGCCGCTCTCCTCGAGTTCGATGCGGGCGGTGTCGAGGAAGCCGACCAGCCCGTGCTTGGCGGCGGCGTAGGCGGACATCCCCGGCAGCGGCATCCGGGCGGCGATCGAGCCGACGACGACGATCGCGCCGCGCGAGCCTTCGAGGTGCGGCAGGGCGGCGCGGATCGAGTCGACGGTGCCACCGAAGACGGTGTCCACGGTCGCGTCGAAGTCGGCGGCGTCGGTTTCGGCGAAGCGCCCGAAGGCGATGCTGGCGGCGGAGGTGACGAGGACGTCGAGCCCGCCGAGCGCGGCCACCGCCTCGGCGATCGCCGCTTCCAGCCCCTCGCGGTCGGTGACGTCGGCGGCGACCGTCACCGCTTCGGCGCCGTGCTCGGCCAGCTTCCGCTTGGCGGCGGCGAGACCCAGCTCGTTGCGCGCCAGCAGCGCCACCTGCGCTCCCTCCCGAGCCAGGGCTTCGGCGGTCGCGAGGCCGATGCCGCTGCTGCCGCCGGTGATGAGGATGCGCTGGCCGGTCAGCTCGCGCTCGCGTATCGGTTCGGCCTCCGGCGTTCCCTCGACCACCCGCTTCAGCCGCGCCAGCGCCTCGGCGTTGCGGACCCGCAGCACCTGGTCGGCGACCGGATTGCCGGCGACCAGCGAGGTGAGGCGGTCGCCGGGGCCCTCCTCCATCAGCACCTCGGTTCCCGCCTCGCTCTCCCGCAGCTCGATCTCGATCGTCGCCGTCCCCAGCGGTCGCGCCTTGGCCTTCAGCGCCAGCCGCCGCGGCGGGTCCGACTCGAGCACCTCGGTGTGGTCCTTGAGGCCGATCGGCCAGGACCCGACCTTGTGGTGGAAGCGGGAGCCGACCGCCGGGAAATCCTCGTCCTGATCGCGGATGCCGGCCGCTCCGACCACCCATTCCGGGTAGCGCTCGGCATCGGAGAGGACCGCGAAGACCTCCTCCGGGCTGGCTTGGATGTGAACTCGGTTGCGCGCCACATCCTTGGCTTCCCGATTCAGCTGTCGTTCATGCGGAGCGGCTGATGTAGACGGCCTTGGTGTGAGCGACCTCGTCCAGCGGCTGCTTCGGGATCGCGTCGTAGTGGTGGCCGTAGACGTCGAGGCACTCCAGGCCGACCGCCTCCATCGCGGCCCTTATCTCCGCTTCGGGGAAGTGGCGCTCGCGATGCACCTCGGGCGGTATCGGGGGGCCAGCCGAGTCGTCCGTCGGCTCGACCTCGAGGCTCGCCTCGGCGAAACCCCCGGACTTGATGTCGGGGCTGGTCAGGCCCTTCCAGGTCATCCGTTTGCCGGCCCGCTCGACGACGACTTCTTCGGCGAAGAAGGTGCGGTACGTCTCCAGGGTGTTGACGTCGAACATCAGCAGCCCGCCTGGCCCGAGATTGCGCTTCATCCCCGCCAGCGCCTGCTCCAGTTCCTCGGTGCTGAGCAGGTAGTTGACCGCGTCGTCGAGACAGAAGACCAGGTCGAACTCGCCATAGACCGGCAGCTCGCGCATGTCGGCGACGGACAGGTCCACGCGCTCGCCGACCTTCTCCCGCGCCAGCGCCACCATCGCCGGCGACACGTCGCAGGCGGTCACCTCCCATCCCTGCTCGAGCAGCGGCATGAAGCTCTTGCCGGTCCCGCAGGCGACGTCGAGCAGGCGTTTGCCCGGAATGCCGTGCTTCTCCAGCTTCGGCATCAGCGCGCCGAGCCAGAGGTCGTAGTTGTGGTGGGCGGTGAAGTCGTCGTAGGCGGGAGCGATCGCGTCGTAGGCGATTTCCGCCCAGCGCGAATCGTTTTCTCCCAAGTCCCCGCCCACGATCAAAGAGACCTGCGCAAGTTCAGAACAGTTTCCGAATTAGAACTGGCAATTTGGTGCACCGCTTATGTAGGTTCGTGCAATCAGCACTCCAACAGCGCATCGCCGCGGGAACGACGATGGCTGGGAGTGGGGAGAGGCACACAGGATCTGTCTTCGAATGGCGTATCGCTACGCGAGCAATCCGAGCGAAGCCGAAGACATAGCCCAGGATGCCTTGCTCCGCGCCTGGCGTCGGCGTTCGACCCTGCGCGACGAAGATCGCCGCAACCAGTGGCTGGCGACCATCGTCCGCAACGAGGCCTTCCGCCAGCACGCGCGGTTGCGTCCCGATCCGACATCGTCGATCGAGTTCAGCGAGGGAGCCGAGGACGAGCGTGTCCTGGCCGCCGTCGAGCTGGCCGACCTGCACGCCGCCCTCAGTCTCCTCAGCGAGCGCGACCGCCTGCTGCTGGAGATGAAATACGAGGAGGACCTGACCCAGGGGATGATCGCCCGCCGGCTGGGGATCCCCGAAGGGACCGTGAAGGTGAGGCTGCACCGCGCCCGCAACAGACTGCGGCTGCTGTACGTGGGGGCGAGCGCGACGGTCTGAACTTCGGACCGCTGTACAACGACCGCGGCGGCCCCCGCGGCGAACATTTCCTCATGAAAACCGCTGAGCGCCAGATCGTCGCTTTCGGCGGCGGCGGCTTCTCGATGGAGTCCGGGAACCCGCTGCTCGACGACTACGTGCTGGGGCTGACCGGGGCGGAGCGGCCGCGGGTCTGCTTCCTGCCCTCGGCCAGCGGCGACGCCGACCACTACATCGTCCGCTTCTACCGCGCCTTCTCCGCCCATCGCTGCGAGCCGAGCCACATCTCGCTCTTCCGCCGCGAGCAGGGGCCGGACGACCTGCGCCGTCACCTCCTCTCCCAGGACCTGATCTACGTCGGCGGCGGCAGCGTGGTCAGCCTGCTCGGCGTCTGGCGGGCGCACGGGATCGACTCGATCCTGCGCGAGGCGTGGGAAGCGGGCGTCGTCCTATGCGGCCTCTCGGCCGGGTCCCTCTGCTGGTTCGCGGAGGCGGTCAGCGGCTTCCACGGCGAGCCGAAGCGGCTGCGCGGGCTGGGTCTGCTGCCGTTCAGCAACTGCGTCCACTACGAGCGCGGATCGGGCCGGGGCGAGGCCTACCACGGCTTCCTGCGCGAAGGGATGCGCGGCGGCTACGCGGCCGAGGACGGCGCCGCCCTGCACTTCACCGGCGAGGAGCTGAGCCGCGTCGTCGCTTCGCGGCCGCGGGCGCGCGGCTACCGCCTAGACGTTGCCGGCTCGCGGGTGGTGGAGATGCAGATCGCGACCACCTACCTCGGCGACCGGGAGGCGATCCCGGCGGCGCCGCTGCCGGAGGCGCTCTCGACCGCCCCCGCGGCCTGATGGGGTTCGCCAACGGTCCAGTTCCGAAGGCGACCGCGGTGCGCCGAATTCTCGCCCTCGGCGGGCACGAGTTCAGCTCGCGGCCGCCCGACCGCGCGGTCTGCGAGCTGCTGCTGCGGCTGGCCGGCGAACGCGGCACCGAGCGGCCGCGGATCTGCATCCTGCCGACCGCCAGCGGCGACACCTCCGACCAGATCTCCAGCTTCTACTCGGCCTTCGGCGAGCGCCACTGCGAGCCCTCCGACGTCTCCCTCTTCCGCCTCGGGCGGCGACCGCTGGAGCTGCGCGACCACCTGCTCGAGCAGGATCTGATCTACGTCGGCGGCGGCAGCATGGTCAACCTCTTGGCCGTCTGGGAGGCGCACGACATCGCCTCGATCCTCAGCCTCGCCTGGCGCCAGGGGATAGTCCTCGCCGGCCAGAGCGCCGGGGCGATGTGCTGGTTCGAGGCCGGGATCACCAAGTCCTCGGGCCGGCCACTGGCCGCGGCCGGTCTCGGCCTGCTCGGCGGCAGCCTCTGCGTCCACTACAACAACGAACCCGAGCGCCGCGCCGCCTACCTCGACGCGGTCGGCGAGGGGATGCCGAGCGGCTACGGACTCGACGACTACGCAGGTCTGCTCTGGGAAGGCGAAGGCACCCCTTCGGCGGTGACCGCCCGCCGCGGCGCCCGCGCCTACCGGGTCAGCAGACGAGAAGGCGAGGTGACCGAGTCGCCGCTGCCGGCCCGCTTCCTGCCGGCCCCTGCCCCCGCCGCCCTGCGCGAGGACATCGCCGAGTTCCGCCGGATCAAGACGATGCGCCGCCGCGCCGGCTGGCTCGGCTGAAGTCGCGAAGCCGTCGCACTATCGGTCCCGAGATTCCACTTTCTGCGCGCAACACGTAGAAACTTTTCGTCTACACCTATGCCATCATGGAGGCACTGGAGATGGAGAGGCCGATGGACAGCTGGAACGACGAGCGGCTCGACGAACTGAGCCGGCGGATGGACGAGGGCTTCAAGGAAATGCGTGAAGGCTTCGCGCGGATGGATGAACGCTTCGAGCGGCTCTACCTCGTGCTGATCACGGGGTCGATCGGCCTCGTCGCAAGCGTGCTCGTCACGGCGGCCTTTAGCTGATCGCCTACTCCCCCGCGGCCGGTGGCGCGGTCGCGTCTTCGCTCTCTTCGCCGAGGCTCTCGCGGGCGATAAAGTCCTCGGCCAGCAGCAGGTTGTCCTTCGAGCGCTCGACCACGTTGAGCAGGTCGCCCATCAGCGCCACCTCCTCGACCTGCTCCTTGACGAACCACTGCAGGAAGTGCTCGGCCCGGTAGTCCTTGATCTCGCGGGCGAGCTCGAAGAGGGCGAAGATCTCGTCGCTGACCCGACGCTCCTGCTCGAGCGCCATCCGCACCGGGGCGCTGCCGTCGGCGTAGGTGGTCTGCTGAGACTTGATGTCCGGAATCCGGATCTCCTCGCCGACGTCGAGCAGGTACTGAATCATCATCATCGCGTGCTCGCGCTCCTCCAGCGCCTGCCGGTAGAAGAAGGCGGCGAGGCGGGGCAGGGTGGCGGCGTCGTAGTAGACGGCGGCGGCTACGTACTGCTGCGAGGCAGCGAACTCGTTGGCGATCTGGGCGTTGAGGGCGTCGGCGAACTTCTCGGGCATGGCGGGCTCCTTGTCGACTGGCGGGCGAGCCCAACGTAGCCGAAAGCCCGGATTCGGTCGGCCGAAGCCGCGGTTAGGTGCTCCTCAGAGCTTCCAGCGGAAGCCGATCTCCTCGATCGCCGGCTCCAGCGGGCTGCTCGGCAGCCCCGGCTTGATCGCCTGCTCGGGGTCGTTGTAGCCGCCGGGGGCGACATCGTTGGGCGTGTCCGGATGGAAGATCGAGGCGAGGTACTGAATCTGGCCGCGGCCCTGGCCGAGCTCGGTCTGGCCGCCCCCGTAGGCGCCGATTCCGCGCTCCTCGCAATAGTCGTAGGCGGCGAAGAGGTTGCGGATCGGGCCGAAGCGCGAGGGCTTGACGTTGACCGTCTTCGGCGGCGACCACGGCATCGCCTCGATGTCGGCGATCGAGTGGATCGGCGCGTCCCAGGTGACCCGCACGGAGACCGGATCGAGCAGCGGTTTGGTCTCCTCGGTCACGTCGGGGTCCTCGAGCCAGGCGTCGGGGAAGGTCTCGATCAGCTTCGCGTAGAGCTCGGGGTCGGTGTCGACGTCGACTGGGGTTCCTTTGTAGAAGCCCTTGAGGTCGAGCGAGTCGACCGCGCCGGTCTCGGCCAGCGCCGCGATCAGCTCGTCGTCCCAGTCGTTGGCCGGGTCGAGCTTGAAGCGCAGCGTCGGGTAGACGGCGAGCCGGGCGAGCAGCGGCTCGATCGAAGAGCGCGCGCCTTCCTCCCAGCCGGCGAGGCGCATCGAGTTGACGAAGTTCACCGGTCGCGGCTCGCGGCCGAGGGCAGCGGCGAGGTTGGTGCCGGCCTGGCGCAGCGCCAGGTCCAGCGCCGCCGACTCGAAGGCCCAGCGACGGTAGTCGCGGGAGACGTCTTCGCGCACCGGCTCGCCCGCCGGGAAGAGATCGGTCCCGTCGAGCCGATCGGAGAACTCGGCGAAGGTGAAGCTGCCGGTCAGTCCATCCGGGGGGCCGTGGTCCTGCTGGCCGATGTGGTCGACGGCGTCGTAGACGACGTCCTCGCCGATCCCCTCCTCACCGCCGCCGCGCAGCCTGACGATCGTCGTCAGCCGTTCGAAGGCTCCCGCGTCAAGGCTGAGCCCCTCGAACTCGCAGCCCTCGATCTCCAGCTGCAGGTCCGCGATCGCGTCGAAGCTGGCCATCGGAAGAACCTAAAGGATCGACTCCGTCGGCTTAGCGAGCCACTCGCAGCGTCTTCAGCTCTCGGTCGCTGCCGCCGCGCACGTAGCCGCCGTGGGCGAGGGATTCGCGGATGAAGTCGAGCGTCTCCGTGGTCAACCGCTCGCCGGGGAGGACGTTGGGGATTCCCGGCGGGTAGGCGGCGAGCCCCTCGGCGGCGATCCGTCCGGCGGCGGCGGCGAACGGGACCACTTCCTGCGGGCCGAGGAAGGCTTCGCGCGGGGTCAACACCAAGTCGCCCCATGGCGGCGCCGGCGCCAGCTTCTCGTCCGGCGCCCCAGGCGTTTCCTCCAGCTCCGTGACCGCTTCGCGCAACCCTTCGACCAGGCGCTCGCCCACCTGCTCAGCCTGCTCGCCGACCCCGAAGATTGCGACGACGACGTTGCCCGAGTAGAGCTCGAGGTCGATCTCGGCCGTGTGGAAGGCGGCTTTCCAGAGGCGCTGGGCGCTGGAGCCGGTGCCGCGCACGTCGATCCCCAGTCGCAGCGGGTCCCAGCCGGCGACCCCGGGGCGGCCGACCATCCGCTGGTCGAGCACGTCGAGGCCGGGGATCTCCCGGATCCGCTCCCGGATGCTCGCCAGCGCCGCCAGCGTCTCGCCGAGCAGCTCCTCGCCGTGGACGGAGACCTGGCGGCGGGCGGCGTCGAGGGAGCCGGAGAGCAGGCCGCTGGGGCTGGTCGTCTCGACCAGGCTGACGCAGCGGTCGACGACCGCGTCGTCGATGCGGCCGCCGCGACCGACGTGCAGCATCGCCGCCTGGGTGAGGCTGCCGACGATCTTGTGGGTCGAGGAGGTGACCAGGTCGGCGCCGGACTCGAGCGCCGCGGTCGGCAGGCCGGGATGGAAGTGGAGGTGGGCGCCCCAGGCCTCGTCGACCACCAGCGGCACCTCGCGCGAGTGCGCCAACTCGGCCAGGCCGGCGACGTCGGCGCAGGCGCCGAAGTAGGTGGGAGAGACGACCAGCGCCGCCACCGCCTCCGGCGTCGCGTCCAGCGCCGCCGCCAGCGAGTCGGGCGTCAGCCCGTGGGCGATCCCCAGCTCGGGGTCGAGCTCGGGGGCGACGAAGGTGGGGCGCATGCCGCTGAGGACCAGGCCGTCGATCACCGAGGAGTGGACGTTGCGCTGGACGACGACCCGGTTGCCCATGTGGGCGAGGGCCATCATCGTCGCGTGGTTGCCCTGCGAGGCGCCGTTGACCAGGAACCAGGTGCGCCCGGCGCCCCAGGCCTCGGCGGCCAGTTCCTGCGCCTGCTGGAAGGGCGTCGGTTCGGGGCCGACGTCGACCCCTTCGGTGACCGAGGGGATGTCGTTGCGCAACCCGGTCTCGCCGACCAGCTCGACCATCGCCGGGTCGGCGCCGATGCCGCCCTTGTGGCCGGGGACCTGGAAGCGGCCGGGGTCGAGCTTCGCGTAAGCCAGCAAAGCATCGACATACGGAGTGGAGTCCTGTCCATCTCCTGGCATCGCGTCGAGTCTACGGGCGCGCCGTCGCTGGGCTGGACAATTCCGGCGCCGATCTTTGGACGGAGCCGACCGCCGGCGTCCGCGAGAATCCGGCGATGGTGCACACGCGCCTGGGCTACTGGATCGAGGAGGCGGGCGAGGTCGAGCCGCGGCCGCCGCTGAGCGGCGAGCTGGAGGCCGACGTCGTCGTGGTCGGCGGCGGCTACACGGGGATGTGGACCGCCTGGTACGCGCGCCAGTTGCAGCCCGAGGCGCGAATCGTGCTGCTCGAGTCCGAGCCGGTCTGCGGGCACGGGCCGAGCGGCCGCAACGGGGGGTTCTGCAACGCGATGTGGTTCTCGCTGGCCTCGATGCGGGAGCGCTGGGGGGACGAGCCCGCGCTGGCGGTGGCGCGCGCCGCCGAGGAGGCCGTGACGCGGATCGGCGCCTTCTGCGAGGAGCACGGGGTGGACGCCTGGTACCGGCCCGCCGGCTACCTGCAGGTCTCGACCGCGCCGGCGCACGACGGCCGCTGGGAGCGCGCGGTGCGCGCCTGTCGAGAGCTCGGCGTGGCGGAGATGCTGCAGCCGCTGAGCGCCGCCGAGGTCGCCGAGCGCTGTGAGTCACCGGCTTTCCGCGGCGGCGCCGTCTCGCCGACCTCGGCGACGGTGCAGCCGGCGCGGCTGGCGGTGGGGCTGCGCGAGCGACTGCTGGCAGCTGAAGTGGAGATCTTCGAGTCCTCGCCGGTGCGCTCGTTCCAAGCCGGCGGCGACGGCGTCGAGGTGCGCACCGCGGGCGGCACGGTCCGCGCCAACCGCGGGGTGCTGGCGATCGGCGCCGCCGCGAAGGGAAGGCGCGGGCCGCTGCGCGACCGCCTTACCGTCGCCTCCTCCCACATCGTCCTCACCGAGCCGATGCCCGACCTGCTGGAGGAGATCGGCTGGACGGGCAGCGACTGCATCACCGACTCCCGCGCCCTGCTCCACTACTTCCGCACCACCCCCGACGGCCGCATCGCCTTCGGCTGGGGCGGCGGCCGGATCGCGATGGGCGCCCGCACCGGGGGCCGCGCCGAGGTCGACGCCGACGTGGTCGCCGCGGCAACCAAGGACCTCTACGAGTACTTCCCAGCCCTCCGGGGCCGCGCGATCACCCACGCCTGGGGCGGCCCGATCGACGCCTCCCCGACCCACCTCCCGGCGATCCACACTCTCGGCCAAGGCAACGCCTGGGCCGCCGCGGGCTACACCGGCAACGGCGTCGGCCCCAGCAACATGGTCGGCCGCACGCTGGCCTCACTCGCTCTGGGCCACGACGACGAGCACACCGACCTGGCCTTCATAGACGACAAGACCCCGCGCCTCCCCCCAGAGCCCTTCCACTGGATAGGAGGAGAGGCAATCCGCCTAGGCATCCTCCACAAGGAGAGGGCCGAGCTGGAGAACCGCCAACCCTCGAAACTCGCCTCGGCCGTGGCCAGGGTCCCCGAGCTGATCGGCTTTCACATCGGGCGGTAATCGCTCAGTTTCAAAAGGGTGATTCAACTCCAAATTGGTGTCATCAACCCTAGCCCTTAGTCTGAAGGTATGGCGGATCTTAAGCGGGTGTTCAGCATCGGGTATGAGTTCAGTGACGAGCGGGTCCAAAACGCAAGATTTCATGAACCCGATTCATCGCTTGGTCACGAGTTGATCTATTGGGACCCATCGTCCTTGCCGGACGGCTATGAGGCTGATGAGAGCGGAACGGAGTGGCTTATAGACGACGAGGCCGCACTTGCTTTTGCGAAGGACAGGGAGAGGAGGGCTGCCGAGTTTAGGGAGCACTTGGGCGCCGGTAAGGCGATCGTGATCGCGGTCCCGCCTCCTCGGACCTTGGTAGTAACGCGACTTGTTGAAGGTGAAACTCTTGTCTTTGAATGGAACTTGGCGGATCCTCTGTCCTTACTGTCCAGGCAGCCCCAGATGACCGCGGCTAGAGGGAATGCATTCGAGCTGATTTCAGACAGAGCTTTTGCGGAGTTCTGGGAGTGGACCGAAGATATCTCAACCTACGAGTGCTATTTCAATGATCCGTCGGGGATTCCCCTTTTGCGCATTGCGGGCACGGACAGAGTGGTCGCTACCGCCGTCCCGGTCGGCTCTGGAGTTGTTTTGTATTTGCCTCGGCTCGACCCAGTATTTGGCTACGAGGACGATCCACCAAACTCACCCCTTGGCGCATACAGTGGTGAGAGCCGTGCCCATAAAGATTTTTTGGATCTGCTGTGGGGAGCCTGTCAGCAGTTTCTGAAAGATGGATCTGGTCGGGATCCGTCTTTGCCGAAATGGACTGACGATCTTCTTATTCCGGGAGAGCAACGGTCTATTGAAGCTAAGGCGAAGGCCCAGACTCGGTTGAAAGCTGCCCAGAATGCAATTCAAGAGCAAGACGAGCGCATAGCGGCTCTCCGAGAACGCAAGATTTTGATCAGCGGAACCGGCCCCTCGCTTGAGCGGATTGTGGACGAGGCTTTTTCTGCGCTCGGATTCGAGGTCGAACCTGGTCTGCCAGGACGAACTGATCGAATCATTCGTCGGAAACGGCGCGCCGCAGTCGTGGAGATCAAGGGTAAGTCCAAGAGCGCGTCAGAGCGGGACGCAGCGCAGCTAGAGAAGTGGAGAAGTGACTATTACGCTCAATACGGCACGATGCCGAAGGGGATACTTGTCGTCAATGCATGGAAAAGCAAAGCGCTAGAGGACAGGGAGGAGCTCGTTGCGTTTCCTGATCAAATGCTCGCTTTCGCGGTGGAGCAACGGCGGCAGTGTCTCATCACTGGGGTACAGCTCCTCGGTCTTTGGCTTGAGGCTGAAAATCACCCGGGCCGGATCGATAAATTGGCCCGCTCAATAATGTCCTGCGAGGGTATCTACCCCGACTTTCACCGCTGGCAAGAGTTCATTTCTTTAGCAGTAGCCGACTCAAAGAACTAGGCTTGACCCTAGGTGCAGCGACGCTGGGGGAGTCCGCTTCCGGCTGACTTACTGAGCTGCCGCGGTACCCGGCAGCGGAATCGGTGCCGTTCCCTCCGGCTCCGGCTGCACCGCCGCCATCCGCTCGGCCCGCCGCTGCTGGATCAAGACCAGTGCGACGGCGATCACCGCGACGAGGAACAGCAGCGTGGCCAGGGCGTTGACCTGTACCGGGATGCCTCGCAGGCTGACGCCGTAGACGTAGAGGGGGAAGGTGACCGTCGTCCCGGAGTTGAAGTTGGAGATGACGAAGTCGTCGATCGAGAGGGCGAAGGCGAGCAGGGCGGCGGCGACTACTCCGGGGGCGAGGAGGGGGAGGGTCACGGTGCGGAAGGTGGTCAGGGGGCTGGCGCCGAGATCGGCGGCCGCCTCCTCGAGGTTGCGGTCGAAGCCGATCAGGCGCGAGCGCACCACGACGACGACGAAGCTGATCGAGAACATCACGTGGGCGATAAGCAGGGTGCTGAAGCCGAGGGTGAACGAGTAGTAGATGAACATCGAGAGCAGCGAGGCGCCGATCACGACCTCGGGCGTCGCCATCGGGATCACGATCAGGAGGTTGGCGAGGCGCTTGCCGTGGAAGCGGTGGCGGACCAGGGCGATCGCCATCGCCGTCCCGATCGCGGTCGAGATCAGGGTCGAGAAGAAGGCCAGCCGGATGCTGGTGAAGAGGGCGTCGTTGAGTTCCGGGATCGAGAACATCGTCCGCCAGTACTCGGTGGTGAAGCCGTTGTCGAGCGCGAAGGTGAGTTTGCCTTTCGGCGTCGCGCCGAAGGAGAAGATCGCGATGACGGCGATCGGGATCAGCATGTAGGCCACCGCCAGCCCGGCGTAGATCGGCAGCGCGTTGCGCCGCAGCCAGGCCCAGGCTCGCGCCGGCGCGCTCATCAGGCCCGCTCCTCGTCTTCGTCGCCCATGAACGCCTCGGTCCCGGCAAAGCGGATGTAGACGAGGACGATGGCGAGGATCAACGCCATCATCAGGAAGGAGAGCGCCGCCGCCTCCGGGTAGTCGCGCTGGTTCAGGTAGAGCGACTGGATGACGTTGCCGATCATCGCCTGGCCGGTGCCGCCGAGCAGCTGGGCGTTGATGTAGTCGCCGAAGGCGGGGATGAAGGTGAGTAGGACGCCGGCGACGATCCCCGGCATCGTCAGCGGCAGGGTGACTTTGAGGAAGGCGACGCGCGAGGAGGAGTAGAGGTCCTTCGCCGCCTCGACCAGCCGCAGGTCGAGCCGCTCGAGGTTGGCATAGAGCGGCAGGATCATGAACGGCAGGAAGTTGTAGGTGAGCCCGGCGATCACAGCGCCGGAGGTGGCCAGCACCCGGCCGTCACCCGGCGTCAGCGAGAGCGTCTGCAGGACGCTGACCACCGGGCTGTCGTCGCTGAGGATCGTTTTCCAGGCGATCGTGCGGATCAGATAGGTGGTGAAGAACGGCGCCACCACCGCGAACAGCATCAGGGTTTTGAAGCGGCCGGCGCGGAAGGCGATCGCGTACGCCAGCGGGTAGCCGATCAGCAGCGCCAGGATGGTCGCGGTGCCGGCGTAGAAGAAGGAGCGCCAGATCTGCTCGCCGTGGCCGGAGAGAGCATCGGGGAAGTTCGACCACGCCCAGGTCAGTTCGAATCCGCCCGTCGTCAGCGAGCCCGAATACAGCGCCAGTTCGCCCATGAAGTACATGGGCACGACGAAGAAGAAGATGAGCCATAGCAGGCCTGGTCCCAACAACCAATACGGGACCAGGCGCTGTCTCCAACTCGTCATGACTCAGCCGGTCAAGGTGTTCGCCCAGGCCTCACTGACCTTGTCGACGTCGGGCGGCGAGACCTGCGTCGAGCAGTTCTCCTGGAATTTCGGGCTGGGGAAGACCAGCGGGTCTTTCGCCAGCTCGGGAGCGACCAGGTCTTTGACCCCTTCCACCGGTGAGATGTAGGTGATGTATTCGGTCAGGTCCGCCGCGACTTTCGGTTCATAGACGAACTCCATCCAGCCCAGCGCCGCCGCCGTGTTGGGGGCACCGACCGGGATCACCATGTTGTCCGACCAGAGGACGCAGCCCTCGGTCGGCATGATCCATTCGGCGTTCGGGTTTTCGATGATCGAGGCGTCGCCCGACCAGCCGATCGCGGCGACGATGTTGCCCGCGGTCAGATCCTCGGTGTAGTTGTTGCCGGTGAAACTGCGGATCTGACCGGAGTCGGCGGCTCCCTTCACTTTTTCGATCGCCTTTTCCCAGTCCGCGTCAGTGGCCTCGGTCGGGTCGACGCCTTCGGCCTTCATCACCAGCGGCACGCTGTCGCGCATCTCTTCGAGGAAGGTGACCTTGCCCTTGTATTTCGGGTCGAAGAGGTCGTTGACCGATTTGATCTCCGGCGCCTTCGATTTGTCGATCCAGATACCGGTCATCCCGCTCTGCCAGGGGATCGAGTACTTACGGCCGGGGTCGAAGGAAGGATCGCGCAGATTGGAGACCATGTTTTCGAACACGGTTGGCAGGTCGTCGGCGTTGATCTCCTGCAGGTAGCCGAGTTCGTGCATCTGCTGCGCCATCCAGTCGGTGACGACGAAGATGCTGCGGCCGCCCGATTCGCCCCCTTCCAGCTGGGGCTGGAGCTTGCCGAAGAACGAGTTGTTGTCGTTGACGTCTTCGATGTACTGGACCTTGACGCCGGTTTTGTCTTCGAACTCGGCGACGGTGCCGCTCTTGCCGGGGTCGATGTAGCCCGGCCAGTTGGAGATCGTCAGCTCTCCTTTGACCGGCCCTGCTTCGGCGGTGGTGGTTTCGCCGTCGTTGGCGCCGCCGCCTCCGCCGCCGCAGGCGGCAAGCCCGAGGACGAGCGCCACCATCGCGACCATGACGGCGAGGACGCTCACTGCGCCGCGCTGCTGTCTGTCTCTGCTCACCATTTGCGACTCAACCTCCGTGCGTCGTTTCCAGGGGCGACTGGTCGGCGGCGCTGACGCCGTCGTTGCTTTCCGCTGCCGCTGCATCCGGCGACTCGCGGACAAGGTGCATGTGCTCGGGCTCCCAGCTGAGCGCGACCTTGGCGCCGCCTCCCGGCAGGCGCTGGCGCTCGGCCTCGTCGGCGTTGGGAACGAGGACGGTCATCCGCACGTCCTCGCCGAGATCGACCGCGATCTGGGTCGCGGTGCCGAGGTAGAGAGAGCTGGCGACGATTCCCTCGACCCGGGGCTGGCCGCTCGGCGCCGCGCCGTTTTCCGGCAGCTGGACCTGCAGCTTCTCCGGCCGCACCACCGCGTGGCAGCGTTCGCCGGCCGCGAACCCGTCGGTCGCGGTGGAGATCGTCTGCCCCTGGTCGAGCTCGACCTCGTTGCCACCCTTCACCGTCGCCGGCATCAGGTTGGAGACGCCGATGAAGCCGGCGACGAAGGTCGTGGCAGGGCGGTTGTAAACGTCCTCCGGCGAGGCGACCTGTTCGACCCGGCCGCGGTTCATCACCGCGATCCGGTCGCTCATCGTCAGCGCCTCCTCCTGGTCGTGGGTGACGTAGACGAAGGTGATCCCGACCTCGCGCTGGATCCGCTTCAGCTCGACCTGCAGTTCCTTGCGGAGTTTCAAATCGAGCGCTCCGAGCGGCTCGTCGAGCAGCAGGACCTTGGGCAGGTTGACGAGGGCGCGGGCGAGGGCGACGCGCTGCTGCATCCCGCCCGAGAGCTGCGACGGCTTGCGTTGCGCGTGCGAGGCGAGGCCGACGCGCTCGAGCTCGGCCCTGACCCGTTCGGCGATCTCGCCCTTCGCCACCTTCTTGCGCTTCAGCCCGAAGGCGACGTTGGCCTCGACGCTGAGGTGGGGGAAGAGGGCGTAGCTCTGGAAGACGGTGTTGGTCGGGCGCTTGTGCGGCGGCAGCTGCGCCACGTCCTCGCCCTCGATCCGGATCTCCCCCCCGTCCGGCCGCTCGAAGCCGGCGATCATCCGCAGCGTGGTCGTCTTGCCGCAGCCGCTCGGGCCCAGCAGGGTGAAGAACTCCCCCCGACCGAGATCCAGGCTCAGGTCGTCGACCGCGACGAGCTCGGCGAAGCGCTTGGTGACGTCTCGCAGCTCGACACTGGGGGTCTCTCCATGACCGTCCATCCCTTTTGACCGCCCCCTTTCGGTGGATTCGGTACCCAGCAACCCCGGTTACCTAATCGCGAAGGTAAGCCCCGGTGGATCAACGCGCAAGGGGCGAATGTCCTAAAAGCACAGGATCCGTTTATACGCCATGTACAAGCCCTTCGTAAGTCCTTGACCCAAAGACCACTTGCCAACGGCGGTATCGAGGTCTAGCTTTGTCCATAACGTCGTAACCGGAGAGGAGAGCCACATGGCCACTGCGTCGCAGGCCCCAGCAGGAACCGATCTCCAGCAGATGGCTCGGCGCCACCTCTGGATGCACTTCTCGCGGATGGGTGGCTACGGCCCCGATCACGAGATCCCGATCATCACCCGGGCCGAGGGCTGCTACGTCTACGACGAACACGGCAACCGCTACCTCGACGGCCTTTCCGGCCTCTTCTGCGTCAACGCCGGGCACGGCCGCACCGAGTACGGCGAGGCCGCCGCCGCCCAGGTCGAAGAGCTCGACTTCTACACGCTCTGGAGCTACGCCCACCCGAGGGCGATCGAACTCGCCGCGCGGATCGCGACGATGGCGCCGGGCGACCTCAACCGCGTCTTCTTCACCTCCGGCGGCTCGGAGGCGGTCGAGTCGGCGCTGAAGCTGGCGCGCAACTACCACCGCATGCACGGCAAAGGCCAGAAGCACAAGGTTGTCGCCCGCGAGGTCGCCTACCACGGCACCTCCTTCGGGGCGCTCTCCGCCACCGGGATCACCGAGCTGCGCAGCCAGTTCGAGCCGCTGACGCCGGGCGGCTGCCACGTCCCGAACACGAACATCTACCGCTGGCCCGAGGACCGCGATCCGCTCTGGGCGGCCGACGCGATCGAGGAGCGGATCGTCTTCGAGGGTCCCGAGACCGTCGCCGCGGTGATCCTCGAGCCGGTGCAGAACGCCGGCGGCTGCTTCGTCCCGCCCGACGGCTACTTCCAGCGGGTGCGAGAGATCTGCGATCAGTACGACGTGCTGATGATCTCCGACGAGGTGATCTGCGCCTGGGGCCGTCTCGGCCACTACTTCGGCTGCGAACGCTTCGACTACGTCCCGGACATGATCACGATCGCCAAGGCGCTGACCTCGGCCTACGCGCCGATGGGCGGCGTGATCGCCTCCGACAAGGTCGCCGAGCCGTTCATGGAGGGCACCGCGTCCTTCGCCCACGGCTTCACCTTCGCCGGCCACCCGATCGCCGCCGCGATCGCGATGGCCAACCTCGACGTCTACGAGCGCGAGGACCTCTGCGGCCACGTGCTGCGGAAGGAGCCCGAGTTCCGCGGGATGCTCGAGTCCCTGTACGACCTGCCGATCGTCGGCGACGTGCGCGGCGCCGGCTACTTCCACGCGGTCGAGCTGGTCAAAGACAAGGAGACGAAGGAGAGCTTCGACGACGAGGAGTCGGAGCGGCTGCTGCGCGGCTTCCTCTCCGCCGAGCTCTACAAGCGCGGGCTGATCTGCCGCGCCGACGACCGCGGCGACCCGGTCGTGCAGCTGGCGCCGCCGCTGATCGCCGACACCGAGCAGTTCGAAGAGATCCACGACGTGCTCCACTCGGTCCTCTCCGAGGCCTGGGACCAGGTGGTCGGCGGGTCGCGCTCGGCGTCACAGCCCACCCAACCCCGGCGGCGCTCGTCGCTCTAGGAGCTGACGGTGCTCACCGTCCAGAGCCTGCTTGACGAGCTCGACCTCGAGCTGGCCGCCGGCGCCGACGCCGCCGCGGCGCCGGTTCGCTGGGTCCACATCTCCGAGCTCGAGGACCCGACCCCGTGGCTCTCCGGCGGCGAGCTGATGCTGACCACCGGGATCCCGCTCGAGAACGCGGCCAAGCAGCGCGCCTTCATCCGCATCCTCGCCGACCGCAACCTCGCCGGGCTCGGCTTCGGCACCGGCTTCAGCCACAAATCGCTGCCCAAGGCGCTGGTCGACGAGGCCGAGAAGCGCGAGTTCCCGCTCTTCGAGGTGCCCTTCGACGTTCCGTTCATCGCCATAACCGAGAAGGCCTTCGCCCGCCTGGTCAACGAGCAGTACGAGGTCCTGCAGCGCGGGATCGCGGTGCAGCGGCGGCTCGAGCGGCTGGTCCTCGAGGAGCGGGGGCTGGAGGAAATCGCCGCCACCGTCGCCTCCGCCGTCGGCGGCACCGTGGCGGTCCTCGACGGTCGCGGCGACCGGCTCGCCGGCAAGGGGTTCCGCCGCCAGCTCTCCGCCGAGGCGATCTCCGCGATCCGCAAGGAAGCGCTCGGCCACGCCCACGACGGCCACCCCTTCGTTCCCTCGCACCCGAGCGTCGCGGGGCGGGCGCTGGCGCACCCGGTGATCTCGCCGGGCGGCGGGCCGCCGCAGGCCTGGGTGGTGATCGTCCGCGACTCCGGCGGGCTCGGCGACTTCGAGCGGCTGATCCTGCAGCAGGCGGTCGCGGTGGTGGCGCTGGAGCTGATGCGGCGCCGGGTCGCACGCGAGACCGAGCGGCGGCTGGCCGGCGACGTCGTCGCCGCGGCGCTCGGCGGGCGGATGGACCCGACCGAGCTGCGCCGCCGGCTGGAGCCGTTCGGGATCGGCGAGGAGGCCGCGGTGCTCGTCTTCCAGATCGACGATCCCGGCGGAGCGGCGGCGGCGCTGGAAGCGGCGTTGGCGGCCGACGCCTGCGCGGGCGTCGTCGCGCCGCACTCGACCGGGGGACGCGAGGTGCTCTGCGCCGTCGTCGACTGCGCCGACCGCGACCCGATCGACGTCGCCACCGAGGTGCGGAAGAAGCTCGACGACAAGCGCGGCCCGGTGCGCGCCGCCGCCAGCCGGCCGGCGCCGCCCGAGCGCCTGCGCCACTCCTTCCACGAGGCGCGCTGCGCCCTGGAGGCGACCGCCTTCGACAACGGCGCCACCCCCGAGATCGCATCCTGGCGGGACCTCGGCGCCTTCACCCTGCTGCTCTCGATTCAGGACGACGACGCGCTCGACCTCTACTGCGACAGCGTGCTGGGGCCGATCGAACGCGGCGACGAGGAGTACGGCGGCGAGCTGCTGCGCTCGCTGGAGGCGTTCATCGAGCAGAACGGCCAGTGGGAGCGGGCCGCCCGCCAGGTCTACTGCCACCGCCACACGCTGCGCTACCGGATGCGCAAGGTCGAAGAGCTGACCGGGCGCGACCTCTCGCGCGCCCACGACCGGATCGAGTTCTGGCTGGCGCTGCGGGCGAGGGAGCTGGTCGCGTGAGGATCGGCGTCCCGACCGAGATCAAGTCCGACGAGTACCGGGTAGCGGTGACGCCGGCCGGGGTGCGCGAACTGAGCGAGCACGGCCACGAGGTCCAGGTCCAGGCCGGTGCCGGCGAGGGCAGCGCGATAACCGACGCCGAGTACGAGGCGCAGGGGGCGACGATCGTCCCCGACGCCGCCGCCGTCTTCGCCGCGGCGGAGATGATCCTCCACGTCAAGGAGCTGCAGCCGCAGGAGATCGAGATGCTGCGCCCCGGGCAGCTCCTCTTCACCTACCTGCACCTGGCGCCTGACCCCGAGCAGACGCGCGGCCTCTGCGACTCGGAGGCGACTGCGATCGCCTACGAGACCGTCGAGGACGCCCACGGCCGCCTCCCGCTGCTGGCGCCGATGAGCGAGGTGGCGGGCAAGATCGCCACCCAGGCGGGCGCCTTCATGCTGGAGAAGCCGATGGGCGGCAGGGGCATTCTGCTGGGAGGGGTGCCGGGAGTCGCCGCCGCCAACGTGATGGTGATCGGCGGCGGCGTGGTGGGGATGAACGCGGCCTTCATCGCGATCGGGATGGAAGCCGACGTCTTCGTCTACGACCGCTCGATCGACCGCCTGCGGGAGCTCGAAGTCGACTTCGGCGGCCGCTGCTCGACCGTCTACTCGACGACGCTGGCGATCGAGGAGATGCTGCCGAACGCCGACCTGGTGATCGGCGCGGTACTGGTCCATGGGGCGCGGGCGCCGTACGTGATCCGCCGCGAGCAGCTGCGGCTGATGAAGCCCGGCGCGGTGCTCGTCGACGTCGCGATCGACCAGGGCGGCTGCTTCGAGACCTCGCGGCCGACCACCCACCGCGACCCGACCTTCGAGGTCGACGGGATCACCCACTACTGCGTCGCCAACATGCCCGGTGCGGTCCCGATCACCTCCACCCACGCCCTCACCAACGCGACCCTGCCCTACGCGCTGGCCCTCGCCGACCACGGGGTCGACGAGGCGATCCGCCGCGACCCCGGGCTGCGGCTCGGGATCAACGTCGCCGGCGGCAGGGTCACCCATCCGGCGGTGGCCGAGGGAGTCGGGATGGAATACGTAGCGGTCGAGGAGGCCCTCGGCCTAGAGCAGTCCGTGAAGGGGTAGGACGAACTTGGAAACGAGCATCCACAGGGGAGCTGAATGAGCACTTACGCGGTAGTCAACCCAGCCACCGGCGAGACGATCAAGGAGTACCCGGAGATCTCCGACGACGAGCTCCGCGCGGCGATCGGGCGGGCCGACGAGGCCTCGCGGTCCTTCCCGAGCTCCACCAGCGTGGCCGACCGCGCGGCGCTGGTCCGCAAGGTCGGCGAGCTGCACTCCGAGCGCCGCCAGCAGCTGGCCGAGATCATCGTCCGCGAGATGGGCAAGCCAATCGAGCAGGCGCTGATGGAGGTCGACTTCGCGGCGATGATCTACGGCTTCTACGCCGACAGCGCCGAGAGCCTGATGGCGGACGAGCCGATCGAGCTGCTCGGCGGCGAAGGCACGGCGCTGATCCGCCGCAGCCCATTCGGGGTGCTGCTGGGGATCATGCCCTGGAACTTCCCCTACTACCAGGTGGCCCGCTTCGCCGGCCCGAACCTGGTGATCGGCAACACGATCCTGCTCAAGCACGCGCCGCAGTGCCCCGAATCGGCGGAGGCGATGCAGCAGATCTTCGACGACGCCGGCTTCCCCGAGGGCGCCTACGAGAACATCTACGCGACCAACGAGCAGATCGAGTGGGTGATCGCCGACCCGCGCGTGCACGGCGTCTCGGTCACCGGCTCGGAGCGGGCCGGGGCGGCGGTCGCCGAGATCGCCGGCCGCAACCTGAAGAAGGTCGTGCTCGAGCTGGGCGGCTCGGACCCGTTCATCCTGCTCGGCACCGACGACCTCGACGAGGCGGTGACCGCGGCGGCCGAAGCGCGGCTGGACAACACCGGCCAGTCCTGCAACGCGGCCAAGCGCTTCATCGTCGTCGAGGACCTCTACGACGACTTCCTCGAGAAGTTCAAACAGCAGCTGGAGGGGGCGAAGCCGGGCGACCCGACGGCAGAGGACACCGAGGTCGGCCCGCTCTCGTCGCAGACGGCGGCCGACCGGCTCGAGGACCAGGTCAAACGGGCGGTCGAGAACGGCGCCGAGGTGGTCGTCGGCGGCAAGCGCGACGGCAACTTCTTCGAACCGACGATCCTCACCGGGATCGAGCCGGGCAACGAGGCCTCCCAGGAAGAGTTTTTCGGCCCGGTGGCGCAGGTCTACCGGGTCGGCTCCGAGGAGGAGGCGATCGAGCTCGCCAACCAGACCCCGTTCGGGCTCGGCTCCTATGTGATGACCACCGACAAGGAGCAGGCCGACCGCGTCGCCGACAAGATCGAAGCCGGGATGGTCTACGTCAACCTGGTCGGCGCCGACAGCCCCGAGCTGCCGTTCGGCGGCTTCAAGCGCTCCGGCTTCGGGCGGGAGCTCGGCCGCTACGGGGCGGACGAGTTCGTCAACAAGAAGCTGATCCGCAGCGCCTGAGTCATCGCTTGCGAGGGAGAGCGTCCCGGCCGCGGCGCCGGTCGGGGCGTTTACGATCCAGCCCACGTGACTTTGTCGAGGGGGGTCATCGCTCTTGTGCTGCTGGTGCTTGCCGCGTTCGCGGTGAGCGCCGTGGCGCTGGCCGCGGACAACCGGGAAGGGCCGCGCTGCCACGGGCGGCTGGCGGAGATCGCCGGCACCGACGAGGACGACGTGATCCGGGGGACGCCCGAACGCGACGTGATCTGGGGCGGCGACGGCGACGACGTCATCTTCAGCAGCCTCGGCAACGACCTGATCTGCGGCGGGCCGGGGACCGATGAGATGCACGGCGGTCGCGGCAACGACGAAGTCGACGGCGGCGCCGGAGACGAGGACCAGGTCAACGGCAACCTCGGCGACGACAAGATCCTCGGCGGGCCGGGCGCCCGCGACGAGGTCGCCGGCGACCTCGGCATCGATATCGTCAACGGCGGGCCCGGCAGCGAAGACCTCGTCCACGGCGACTACGGCTACGACCGGATGACCGGCGGCGCCGGGAGCGGCGACATCGCCTCCTTCGCGACCGCGCGGGCAGGAGGCAAGGGCAGCGGCGTCTGGGTCTCGCTGCGTAAGCACCGCGCCTACGGCGACGGTCACGACAAGCTCTTCGGCTTCGAGAGCCTCGAAGGCTCGGCCTTCCGCGACACCCTGATAGGCAGCCCGCAGGGGAATGTGATCGAGGGCGGGATGGGCGACGACCACCTCGTCGGCGGCGGCGGCCCGGACACGATCGACGGCGGCCAGGGCAGCGACGGCTGTTCCGGGGCAAAAGGCCGCACCACTTCTTGCGGCAAGGAACGAGTACCGAAGGCAAGCGCCTACGTCGAGCTGAACCCGACGCCGGGCGGCGGCGCGGGGTTGCAGGTGATCGGCGGCGGCGGCCGCGACCACTTCGTCGTCGCCTACGACGACGCCAGCGAGACCTTCAGCGTCACCGGGCGAAAAGGGATGGCGATCGGAGCGGGTTGCAGCCACGCTCCGAACAGCTCGACCACGGTCTCCTGCGCGGCGAACGGCCCAGGGCGCTGGCTGATGGCAGACCTCGGACCCGGCGCCGACAGCCTGGTTGTCGAAGGGACGCTGGAGTCGATCGGCAGCGTGCGGCTCGCCGGCGGGTTCGGCAACGACACGATCAAAGGCGGGCCCGAGGACGACCTGATCGAGTCCGGGCCGGGGGCGGACAAGCTCTACGGCGGCGACGGGGCCGACGGACTGGTCGGCGGTCTGCCGGGACCGACCTTCCTCTACGGCGAAGGCAGCGGCGACCTGCTGGCGGCCGGCGGCGGCTGCGCCGGCGGGGCGATCGTCGGCGGGCCGGGCAAAGACGACGCCTCCTTCGCCGAGACCCAGGCCCATCCCGGGCTGCTGATCATCTCTTTCCCCAAACGCGCCGCCTGGATCACCACCGTCAAGGGCTGCGACTCGGTCCGCCTCGATCCCAGCAACGAGGACATGGAGGGCTCCTTCGACTGGGACGTCCTGATCGGCGACGGAGGCCCGAACGCGATGCTGGGCCAGCCCGGGGAGGATCGCTTCTACGGCAACGGCGGCGACGACATCATCGATGCCCGCGACGGGGTCAAGGACTTCTCGATCCAGTGCGGCAAGGGAAGCCCGCCGAAGCAGATCAAGGTACGCGGCAAAGGCGGCAAGGTCGAAACCCGCGAGGTCCAAGGCACCGGCGAGCCGGCGGGACGAGCGATCACCGACAACTTCGACCCCAGGCCCTTCAACTGCGCCTACGTAAAACACGGCGTCCCAGTCCCCGGCCTCCACGGCTGACCCCGGCGCTGCTGGCCGGCCGCGAGCTGAACGCCTTGGACTAGGCTTCCTTACGTGGCACGGAAGACCGCTCAAGGTGACGAGGCCGCGGCAGTCGCCGCCGCGATCGCCCAGTTCGAGGCTGAGTTCGCATCAGCCGCGGCGCCGGCGCCGCCCCAGACCCCGGCCTGGCAGCGCGCGGCCCTGCTGGAGGGAGTCAGCGCCAAGGAGACGATCGAGGACCTACGAGGAGGATCCGCATGGCTGTCGTGAAAATCATCGAGCTGGTCGGCAGCTCCAAGACGTCCACCGACGACGCCGCCAAACAGGCGCTGCAGCAGGCTCAGGCCTCGCTGCGCAACATCCGCGCGGTCGACATCGTCTCCACCGGGATCCGCGGGGAGAATCTGGACGAGTACCGTGCCCACGTCCGCGTCGCATTCTTGATCGAGGGAACGGAGATCGACTGATGGCAGATGCACCGCAGGGGGAGCCGCGCGAGGTCTCGCGCGAGGAGGCTCAGAAGCTGATCGACGAGGGCGCGCAGCTGATCGACGTCCGCGCCGACCACGAGTGGGAGGCCGGTCGGATCGCCGGCGCCACCCACATCGCCCTGCCGGAGATCCCCCAGCGCACCGGCGAGATCGACAAAGACCGCACGGTGGTCGTCTACTGCCGCGGCGGCAACCGTTCCTCGATGGCTACCGCCGCCCTCACCGAGGCCGGCTTCGACGCGGTCAAGCTGAGCGAGGGGATCGTCGGCTGGAGCGAGGCTGACAAGCGGCTGGAGCCGGAGGGCGGCTACGTCGCCGACTCGGGCGAGGCCGCGGCGATCCTCCAGGCGCAGAAAAAACCGTCCCACAGCTGAATCCCGATCAGCCAGCGGCCTTTCGCAAAGACCGCTAGCAAGCCAAATCCAGCGCCTCAGCGACCGCTCAAGAAATTAAATACCTGAATCCCAATCGGGTTTGCTACCTTTCCACGCTATGGAGGTAGCCGTCGCAGAGAACAAGGAGCAGCGGGGCAAGGGCCGGGTCGGGACCTTGACGAACCCGGAGACCTACGAGAACGTCCCCGGCCACGTCATCCCGATCATCGAGCGCGAGTTCGACGACTTCGACAACGAAGCCGAGCAGTTCCTCTCCGGCGAGCTGGAAGAGAACCAGTTCATCGGCTTCCGCCTCAAACAGGGCGTCTACGGGCAGCGCCAGCCCGACGTCCAGATGATCCGCATCAAGCTCCCGTTCGGCGGCGTCACCCCCGAGCAGATGGACATCTTCGCCAGCGTGGTCGAGAAGTACGCGCCGCTGAACAAGGGCCACATCACCACCCGCCAGAACATCCAGATCCACCACGTGCCGCTGCGCGACACCGAGCTGCTGCTCCGCGAGATCGCCGAAACCGGCCTCTCCTCGCGCGAGGGCTGCGGCAACACGGTCCGCAACGTCACCGGCGATCCCTGGGCCGGCGTCGCCGCCGACGAGGTCTTCGACCCGACCGCCTACGGCACCGCCTACGTCCGCTACTTCGTCCGCCACCCGACGACGCAGCTGATGCCGCGCAAGATCAAGACCTCGTTCACCGGCTCCGCCGAGGACCGGGCGATCAGCGGCATCCACGACATCGCCTTCCTCTCCCGCGAAAAGGACGGCGTCAAGGGCTTCGAGGTCCGGGTCGGCGGCGGCACCTCGATCATGGCCCGCGTCGCCCCGACCCTCTACGAGTTCGTCGAGGCCGACAACGGCGACTACCTCAAGGTCGCCGAGGCCGTCTTCCGCATCTTCGACCGCCAGGAGTGGCTGCGCGTCAACCGCGCCCGCGCCCGGATCAAGGTGCTGGTCGACAAGATCGGCATGGACGCCTTCCGCGAGCTCGTCGACGAGGAGCTCCAGGGCGACTGGGTCGGCGAGCGCGAATTCGGCCCCGAGCTGGTCGAGCGCCTCAGCTTCAGCGTCGACGAGGAGGCCAACGCGCCGGAGCCGCCGCTCCAGCCGTCCTCCCCGAACGGCGACCGCACCGATTTCGAGCGCTTCCTCGCCGGCAACGTCCAGGCCCAGCGCCAGGCGGGCTTCAACACGGTCGAGGTCAAGGTCACCCGCGGCGACCTCACCCCGGAGCAGTTCCGCGGCCTCGCCCAGATCATGCGCGAGTACACCGGCGGCTCCGCCCGCAGCACCGTGCAGCAGAACTTCGTCCTCCGCTGGGTCCGCGACGAGGCCCTCTACGACGTCTACGAGCGGCTCGCCGCCCTCGGCCTCGACGAGGCCGGCGCCCGCGAGATCACCGACGTCGTCAGCTGCCCCGGCACCGACAGCTGCAAACTCGGGATCACCTCCTCGATGGGCCTCAACCGGGCGATCAAGGAGCGGGTCGAGTCGCTGCAGATCAGCGACGAGCTGACCAAGCGCATCCACATCAAAATGAGCGGCTGCCCGAACGGCTGCAGCCAGCACCACATCGCCAACATCGGCTTCTACGGCGCCTCGCTGAAAGTCAACGGCCGCCAGATGCCCGCCTACATCCCGCACATCGGCGGCAACTTCGAGGGCGGCGAGGTCATCTTCGGCACCCGGCTCAAATCGCGGCTGCCGGCCAAACGGGTGCCGGAGGCGGTCGAGCGCTGGATCGCCCTCTACGAGTCCGACCGCAACGAGGGCGAGGAGTTCAACGCCTTCGCCGAGCGAGTCGGCGCCGCGCCCTTCGAAGCCACCGTCAAGGAGCTGACCCTCCCGGCCGAGTTCAGCCTGGAGACGATGCAGCAGTTCATCGACTGGAACCGCTCCAGCCCCTACGAGGTCGTGCGCGGAGAGGGGGAGTGCGCGATCTAAGTCGCGCGCCACGATGAAGCCGCCTCCCGTCACCCTCTCCGGCACCGTGCCTACACCTGCCGACCTCGATCACGAGGAGATCGCCGCCAAGCTCGAGCAGAGCACGGCGCAGGAGGCGCTGGAGTGGATGTTCGAGAACTTCGGCACCCAGCACTACATCGCCTGCTCGTTCCAGAAAACGAGCTCGGTGACCGCCCACCTGGCGACCACGGTCAACCCCGAGGCGCGCTTCTTCTACCTCGACACCGACGTCCTCTTCGAGGAGACCTACGAGACCCGCGACCGTCTCGCCGAGGCGCTGGGGATCGAGTTCGACCGCTTCCACAACCTCACCCTCGAGGAGCAGGAGGCCGAGCACGGGCCGGAACTCTGGAACCGCGATCCCGACTCCTGCTGCGGCATCCGCAAGGTCGAGCCGATGCGCCGGGCCCTTTCTTCCGTAGACTGCTGGGTCGCCGGCGTCCGCCGGGCAGACTCCAGCTCCCGAGCCAAGACCCCGAAGTTCGGCTGGGACAAGCGCTTCAACCTCTGGAAGCTGAACCCACTCGCGGACTGGACCGAGCGCGACGTCTGGAACTACATCCGTGAGCACCACCTCCCGTACAACCCGCTTCACGATCACGGCTACCCGTCGATCGGTTGCACCCACTGCACCCAGCCGGTCGAACCGGGTGGGGATCTGCGCGCGGGCCGCTGGACCGGCCTGGCAAAGACCGAGTGCGGGATCAACTAGCGGCGCCGGCAAGCCGCCCCTGACCCTTTAGACCCCCCCGACCCGACAGGTGAGATGAGCGAGACCATGGCTGAGTTGTCCCTGACCCTTTCCGAGCGCCACACGGCGGACTTCGAGATGATCGGCAACGGCGGATTTGCGCCGCTGACCGGCTTCCAGGGCTCCGCCGACTGGGAGCGCGTCTGCAGCGAGATGCGGACCGCCGACGGCGAGTACTGGCCGATCCCGATCACGCTGGCGAGCGACCTCGAGTGCGAGGTCGGCGACGTCGTCGAGCTCTCCTCCGACGAAGGCAAGAAGCTGGGCCGCCTCACCGTCGAGGAGATCTGGGAGCGCGACGTCAAGCGCGAGGCCGAGCAGGTCTACGGCACCACCGACGAGGCCCACCCGGGCGTCGCCGCGATCTACGAGGAGGGCAACCGCATGCTGGCCGGCCCGATCGAGGTCGACGCGCTGCCCGACCACGACGAGGCCTTCATGCGCCGCTACAAGACGCCGGCCGAGCACAAAGCCGACTTCGAGGCGCGCGGCTGGAAGAAGATCGTCGCCTTCCAGACCCGCAACCCGATCCACCGCGCCCACGAGTACCTGACCAAGGCCGCGCTGGAGACCTGCGACGGGCTCTTCATCCACCCGCTGATCGGCAAGACCAAGGCCGGCGACATCCCCGCCGACGTGCGGATGCGCTGCTACGAGGTGCTGATGGAGAACTACTACCCCGAGGACCGGGTCGTGCTCGGCGTCAAGCCGGCGAAGATGCATTACGCCGGCCCGCGCGAGGCGGTCCTGCACGCGATCGTCCGCCGCAACTACGGCGCCACCCACTTCATCGTCGGCCGCGACCACGCGGGCGCCGGCGACTACTACGGCACCTACGACGCTCAGAAGATCTTCGACACGATCGACATCGACGAGCTCGGGATCGAGCCGCTGATGTTCGAGCACACCTTCTGGTGCAACGAGTGCGAGGGACTGGCCTCGAACAAGACCTGCCCTCACGACCAAGATGCGCACCTGTTCCTTTCCGGGACCAAAGTCCGCGAGATGCTCGGTAACGGCGAAAGGCCGCCGCACGAGTTCTCCCGCGACGAGGTCGCCGACATCCTGATCGACGCTTACAAGGAGGACTGACAAAGCATGGCTGGTGAGAAGGGCTTCACTCTCTGGTTCACCGGGCTCTCCGGAGCCGGCAAGACGACCATTTCCCGCGTCCTCGAGGGACACCTGCGCGAGCGCGGCTCGAAGCTGGAGATCCTCGACGGGGACATCGTCCGCGAAAACCTCTCCAAGGGGCTCGGCTTCTCGAAGGAGGACCGCGACACCAACATTCGCCGGATCGCCTTCGTCGCCGACCTGCTCAGCCGCAACGGCGTGCCGGTGATCACCGCGGCGATCTCCCCCTACGCGGAGATCCGCAACGAGGCGCGCGAACTGATGGGCGACCGCTTCGTCGAGGTCTACGTCGAGGCTTCGGTCGACACCTGCGCCGAGCGCGACGTCAAGGGTCTCTACGCGAAAGCCTTCGCCGGCGAGATCAAGGAATTCACCGGCGTCTCCGACCCCTACGAGGCCCCGGAGAACCCGGAGTTCGTCTGCCACACGGAGAACGAAAGCCCCGAGGAGTCGGCCGAGAAGCTGCTGGCCTACCTCGAGGAGCGAGGCCTGGTTCCGTCGGCTACCGCTGCCGCGTAGTCAGCTCGCACAAGCGTTTGCGAGAGGGGCCGGGAGACCGGCCCCTCTTTCTATTCAGCCAAACGCTTGAGGAGCTCTCGGTTCTCCTCGATGAGCTCTTTCAACCGCTTCTGAAAGTCCTGGTCCGCGCGGCGGATGGCTATGTGTTTTGCGATTGCCTCACGCACGGCCTCGGAAACAGACACGCCATCGATTCGGGCTACGGCTGCAAGGTCGGCCGCCACGCCCTCGTCAAGGCGAATGCTCAGTGCTTTGATCGCCATCGGTGCCTCCCTCACCTTAGAGCAAAAATCCCCTAAAAGCAGATTAGGGAGATGGCCGGACGGGAAGGCCGTTAGGGCACGCTTGCATTAGGGCACATCTGCCTGCTAGCTTGCTGGCAGTATGAGTGCCGGCAAGCATTTGGACCCCTGGTACGTGCTGCTGATCGCGGAAGCTATCTCCGGCAAGCGGGCAGAGCAACTCGCGGCAGCGCTGCACATCGCTGGCGTCGAGCTACCGCTGGATGCCTCCCTTGACGACTCTGCCCAGATTAGCCTCGATGCCGCCAAGGTCGAGCGGGGGGTGCTGCTCTGCGCCCGGATCATCTGCAATCTTCCGATCTCGAAAAAAGAGCGGGTTCAGGTGGGATGCGCGTGCGTGCGTCTGCTGCTCGGGGTCAGCGGGCGCTCCCGCCCGCAACAGAGGAGGCTGGAAAAGGAAATCGAGCGAGCGGTCGAGGCTTTCGCCGCTGGGGCGATCGGCGTGGCGAAGCTCGGTGCCTGGATCCACTCGTGGGTGGGTCACGGCAAGCGGCCCGGCAACGACGCTAAGGCCTAGGCGGTACCTGGGGCTCGCCGAGCCCGTAGGTGTCGTAGGCGCCGAACTCGGCGAAGGTCTTGTGGGTGGGGCCGTGGTAGTCGGAGCTGGCGGTGGGGACGAGGTCCAGCTCGTCGCAGAGCTCGAGTAGGTGTTCGGTCTGCTCCTTGCTGTGGGTCGGGTAGAAGGTCTCGACGCCGTCGGCCTTGAGGGAGCGGATCAGGTCGTCGACCTCGTCCGGCGCGGAGATGTCCCAGTAGGGATGGGCGATGACGGCGATGCCGCCGGCGCCGCGGATCAACTCGATCGCCTGCTCGGCGGTCGGCCACTTGCGCGGGACGAAAGCCTTGGCACCGGGCACCAGGTACTCCTCGAAGAAGGGGCCGAGGTCGCCGGTCGCGCCGGCGGCGCGGGCGATGTGGGGGCGGCCGATCGAGAGCGCGTCGCCGGCCTCGCGCACGGCGTCCTCCAAATGCAGGTCGAACCCGTGCTCGCCCAGCTTCGCGACGATTTCCCCCGCCCGCGTCACCCGCTCGTGCTGGGCCCGCTCGCAGGCCCCGGCGATCCTCGCGACGTCGACCCAGTAGCCGCAGATGTGCAGGTCTTCCGCGTACTCGTGTACGCAGGACATCTCGATCGCGGGCACCAGCTCGATCCCAACTCGCTCGGCAGCTTCCCCGGCTTCAACCACTCCTGCAATCGCGTCGTGGTCGGTCAGCGCCAGCGTCGTGACGCCGGCCTCGGCGGCCTTCTCCACGACTTCGGCGGGGGCCAGCTGGCCGTCGGAAACGGTCGAATGACTCTGTAGCTCGACAAGCACGACGGCGCACCCTATCGCCGACCCAAATAAATAGACTGCGCCGCCGTGTTCCAGAAGGTCCTCATTGCCAACCGCGGCGAGATCGCCATCCGCGTCGCTCGCACGCTGAAGGAGATGGGCATCGTCTCGGTCGCCGTCTACTCGGAGATCGACCGCGATGCCCCCCATGTGCGCGCGGCCGACGAGGCCTTCCTGATCGGCCCCGCGGTGCCGGGCGAGAGCTACCTGAACATCCAGAAGATCATCGACACCGCCAAGGAGGCCGGCGCCGAAGGGATCCATCCCGGCTACGGCTTCCTCGCCGAGAACGCCGACATGGCGCGCGCCTGCGCCGAGTATGGGATCACCTGGATCGGTCCGCCGCCGGAGGCGATCGAAGCGATGGGCTCGAAGACCCGGGCGCGCGAGATCATGGAGCAGGCCGGGGTGCCGATCGTCCCCGGCTCGACCGAGGTCGCCAAGGACCTCGACGAGGCTCGCAAGCAGGCCGACGAAGCCGGCTACCCGGTCGCCTGCAAGGCCGCGGGCGGCGGCGGCGGCAAGGGCTTCCGCGTCGCGATGACGCCCGACGACCTGCAGGAGGCTTTCGAGGGCTCGGCCCGCGAAGGCGAGAAGTTCTTCTCCGACGACCGCGTCTACATCGAGCGCTACCTCGAAGACCCCCGCCACGTCGAGGTCCAGGTGCTTGCCGACTCGCACGGCAACGTGATCCACCTCGGCGAGCGCGACTGCTCGATCCAGCGGCGCCACCAGAAGGTGATCGAGGAGGCCCCCGGCCCCCACGTCGACGCCGAGATGCGCGAGCGGATCGGCAAGATCGCCACCGACGCGGCCGCCGCCGTCGGCTACCGCGGCGCCGGCACGATCGAGGGCATGCAGGTCGGCGACGAGTACTTCTTCCTCGAGATGAACACCCGCGTCCAGGTCGAGCATTGCGTGACCGAGATGGTCACCGGCATCGACATCGTCCGCGAGCAGATCCTGGTCGCCGCCGGCGAGCAGCTCTCGATCGCCCAGGAGGACGTCGAGCTGAGTGGCTGGTCGATCGAGTGCCGGATCAACGCCGAGGCCGCGCACAAGAAATTCGCCCCCGCCCCCGGCCCGATCGGCGATTCCTACCGCGAGCCCTCCGGCCCCGGCGTCCGCGTCGACTCCGGCGTCGAGGGTGGCTCCGAGGTGACGCCGATGTACGACCCGATGGTGGCCAAGCTGATCGTCTGGGACGTCGACCGCGAGAAGGCGACCCGGCGCATGCTGCGGGCGCTGACCGAATACGACTCCGGCGGCCTCACCACCCTGATCCCCTTCCACGAAGCGATCCTCGCCACCGAGCAGTGGGCCAAGGGCGAGACCTGCCGCGACCTGATGGAGGACAACGACTGGCTGAAGTCCACCGCGCCGGCCGACGCCAAGCCACCCGAGCCCTCCGAGGAGGGTGGCGAGGTCGTCACCCGCGATTACAAGGTCGAGGTCGGCGGCAAGCTCTTCGACGTCAAGGTGATCGGCGAGGCCCCCGCGGGCGGCGTCGCCGCCCCAGCCGCCGGCGGCGGCAAGAAGCCGCCCAAGCGCGATCGCAAGGGCGGCTCCGGTCCCAGCGCCTCCAGCGAGGCTCTGCCCTCGCCCCTCCAGGGCACCGTGCTCAAAGTCGCGGTCGAGAAGGGCGCCGAGGTCAGCGAGGGCGACCTGATCTGCGTGATCGAGGCGATGAAGATGGAGAACGAGATCACCGCCCACCGCAGCGGCAAAGTAGAAGATCTCCCCATCTCCGAGGGCGCCGCGGTAGGCAGCGGCGACACCCTCGCAGTGATCAAGTAGCCCGCTCGGCTAGTTGCGCCGGTTTTTGTGGCGCTTTTCTTCCCGTTCTTTTTCTTTGCGCCGTTCTTCTTCGCGCCGCTGCTTGTCGACCTTGCGCTGCTCGTTGCGGGTCAGCGGGAACGGTGGCGTGACTTCCTGGCAGCGTTTGCCGACGCAGCTCTCGAGCCGGACCAGCTGGGCGTGGAGGAAGGCGCGGATCGGCGAGAGGTTGCGGACCCGGATGATGTTGTTCAGCTCGTAGGGGTCCTTGGTGATGTCGTAGAGCTCCTTCTCGCCGCTCGGCCACTCGATGTACTTGTAGGGGCCGAGGCGGATTCCGAGGTAGTCCTTCGGCGGGGCGACGATCGAGGCGCTGGCGTCGCCCTCGTGGCCGCTGCTGACCCGGGCGCGCTGGGCCGTCGGTTCGCCGTTGGCTTCGACGTCGTTGGTCTCGACGAAGGACTCGAAGAGGATCGGCCGGCGGCTGCGCAGGGCCGGGTCCTGCATGTATGGGACCAGGGAGCGACCGTCGATGCTTTTGTCCGCGCTCGCCCCGGCCAGTTCGAGGATCGTCGGCGCGATGTCGATGTTGGCCGCCAGCTCGCCGGTCGAGGTTCCCGGTTTGATTCCCGGCCCGCGGATCAGCAGCGGCAGGTGGGTGGCCGGCTCGTAGGCGATGAACTTGCCCCCGGTCAGCCGGTGCTCGCCGTAGAAGAAGCCGTTGTCGGAGGTGAAGATGACGTAGGTGTTGCGCAGCCGGCTGAGGCTGCCGAGCGTGTCGATCACCGTTTTCACGCCTTCGTCCACCGAGCGCAGCGACTCCAGCGCCTTCTGGTAGTAGACGCGGTAGGTGTGGGACTCCTGCAGCGAGAGGTAGGGCGCTTCGCGGATGAAGCGGGGCTTGTCGTTGACGTTGCCCTCGTTGAATCCCTGCGAGCGGTCGTGGGGGTAGGGGGCGCCGGCGAAGGTGTTGTAGTGGCGCGTCGCCGGCTCCGGCCCGGCCGGGCGGCGGAAGTCGCCGTGCGGCGCGGTGTAGTCGAGCTGCAGGTAGAAGGGCTGTTCCGGTGAGGTCCCGACCATCTCTTCGTAGGCGATGCGGTTGAAGACGTCGGTCTCGTAGAGGCAGGGTTTGCCGTTCAGCGGGGCGGTCGGGCAGCCGAAGTCGTCGCGTTCGCCGTATTCGCGGGTGTCCCAGCTGCCCGGGTCGCCGAAGGGCCCCTCCAGCGCGCCGTTGTTGTTCAGCGTGTAGCCGTAGAAGTAGTGGTTGGTGTCGGCCCGCAGGACGCTGTGCCAGGCGCTCCAGCCCGGCGGCACGTCTTTGCCTTCGTCGAACGGTTCGTCGCCGTAGCCGTTGAGGAACTTGCCGATGTGGATCGTCCGGTAGCCCGCCGCCTGCAGCCAGGGCGCGAGGTTGTGGCTGTAGGCCTGCCGCGCTTTGAAGCCGGTGAAGCCGCCGTTGGGCGGCACGTTGCCGCGCACGTTGTGGTTGTGCGCGTAGCGGCCGGTCAGCAGGCTGACCCGCGAGGGGCAGCAGAGGGGATAGGGGACGTAGTAGCGGTTGAAGGTGATGCCGCGGTTTGCGATCAGCGAGAGCGTGTAGGGCATCGCCTGCACTTCGATGCCGCCGACGTTGAGGCTGGCGTAGAGCTGGTCGAGCGTCGCGTCGTCGATCTGGATGACGACGAAGCTGGGCTTCTGCGTCGCCGAAGCCTGCGCCGCGCCGGCGCTCTGGGTGCCCTGCAGGCAGGCGAACACCGTGCAGGCGAGCAGCGCGAGGAGCGCCGCCACGACCGCGAGCCGGGTCCGGGCAGGCCGAATTCTGGATTTTGGAGCGAGAATCTGCATCGAAGATGCCGGGGTGGTCTCGAAGAAACCGGCCCCTGACGCTTGAGTTGCGGCCTGAAAGCTAGAAGACGCTCAGGACGCGCCGAGCTTTTTCACTGCTTCGCGAAAGTTTTTCACCGTCGCGCTGGGGGCTTTGCGCCCTTCCAGTTTCTCGCCGTGGCGGTTGACCCAGATGACCGGCACGTTCATTTTCAGCACCGGCGCGATGTCGGTCGCGTAGTTGGAGCCGATGTGGAGCCAGCCTTTCTTGCCGCCGATCCGCCGCGCGCACTCTTTGAAGTGGACGGGGTCCGGCTTGTAGCTGCGCACCTGCTGGGCGGTGACGACGAGGTCGAGTTCGGTCCGCAGGTGGCGGCGGCTGATCCCCAGCAGTTTGTCGTCGATGTTGGAGACGATCCCGATCTCGTACTTCTTCCCCAACCGGTCCATCGCCGCGTTGGACTCGCGGAACGGCAGCCAGTAGGCGACGCTGTTGGGTAGGAACTGGGCCCGGGAGGGCTCGACTTCCCAGCCGATCTCGCCGGCGACTTTGACGATGGTCCGCCGCAGCACCTCGGCGTAGAGCTCGTAGGAGCCGGCCATGATTTCGGCCTGCACTTCCATGAAGCGGGCGAGGAAGGGCTCCTCTTCGAAACTGAAGCCGTCTTTGGCCGCCTCTTTCTTGCAGGCCTCGATGATGCCTTTCTCCCAGTCGATGAGGGTGCCGTAGCAGTCGGTGGTCACCCATTTGATGTTTTTGAGGCTGGGAAGGGGCATGGCGGCGGCGCATTATGGCATTCGGTAGTCTGCGCCGCCGCGCCCCCGGCGCCACCCTCACTTATGGACCTCCTCGAGTACCAGGGCAAGCAGCTGTTCGCCAAGCACGGCATCCCCGTGCCCAGCGGCGAGGTCGCCGACACGGTCGACGAGGCCGTCGCCGCGGCGGAGAGGATCGGCTACCCCTGCGCGATCAAGGCCCAAGTGCTGATCGGCGGCCGCGGCAAGGCGGGCGGGATCAAGATCGCCCAGGACGCCGAGGAGGCGCGCGCCCACGCCGACGCGATCCTCGGCATGGACATAGTCGGCCCGCACGGCGAGGGTCCCTTCCGCGTCGACCAGGTCTGGATCGAGGGCGGCTCCGACATCGCCGAGGAGTACTACGCCTCGATCATCCTCGACCGCGGCGAGAAGAAGCTGCTGGCGATGGTCTCCGCCAAGGGCGGGATGGACATCGAGGCGGTCGCCGCCGAGGACCCCGACGCGCTGGTCAAGCGCCACGTCGACCCGACCCGGCCCTTCGATGCCGGTGCCGCGCGGGAGATCGTCGCCGACGCCGGGCTCGCCGACGACGCCCTCGACCAGGCGGCCGAGGCGCTGGTCAAGCTCGAGGAGGTGGCGCGCGAGGAGGACGCGACGCTGATCGAGGTCAACCCGCTGATCGTCACCGCCGGCCGCGACGTCGTCGCCCTCGACTCGAAGGTGACGATCGACGGCAACTCGCTCTTCCGCCACCAGGACCTGGCCGAGATCGCCGACACGGTCGACGACCCGCAGGAGCAGATGGCGAAGGAAAAGGGCCTCACCTACGTGAAACTCGACGGCAACGTCGGCATCCTCGCCAACGGCGCCGGCCTCTGCATGTCGACGCTCGACGTCGTCGCCCAGGCCGGCGGCAGGCCCGCCAACTTCCTCGACGCCGGCGGCGGCTCCAAAGCCGAGGCGATCGTCAACGCGCTGGAAGTCATCAAATCCGACGCCAAGGTCAGCGCGATCCTCTTCAACATCTTCGGCGGCATCACCCGCTGCGACGAGATCGCCAACGGGATCGTCACCGCCTCCCAGCAGATCGGTTTGGAGCTGCCCCTGGTGGTGCGGCTCGACGGCACCAACTCCGAGCAGGGTCTGGAGATCCTCGCCAAGGCGGACCTGCCCAACCTGCACCAGGAGAAGACGATGCTCGACGCGGCTCGCCGCGTCGTCGAGCTCGCCGGGAGCGCCGCATGAGCATCATCGTCGACGAGGGCACCAAGCTCGCCGTCTCCGGCCTGACCGGCCGCGAGGGCTCCTTCCACGGGCTGCGCAACAAGGCCTACGGGACCGACCTCGTCGCCGGGGTGACCCCCGGCAAGGGTGGCCAGGACGTCGAGGGCGTGCCGGTCTTCGACACGATCAAGGAGGCCGTCGACGAGGCCGGCGCCAACACCTCGATGATCTTCGTCCCGGCGCGCTTCGCCGCGGCGGCGATCGACGAGGCGATCGACTCCGGGGTCGAGACGGTGATCGCGATCACCGAGGGGATCCCGGTCCTCGACATGCTCTCCACCTACTGGAAGGCACAGGAGGCGGGGGTGCGCCTGATCGGCCCCAACTGCCCCGGCGTGCTTTCGCCCGGCAAGGCCAACGTCGGCATCATCCCGGCCCAGTTCTTCGACCCGGGCCCGATCGGCGTCGTCTCCAAGAGCGGCACCCTGACCTACCAGATCGGCAACGAGCTGAAGCAGGCCGGGACCGGCAACTCCTCGATCGTCGGCATCGGCGGCGACCCGATCGTCGGCTCCGACTTCATCGACATCCTCGAGCTCTACGAGGCCGACCCGGACACCGAGCTGATCGTGATGGTCGGCGAGATCGGCGGCGACGCCGAGGAGCGGGCGGCCGAGTTCATCGCCGCCGAGGTCTCCAAGCCGGTGGTCGCCTACATCGCCGGCTTCACCGCGCCTCCCGGCAAGCAGATGGGCCACGCCGGGGCGATCATCTCCGGCTCCTCCGGCACCGCTCAGGCGAAGAAAGACGCGCTCGAAGCCAAGGGCGTGCGGGTCGGCGAAAGCCCAACCGAGACGGCGGCGATCGCCGCCGAGATGCTCCGCTCCCTTTAAGGCGGCGCCTGCGCGAGCAGCTGCCGAATCTCGGTTGCGAGCTGCTCGGCTTCGCGGTCGAGCCGGCGATGGGTGATGCGGATCGTGCGGTAGCCGGCGATCAGCAGCTTCGGGTCACGGGCGCGGTCGCGCTCGAAGGCGGCTCGGTGACCGTGGTGTTCCCAGCTGTCGAGCTCGACGATGAGCTTCGCGGCGGGCCAGAGCGCGTCGACCTCGTGGTCCAGCACGTGGACGTTTTGGACCGGCGCGGGAAGCTTGTACGCCCGGACGAATTCCGCGAAGCGGGTCTCCAGCGGCGAGCGCCCTTCGGCTGGTGCGCCCAGCTCCGCGAGTAGTCGCCGTACGGGCTTCAGCGCTCGGCGCCCGCGACCCCGCTCGCAGACTTCCTCAAGCCCGCGCAGCCGCAGCAGATTCAGGCGATCGGCCGTCTCCGCCGCCTTCTTCAGGTCATCGAATGGCACGACTTCTGCCAGGTCGAACAGCGTGCGGGCAACCGTCGTCACCGGGAGACCCTCGTGTGAAGTCGCTTCCTCTGATCGCAGCTTGCAGCGGTGGAGCCAGATGCCCGGCCGTCGCCCAGTTCCCTGCCAGCCAAGGAAAGCGTTTACGTGGACAGGCCCCGCCCGACGGCGCCGAAGCCCCCAGAGCACAGCGGCGGAGCGGTGACTCAGCACCGTGCCGGGTCCGTATGCGAGGACAGCTGCCCACCAATAACTACGCGGGTTCAGCCGGCTGTACCCAACCGCGTAGACCTCCTCATGGATGTGGTGGAACCAGCTATAGGCCAGGCGAGTCTTGGTCGCCTCATCCCCAAAGCCCAGCTCTCGCAGCTGAAACCGCGCTACGACCCCATGCTGCCGCGTCGCCAACCGCGCCAGCGCCCGCTCGCGCTTCCTCCGGCTTGGGCGTGTCTGAGCTGGCGGGGTCATATAGACCCCTAAGCTCAGACACGCCTGGATTCGCCCCCCTCTGGCGGCTGGAATTGGCGCAACGGCCGGGGATCGCGGGACGGTGCGCGTTGGTAGGGTCGAGTGCCCATGGCAGGCGACACGATCTCTTTTGCCCGGGGCGCTCCGAGCGCCGACATCCTTCCCCACGAGCAGGTGCGGGAGGCGGCTTCGCGGGCGCTTGCCTCGGACTGGGAAACCGCGCTTTCCTACGGTGTCGGGATCGGCCATCCCGGGCTCTGCCAGTGGGTGGCGGAGCGGCACGGTGATCTCGAACCCTCCCAGGTGATGATCGCCAACGGCTCGCTCGAGGCGGGGGCGATGCTGTTCCAGCACCTGCTTGGCCCTGGCGACCGGGTCGTCGTCGAGCAGCCGACCTACGACCGCACCCTGCTGCTCCTGCAGCAGATCGGGGTCGAGCTGGTGCCGGTTTCCCTGGAGGCCGACGGCGTCAACCTCGGCGAGTTTGAAGCGGCACTCGGGGAGGGGCCGATCAAGTTCGCCCACGTCATCCCCAACGCCCACAACCCGGCCGGCTGCACGCTCTCGGTGGAGAAGCGCCGGCGCCTGGTCGAGCTCGCGGCCGAGCACGACTTCTGGATCTTTGAGGACGACCCCTACCGCGAGCTCCCCTTCGAGGGCGAGCCGCTGCAGACGATGCTCTCGATGGACGAGGCCGGCAAAGTCGTCCACGCCTCCTCCTTCTCGAAGACGGTCAGCCCCGGCGTCCGCGTCGGCTACCTCGCCGGGCCGGCCGAGGAGATCAAGAAGCTGGCGAAAAAGGCCAACGAGACCTACATCTCGCCGAACATGCTGGCCGAGTCGATCGTCCTCGAGCTCTGCCGCAGCGGCGAGCTCGACCGCAACATCGAGTTCGTCAAAGGTGAGCTGAAGGCGCGCTGCGACGCGCTCGTCGCCGCCCTGCGCGAGCAGATCCCCGAGGCCGAGTTCGTCGTCCCCGACGGCGGCTACTTCCTCTGGCTCGACCTCGCCGAGGGGACCGACAGCGCCGCGCTGCTGGCCGAGACCAAAGGCGAGGGCGTCTCCTTCGTCGCCGGCCCCGACTTCATGATCGCCGGCGGCGAGAACAGCCTCCGCCTCTCCTTCGCCCCGGTGCCGGCTGACCGCGCCGCCGAGGGCGTGCGCCGGATCGCCGCCGCGCTGGAGCGCTTGCGCGCCGGCTCTCCGGCCTAGCCGGTCGCGACTCCTGCCAGTCCCTCGACCAGGTCCACGTCGAGTCCCGCCATCACCGCGTCGGTGAGGTCTTCGAGTGCCTGCTCGAGCGAGCCGGCGGGGTCGGTGCCGAGCAGCGCCGCGACGAGCTCGGGGTGCTCGAAGAGGCCGTGGGGAGCTATACCCAGCACCGGACCCGCGGCCCAGCCGAGTCCGGGTTCGAGCGCCTCGCTCGCGCCCTCGCCGCTGGTGCGCCCGTGGCGGATCTCGTAGCCGTCGAACAGCAGGCCCGCCAGTGCCGCCCAGGGACCGTCGAGTGACGGTGAGAAGCGAGCTTCGACTCGGTTCGTCAGCTTCTCGGCTTCGAAGGTCGTGACCAGAGGCAGGAACCCGAGCCCCTCGGCGCTGCCGTCGACCCCCGCCGGGTCGCGCAGCTCGCTGCCGAGCATCTGCATGCCGCCGCAGATCCCGAGCAGGCGGCCGCCCCGGGCGACGTGCTCGTGCAGCGCCGGCTCGAAGCCTCGCTCCCGCAGCCAGGCCAGGTCGGCGGCGACGTGTTTCGAGCCGGGCAGGACCAGCAGCTCGGCCTCGCGCAGCTCCCCTGCCGAGCAGCAGAAGCGCAGGTCCGCCACCGCCTCCAGCGGCTTCAGCTCGTCGAGGTTGGAGGCCGTCGGGTAGAGGACGACGTCGACGCGCGGCCGTCCCGTCCCGGGTGCGGTCGGCCTGGCGACGCCATCCTCGTCGGGCAGGTCGTGGTGGAGCCACGGAACGACGCCGGCGACCGGGACGCCGGTCAGCTCCCGCAGCCGTTCCGGCGCCGGGGGCAGCAGGCCCGGGTCGCCGCGGAACTTGTTGAGGACGAAGCCGCCGATCCGCTCCCGCTGCGCCGGCTCCATCAGCGCCCAGGTCCCGTAGAGGTGGGCGAAGGCGCCGCCGCGGTCGATGTCGCAGACCATCAGCACGCCGGCGTCGGCCGCCTCGGCGGCGCGCAGGTTGGTCATGTCGCACTCGGCGAGGTTGATCTCGGCCGGGCTGCCCGCCCCCTCCAGCACCACCAGCTCGTACTCGTCGAGCAGCGAGCGCAGCGACTCCGCCACCGCCGGCCAGAGCAGGTCCGCCCGCTCGCGCCACGGCACCGCGCTCAGCTCCGGGTCGGCGACGCCGTGGAGGACGACTTGGCTGCGGGTCTCAGCCTCGGGCTTCAGCAGCACCGGGTTCATCCGCACCTCCGGCTCGACCCGGGCGGCGAGGGCCTGCAGGTACTGAGCGGTGCCGATCTCGCCGCCGGCGACGACGCGGGCGTTGTTCGACATGTTCTGCGCCTTGAACGGCGCCACCCGCACTCCCCGGCGGGCGAAGTGGCGGCAGAGAGCGGTCGCGATCAAGCTCTTGCCCGCCCAGCTCGAGGTCCCCTGGACCATCAGGGCGTTCACCCAGGCCACGTTAGCCGTCCACGGGGGTGTCTGAGCTGACGGGGTCATATGGACCCGTCAGCTCAGACACGTCCCGAGTCAGTCGCGAGGAGCGGGTCTCGCTGCCGAGCGCAGCGCGCCCGCCGAGGCGACGACGACCAGGCCGATCGCCACGACTTCGATTGCCTCCAGGCCCTGGGAGAGGGCGAGGAACCCGATCGCCGCCGCGACCGCCGGCTCGAGGCTCATCAACACGCCGAAGACCGCCCGCGGCAGCCGCCGCAGCGCCTCGATCTCGAAGGAGTAGGGGATCGCAGTGCTGAGCACGCCGACCGCGGCGCCGGCGGCGAGCACGGTGGGTTGGAGGATCTCGGCGCCGCCCTGGGCGATCCCCAGCGGCGCTACCAGCACGGCCGAGAGCACCGCCGCCATCGTCGCCCCGCCGACCCCCGGCGCCAGCGCCCCGACCCGGTCGCTGAGGACGATGTAGGCGCCCCAGAAGAAGCCGGCGGTCAGCGCCAGGGCGACGCCCAGCGCGTCGACTCCCTCGCTGCCGCCGCCGACGTCGGAGAGGAGGACGATCCCGGCGGCCGCGAGCACCACCCAGACCACGTCGCGCGGCCGCCGCGAGCCGGCGATCGCGACCCCGAGCGGGCCGACGAACTCGAGGGTGACCGCGATCCCCAGCGGCAGCCGCTCCAGCGCCGCGTAGAAGAAGAGGTTGACGCAGGCGACCGCGACCGCCAGCAGGAGGACGTCGCGGTGCGGCCACTCGCGGGCCCGCAGCGGCGCGCCGCGGGTCAGCGCCACCAGCGCCAGGGCGCCGAAGGCGGCGCGGAGGAAGACCGCGCCCGCCGTCCCGACCTCGTCGAAGAGGCTGGTGGCCAGCGCCGACCCGCACTGGACCGAGACGATCGAGGCCAGCACCAGCAGCGCCGCGCTGCGGTCCCGGTCTTCTGCCGCTGCCGCCAAGGTTGCCATCGGCGGATTCTGATCCACCGTCTCGGCCTCCCCGTAGCTGGGGGCATGGAAACGAACCAGGAGGCGAATCGAGATGGCTGAGATCAAGGACCTGGCGGGACCGCAATCGCGGCGCCGCTTCCTCGCAGTTGGCGGCGGCTCGGCCGGGCTGGCGGCCTTCCTCGCCGCCTGCGGCGACGACAGCGGCACGACCATGACCACCGACTCGATGGGCTCCGGCGGGGGGACCTCCGAAACCGCCCAGTTCGGCAAGGGCGACGTCGGGATCCTCAACTACGCCCTCACCCTCGAGTACCTGGAGACCGCCTTCTACGCCGACGTCGTCAAGAGCGGCCTGTTCAAGGGCGCCGACCTGGAGACGATCCGCAAGTTCGGTCAGGAGGAGGCCGAACACGTGCAGGCCCTGACCCAGGCGGTGAAGAGCCTCGGCGGCAAACCGGCGCCGGAACCGAAAGCCGAATTCCCGCTGAAGAGCGCCAAGTCGGTGCTCGAACTGGCGGGGACGGTGGAGAACCTCGGCGCCGCCGCCTACCTCGGTCAGGCGGCGAACATCCAGAGCCCCGAAGTGCTCGCCTCGGCCCTCGCCATCCACAGCGTCGAGGGCCGGCACGCCGCCGTCCTCAACACGCTGCTGGGCGAGTCGATCACCCCCGACGGCGCCTTCGCCAAGCCGGCCGACGTGAAGACCGTCCTCAAGTCAGTCGAACCGTTCATCGTCGGCTGAGGCCGTCGCAAGCAAAGGAGATGAGCATGAGCAACGAGCAACTCGCACATCCAGAGCTCGCCGCCGTCCAGATCGACGAGGACAGCGGAGACCTCTCCCGCAGTGACGTGCTGCTGAAGGGCGCGCTTGCGGTCGGCGCCATCTACGGCACCTCGATGGTCGGCCCCTACGTCCGCCGCGCCCTGGCGGCGTCGGGCGGCAGCGACGTCGACATCCTCAACTTCGCCCTCACCCTCGAGTACCTCGAGGCGAAGTTCTACGCCGAAGCGAAGATGCGGGCGAAGCCGAGCGGCGAACTGAAGGGCCTCGTAGACCTGATCGCCTCCGACGAGCAGCAGCACGTCGAAGCGCTGGCGGCGACGGTGAAGAAACTCGGCGGCAAGCCGGTGATGGAGCCGAAATTCGACTTCCCCTACAGCAACACCGCCGGCTTCCTCAAGCTCGCCCAGACCTTCGAGGACACCGGGGTCAGCGCCTACAACGGCGCCGGGCCGATGATCAAGTCGAAGGAAGTGCTGGCGGCGGCCGGCGGGATCGTCCAGGTGGAGGCGCGGCACGCGGCCGCGATCCGGCTGCAGACCGGCGCCGAACCGGCTCCGGTCGCCTTCGATCCCCCGCTCGACGAAAAGCAGGTGCTCAAAGCAGTTGAACCGTTCCTCGCCTAGCGGGTAGAGGATGGCGGTGCGACGAGAGAAGGCGGAGCGACTGGCCGACGAGGAGCTGATGCCCCTCGTCGGTCGCAAGGACCCCGAGGCCTTCGAGGTCCTCTACGACCGCCACGGCGGCGCCGCCTACTCCCTCGCCTACCGGATCGTCGGCGACCGGGCGGCGGCCGAGGAAGTCACCCAGGAGGCGTTCATCTCGGTCTGGCGCAGCGGCGCCCGCTTCGACTCGACCCGGGGCAGCGTCCGCTCCTGGCTGCTCAGCGTCGTTCGCAACCGGGCGATCGACTTCCTCCGCAGCCGCGCCGGCAAGGCGCCGAAACTGGATTTCGACGACGACTCGGCGCTGGAGCAGCGGCCGGCGACCGAGCGTACCGAGGACGAGGCGCTGCGGCGCGAGACCGCCGCCGAGCTGCGCGGCGCACTGGCCGAGCTGCCGGGCGAGCAGTCGAAGGTGATCGAGCTGGCCTACTTCGGCGGCTTCAGCCACTCGGAGATCGCCCGCATCCTCGGGTTGCCGATGGGGACCGTGAAGGGGCGGATGCGGCTCGGCTTGGAGAAGATTCGCGGGCAGCTCGCGGAGGGACTGGCATGACCGACTCAGATCACAAGCGCTGGAGCGAGGACCTCGCCGCCTACATGCTCGGCGCGCTCGAGCCGGGGGAGGCGACGGAGCTGGAGCGCCACCTCGGCACCTGCAAGCGCTGCCGCGAGGAGATGCGCTGGCTGGGGCCGGCGGTCCACTCGCTGCCGGAGTCGGTCGAGCGCCAGGAGCCGCCGAAGCAGCTGCGCCAGAGCCTGATGGCCGAGGTGCGGGCGGACGCGCGTCCCGCGGAGCGGCCGGCCCGGGTCCGCTCCCGGCGCTGGCTCCTGAAGCCGGCGGTCGGCTTCGCCGTCGTCGCCCTGCTGGTCGCGGGCGTGGTCGGCTACGAGGTCGGTCGCGATGGCGGCGAGGCGGGGGGTGGCGCCAGCACCGTCGTCCGGGAGATCAACGGGATGACGGTGAAGATGATCCAGGAAGGCGAGGGCGGCAGGCTGGAGCTGGCCGGCGTTCCCCAGCCCCCCGAGGACAAGGTCTTCGAGGCCTGGGTGGAACGCGACGGCGAAGTCGAAGCGGTCCCGGCGCTGATCGTCCCCGACCGCCACGGCCACGCCGAGACGACGATCGCCGACATGGAAGGCGTGGAGACGGTGATGGTCACCGTGGAGCCGCGCGGCGGCAGCGAGACGCCCACCGGCAAGACCGTGATGGCAATGGAGGTCCCGCAGTAGCGGGACGCGCTAACGGCCGTAGCGGTCGCTCGAAAGCACCAGCTGCTCGGGGATCGCCGCCCGCGGTGCCGGCGCCGGGTCGGCGCGGACCGAGACGGTCTCGGCGACGCTGCGGCTGACCTCGTGGTTGCCGTCGGCGGAGGCGATCACGACGCGCTCGTCGTCGCTGGTCTCGACCTTGCCCTCCAGGCCCGGGTCCAGCCCGGCGGCCTTGAGGTAGTGCAGCAGCTCCTCGGCCTCGTTCTCGAAGCGCAGGACGGTGACGTCGGCGCCGACCTCGACGTCGGCCAGCAGCGAGCCGGTCTCGCGCACGCCCTCGACGATCGGGTGGCCGTGGGGGCAGGTGGTGGCGTCGCCGATCGCCGCCCGCATCCGCTCCTCCAGCACCGGACTCATCGCGTGCTCGATCCGCTCCGCCTCCTCGTGCACCTCGTCCCAGGGGATGCCGAGGACGTCGGTGAGGAAGCGCTCGATCATCCGGTGGCGGCGGACGATGTAGCTGGCGTGCTCGCGTCCGGACTCGGTGAAGACCAGCGTTTTGTCGGGCTTGCGCACGACGTAGCCGTCGTCGATCAGGCGCCCGATCATCTCGTGCACGGTCGGCGGCGAGAGCTGCATCGCGCGGGCGATGTTGGCGCCGGTCATCGGCAGCCCGGCCTCCTCCAGCCAGAACATGATCTCGAGGTACTCCTGCTCCGCGACGGTCGCGTTCTCAGACGACACAAGCTCTCCTTTAGCGGCGTTCCATCAGCGAGGAGACGACCGCCTCGTAGAAGCCGTCGCCCATGCTGCTTTCGGTAACGGTGACATTGTCCCAATTCGGCAGCGCGGCCCGTAGACCGGCGTCGTGCTCGGGGCCGTTGGCGACGAGGAAGAAGCGGCCGACCGCGGCGGCTACCTCGAGGTCCTCGATCGAGTCGCCGACGGCGATGCACTCGCGCGGGTCGTAGCCGCGGGCGCGGGCGTGGCCGGTGACCGCCGCCGCCTTGCTGACCTGCCTGGGGACCAGGTGGTAGGCGTGGGTGCGGCCCTCGACCGTCGGCATCGGGCGGCCGATGGCGCCGTTGTCGAGCAGGCGCAGGTCCTCGCCGCCGCGCTCGCCCAGCAGCGCGTTGGCCTCCTCGACGTCGACCTTGCCGCGGAACAGGTGAGAGAGGACGCGGCCGTGGTGCCAGGGCGAGTGGTACTCCAGCCGCCCTTCGAAGTGCTCGAAGAGCAGCTTCGGGATGCCGCGTTGCTCGATCTGCTCGTAGATCGTGCCGTCCTCGCTGGGCGTCATCTCGCCGGTCATCAGCGTCGTCTCGCCCTCGATCGCGAAGGCGCAGCCTGCCTCGTAGATGTAGGAGGTCTGGCCCATCAGCCGGGCGGCCTCGTGGACCTGGGGCTCGCGGCGGCCGGACATGATCACCACCTCGGCGCCCGCCCGGTGGCAGGCCTCCAGCGCCCGCGCCTGCGCCAGGCTGAAGCCACCCTCGGCGTCGCGGAAGAGCGAGCTGCCCTTCCCGAGCAGGGTCCCGTCGAGGTCGGTGTAGACGCAGCGGAGCGGCATCGGCGCGGTCGCTACCGTAGCGGGGAATGGCGTGGAGGCTGGCTGACCGGACCCTCGACCTGGCGCGGCCGATCGCCGCCGGAATCGTCAACGTCACCGTCGACTCGATGTTCGAGGGCGCGCGCAGCGGCACCCCCGAGCAGGCGGTCGCCGACGGGCTGGCTCTGGCCGAGGCAGGCTTCGAGATGCTCGACGTCGGCGCGGTGGCGGCCAAGGCCGGCCCGCCGGTCGCGGCGGAGGACGAGGCGGCCGCGCTGGTCCCCGCAATCGAGGGGCTGATGCATCGTTTCCAGCCTTCTCCTGCCTATAGCGAGGACAAATGTGGAAACGATGGTCCTCTCCCGCTGTCGGCGGATACGTTTTCGCCGGAGGTTGCGCGGCGGGCACTCGATGCGGGTGCCTCGGTCGTCAACGACATCTCCGGCGGCTCGGAGGAGATGTTCGAGCTGGTTGCCGAGTCGGGCTGCGGCTATGTCCTGATGCACATCGAGGGGCCGCCGCGGGTCGACCGACCTTGGCGCGAGTACGGCGACGTGGTCGACCACCTGCGCGCCTGGTTCGAGGGGAGAGTCGAGCTGGCTCGGGACTTGGGGGTCTCAGAGGAGCAGATCGCGATCGACCCCGGACTCGACTTCGACCTCAGCCCCGAGCAGGATCTGGAGATCTTGCGGCGGCTCGGCGAGCTGCGCGCGCTCGGGCTGCCGCTCTACGTCTCGCTCTCGCGCAAGGACTTCGTCGGCGCGGTGCTGGCCGGCTCCTGGGAGGAGCGGCTGCCGCCGACCGAGCGGGAGTGGGGGACGGTGGCGGCGGTGACGCTTGCGGTCCGCGAGGGCGCCGACATCCTCCGCATCCACGACCGCTCCTCACTTCAGGCGATGAGGCTGGCTGGCGAAATCCTGAGGCCGTCAGGCAAGGACGCAGGGAGGCTGTCAAGGGAGCGCACTCCTAGTGCGTGACCCGCAGATAGCCGACCGAGGACACAGCCTGGCGGCCTCAGGATTCGCCAGATGGGCGATCGCGATCGATCCCGCCCGCCGCGACGGCCGCATCGTCGCCCAGTCCTCCGAAGAGGAGCGGCGCTCGCGGCAGGCGCCGTTGCCGGCCGAGCTCGACCCGGGCCTGGCGGACGCGCTCGGGCGGGTCGGGATCGACTCCCTCTACACCCACCAGTTGCGCGCCTTCGAGCTTGCCGCTGAGTCCAACCTCGTGATCACCAGCGGCACCGCCTCGGGCAAGAGCCTCGCCTTCAACCTGCCGGTGCTGAACGGGATCGCCGCCCGTCCCAAGGACCGGGCGCTCTACCTCTACCCGACCAAGGCGCTGGCCCAGGACCAGGCGCGGGCGCTCGCCCGGCTGCGGCCGCCCGGCTTGCGCGAGGCGATCTACGACGGCGACACGCCGCGCGAGGACCGCCCCGCGATCCGCCGCCGCAACAACCTCGTCCTCACCAACCCGGACATGCTCCACGTCGCCGTCCTGCCCAACCACAGGAGCTGGGGCGACTTCCTCGCCAACCTCGAGTGGGTGGTGGTCGACGAGGCCCACACCTACCGCGGCGTCTTCGGGTCCCACGTCGCCAACGTGCTGCGGCGGCTGCGGCGGCTGGCGCGCGCCTACGGCTCCGAGCCGCGCTTCCTGCTCGCCTCGGCGACGATCGCCAACCCGGTCGAGCTCGCCGAGCGGCTGGTCGGAACGCCGTTCGAGCTGGTCGACGACGACGGCGCGCCGCGCGCCGGCCGCGAGATCGCGATGTGGAATCCGCCCCTGCTCGACGAGCGCAGCGGCACCCGCCGCTCGGCCCTCTCCGAGGCGGCCGACCTGCTGGCCGAGCTGGTCAGCCACGGCGTGCGGACTATCTGCTTCCTCAAAAGCCGCCGCGGGATCGAGCTGATCCAGCGCTTCGCCCGCGAAAACCTCGAGCGCCGCGGCAAGCCGGAGCTGGCGAAGCGGATCGCCCCCTACCGCGGCGGCTACACGCCGCAGCAGCGGCGCGAGATCGAGGCGCGGCTCTCCGGCGGCGACCTGCTCGCGGTCGTCGCCACCGACGCGCTGGAGCTGGGGATCGACGTCGGCGAGCTCGACGCGGCGATCTGCGTCACCTTCCCCGGCACCGTCGCCAGCCTGCGGCAGATGTGGGGCCGGGCGGGGCGCCGCCGCCGCGGCCTCGCCGTCTACGTCGCCGGCCAGGACGCGCTCGATCAGTTCTTCTGCCGCCACCCGGAGGAGTTCCTCGGCCGGCCGGTCGAGGCGGCGATCCTCGACCACGCCAACGAGCAGATCGCCGCCCGCCACCTGATCGCCGCCGCCTACGAGCTGCCCCTTACGGGCAGCGACGATGATGTTTTCGGCGAAGGCTGGCGCGAGCGGGCCGAGCGCCTCGTCGCCGCCGGGGAGCTGCGCGGCGTCGGTGGCAAGCTGATGCCGCGGCGCAGCGAGTTCGTCGCCAACCGTATCCCGCTGCGCTCTGCCTCGGCCGACTCGGTCGCTGTGGTCGAGCGCGACTCGGGGGAGATGCTGGGCGTGGTCGAGGCCGAGCGCGCCTTCACCACGGTCCACCCCGGCGCCGTCTACCTCCACCTCGGCCGCTCCTACGAGGTCGACCGGCTCGACATCGCCGAGCGGCGGGCGGTCGTCTCGGCCTTCGACGGCGACTGGTACACCCGGCCGAAAAAGGAGACCGAGATCTACATCGAGCGCACCCACGAGCAGCGCGAGGTCGCCGGCGTGCAGCTCAACTTTGGCGAGGTCTCGGTGACCGAGCAGGTGATCGCCTTCCAGCGCGTCTCGGTCTCCGACCAGGAGCCGATCGACATCGTCGCGCTGGAGCTGCCCGAGCAGAACTTCGTCACCCAGGCGCTCTGGTACGTCCTGCCGGACCGCCTGGCCGGGGCGCTGCCGACCGAGGCGCTGCTCGGCTCCCTGCACGCGACCGAGCACAGCCAGATCGCCGTCCTGCCGCTGATCGCGATGTGCGACCGCTGGGACATCGGCGGCCTCTCGACCAACGTCCACTTCCAGACCGGCCGCTCGACGATCTTCATCTACGACGGCCACCCCGGCGGGGTCGGGATCACCAGGCGCGGCTACGAGGAGTTCGAGCGCCTGCTGGGCGACGCCGAGCGGCTGATCGCCGAGTGCCCCTGCGAGTCCGGCTGCCCCTCCTGCGTGCAGAGCCCGAAGTGCGGCAACCTCAACGAACCGCTGCACAAGGCCGGAGCGCTGGAGCTGATGGGTCTGATGCGGGGCTAGATCTAGCCGCTGGGCCAGAGCTCCTGCAGGGCGAGGATCGCGAAGGCGTGCGACCAGGCCAGCGGGGTGGTCGAGCGGGGGATGCCGGTCTCGGCGTCGACGCGCTCAGGGAGGTCGCCGGCGGGCGTCGAGGCGCGCCGCAGCGACTGCATCAGCCGCAGCGCCTGCCGACCCTCGCCGAGGGCGGCAAACGACCAGGCGGTCCACGCCGTCGGGGCCGACCAGGGGTCCTCGCCGCCCGGCCAGCCTTCGCCGGGGGTAATCCCGTAGGCGGTCGCTTGGGACACGAGGCGGTTCAGCGTGGCGCGGACCGCCGGGTAGAGGCGGGGCCGAGGGAAGGGGCGAACGGCCCAGGCAGCTGCCGAGTCCAGCCCCGAATCCGGATCTCCCTCCTCCCGCACCAGACCCATTCCCGAGGGGGTGTCTGAGCTGGAGGGGTCATATGACCCCTCCAGCTCAGACACGTCGGCGCGCGAGGCGATCGCGTTGCCGAGGTAGTCGCCGCGCTCGCCCTCCCAGTAGTCGGCCCGGTCGCGCCAGGGGATGGGCTCGCCGCCGGCGAGGATGTGAGCGGCCTGCCTGGCGTTGCCGATGCCCGCGGCCTCGGAGGCGGCGGCGACCCAGCCGATCGCGTCGCCCTGGGCCGGACGGCCTGGGACCGGGCTGCCGTCGCCGTGGAAGCGGGCGGCGTGCTCGAGGCCGAGGCCGAGCATGAACTGGACGATCCGTTCCGCCTCCGCCCGGTAGCCCGCTGCGGCAAAGGCGATCGCCGCGGCCGAGGCGTCCCGCGGCCAGACGTAGGCCCAGCCATCGCGGGCTCCGGCGGCGACGGCGCCGTTGTGGCCGGTGAGCGTGTGGAGGACGAGCAGCGAGCGCTCGTACAACTGGCGCGCCCACTTGGGGGCGCCTGGGCCGAGGGGCTGAGCGCGAGCGAGCCAGCGCCTATCGACGGCTGCCGCTTCGGCAATGACGCGCGGGTCTCTGGTCAGGACCCGGCGAGGCGCGTTCGCTCGCAGTTCCGCGGCGACCGATTCATCCTTCACCACGATCGCCAATTCCGCGCCGCGCACCGCCTGTTCGATCGCGACTAGCTGCCCACCTAACCTCGCCACCGTCCGCAGCACACCGGTGCCGGGCAGGTAGCTCTGCCGGACCGAGTCTGCCTCCCACATCGGCCTCGCCTCGCCTCCGACTCGCACCCAGACCTGGATCCCCGTATCCGGCTCGACCGTCCCCGCTGCCTGCCGGTCGGCCGGGTTCTCGATCAGCGCCCGTCCCGCCGGCTCCGGCCGCAGGTCGACCACGGTCCCGTAGGCGTCGACCGCCGCCGTCAGCCCCCCATCCCCGAGCACCGCGACCCCGAGGAACGGGGGCGGCATCCCCGGCAGCCCCGCCGGCGTCCGCGGGTCGGCCTCGTGCCCGCCCGAGACCAGCAACGCCCCCGCCGCCACCACGGCGATCAGCACCACCGCTGCCCGAGCCCAGCTCACGCCCCCATGCAATCAGCCTCGGGACCCTGCCTCCCGCTAGCCTTCCCTGCGCGCCCACCCGCGCCCCTGGCCAGGTAGCTCAGTTGGTAGAGCACACGACTGAAAATCGTGGTGTCGCCGGTTCGAATCCGGCCCTGGCCATATGCGGAAAGCCAAGGAGGGAAGCGGGATGAGGCCGCTTCCCTCCTTTTTGTGCTTGAGGCCGAACGATGGGCTCTTGGGCCACCGTCGCCCAAACGTCGCCCAATAGCCCGCTCAGGCTGACACCGCAACCCCGGCGAGATGCGTCTTTGCCCTGCGGACAAGACGGTCAAATTTGGGTCCGTGCTGGCGGTCCGCGCGCTGCTGAAGATGCGCGTAGACATCCATCGTCATGGTCGAGTCGGCGTGGCCAACCTGGGCCATGACCCATTTGACATCGAATTCGTTGGCCAGCAGCGCGATCGAGATGTAGGTCCGTCGCAGCGTATGAGGAGTCGTGTTGGGAAGGGCGGCCAGTCCCTTCGCGAGCAAGCGCTCGCTCGCGAGCTTCGCCGCCGATGCCACGATCATTGCGATTCGCTGACGACTGATCCTCCCGCCCCTGGTATTCGGCACGAGATAGTCATTCGGGCCGCATGGCTGGCCCGATCGGCGAAGACGGTCTAGATGCTCCGTGATCACCTCGGCCAGATCGGGGGTCACTTCCACGACCCTTACCCCGGCCTCCGTCTTCGCATCGAGGACTCTCAGGTTCGGCCTTTCGTCAGCGTGGAGACGAACGGAGCCGATCTTGAGATCGCATACCTCGCTCACCCTGAGTCCCGCTCGCCCCAACAACTCGCAGACGACGCGGCGGCCGACGTAACCTCGCCCAACTTCGACACCAAGATGGGCCAGGTGATAGGTGACCGTAGATTTCGCGAGTCCAAGGTCAGCTGCAATCTGCTTGGGACGTTTCCCGATCGCCGCCGAACGCAAGACCCGCTCCGCCGTGCTGTCCGGTTTGACGGCGACCGCTGCAAGGTCGGGTAGCGCAACCTCCTGGTTCCGCGCCGCATCGAGGAGGGCGGCCAACTCATCCATCTCCAGGTAGGTCCGCTTCGGCTTCGGCACCTTGATGTGCATGCGCTTGGAACGAGCCGGAGTGTCGTCGCGAATCTCCTCCTCAATGGCCTCGTCCATAACGGAGGCGAAGGTGTCGAGGGCCTTCTTGACGGAAGAGAGACCGAGCGGCTCGATGGTGCGACCACGCTCGTCGCGAAGGTCGACCCCGGCCTCCAGCAACTCCCGCTGTTCCTGGGCTTCAGCGAGCAGATGCTCCTTAAGCCCAAGGGATAGTCGCTTGTCAATATCGACTACAGGGATATCGCCAAAGAAATCGCGGGAATAACTCAGTCGCCATTTGTAGTCAGCAACCGTGTTCGAGGAGATCGGACCGTCTCCGATGAGGCCGGTGACCTTTGCGTTGAGCCACCAGTCCGTGAACTCCAGGTAGCTGGGCGACCCGTCCCCTGAAGCAGGGTGGGCCAGGGTCGGCGGCGGCGCGGGTCGCTCCCAGACGCCGGCGCGAACTCGGGCGAGCATGTTCCCCATCTCGGTTCGGGCGCTGGGCTCATCCCAGCCACCACCGCAGCCGCAGGCGCAGCCCCGGCGCTCATGAAGAGTGATCGGTTCGCGTTTTCCGTTGACCCGGATTCGGATATGGAAGGCGCAGGTCCCGTCGGCGAGCCGCCGCGGTTCGCACGTTCCCGTTGGATCTTTCGGCATCACGCCCTCCTCTCGGAGGAGGGGCTATCTTGCCTATCAGGCTTCATCATCGGGGCTTCCTCCCGCTTGGTGTTGCTTAGGCGACCGGGCCGGCGTGCCAGCGCTGGCCCGTCGCTGATTTGGGTGGATTTTACCTTGCCTCTAGGGCGAGTTCTTGATCGGTGGCGGCCTGCTGAATAAGGCCGTCCGAGTGCCGATCTGGCGACCCGTTCAGCGGCGAGCGTTTCTCCGATCTCGAATCGATCGAAACGAAGCCGGCCGCGAGGGCCGCCTAGGCGCAGCGCCCCGAGCTCATCGGCATGGGAGTAAACCCAGTCGCGCTCGACGCCCAGTTCCCGAGCCAAAGTAGCGGCATCCACATAGCGCGGTTGGCCAGCATCGAAGCCGCCCTCCGCTTTGAGAAGGGAGACCACCTGCCGAGCGATGGCCTCGATGTCCTTGGGACCAAGTTCCATGCATGGCAAATGTCGAAAACCTCGTCGGCGACCCTCCCAAACCAAGAAGGAGCCGTTTCTCCAGTTACCCCGTCTAGAGATGTACGGAGGCGACAGGGACCGCAAAGACCGAGGGTTCAATGCGAGAGAACGACCACTCCCGCTCCACCAGCCAGGAATCTTCGGAAATGCCTCGAGAATCTCATCGACTACTTCTGCTGTGTGCTCGGCTTAGGGAGTAGGGGGACGGCGCCAGTCCCGCCGCCCCCCAGCTCGCTTCCCTCAGCGCGCCCCCGGATAACTTTGGGAAGGGGGGCGCGCTAAGTCTTGTCCTCCCGCGCACTGACGGCGATCTCCTCTCCGCGAACGCGCTCCCGCAACTCCTGTTCCCCCGTCGCCTCCAGCAACTCGACCTCCGAGGCCGCCCCTTTCCACACGTCGCTTCCCTCGTCAAGTTGCACCACAATCAGCCATCCGAGGTGCGTTTCAGAACGAGCAGCGACAGGGCCGCTTCCCTTTGGGGTCTTCACCCTGTCCGTGAGATGTGGTTCCCTCTCCATCTGGAGTCCAATCACACGAGCTAGCCGTTCTGCTTACTGGGTGACCCGCACCTGTCGCGGTCCTCTTTGAACCGCTCAATTGGCGGCAATTGGTAGAAGGATTGGGTGGCACCGCGGACCGGCTCATCTTTCACTTTGGCAACCACCCCGGCATGCGCCAAAGCCCGCATGTGGTAGGCGATGTGAGACGTGGTAGAGCCGTCGTCAAATAGAAGCTCACAGAGCCGTGCCGCCAGGGGCTCATCAATGAACAGCATTGCTTCAATCACCGCTACTTTGCACGGGTGCAGAAAGTGCGGGACACACGCATCCCAAGGTGACGTTCCATTTGAGCAACTCACGTGCCTGCCTCCAGTGGCCGCCCATTGAGGTCTCGGTTCCCACTGCCGCCGGGACCCTGACTCGCATTGACACTGCGCTCGTTCAAGTCGACCCATCTTGGTTGGACTAAGCCTGCGGCGGCAGAAGATAGACCGATTGCTCAGGCAATCAAAAGGTATATATAGAGAAATGCATCTACCAGAGGAAAAATTCCTCCAATAGTGGCCTGGGGCGGCGCCCCCTTCTCAGCGAAGTCGACGGCCGCCGCCCCATAGACCTTTGGTGGGCCTTAGCCGAGCTTCACGATCGACACGACCGGGATCGCCTCGGCAGTCTTGCTCATCCTCATCAGCTCCACCTCCTTCCCTCGCTCGCCTTGCATGGGCTGGAGGGGCGAGGGACTTAGGCAGGGGCAACTGCCCCCGACCGACGCGCCGCGACCCCTCGCGATGGAGCATCTCTCAATGGTGGAAAAAGGTCCATTGGTGGGGCCAATTTCTGCGGTCGGTTTAGGAGTTTGCAGCTTTTTTAGTCTCCGCCCCTCTATTGCTCAATGCAAACTGCAACAGTGGGATGCGTCCACTTAAAATCAGCCAGACCTACAAGCTGAGGGGAGGACCCGGGTGACCGGCTCGCCAAGGAAGACGAAAAAGAGAAGGGAGAAGCAGAAGCCTTCTCCCGCCGCAGGAGAGACGGCGCCGACCGGAAGCAGGGCCGCCCCGCAGCGATCTAGTGGCCTGGGCCGCGTCGATGACGGAATGCTGTACGTCTTCGCTCATCCGCTGCGGGTCCGAATGATCGCCGAGCTGAATGAGGGCGACGGGAGCCCCAGCGACCTTGCAAAGCGGCTCGGTGTCAAGACCTACCACACCGATTACCACATGAAGAAGCTCTTGGACCATGACTGCGTTGAAGTCGTCGAACGCGTCAAGGTTCGCGGAACCGAAAAGACGATCTATCGCGCGAAAATCAAGGTTGAATTCCCCGTAGAGCTATGGGAGCGGCTGCCTGCGTCGGTGCAGAAGCTGGTCGTGGCAGCCGTATTCATGACGAGCGCCAGTGACGCTCAAGTCGCATTGCTCGCGGATGCATTTGAGGAGCGACCGGAAAGCCATGCGAGCTGGACCAACCTTCGGCTCGATGAGGAGGGATGGCAAATTCTCGTCAACGCTGTCGATCAGCTTCTAGAAGCAGCTCAAGCCGTCGAGAGCGACGCAAAGGAACGACTCGAGTCGACCGGCAAGTCGCCCATGATCGTCAGCTTGAACCTGTCTGCTTTCGTTCTGCCAAACGGAGTCAATCCGGTTGAGGCTCGGGTTAACGCTAATGACGTCAAAGAGAAGGTCAAAGGTCAGCGATCACTGCGGCACCTCGTCGAACCTTCCACTTGACCGTCACGGATTAGGTGGCAAATGTCCCACCGGTCGGCGCACTCAACGCGTGTATTTCAGTGGGCTGTTTGTCAACTCTTCTACCGGCCCCCGGTGCATAACGCTCCATCCAGCCTCACTGAAGAGGCATGGACTTCCTTTCGTTTTGGTGGACACACTGTCACCCACACAGAGAGCCTGAGCGGTGCGGTGGATTATTCACTAATTTTCGGTAACTAGTCTGCATCCATTCATGTATAGGGTGCCCTCCGCTGACCGGGTTCGCGGCAGGTCGTGCTTTCGGTCACATGTGTCCACTGTCTCTCCTGGGAGGAACCCCTTGCAGCCCACGCCGCATCGCGTCAACCCGAGCACCCGAGCAAAAGCCGCCATGCTGGCGCTCGTAACCCTTTTCCTGGTTTTGGTAGTCGCTGTTGCGGCTGCAAGCGGCGAGGATTCGGAAAGCGGCTCGCCGACCGCAGTCTCGGAACCTGAGGCCACGCCTCTTCGGGAACTTCCAGCCCGGCGTACCGCCTCCTCCCGCACCTTCGAGCTCTCAAATGGGGAATACGAAACCCGTCTCTTCGAGGTCCCGGTCAACTACCGGGATGACAGTGGAGACTGGAAGCCGATCGGCGAAGAGCTGACGGAGCTCCCTGGCGGGACGATCACCAATGGAGCCAACAGCTTCGACGTCCATCTTCCCGAAGACCTGAACCAGGCCCCCGTTCGTGTGAGCACGGGCGATGAGTGGATCTCCCAGCTGCCGATCGGGCTACAGAGCTCACAAGCGGAGCTAGAGGACGGGATTGCCTCTTACTCGGCCGCAGGCGGGGCGGCCGGTTTCGAGTTCAACGGCCTGGCCAACGGTTTGAAGGAGACCATCGTGCTGGCGGGGCCAGAGGTGCCCTCGACCTATCGGTTCCAGGTCGACGCCTCTGCCGGGGTGGTGCCAACCCTCGAAGAGAACGGCTCGATCTCGTTCCGCGACCAGGACGGAAAGGTCGTCGCCGAGATACCGGCCCCGTTCATGGTCGACAACGCCGGCATCGAAGCCCCCGGCGGGGCAGTCAAATACAACCTCGAGGAGGACAGCCAGGGAAGCTGGCGACTCGCAGTGGAAGCCGACTCCGAATGGCTCCACGCCGAAGGTAGAAGTTTCCCGGTGTCGATCGACCCGAGCTACACCTTCCCGACGCCGATGCGGGACTGCACCATCTCGAAGGCGAAAAAAACCGGCTTCCCGGGCGGCTACATCACTAACTGCGGGACCTCGGGCTACCCCAGTCTGGACGTAAACGCCAAATACGAATCGAGCGGCTCCGACATCTTCGATCGCACCCTGCTGCGCTTCGAAGTGAGCCCGCTGTGGGGCGAAAAACCGATACCCGCGGAAGCCTCGATCACCTCCGCGACGCTGGGCCTCTATGCCCCCGCGGCACCGCTCAACGTCACGAAAGTTGACCTCTACGACGTCAGCAGGTCATGGACGGCAAACGTCAAGTGGGATCGCTACGACGGAATTAACGCTTGGTCCGCGGCCGGAGGCGACTACGGCAAATACATGCCGACCCCTACGAGCCTCACGACGACCCAGCAGGGCAACAAACCCGGCTGGTGGGAATTCGGAAGCAAAGACTTGGCCTGGCTCGTGCAGCGCTGGCTTTTCGACAGCTTCAGCAAAGAATCGGTCAACAACAACGGGCTGCTGCTGAAGCTCGCCGAAGAGAGCCCGCGGGTCTGCTGCATTCAGCGTCAGGTCCTCTGGCAGTCGAGCGCCGGGACCAACAAGCCCAAACTCGCCGTCCAGTGGATCATGCCGGCATCCCCCGACAGCAAGATCACCTCGCCCACCGACGGCACCAAGACCGCCAAGCGCTTCCTACTCACCTCGGCCTGGGATCACAGCGGAGTCGAAAAAGTCACGTTCCAGTACAAGACCGACCAGGGATGGACCGATATCCCCGGAGGCCAGGTCATTGACCAGAAAAACCAGGCGGTGACCTGGCCTGCCAAAGTCGAACCCGGCGAACGCGAGACCAAACCGCTCTACTGGGACGCCTCAAGCGTCACGGCGGGCCTCGCCGCGAAAAAAGTGCAGATCCGCGCCGTCCTCGCCGGCGCCACCGGGGGGGCAGGCGGCTACACCGATCCGGTCGCCGCCGAAATCAACAAGCACACCGGAGGTCCGAAGGACGCGACCGCTCCGGTCGGCCCCGGCAGCGTCGACCTAATGACCGGCAACTTCACCATCTCGCGGAATGACCTGTCGATCCCCGCCTTCAGCTCGACGCTTGAATTCTCGCGCTCGTTCAGCTCGCGGGAAGCCGGTGTCGAAGCCACCGGCGTTCTCGGGCCGGGCTGGAAACCGGCTTCACCGCTCGAAGAAGCCGGTGGCGCTTCTTGGACGAAGCTGAAGATCGAAACGCTGACCGAAGACTTCGAAGGCGAACCCTTCACCTACAAGTGGGCCACCCTTGTCCACTCCGAAGGCGACGAACTCTCCTTCGAAGAAGACGGAAGCGGCAACTTCCTCACCCCGGACGAGATGAGCGGCCATATCCTCGCCTGGCTGAACTCCGAAAAGACCGAAGTCGCCTTCACCGACCCCGAAGGCAACCGGACCGTCTTCTCCAACAACGGATCGGGCAGCGAGTACCTGCCGAAGTCGATCGCGATGACCGGCGGCCCCGGCAACAAGTCACGGATGATCTACGAAACCCCTGGCGGGATACGCCGGCTGAAAGAAGTGATCGCCCCGGCGGCGCCGGGGGTCAACTGCCCCGACGAAGGCGCGACCGGATGGACGGGCTGCAAGGTCCTCTCCTTCAGCTACAAAAGCGCGACCAACTGGGGAGCGCCCGAAAGCGCCGGGGCGCGTCTGTCGAAGATCACCTACTGGGCGCCCGGATTTGGGGCACCCTTCGGATGGGAAGTCCAGCAGTACAGCTACGACTCCTCGGGCCGCCTGACCGCCGCCTGGGACCCGCGGATCTCCCCGAACCTCAAAGAGACCTACACCTACAACGCAACGGGCCAGATCGCCACCTTGACGCCACCCGGCCAGGAACCCTGGACGATGGCTTACGGGACGATTCCAGGCGGCAGCGCAATCGGCAGGCTGACCTCGGTCAAACGCGCCACGCTGGTTGCCGGCAACCCGACCGCCCAGACGACGATCGCCTACGAGGTACCGCTCTCGAAATCAAGCGGCGGTCCCTACAACATGGAAGGCAGTGAGGTCTCAAAATGGGGCCAGGAAGACCTGCCGACCGACGCGACCGCGATCTTCCCGCCCGACGAAGTACCTGGCAGCCCGCCCTCGAGCTATGCCAGGGCGACCGTCTACTACATGGATGCCGAAGGGCAGGCCGTCAACATCGCCACGCCCTCGGGCGCGGGGACCTCGGCCCCCTCGATCACCACCACGGAGACCGATGAGTTCGGCAACGTGGCGCGCGAACTGAGCGCCCAGAACCGACTACGAGCTCTCGCGGCCGGCGCCGGATCAGTCGCCAAGTCGCGTGAAATCGACACCCAGTTCGGCTACTCCAAAGACGGCACCGAGCTCCAGGAAGAAACGGGTCCGATGCATCAGGTGCAGCTGGCATCAGGGGCCATTAAACAGGCGCGCGCGTACCGCACGATTCAGTACGACGCGAACTTCCTATACCTAAACGGAACGAAAACGCCATCGACCGGCGAAACCAAGCCACATCTGCCGACCAGCGAAACGACCGGCGCCCTGATTGCCGGTGAACCGATCAAAGACCAACGCTCGACCGAATACCGCTACAACTGGAAACTGCGCAAGGCCACTGAAATCATCTCCGATCCGGAAGGCAGCGAAGAAGCCGTTTCGGTCACCGTCTACGACAACGAAAGCGGCCTTCCAACCGAGATGCGCCAGCCGAGCAACAAAGGCGGCGGGGGAGCCGGGACGACCAAGATCGTCTACTACAAAGCTGGGTTTGCCAACGAATGCGACAAAACCCTCTATGCCGGCCTTCCGTGCAAAATCGAACCGGCCGCTCAGCCGGGCACCGCAGGGCTGCCACAGCTTCCGGTGAAGAAGTTCCTCTCCTACAACCAGCTCGGGCAGGCTTTGGAAGTAACCGAGAGCCCAGGCGGGGGAACTGAAAACGTCAGGAAACTCGTCATCACCTACGACCCTGCTGGACGCCAGAAAACGAGCGAGATCACCGGAGGCGGGGTCCCCGTCCCGAAGGTCGAAACTCTCTACAGCAGCACCCTGGGGTTGCCGACCACCCAGAAGATTGTCTGCCCGGGATCAGAACCTGGCTGCGACACGCAGGCGACGACCGCCACCTACGATTCACTCGGGCGTGTGACCAGTTACCTCGATGCCGACGGCGTGACCGCCAAAACGACCTTTGACTTCCTCGGTCGGCCGGCGACGACGGAAGATGGCAAAGGCACCCAGACGCTGAAATACGACTCCGTCACCGGGCTCCTCGTGGAACTCGAAGATTCGGCGGCAGGCAAATTCACCGCCGGCTATGACGCCGATGGGCAGCTCGTCAAACGCGTCCTGCCAAACGGCCTCACGGCAGAAATCGCCTTCGATGAGACCGGCGCGCCCTCCGATCTGACCTACACCAAGGCAAGCAGCTGCGGTCTGAGCTGCAACTGGCTCAGCTTTGAAGTCGAACGCTCCATTCATGGGCAAATCGTTCTCGAAGACGGAACGCTCGGCAAAGACGAATACGCCTACGACAAGCTCGGACGCCTGGCCACCGCGAAGGAAACCGCCAGCGGCGGGACCTGCACGACTCGCTCCTATAAATACGACGAAGACTCCAATCGAGAAGAGATGACGACCATCCCCGGCGCCGTCGGAGTCTGCTCGGGCTCCGGCGGGACCACCCAGAAATACAGCTACGACAGCGCCGATCGTCTTTTCGGCGAAGGCGTGACCTACGACTCCTTCGGCCGGATCACCAATCTGCCGGCCGCATTCGCTGGAGGGCAGGCACTGGCGACCACCTACTTCAGCAACGACATGGTCGCCACCCAGTCGCAGAACGGAGTTACCAATACCTTCCAGCTCGACGCTCTGCTCAGGCAGCGACAGCGTCTCCAGGCGGGAGGCCTGGAAGGAGCCGAAGTCTTCCACTACGCCGGTCCGGGAGACTCCCCGACCTGGACCCAACGCGGCTCGACTTGGACTCGCAGCATCGCTGGGATTGGCGGCGAACTGGCCGCTATCCAGGAGAGCGGTAAAGAAGTGGAGTTGCAGCTGACGAACCTGCATGGCGATGTGGTCGCTACCGCGGCGCTGAGCCCGTCGGCCACCGAACTCAAAGGGACGTTCAAATATGACGAGTTCGGGGTTCCAACGGGCGGAAGCGCCGGTCGCTTCGGGTGGCTAGGAGGAAAGCAGCGCCGAACCGAACTCGCTTCTGGAGTGATCCAGATGGGCGCCCGGAGCTATGTGCCGTCATTGGGACGCTTCTTGAGCCCTGATCCGGTATTCGGCGGCTCCGCCAATCCGTATGACTATGCCAATCAGGACCCCATCAACAACTATGACCTTGACGGTACGAAATGCGCTAGTAAGGACAAGAAGTGGATTGAGCGGTGTAAAGCCATGAAACAAAAGGAACGAAGCAGGGCCAAAAAAGCATCCGGGAGGAGTGTGACCATAGTGCTGATCGAAAGGCGCCGCGGCGGTGCGGGAGCATCCGGTATCGGGAGCGCTCTTGAAAATGCGCTAGATTACGTATATGACAAGGTTGGTGGTGGAGTAAAAAAGATGGGAAATGGTGTTGCCACCCTCACTCTCTCGGGTCCCGAGTACAGGGCTGCGGCCAAGGCATTTACGATGGCAAATGCATGGTCTCCGGGTAGACTGATCCAAGCTTGGCAGTGCGGGTCATATCTCGCTGGCGGTGGGCGTACGAGCGGGGATTGCGATCCGTTTGAGATCTTCAACGGAGAACCGCCGGCTTCGGCTCGATGAACGGGGAGACGTGCCTGAACGACTACAGGTGGGGATCATAATTTTCGTTTTGTTCGTGCTTCCTGCGGTCATAACGTGGCTAAAGGGCCAGAGACTGGCATTTGCTGTCGGATTCCTATTTCCGGGATTGATCTGGCCGGTGTACGCGTGTCGTCTTGCAGACCCATCCTCCTGGTGGGCGCGCCGGTTCTACGGATCGAAGAAGATGCAGCGGGCGATAGATCGGTTCGGTCCTGTGGCGTCGTGAGCCTGGTCATGAACCTGCGGCCCTTAGATTTCGGGCGTGGGGCTGAATAGCGCTGAGTCGAGTGGCTACAGCAAGGGGGCGAGCAAATCGTCGTCTGGGTTGTGCTGGCCTTGTGGGGAACCTTATGCTCAACCGCTTGGACTTGCCCGACGAATGTTGCTCGGTCCTTGGAAGCATCACGCCGCGTTGTTGCTGCCTCTCGTGAGGCTGAGAGAGACGGTACAAACCTTCCGGTGCCCTGATTCGAGGTGATGCCTGGGGGCCGCCTCGGTCCCCGACCCAGGCCGGCCGCACCCTGGCTGACCCCGTCTGACCTACATGCCGAACTTGGCCGCCGCCGGCGTTTCCGGCGGCGGCGCCGACGCTTCGACGACATGTCAACTCGTAATCGACAAAGCCCATCCCACAGACAGCCCTCAATCACTTAGCGTTCGGCCTTGAAACGCGCAAAGGTCGCGTCCCGGTGCACCAGTGATGCGCCAGTCCGCCACTGGAACCACCAGTAAACAACCGGCGAATAAGCGGAAGGCGCTTCGTCGCGACAAGCCAAGCTTGGCCTGGTCTCTCCGGGGGGATGTTCCCGTGTCGGCTGCGGTTGGCGGAATCTAGTTGCGTCAGCCTATTTGAGCTCGGGATGTCCCAGGCGCGGGACTCGGCGCTGTTTGTCTGGGCTCGGGCTAATGCAGGGGTTCGAGGGGAATGGTCGGACGTAGCCCGCCCTCGGGTCGCCGGACCCCCGCCAGTTTCGCACGCATTCGCGTGCGGGGGCGGGGGCACCGGCTCCCGCATCGGGCGGGAGCAAGGACCGAAGGAGTTACACATGACGGCCCAAGGAACGCCGATGATCCCGGTTGAGAAGATCGTGGTCGAGGAGGGGCTTAACGCCCGTAAGAGCATGGATCAGGAAGCCCTGAAACGGCTCGGCAAAAGCATCGCGAAGGACGAACTGATTCAGCCGATCACCGTCCGGCCGATCGAAGGCGGCAAGTACGCGCTCATCGCCGGCGAACGGCGCTACGAGGCGGCCAAGCTGGAGGGCATCGAGAAGCTGCCCGGCCACATCGTCACCAGCGGAAACCGGCGGACGATCTCGTTCATCGAGAACCTCCACCGCGAGGACCTGAACAAGATCGAGGAGGCCGAGGGGCTGGAGGACCTGGCCAAGGAACTCAAGCTCTCCAGCAACAAGGCCCTCGCTGAGGAGGTCGGCATGTCCCAAGCCTGGGTCAGCTCGCGCCGCCGGCTCCTGAAGCTGCCCGAGAAGGTGCAGCAGGTCATCGCACGCGACGAGGTCCCGATCGAGGCCGCGCCGCTGTTGATCAAGGTGGCCGCGGTCTCACCGCGGATCGCCGAGCGCCTCTGCGAGGTCTACAAGGCCGAGGAGGCATTCAGCGATTTCGTCCGCGATTTCACCGACATGCTCTACGCGGTCGCCGACGAGGAGGTCGAGGACCAGCCGACGATGATCGATCCCGATCGCGTCTGCTTCAGCGCGGTCTTCGATGACGAGCAGGAGCGCAATGACCACGCGGCTCGCTACCGGGCCGCCGTGCCTCACGCCGCCGGTCACAAGGGAGATCCCTGCATCGCGCTCGGGGACGCGGAAGTGACCGCGGCCCGCGCCGGGAAGGTCCTCCTCGAGCACAAGGACAAGAGCGGCGACTACTCCTACACGACCGAGTTCCTCGTCGACAAGGCCTGGGCCAAGGACCTCGTCATCCAGGCGATCGAGCGGGCCGAGAAGGAGAAAAAGGGCCGCGACAAAGAGCAGGCCAAGCGCGAAAAGGGAGCCACGGACTCGCCGGACGCGGACGTCAAGCCCAGCGATCCCGACGCCAAGAAGGCGGCCGAGATGGCGAGGCAGCGTCAGGCCGCCAATAAGGAAGCCCAGGAACAGCAGGAAGCCGCAGCCGCCTTCAACGACCGGCTCGGGCACGCCCTGCTGAAAAACCGGACCCCGGAGAGCCGCAAGAAGTTCGGGCTCGCCCGGCAGAAGGCGGCGGCGATCTCACTCATTCGCCACGATCAAAGCCTGGCGGCTGCCGGCCTCCGTCTCGTTCTCCCGCAGCTGCAGCAGACGCAGACCGAGGCTGACGGGGCGGGTAGCCAGAGCGGAAAGGTCTCCTACGCCACCCTGGCTCAGTCGAGGGGTTTCCTCATCGGCAAGATCGAAGCCTGCAAGTCGCAAGCGGAGATCAACGAGTGGATCTCGATGGCTCAGATCGCGGCCATCCTCGCCGACGAGGACGCCGTAGGGGCAGGCGAAGGTGCCTACCGCCACGACCCCGCCGAGGACGAGGTCAAGGAGCTCCTCGCCGAGGAGATCGAGCTGGTGAAGCCTCGCCGCTCGCCCAAGCAGCGGAAGGAGGAGAAGACCGCGGCCGTCTGAGACAAGCCGAGTCCGCCCGGCCCCTTCGGGGGCCGGGCTTTTTCGTGAGGCACTTTGACTGGCGGGACCAGTGAACCGCAACGGCTCGGGTTACCCGATCCGGCCTCAGCTCCCGAGCAGCGGGAGGACGGTCGCGGTGATCGGCGCCGTGGGCCCGGGCTTGGCGCCAGTCATGCCTTTTACGCCTAGCAGACCTCCTCCGCCCGGCTTCGCCGTTCTCCCCCGGCCTGCTTTTCGGCGGGCATGACTAACGCCAAGCCGTATCTCAGCCCGCCTTCTCCACGCCTGCTCGACCTACTGCCGACAATGGCCGAGGAGCGCGGGGTCACCTTTACCCCCCCGACCACCCAGGCACAGGCACTCTCGGAATTCCGGCGGTTGAAGAAGATCCCCCGCGAGACTCGCGCCCAGCGCAGCGCGGATGAGGTTGCCGTCGCCGACGCGATGCGCAGGAGCGGCGGCAGCTCGCGGGTCCGCCCGGAGGAGATCGCCGGTTTCGGATCCTCTGCCCGCTGGCAGAACAGCGAGCACGAGCCGACCGAGACCGGCCCTTGTGGGCGATGCGGCCTGGAGACGGCCGACAGCTGCCGGATCGGCGGCCGGGGGCGCTGGCGCTGCGCTGAGTTCTCGACGTGCATCCGTCGCCGGAAGGCAGGGCGGTGATGCCGATGATTCGACTTCATCGGCATACCGGCGAGGTCATTGCAGTCGCCCCCCGGTGGGCGGTCGACGCCTCCCAGTGTCGCGCGGCTCCGCCGCGCGGGGGTCGGCGTCACCGCCCGCCCACCGGGGCGGGCACTCAGCGAGGAGGCTGTGATGCCTAGAAGGAATAAATACCGGCGAGCGCTCACCGAGGAGGAGCGAGCCGAAAAGAGAGCCGCCGAGCGCGAGCTGATGGCGGCTGCGGTCGACAACCTGCGCTCAAGCGAGGGCTGGCAGCGGTGGCTTCGCCTTCGGCGCCACTTCCACACCTACAGCTTCGGCAATCAGCTGCTGATCGCCTTTCAGATGCCCGAGGCGACCAGGGTCGCCGGCTTCCGCAAATGGCTCGATCTCGGCTACGCCGTTCGCAAGGGCGAGAAGGGGATTCGCATCTATGCACCCTGCCCGCCGTCGACGGCGGCCCTAGCCAGGTGGCGCCGGGAAAAAGCTGATCCCAACAAGAAGCCGAAGACCTACTTTCGGATGGTCTCCGTCTTCGATCGCTCCCAGGTCGACCCGCTTCCCGAATTCCCCGGTGGCGTCGTCGAGCTCGACCCTCCGATCGAGCCGATCGAGGGCAGCAGTCTTGCCCGATTTCTCCTTCCGCTTCAAGGTTTCGCCGGGTCGATCGGCTACAGCTTCGCCATCGAACCGATCCGCGGTGCGGCGGACGGCTTCTGCGATCGGGACAAGAAGAGGGTCGTCGTCCGGCCCGTCGCCGAGGACTTCTCACCCAACGCCCAGGTCAGCACCGCCGTCCACGAGGACAGCCACGCCCTGCTTGGCGCCGATCGCCAGGACGACGATCCCAAGCTCACCTACGGGCAGGAGGAGGTCGTGGTCGAGTGCGTGGCTTTCTCGGTCTGCTCGACGCTGGGGCTCGACACCTCCGCCAGCGCTGTCCCCTACATGGCCAGCTGGGGCAAGGGAGATGACATCGAGCGCTACGCCGCTCTGATCGACCGGCTGGCCTCCCGCATCGAGGACGCCGTTCTCCCCGATCCCGAGCCCCCGGCAGCCGCGGCCCGGGCTTCCGAGCCGGTCTCGCTCGCCGCCTAGACCTACCGCCGCCCGGCGGTCGACCTCCACGGGACCTGGCTACCTGCCCGGTCCCAAGACTCCTGAAAGGAGAGCACTATGAGCCTGATCCGATTCGTCGCCATCGTTCCCGAACAGGGGTCGGCCTACTACCTCGAACCGGGCGGTGGCCTGATCCAGGTCCCCATGCTTCGGGACGGGACAGTCACCGTCCCCGAGCCCGGCACCTTCAAGGGCGGCGATGAAGCCGAAGTCGACTGGCACTGCGCTTTCGAAGACGACGCCGACGCTCATTCGGTGCGCAAGGTCGAACGGGCTTTGAGAGCCATCCCCGACGATCTCACCGACTCGATCGCGCCCTACCGCTTCGCCCTGCACATCGCGCTGGGAGGCCCCGAGATGCAGAGGGCAGGCGAGGTGGCGAATGCCCTCAGGCAGGCCGCCGCCGCGATCGAGGCCGGCGACGAACTGAAGGGCAACATCTACACCGCAAGCGGCGACGAGTGCGTCGGTCGCTACATCGGCTGCTTCCCCGGAGAAGATCCCCTCCCGAGGATGCGTCGATGAAGTCGGCCCCTTCGACCGGCTTGGCCCCGGCGCATCATCGCCCCGCGCGGGAGGGTCGGCTATGAGCCTTGTCCTCTCCTACGGGCTCGGGGTCGACAGCTCCGCGCTGCTCCTGCGGTGGCTCGAAGAACCCGCCTCCCGCGATTTCGACCTCTCGGAGTTACTGGTGGTGACGTCGATGACCGGGGACGAGTGGCCGCGAACCGGCCTCCTGGTCGAACGCCACATCCTACCCCGCCTCCGCGCTGCCGGCGTCCGCTTCGCCCAGGTCGCCCGGGCCGGGCACCTGCAGGGCGAGGGCATCGTTGTCTTGGACGACACCAACGCTCCCCGGCGCCTCCATATCGACGGCGCCTACAAGCTCTCCCAGGAGATGAAGACGGCGGGCACCGTCCCGCAGACGGGCGGCAGTCGCCTCTGCTCGATGAAGTTCAAGGGATGGGTGATCGATACCTACCTTGAACACCACGCACCGGAGGCGACCCGCCACGCCTTCGGCTACGAGGTGGGGGAGACCGCTCGCGCGGACCGCTGTGCCGAGAACATGCCCGGCCGCCTGGCCTTCGACTTCGAGAGCACCGAGGGCGGGCGAGCCCGTCGTGCCACCGAATACGACACCGTCCATCGACGTGCCGAGTTCCCCTTGATCGAATGGGGCTGGGACCGTCCGGATTGCGAGCGCTACATCGAGCAGATCACCGGCGTTTCCGACTGGCCAAAGTCGGCTTGCGTCTACTGCCCGTTCTCGCTGACGAGCCGGGCGGGACGCGAGCGCAGCCTTGTCCGCTCGCTACGACACCCGGCCCGAGGCAGCGCTTGAGACCTTGATGCTCGAGAGGCGCTCGCTGTGCCTGAATCCGCGCGGCGGCCTGATCGCCGGCAAACGATTCGACGAGCTGATCTCGGCGGAGCGCCCCGAGATCGCAGCCGAGTTCGAAAGGCGGCTGGACGATGAGCCCCACTCGGTCTATGAGGTCAAACGGGTTTGGCTGCCGAAGGCGGGGGAGCCCGAGAAGGTCGGGACCGTCTATCGCGACCTGCGGGTACTGGACAGCGGGTCACGGCGCGTCTGCGAGTCAGCGGTCAGACGGCGCGGCACGGTTGACCACGCCGATGGCATCGAGCGCGTCTATTTCCTGCGCGCCGGTATCGAGTTGCCGAAGCGGGAGCACTTCATCGTCGCCGGACCGGCCGGAGCCGAGCCAAAGGTGCGCCCCGGTTTCGCCCCGGCCTGGCAGCGTCTCGACAACCCGCAGTTGCCTCTCGCGGCCTAGCGGGTCATCCACTCGGCGGGTGGTGATCCGGATGACGTCCGCCCGTTCGGATGCCTGACCGCCTTCGCGAGGGCAGGCCCGATTTCCTCAGCTCAGGGTGGCACGGGCCTCCCGGGCTTCAACCCCCACAAGGGGGGTTCCCCTCGCCTTCGACATTCGTCTCAGGCTCGGTTCCGCCCGCTCGGTCCCGCGCCCTACCTGGCCTCGTCAACCGAACCACCCTCTCAAAGGAGGCCAGACATGAACAGCACCAGCGTCATCTGCCGACTCACCCACGACCCCGAGCTCCGCCACACGAACGGCGGCACCCCGGTAGTCGACCTGCGGGTCGCGATACCCCGCAGGCGAATCGAAGGCGAGGACCGCGGCGCGTCCTTCTGGACCGTGCGGGCTTGGGCCGGAACCGCCGAGGCGGTCTGCAAGTACCAGAAGAAAGGCAACAAGATCGCGGTCGACGGCTACCTCGATCAGGACGAGTGGGAGAAAGACGGCGTTCGCCACCAGCGCAACTACATCGTCGCCGAACCGGGCGGCATCGAGTTCCTCGAACCGCCGGCCGACTCCTCGAAGCCCAGCGAGACCGAGCCCGAGACCGAGCCGAGCCAGCCCGCCGAGGTGGCCGCCTGAAACCGCTGGGGGCGGCCCGCCAGGGTCGCCCCCAGCGACCACGGAAGGACAACCCCATGAGCGCAGTGCAAACGCCAGCGCCCGAGGCGATCACGCCCGAGAGCCTGATCGAGCGCTTCTGCGATCCCCGCGACGTAGGCGCCCTCGCAGATTCCGTCGAGGTCGACGGAGTCAGGACGACCAGCGGCTTCTGCGGATACGACGAGGCCAAGGCCGACAGCTTCGTCGTCGGCTTCGAGGACGGATTCGAGTTCCTCGATTACATGATGGCCCGCGGCTGGAAGCCGATCGAGGGCAAGGGCGAATGGCCCGAGCGGGTGCATCTCGTCTTCTCCGGCGAGGAGCGACCGATCTCGGTTGCCGCCTACGAGGAGGGCCATCTGACGATCACCCAGTTCGCCAGCAGGTACCGCTTCTACGAGTACCGCGAATCGCTCGACTAGTTCCACTAGTCAGATCCTCGAAGAAGGGGCGCCCCAGTCGGCGCCCCTCTTTTTGTGGCGCTGCCCGCCGCGGCGCTGCTCCCGTTAACGCCGGTTCCTTGTGGCGCAGGCCGTGCCTGCAGGTCACATCGCTCTCGCCACCCTCGCTTCGTTCGGGTGGCACCCGTTTCGCCGGCGTCGACGCGTCGGCCGCGGATAGATAAGGGGCGCGGTGCAGACAGCCCTCACACAGGTGCTGGCTGTGCTCGGCGGCAGTCAATCGTAGCCCGGGCGGCGAACCGCGCAAGGTCGCTTCGCTCCCTTCCCCTCGCTTCGCTCGGTGCGCGAACCGCCTATCCCGGGCTATGCCGGCCGCAGATAAGCACAGCCCCAGGGGCGAGCGAAAGGAGCGGTTCGATGAACGCGAAGCAGCAGGAATTCCAGGAGTTGGCGAGGCAACGGGTCGTCCACTGCATGAGCGGTGAGCACTACGACATCTACGCCGGCCGCGGGCGATGCCCTACGACGCAGACGCTAGGCAAATGGGGCAACCGCTACACCCACCGCCCCAGTCGAGTTCCAGGGGTGGTCGTTGTTTCGACGGTGGAGGAAGCGGTCGCTTTCCACAAGCGTGAGATTTGGGAGCGGCTCCACGACGGAACGCTCTCCAAGGAGCTGCTCGCCTCGCTGGACGGGAAGGTCTGGGGTTGCTGGTGCCACCGTCCTCCCTGTCACGCCTACACGTTGGCTGCCGCCGCAGCGTGGGCGGCGCGGACGCTGTAAAAACCCGCTAGGCGCTGAACCTCCGCGAATCGCCCGACCGGCGGGGCTCGCCGGTCGGACTCGCGCCAGCGGTCGCTCCGCTCCCGCTCTCTCGCTTCGCTCGGGTGGCGCTCGCCTCCCGGCATCGCGGCGTCTGTGGCGACAGGCTCGCCGCTCGGCCCAGCGCCCCGGTCGCTCCGCTCCCTCCGCCCTCGCTGCGCTCGGGCGGCGCGGGCCTTGCGGCCTCGCCGTCGAAGCAGCGCCGCCGTCCTGGGTGCCATCCGAAGGTAGCTCTGGATGAGTTGAAGATTCTCCCGCCCTGGCGGGCGGGCGGCATCAGGTCGCGCTGTTCGGTGGTGGGGGCGGAATCTCGCTACAGCTCGCTACTCAGCCATCAATCAATAGGCAGCCACCTTCAATCCAGAAGCTCATTCTCACCTGCAGCCCAATGAGATCCACGAGTAGTGAGCTAGGCACCTGAGACACAGAGCGCCACTCAGGTCCCTCCGCACAGCTAACCCCCACCACCGAACAGCCCGACACACTATGAACCCCGAACTGGGGTTCGCTTTTTCCGGGGGCACCCGCCTTCTCCGAGGCATTTCCCCGGCGATGGTCGGCGTCACCAAAATCCAGCGGGGGAACGCGAATTACTGGCTCCAGGCGGTCGCCCAGGGCGGCGAGGACTACTACACGAAACCGGGCGAGGCGCCCGGCGAATGGCTCGGCGACATCGCCGACGAGCTGGGGCTATCGGGACAGGTTAACGCTGCCGGCTACGGAGCGATCCTCGAGGGGCGCGACCCCGCCACCGGAGCGGTCCTGCTCGAACGCCCGGAAACCAGCTTCCGGAAACGGGCTGACGGCACCCAACAGAAGATCGAACCCGTTCTCGGCTACGACGTACGTTTCAGCGCTCCGAAGTCCGTCTCCCTGCTCTACGCGCTCGGCTCCGAGCGCACCAAGGAGCGCATCGTCGCGGTGATGAACGAGGCGGTCGGGCAGGGCATAGGGCACCTCGAAAACGAGGCGTGCAAGGTGCAGCGGGGGAAGGGAGGCGTCCGGATCGAGCCCGGCGCGGGCTTCGTCGGCATGGGCTTTCGCCATCGCATGAGTCGCGCCGGCGATCCCGCCCTCCACGTCCACGTCCTGATCTCCAACCTCACCCGCGCCGTCTCCGACGGAAAGTGGCTGAGCCTCGCGAGCCCGGAGGGACGCTCCCCGATCTACGCCCACGCCAAGTCCGCAGGCGTCATCTTTCAGGCTGCCCTCAGAGCGGGATTCCTGCGCGAGTTCGGGCTTGAGTTCGGCGCGGTCCGAAATGGCTACGCCGACCTCAAGGGCTTCTCACGCGAGCTGATCGAGGCATTCAGCACTCGCTCGCGCGAAATCAGAGACTGGATGAAAGAGCACGGCGCCTCCAGCCCCGCCGCCGCGGAAACCGCCGCCTACCAGACCCGCAATGCCAAGGACTACGGCGTTGATGCCGACCTGCGGGTGCCCGAGTGGGAGGCCCAGGCCGAGCCCTTCGGATTGAGCCGCCAGAGCGCTGAGCAGATGGTGGCGGAGGCCAGCCCCCGCGAGCCGCGAGGCATCGACGGTGCCGACCATCGCGCGGCGGTCGACCAGCTGCAGGCCGAGTCCCCCCATTTCGACGGGCGCGAGGCGCTTTGGGCGATTGCCGATCAGCTGCCGGAGGGGGCCGACCGTTCCGTCCTCACCTCCGCACAAAACGGCCTCCTCAAAGGCGAGCTGGTCGTCCGCATCCACAAATCCCTAGGCCCGCTCGACCCCCACGCCTACAGCACTCCGCTGATCGTCAGGACCGAGCGCAAATTCATCCAGGCTGCCCAGGGAGGCACGGCCGCCGGCGTCGGCGTCGTCGACCGCGCCGTCCTCAATCGCGTCCTCGCCCGACACGAGTACCTCGGCCCCGATCAGCGCGAGATGGTCGTCCGCCTCACCACCGGGGGAGAGCGGGTTATCGCGGTCGCCGCCAGGCCGGGAACCGGCAAGACGACGGCGCTCGAGGCAACGGCCCAGGCATGGAAAGAGGCCGGCTATTCGGTGATCGGCTGCGCGACCGCCCGCGGCGCGAAACTGGAGCTGAATAAAGCCGGGGTCAAGCCGTCCTTCTCGATCGCCTCCCTCCGCCTTCAGGTGAAAAGCCTTCGAACCCGCGGCCGTCGCCTGCCCGATGGCGTGGTGATCGTCGCCGACGAGGCCAACGTTACCGACAGCTTCGACTTGAAGTGGCTTCTGGATCTTGCTGTAGAGGCAGGTGGCAAGCTCGTTCTGATCGGGGACCCCAGGCAGATCGGCGCCATCGGCCCCGGCGGTCTCTTCGCTCACGTCGCGCGCATCATCGAGCCGGTGCGGCTGACGGTGATCCGCCGCCAGCGCGACGAGATGGACCAGCGCATCGTCTCCCTCGTCCACGAAGCACGCGGCTCGGAGTCGCTGGATCTCCTGCGCACGCGCGGCAAGCTGATCATCGGCGACAGCATCATCGAGGTCCTTAACGGTCTCACTCTCGACTGGTATCGCGATTACGCGACCGGGGCCGATGCGGTGATGATCGCCCGCCGCAACCGCGACGTCGATTTCCTCAACGACCGCGCCCGCGAAATCCTGCGCGAGCAGGGCAAGCTCGGTCGCCTTCAGATCCAAGTCGGAGACAGGACGTTTGCCCGTGGCGACCGGGTTCTAACCCGGATCAACACCCGCGAGGTCGACAACCGCGAGCGCTGGGACGTGATCTCGGTCAACCCGCTCACCCGTAGCCTCAAGCTCCGCTGCGTCGGCGGGGACGAGCGAGTCGTGAAGCTCGGGCGCGACTATCTACAGAGGACCACGCCCAACCAAGAACCAGCCCTTCAACACGCCTACGCGATCACCAAGTTCGGCGCTGAGGCCAAAACCTTCGATCGTGCCTATCCGCTCCTCGATCACATCGGTGATTTGAATGAGGAGCTTGTCGCCATCAGCCGCGGGCGCGAGGTCGCCAACGTCTATGTCGTCGCCTCCTCCGAGCTCCTCGATCCCGACCTCGGCCCGGCTCGCCGCGAGATCGCCGATCTTCTGCAAGACGTTCGGGAGACGATCGAGCGCGACGGCGCGGACTTCCCCGCCTTCGAGGTCTCGATACGCCGGCGGATCGAGAACCTCTCCCGCGACCGGCTAGCCAAACGCCGCGCCGAGCTTGCCGAAGCAGGCCGGGCGGTCGACCCCACCGCCCTGCAGCGGGATCGGCTGGATGCCGAGATAGCCCGCGACCGGAGCCTGCTGGAAAAGCTCGTCTGCGACCGCGAGGCGGTCGAACGCCTTGCCGATCCTCCCGGCGAAGACCTCGCCCGCCTGGCCGGTCAGCAGGCAAGCACCGCCGAGCGAATGCAACGCAACCTCGCCGAGCGCGAGGGCCTGCCCGAGCCCGATCAGGCCGACTCGGCTCCGGCCAGCCCGGAGGATCGCCTGGAAGCGGCGTTGATCGCCGAGCGGATCGAGCGCGATGTGTCGAAGGTGACCGCCGCCGCCCGCGCCGGAGACTCGGAGGTCATCTTCGAGTCGCTTGGCTCCTATCCCGACGATCCCGCGCTCGCGGCCGAGTGGGACGGGGCGGCCCACGCAATCGCCAAGTACCGCCTTCGCAACAGCGTGCCCGACAGCCCCGACCCGCTGGGGAAGATGCCCCGCTCGCCAGCTGCCCGGGCCGAGCGTGCGCGCGTTGAGGCCCGCGTACAGGCAGCTCGTCGCCGGCTGCAGATTTCTCACGACCACGGCATCCAGCGAAGCGCCGATCGGGATCTGAGCATCGGGCGCGCTAGGGGTCGGTAGAGCACTTCGTGCGGGGAGATTCTGGGGGCCGCTGGGGGCGCTCGCGGCATTTACCCCCTGTGAGCGCCTCACTTCAAAAGATTCGGACCTCCCTCCCGAATCGCGGTGAGGCTCCGCGCGGCCCGCTCCGGCGACCGCACGTTTCGCATCGCCCATGCGGGAGTCGGGTCCTCGCCTTGATGGTGGCACGCCTTCGGCGTGCGGCTGCGGGCCTTCGACTCCCGCATTGGGCGGGCACCTTGACGTAAGGAGACCGAATGGCCCTCATCTCTCTGGAGGTCCGGCAGCCGTGAAGCCCTCGCGGGGGCCGAGTCCCGATCTTGGCACACCTTCGGCGTGCGCTTCGGGACTCGGGCCCCCGCGTCGGGCAGGGGCAAGAACGAAGGAGCAGATCCAGATGAGCACCTTGCTAGAGACCAAGCCTCGCCCGGAGGGGGAACTGGTTAGGGACCTCCCCGGAGAGGTAGCCGAACTCGTCTCCGACGCTTCGGAGCCGCTACCCGCCGACTCACCGGCCGCCCCAGACGACCTGATCAATGCCGCCCACGAGGTCGCCAAGGAAATTTACGGCTGCTGGGATTTCCCAGAACGCCTGGAGGTCTATAAGTCGATTGGCGAGCGTTTCAACGCTGACGCCCGTCGCGTCTTGAACATCGCCGTCGCCCGCTGGCCGCATCTGATCTTCTGGGTAAACGACCTACCGGAGTGGAAGGCGCTGCTTTCCGCCGACGTGAGCTAGTCCGATGATCTACTTCCGAACCCAGAGCAAGGCCCAGGTCACCGAGTACCTGAGCGTCGAGGCGCCGGGAAACTGGAATCAGATGAGCGAGCCGGAGAAACGCAGGTGGCTTGCCGACAATCTCGACGACGCATATGTGCGCGGAGTTGAGGCCCGCAATCACAAGAACACCGTTGTCCTCGATTTCCAAGGCTCCTAGCCACCTACATCCCGAACTCGACGGCAGCCGGCGTTTCGGGCGCACGGGCGGGGCTCGGTTCAGCAGCCGGTGCGGGTTCAACGACGGGTTCCGGTGCCGGTTCGTAGACCGGCGCCGGTTCTTCTTCGACAGGGGCGGGTGCCTGCGCCGGCTCGGCCTGCATCCTCGCCGGCTTCGGCGCCCGCCTCGCCTTTGCGATCTCGAGGGAGCCCGACCGACGCCGGACCTGCCGCCGAACGCCTGTGTGTCTCGGGACTGATCGCTTTATCTCCAACGGCAGGGCCTGCCCCCGCGTTGGCATGATCGCTTGGCCGCTGTCGGCACCATCGCGGCCACCGGCCAGCGCGGCGATGGTGATCACCATCGCCCCGACGCCGACGATCAGCGCGGGAGACCTCCAGCGGCGGGGTCGTCGACGCCGTGCCGGACGAGTCGGGGCCGCGCTGTCGGGCTCTGGCTCCTCGCCCCGGTCTCGCAAGCCGAGGACAACAGTGTCCTCCGCCCAGGATCGCTCCTCGCTCACCTTCCTCTCCCTTCGACCACCTGGCGCAACTCAGGATCTTTGAACCACGGTCGCAGCTCGATCCGGGCGGGCGGGCGGTGTCCATATATCAGTAGCCCCGTCCCAGGGCGCGCTTCGCGGACGATGTTTGCCGGGGTCAGCGCCCGGTAGGTGCTGCCCTCGGTCGAAGATCCCCGTCCGCGCTCGGCTGCCGTCTCCGAGCGCTGGCGAAACTCGCCCTCGCCGATCACAGCCGAGACGTAGCGCAGGGTCTCGGGGTCGCTGATCCCGGTGGGGAAGACCTTGGCCTGGTGGTTGTTGAGGATCGTCTGCGCCCGCTTCCCCCACCTCGCCTCCACCTGGGCGAAGTCCTGAAAGACGGTGACGAGCTGGATTCCCTGGCCCGCCCCGGTCGAGGCGACGACGTCGAGCTCCGGCATCGGCGCCGTGTTCGCCGCCTCGTCCAAGACCAGTAGGAGGGGCGGGTCGATCGCCTTCCCCGTCTGGGCTGAGAACTCCTGCACCACTCCGACCAGCTCGGAGAGCATCGCCGCGAAGAGGCCGCGAAGCCGCTCCTGCTCATGGGCGGGGGCGACGAGGTAGAGCGTGTTCGCGGCGCCGTCCAGAAGCCCTGCCGGCGTGTAGTCGGCGCGCGAGCTGGCCTCCAAGACGCGCGGGTCGGCGAAGGCCCTGACGATGGTCTCCGCCGTGGTGAAGATCGAGCTGCGCTGGCGCTCATCGCGGTTCCAGTTCGCCCGCCATGCGCTCAGTGCTTCCTGGTCCCCGGTCGCGGTCAGCAGCTCGCTGACCTCCGGCTCGGCTTCGTGGCTTTCGTTCAGCCAGCGGATCACGTCGGCCATCTTGCCCCCGCTGGACGCGGCGGCATAGAGCAGGGGGGAGAGGAGCTTCTCCGCCGCCGAGTGCCAGAACTCCGAATCCTCCAGGCCGTCCGCACTGGAGCGGGCCGAAGCTGAGAGCAGGTGCGCCACCCGCATCGCCCCCTGCCATTCTCCGCAGGCCGACAGCGGCGTCGCCTTCACCGACCCCATCGCGGTGATGCCGGTCGGATCGAAGACCATCGCTTTGCCCATGTCTTTGCGGCGCGCGATCGTCGCCATCAGCAGATCGCTCTTGACCGAGGTCACTACGACCGGCCCCTCCCATTCGAGGACCGCGGGGATGGTGAACCCCGTCGTCTTGAAGCTGATCCTGCTCGGGCCGACCACGACCACCGACGCCTGCCCCACGGTCGCCAGCAGTCGGCGGCCGGAGCGGCCGAGGACCAGGCGTCCACGCCGGTCCTCGTCCAGACGTAGATCGCGCAGGTCGCGCCGCTTCGCCCACCGCGCCCCCTGCACCTTGCCACGAGCGCCGACCCCATTTCGAAGATGGCCGTCGAGCAGGTGAACGAGACCGAGGACCGCACCGAGGATGATCGCGACCCCGAGCCCCGCACCGTTCAGCCCCTCGATCCCGCTCATGCCGCGCTCGCCATTCCGCGCCCGCGCAGCATCCGGGCATCGGTGTCAACCAGGCCCTGCTCGATCGAGGAGAGCCGGTGCTGCACCAGGAAGGAGCGGCGCCCGACCTGCCAAAGCGCCTCACCCCGTCGAAGCGTCGGGACAAGTTCGGCCTCCGTCTGACTCAGCCCGAGGAGGTTCCGCAGCCCCGCCACTTGATCGGGCGGCTGGGCCAGGACAACCTTCGTGTCGGCGTCGGAGATCAGCCCTTCGGCGATCCGGGCCTCACGCGATCCCGCCGCGCCTGCCGCCCCGAGGTCGGAGAGCCGGTGCAGGGCGATGATGTTCTGCACACCGTGGGCGCGCGAGAGCTTGAAGGAGCGCTGTAGCCATTCGGCGACGCCGAGGTCGGCGGTGATCCGCCATGCCTCATCGACTGCGAGGATCACCTTGGCCGAGTCGCCCTCGCCCGCCTCCGCCCGGCGCTTTCGGTCGATCACGACGCCTTGCAGCCAGGCGGCCGCGCAGGTCATCAGGATTCCCAGTGCCGAGGAGTCCTGAACCGCGCTCAGGTCCAGGGCGACGAAGCCGGCGTCGAGGTCGAGCCCCGGCGAGGTCGGCCCGTCGAACATCCCGCGCAGATCGCCCTCGCAGAGGCGCTGCAGGGCCAGTGCCACCTGCCGGGTCGCATCGGCGAGGCTGCCGGCGTCCATCACCAGCTCCGCGCTCATCTCGGCACCCGGATGCAGGAGGGCGGCGACGACTTCGGGCAGCGTCGGCTCGCGCGGTTCCGCCGCGCTGACGATTCGCAGAGCGACCCGAAGCCCCGCGTCCTCCTCCGGGGTCAGCTCGCGGCGAAGCGCCGCCGCCGCCACCGAGCGCAGGAGGCTCAGCTGCGCCTCACACCCCATGCGCGAGCTGATCGGGTTCAGCCGCAGCTCGCCGCCGGGGACCAGGGCGATGACCGTGCCGGCGAGGAAGTCGGCGAGCGGGGCGAACTCGCCCTTGGGGTCGAGTACCCAGGCTTGGCGCCCGAAGACGTATTGGCGGGCTATGTAGGACTTGAGGAAGGCCGACTTGCCGCGCCCGAGCTGGCCGACGACCAGCATGTTCGGGCCGGAGAGAATCCCGGCTTCGTAGGCCCGCCAGGGATCGAAGACCCAGGCGCCGCCGCAGGCGTCGCGGCCGATGTAGACGCCGGGGGCGCCAAGGCCGCCCTCAGCCAGAAAGGGAAACGCAGCCTGGAAGTGTGCCGTCGTCGCCGAGTGGCCCGGCCGCTCTGAGCGGCGGCGCCCGCGATCTCCCAGCCCGATCACGGCCGCCGCCCTCCGCGATCCATTCCGACCGTGCCCTCACTGATCGCCCAAACCAGCTCCCGCAAGAGCTTCCGCGCGCCAGACAACCGCCCATCTCCTTGTCCTCGCTCGACGTGTGCGCGGTGGAAATGCCGCGCGGGAGATGGGTGACCCCGGAAATCCTAAAAACCTTCTCGTCCTACTGCGACTCAGCACCCCTATTCCCGAGTCGCGTCGTTTCTTTCGCTACACCGAGGGTGGGAGTTCAGCCGTAAAAACGGTCAGCAATGGAGACGGCTGCGAACGGCGGCTTCGAGGGATTGTTCGTAGCCCTACGAGGACTTGCACGCCTTTACGAACTCCCAACCAAGCTGGGTTAGCTGAACTCCCTTCAGCGTCACCTCTCCGTTGGAAAGCTCATCCCAAGTCGTCGCCGTTGACCAGATCCATTTCAGAAGCCCAAGGCGTTCGAGGTTGTAGAGCCCGGCCAGATCAACGAGGTCGCTCGTAGTCTCAGACCCAACCGTCTCGAAGGGTTCTTCCGCCGGATTCGGCGTCTTTTCCCACAGACGGTCGAGCAGTAACGCTTCCTTCGGTTCAAGCTCGGCGAGAATTCGCGGATAGGCGAGCCTGATCTTGGCCTCATTGTCGGTCGCAGCATTTGCGAGAAGGGTGGCCCAGCGCTCTTGCATCCTCTCGTCGTCCTCCATGGACCCATCCTCAACCACGACGCGGAGCCACTTGTCGCGAACAGCGTGGGCGGGCAGCCCCGATGCTTTGACCTTCTCGGCAGCTTTCATCAAGACCTTGGCTAGATGTGCTTCCCGCCGGTAGCGGATCGTGTCCCCAAGCCAGCCCGTCGCTTCCCGTACTGGCTCTAACGCTCCAGTTGCCTCAGCAAACGCCTCGACTGCTGGCTCGAGCTCGGCGGCAGCCTTTGCGGTCTGTACTAGCTCTTCATCACTCACGCGGTCAGTATTGAGCATGACGGCGTCCGTCGGTCCCCTCACGATTCGGTGGATGAGTACCGAGCAATTGAGCCTGGTTGTCGCGGCCCTCGCGGTAGTGGTAGGCCCTGTTGGGGCCTACATGCTCGGCATTCGCCGGTTCGTCCATGAGCGAGAACTCGACGACCGGAACGATGCCCGCTCGATCCTGGCTGAGGGTGCCCTAGAGCTGGGCCGGATGAAAGGCGTGATGAAGGATGCTTTGACCAAAGTTGGCCCCTCATTGAATACGGGGGAAGACAGGCCTGACGATTTCGGAGCAGAAATTGGGAGGCTCGAAAAGGGCGGCGAGGGCCTAGAAATGGCCTTGGCGGCAGTCCGCATTCGGTTCGCGGCAGGCAGCCCTGTGATTGAAGAGCTGAACGCCGCACTGATTGAGGCGCGAAAGGTCATCATCACCTACGTCCTGGCAAAGCATTCCGACCAAGCCGGCGGTCGCCGCAGAGAGCAACTCGACCGAAGGGGACGCGACGACACCATCGAACTGATGGACGCGAGCGTCAAATTCGACCAACACCGAGACGCCTATCTCGCGGCAGCCCAGGAGGTGGTCGGCGTCAACTTGGCGATGTCTTGAGTGCGGTGTCGCCGGATGGTTAGTCCTATTCACCCGCAGCTTTTCTGGGACGAGGAAGGGGCAATTCAGGAGATGCCAGCCAGATTCCAGCGGACAAGAGACCTACTCCATACCGGAATAGACTGCTTCGTGGATAGTCACCAGCTTCAACTGCTGCTCGAGCGTGAGAAGCCCTGGTTCATCAAGGAGGGGTAGGTAGACATTCACCGCTCGACCCCTAAGCTCCTCACGGGTCGCCAGCCCAGATTTTCTCAACGTGGGGGCAGCCTTACTCCGCTCCAACCACTCCCTTGCCTGAATGTCGTCACCTTTCATCAAGGCGACGATGGCCAGACGGTTCATGGCCTCGGTATCTGCCCCACCGACCAACTCATTCGCGAACAGGAGCCGCTCTTCGGCGGTGTCGAGATCCCTGAGCAACAAGGCATGGGCGCCGAGCATGAAGTGGATCCGGGAATCCTCCGGATGCCTACGGTAATGCCAGAGCAGAAGTCGGTTGAAAGCTTTAAATCGGAAGCGTTTCGGGAACGGCCTCGAATTGATGACCCTGTAGAGCCGATCGAACAAAAGCTCTTTCGGCTCATGGCCCTCGGGCACTTTCCACCAGTAGCCCCTGTGCGCGTCAACGAGATCCGGCTGCAGGAGCAATGCCTCGCGATAGTGGTAGCGAGCGCGGCTGACTTCATCGAGGTTGACCAGCGCGTCGGCGAAGTAGAGGTGGGCACGGGTGCTGGGGTGGATCGCGACGAGGTCCTCGTAGTGATCCCGGGCGGCTTCGTAGTTGCCCCGGTTGTATTCGATTGCCCCCTCGCGCAGAATGATCTGCCAATCGTGCTCTAGAAGGAAGTTCATCTCCTTGAGCTTGCGCAACTCCTCAAGGGCCGCGTCGGGCTTGCGCTGCTCGGTCAGGGCGTCGGCCAGCCAAACCCGCAGGGTCTCGTTTTGTGGGTCCGACTCAACCGCTCGCCTGCATTCGGTGACGGCCTTCAGCGGTTTCACCTGGTCGGTCTGCAGGCCGACCATTGAGATCCAGGCTGCCGCTCGGCGGATCTCCGGGTGCTCCGGGTCGTCCGCAGCATCGAGGGCCTTGAGCGCCGCTTTCAGGTTCTGTCGGTGATTCAGGAAGGTCCGCGCAAGAGTCATCTGCGCTCGTCCAGTGTCGGGCAGATGGGACCGCATCGGTTCTGCTGCCGCAAGGCAACTCTCTGCCTCGCGATACTCGCGGCGTTCAAGATGCGCCTCGGCCAAAAGGACGAGAAGGAGTCCCTCGATCCCGTCCGCATGTTCAGCGTCGAAGTGCTTCCCGACCAGCCCCTCTAGTTGAACCTGGTAATCCGGAGCCATCTGATGATGGTCCGCGGTCTTTTCTCGGGTCCTCTGATTCTCGCGGACCAAATCGGGCTGGGGCGCCGGCCGATAGGTGAGCACGGCTTCGAAGGTCCCGGACATGGCAACTGCCTGCACGTCTCCGCGGACGATGGCCCGGCCGCTACGAGTTGCTCGCAGCAGACGCTCGGACTCTCTTTCCCCTATGGCTGCCGGAATGTTCCGTAGTTCCAGGCGCGAAGCAATGTGTTTGTTTCCTCGCAGGCGATTCTTGATGGCGATCTGGTGATTGAGGCTCACCTCCTCCGCGCCAGGAGTCGCAGGACGGAACTGCGAGACGAAAAGCAGGGGAAGAGCCCCCTCCTTGCGAAGGCGACCCCATCCAATGAATCCGGCGCCGACCCCCAGGGCTGCCAGAAGCCCTAAAAAGGCGGCGGGGGGGAACACCACTATCGAGATGCCCATCTCTAACAGCGCCAGCAGGAGCACCAGAGCCCAGCCTGGTCGGCTGAAGATGAACGGATAGCGAAGTAGCCAGGGCAGGATTCGCCGCGCCCAGAATCCGAGCACTCGACCCATCGCATGACCGACCGCGCCGTCCACCGGTCAAATCTAGACCCAGGCAAGGCGTGAGGCGTACCTGTTAGTAGCCCGAAAGCTTCAACGGAGCCCGCGACAGATCGGCAACGTGAAGGTAAAGCCGGGTTCCTGCTCCCCGTAGAGCCGCTGGAGCTCGAGGCGGGAGAGCGCGGCGGCGTGTTCGACCTCCGTCACCGTTCGCTCTAGGTCCGATCGAGACTCCGCCGTCACCCTCACATACCCGGCGAAGCGCATTTCGGCGTGCCCGTCGGCAAGCTCCTCCTCGCGCCGGGCTGCCGCCTGCTGGCGGCGCCTGATCCGGGCACTGGTCATAAACCCTTGCCGCTCGCGCTGCATCTCCTCGGCGACCTCTGCCGTCCTCGCCGCCTCCGCTTTGCGGATCGCGGTGAAGTGGGGGACCGGCTCGATGCAGACCGAGATCGTCCGCAAGGCGGTGGTCTGCATCAGGAGCGGCGTCAGGAAGGCGGGGCCGACGTCGGTTCGCGGCCAGGCCGAGACCCAGAACGTCGCGTGAAAGGCGGAGTCGGTCCTGTACTCGCTCCAGCTCGCCTCGTCGGCAACCGGACCCATCAGGGCCGGATCGCACCCTTCCCGCTCGCCGTCTCCGATGCCCGCCCGGCCTCTGGACTGACGGCCGTAGGGGTCGAAGGAATCGCGGATCGCCGCCGCGTAGCGCCTGGGTCGCAGCAGGCCGAACACGGTCACCTCCGCGATCGACAGGCGCTCGGCCAGATTCTCGGCCTCGCGCAGAAGGAGATTGCAGGCCGCGTCGACGCCGCCGCCCAGACGGCGCAGCTCCCGAGCCGCACGGCGCTCGCAGATCTGGAGCCCAAGGAGGATCTCGTGCTCCTGGGTGACCGGCGCGGCCGACTCGACCAGCTCTATATAGGAGGCGACGAGTCCCGAATCGAGCCGCACCGCCTGATCGCGCTCTCCTTGCAGGTAGGCCGCCAGCTCATCGCCCTGGGCGGGAAGGGTCTGCTCGATCCACTGCAGCCGCCTGACCGGGCTGCCGTCCCTCGCCATGCTCGCCAGGACCGACCCCCAGGCATCAAGCTTTCGCTCCTGGTCGGAGCCGTCGAGCAACCCGAAGGCGCCGGCCCTCACCGCCAGGGCGGCGGTGTAGGTGCCGGCGGCGCGGTCGTGAAGGACGCCGATCTGATCGGAGCCGTAGGGGACTTCGAGCATCCGAAGGCCGGCAAGCTCCTCCGGCAACGAGGACTCGATCACCACCGCGCCGTTCTCCGCGACCCGCACGCCGCCGCCCGGCGCCGAGGACCGATAGCCGCGCTTTCGCTCCGGGCTGCGAGCGATCCAGCGGGCCACCACCGGCGCCCATTCCTCCAGGGTCCGCCCTTCGAAGGGCATGTAGATGACGGTGGCGGCGGCGCCCAGAACCGCCAGCCCGATCCCCATCCCGATCCAGCTGCGAAAGAGGTAGAGCGCGACGAGGGCTGCAAGTGCCGCCGCGCCGACGACCGCCACCTGTCCCATGCGCAGCGGACCCACCACCGCACGCTGCTCGAGGGGACCGAAGCGGTAGCGCCGCGCGCTCACGAGGACACTCCACCGTTGCTGGTGCCGCCCTTCTCAGACGGTGGGCGGGGGGTGCTCGCCCCGCCGGGGCTCGCGCCCCCGCCGCCCCCTGCATCCTTCGGCTCAGCTGCAGCCCCACCGGGGCGGGGTGGACGGGGCTCTGCCTGCCCGGTCTCGCCACCCGAAACACTCTTCGAAGCCTCCACCTGCTCAGAGCCCGCCATCGTGATCGTCCGCTCACCCGCTCCGGCCGACGAGTCTCCCGACCGTGGCCTGCTCTCCTCAGGGGCGCCCGCGCTGCCGCCGACCGCCTGGGCCTCGCCGGTCTCGCCCAGCCGCTGAGCGGCCGAGCGGGCCAATTTGGTCGCTCCCACCGCAGCCGCCACCGGGACGGCGCCGGCCGACGCCGCTCCACCCGCCGCTGCGCCCTCAGCCTCGGCGGCGCTGCCGCCAGAGGCGGCCTCTGACGCGCCGCCTTTCGGCCCGCCATTGGAGGAGCCGCCGCCCTCTCCTTCTTTTGCGCTCGCCGCCGACCAGTTTGCGCGGCTCAGGCGCTGCATCGTCATCGTCGAGTTCGCGAACTCGACCGCTCGCACCCCGCTACCGGTGGCGCTCTGCCGGGAGGTCGCCGTGGCCACGGCTCCCTCTGCGAACGGAACCAGCTTGAAGAGGACGAACGGGGAGAAACAGGCCAGGAGAAGCATCGCCGCCGCCGCCAGCACGTACTGCACCGAACCCTCGTTGTGGGCCATCAGGCTGGCCGCGAGGGCGATGATCGCGACGATCACGAACTTGCTGAAGATGAGGACGATCAGCAGCTCGCAGGTTCGCCGTAGCGCCGAGCTCCACCGGGGCCAGATCGCCGCCCCGATCGCCAACGGCATGAATAGGGCCGTGACGTAGATCGCCGCGTCGCGCATCAGCAGCTCCAGCCAGACGAAGAAGGCGGCGAAGGCGACGACCACCGAGGCGATGAAGCCGATGAAGAGCGGGGCAGCCACCGCGCCCGCCGCGGCTCCACCAGGAGCACCGCCCAGCGCAGAGCCGGCGACCGCACCGCTCGTTCCCCCGACGGCGGCGATGGCGGTTATCGCGTCCTTGAAGAAGGCTTTCGCGTCGGCTCCGGTAGAGGACGTGATCGCCTCACACATCCCGTCGCAGGTCGCGATCAGCAGCTGGGCGACGACGAAGGCGGCGCTGGTGGCGATCGCAGCCAGCGGCACGTTGATCAGGAGCACCCGCGCGATCTGCCCCGCTGCGCCTTTGCCGAGCGCGTCGAGGACCGCGAAGATCACCATCAGCGCCGCCAGCGCCACGGCGATCTGCGTCATCAGCCGGTACTGCTTGACGAAGCCTTTCCCCAGCAGATTTGGCGAGGTCGTCTTTTCGCTCAGACTCGCCACTTCGCCGACGAGCCAGACCGCTCCGTCTGCGATCCAGGCCGTGACCTTGTTGAAGACGTCCTTGCCGAGGCCCGCGGCGGCGTCCTTCAAAGGGCCGAGGACCTTGTCGCTGGCGACGCCGAGGATCGGGTCGGTCACCGCATCGCAGGCATCGCCGATCGGGTTGCCGGCTCCGAAGACTTCGCCGACGGCGCCGGCGGGGGAGAGGCCGATGCAGGGGAGGTTGGCGGCCCGGGCCTGGGGCGGATCGGGATCTGCCAGCGGCGCTGCCGCTGCCAGGATCCCGACCGCGACCATGAGCAATGCCCTACGGAGCAGCCGCATAGGGGCGCATCCCTTCGATCAGGTCGACGAGCGAGAAGCCTTCGCCACCTTCCCGGGGGGTGAGGAGCTTTGGCGTCGGGCCGAAGGCTGCCCGGGTGGCGGCGATCTTCCAGTCGCCTTGCGACCAGACCAACTCGACTCGCGAGGTGCCGAAGTAGGCGCCGGGCTCCGCCGTGGTCGCGTTCCCAACGACGGTGAAGCCCCAGCTGCGGATCACCGCTCGGCGCGGGGAGTAGGAGAGCACACGGTAGAAGACCGGCACCGCGAAGTAGAGCGTAGGCAGACCTTCCCGGATTCCCGCCCCGAGCACTCCCGAGCGCAGCCGCCGGGCGCCCGGTTCGTTGGCGGCGATCATCCGCGGGGCGCTCTGCGGGGTCGCCACCGCTTCGATTCGCGCTCGCAACTGCGCCGGGTTGAGGATTGCGGGGTCGGCGAATGCCTGTTGGTAGCCGGCGTTCGCCGCGAGGGCTCCGGCGCGGGTGTGGGCGTAGCCGACCCCGACTCCCCCGACCGCTAGGCGGGTAGGGCCGGGGGAGCCGGGGTTGGGTGGGTGGGGGTCCGATTGGCCGCAGGCCGTGAGGCGGCCCGCGAGGAGGCCGAGACAGACGGCGGCGAGGAATCCGAGCGCGAGTCGCATGGCCTCAGTGGACGGTCGTGCCGGACTGGTAGAAGAAGTTGACGACCGCCGCAGCTGCGCCGACCGCGAACATCCCGACCACCGAGCACAGCATCAGGCTTTTGCCGTTGGCCGACTGGCTGAAGTTCTGGTGGCGGCTGCCGAAGCCGAAGAGCGCCGCGCCGAGAAGGAAAGAGCCGGTGCCGGCCAGCAGCGCCAGTCCTGCCCCGATGTTGAGGAGCTTCTGGAAGGCGTCGCTACCCGGCGCGGCTTCGATGTTCGGCGTGACGGTTACTTTCGCCGCCGCATGAAGCAGGTGGAAGTGAAGGTTCTCGATGAAAGACACCGCGCCCATCTCCTTGTCGCTCGCTCGACGTGTGCGCGGTGGAAATGCCGCGCGGGAGATGGGCGACCCCGGAGATTTCCTCAATCCGAAGAAAGGCCAGCACCCCCGATTCGCTGACTGCTCAAGCGGCCTGAGCAACACTTGGTTCCATCGAGCAGGGCTGAGGCGCGCCAATCAGCGCAAGGGATGCCCTCCTTTCCAGAAGTACCTCGTCGGAAAGGAGGCCTTTTGCTGCCGGCGATCCAATCGGAAGTCCTCGCCATAGCAGTGCTGATCCTCCTGGCGGTCTGGAAGTTCCCGACCTGGGCGGAACGGATGATCTCCCTCAAGGAGCGGTGGGAAGACCACCGCCGCAGGCGTCCCTAAACCCCGTCTCGGAAAAGGTGCGCTGCGGCGGACGCGCTGCACGATCCCGGCCACCAGCAACCACTGGCCGGGGATGTCCGTTTTCGGGGACAATGGATGCGCAGGCCGATCTTGCCATCGCTCAGGCGGGCCGTGTGGCGGCGCGATCACCTAGTGATACTGAGTGAGGGGTTCTGCTGTTAGGGAGGTAGTGGACCTCTGGAGGTCCAGTTTGGCCTTGTCTAGCTCTTGGTCGAAGTCGCTAGACATGGCGGGCTACCTCCTTGGAAGGTTGTGACTTGGTGGGGTGCTGTGCGAGAGGATTTGAGAATGGCCTGGGGGGCTGCTCCTTAGACGGCGAGCGCGTCCCGAGCCTCGCCGTAGCGCTCGATGATCAGCCTTTCGGCAACTCGAAGGGCGCGACTGCTGCGTCCCTTGGAGACTCGAAGCAGGCCAGTCCAACCGTGACCGGGATCGGGTCCTCGCCTGACTTGATCATTCTGAGCGCCGCCTCGACGCGCAACTCCAAAGAGAACCAGAACAACTCATTCAGGCGCTCGATCAATTCGCCCCAAGCCTGCTCGTCGTAGTGCATCCCGGTCCAGGTCAAATGCCGATCTTGCCGGGTGTCGATGGTCCCGGCCATTGCCGCCTCGGCCAGCCGTTCGATGTAGGAGGAGATCGTCTCGCCGGTCACGCCGACTTGGAGGCTGTCGGGAAGGCCGTCCCAAGTGGACTCATCGAAGAGAGAACGCTGCAAGGCCCGATAGATCTTTTCCTTACCGCCGCGTCGGCGACCGCCCTGTCGTTCTTCCACAAGCTCCAGACAATCCAGCTTCTCCAGGTATTTGAAGTGGCGGTTGGCCTTAGAGGGGGAGACCTCTCCGCCCGTCCAATTCGAGAACTCGGTCGCGCTCATGGGGCGCTTGTTGGTCTCGACCAGGATCTGGATACGTACCGGATGGGCTAGCGCCTTCGCCAGTCGTTGACTGACCGGCATCCGGGCGGCCTGCACGTCGGCAGGGTCAGCTTCTTTGGTGGGGGGCACTGTCAATCGCTTTCGGGGAAAGGCGAGAGACGGCCTGGCCGATCTGAGCCACGGCGCCTCTCGCAGTCAGGCTCGAGTTTACGCTACTCGGCTAGAGCTTTTCCCAGTTTTCGATTAGTGGAAATACTTCCAGCTTGTTCATAAAACCCGCCTGTAGGGAGGGGGTGAACAAGCAATGAAGCTCGCGCTGAACGCGGCAGTCCTGCCGATGGCCTCGATTACGAAGGCCAACTAAAAAGAGGCGCGGGCCGTCTCAATTCCAGTCCGCATCACAGGGCCGGCTCGCGCCCCAATTTCATATCCAAAAAGAGGTTTGATCGGTTGCATAAACGCGCCTAGACTGCCGCGACTTTTCCAATCCATTCATAGGAGCTTTCGATGGAGCGAGGTGACGCGCAGGGCGCATCGCGGGGGCCGAAACCGGGCCGCAGACAAGACCGTCGACGCCTGCCCGTCGAGTTGACGGGCCTACTTGACAGAAAGCTGGAACAGGGACTCGATCACGTAGTCCGCCGGCGAATACTGCGCGCCCTACACAGCGCCGACGATGCCCTCAGCTCTGCACAGCTTTCCGACCAAGACGGCGCGCTCCGCGATGTGGCCTTGAGCACTGTCGCCTACCACATGAAGGTGCTGCTCAAATACAGGATGGTCCGCGAGGATCGAGCTGAGTCCGCTCGCGGCGCGCTGGAGCACTTCTTCGTGTCAGAGGTCGGGGCCGACCCCCTGGTGTTGTCGGTACTGGCGCAAACCGAGGGGCTCGACGCCCCGAAACAAACTGGTGGCGGGGAGGGCTGATCGGGTGCCATCTCTCAGCCTGCCGACACCGGCGCGATGGACGCAGGCGGGCAGAGTCGTGACCAGGGACCCGAGGGCTGCGGCCCACAGCAAAGGGGCCGTGCGGGCGCCGCGAGCGATAGGACGATGACAAGCTGGCGGGCCACCTCCGAGCGCCGGGTATCGATCATCGGCGGTGGCCTGGGAGGATTGATTGCCGCCATCGCCTGCGCCGAGCTAGGTCTTTCGGTTCAATTGCTGGAGGCAAACGGCCGGCTTGGAGGTCGCGCCCGCACATGCGGCCCCCCCTACTGCGCCAACCTGGGTCCACATGCCCTCTACGCAGACGGCCCGATGTGGGCTTGGCTAAAGCAGCGCGACCTCCTGCCCCCGACCACCCGGCCCCGCTATGGCGGTATCAGGATCTACGCAGAGGGGCGCTTGTGGCGGGTCTACCCACCTCTGGTCCAGGCCGCTCTGCGCCTGCCGCGCCGGGCGCCGGTCGATCTCGATTACCGCTCCTGGGCTCTCCGCCATGTCGGCGAGCGGGCGGCGGAGGCCGCAATCGGGCTACTCGCGCTGCCGAGCTTCGACCACGACCCGGGCCGCCTGAGCGCGGCCTTCTGCCATCAGCGCTTCCGGCGGCTTGCCCTGCGGGCTGGCTCGGTGCGCTACGTCCGCGGTGGCTGGGTGACCCTCGTCGATCGCCTCGCCGAGCGGGCGCAGTTGGCCGGCGTAGAGATCCACACCTCCTGCCGGGTCGAGCAATTGCCGGAGTCGCCGGTGATCGTCGCGATGTCGCTGGCCCCCGCAAGCAGGCTCCTCAGCGCGGATCTGAGCTGGCCTGGTGCCTCCACTGCCCTCTTGGACGTGGGTCTGCGCGGGTCTCGGCGTTGGCCCTCCTCCGTGGTGGACATCGACTCCCGCGTCTATCTCTCCCGAACCTCCTCCGCCGATAAGGCTCTGGCCCCGGACCGCGACGAGCTGGTTCAGGCAAGCGCGGGGATCAGGCCGGGAGAGTCCTTGGAGGCAGCCACCACCCGGATCGAATCCTCGCTCGATGCCGGCTTTCCTGGCTGGCGAGAGGCCGAGAAGTGGCGTCGCCGGATGCTCGTCGAGGACTCCAGCGGTGCGCTTGATCCTGTCGGAGGCAGTTGGCGGGACCGACCCCCCATCGAGTGCGGCGAGGGCATCTACCTTGTCGGGGACTCGGTTGCGGCGCCGGGGATGCTCAGCGAGGTAGCTCACGCAAGCGCGCTATCGGCTGCCGACCGGATCGCAGAGGAAAGAGAAGCGATGAAATCAGCCGAGGAGAACCGGGAAGTTCGCAAGCCGGGTGACAGGCTGCTGGCGGCTCCGACGGCAGAAGAGGCGCGTTGATGGCCGGGGGACCCAGGGCGCTGCCGCCGCAGCGCGGGCTCGGGAAAGCAATCGTCTCCCTCCGTGCCGAGAGGGAGATGACCGGAGCAGCCCTGGCGGAGCGCTCAGAGGTTTCGGCCTCCTGGATTTCGAGGATCGAGGACGGGCAGGTCGATCCGACCTGGGCGACCATCGCCCGGATCGCCAAAGGACTGGGCGTCTCGATGGAGGTCCTGGCGAGTCTGGCGGAGCGGTTCGAGGGGATCGGCCCTTGATTATCGCCGGCGGCGTAGGTGTGTGCGGCTCGGGCCATGTCTAGCGGGTCGTCGTAGTTTTCCCATTCCCTGGGATTGGTCCCTACGGCGGCCCGCTAGAGATGCTCCAGGCACGCAACCATGATTCCCGACTTATGACATCGCGGACGCGCGTTGGTGCGGCGCCGAAGGAGTAGCCACCCTGGCGGGACGGGTCAATGCGGACATCGCGGCGATGACTGGTCCCCGCGGGATCCGTGTCGCCTAGCTATGGATGATCTGCGAGACCCGCTGGTGGCTCATCTTAAGGACCGCCGCAATGTCGGCCATTGACATGCCTTCCCGGTAGGCGGCCCGAATCGCTTTGTCGCGCTCCTCGCGAAGCTTCTCGGCTTGTTTCTCTATCTTGCGCTCGCGCTGACCGTGGGTCGTGGCAAGCGCTTTGAGCTTTGCCTTTGCCTCCGGCGCTTTTCGTTTCGGTCTTGCGATCTAATGATCGTCAAGCCTATTCCTGCCAATCGGTTTGCAAGAACCAAGGCGGCGGGGGTCTGGTCGGCGCATTAGGGGAGATCCTCGTGCCCGCTCCGGCGACTGGGATCGGGCCAAACAATTGATCTGAAGGCAAGCCTTTCGCTTCGCTCGTAGATCCGCGACGCACCAGTGATGCGCCAGTCCACCAGAGGGGCCACCGGATACAACCGCCAATAACCGGAGTCAGTTCCCCTTGGCAAGCCAACTCTGGCCTGCCCCTCTCTCCTCCTCCAGTCCTCTCCTGAGTGGGGTGGCCCCTTCTCCTTTGTCACCATGACTCACAAGCTCCTTGAGGCGCAGAAGGCTCGACTAGCCTGTCTCAGAATGCGTCGGGATTCCGTCTCAAACGACGAGCGCTCGGAGATTCAGGCGCGCAAGAACCTCTTGCAGCTCGCCGAGGAGTTCGAGGCGAGGAGGCTTTTCGCCTTGCCTTCCCATGAGGCCCGACCGCATATGGCAAGGGTAGTGGGGGAGGATCCCACTCTTCAGAAGGCGGTCGCCGAGCTGAGTGCCGAGGGTGAGAGGCATCTGCGCAGGCACCCCCGTACTGCGACCGAAATCGGGCAGGACGCAGCGGGCGAGCTAGGGGTCTCCGATGACCTCGCTCCTGGCGCGGAGGCCGGACCGCGCTCCGCGCTCCGTCTCGACAGGCTCTTCGACGACGTCAAGATCCTCCAGGTTCAAAACGCCGTGCTCTGGATGCGCCAGCGCGATCGAGTAGGCGGAGGACTGCGGCGAGACTATGCCCACGCGGTCCTCGCCATCCTCTTTGGTTTGATCGCATGGCTGGCCGGGCTCGCGACCTGGGCCGGCGCCCCGATCTCGCTGTTCGCGTTCATGGTCGGCGTGGTCCTCCTCACCGCCGGCTCCTATCAATGGCGTGCTTCCTCGTGGCTCGACGGCGGTCTGATCTCCCGCGATTTCTGGATGAGCGCAAAGTTCGCTTTCGTCTTGCTCCTCGCCTCCGCGCTCTCGCTTCTCACCCTGGCGGTAGGCCCTTGGTCGCTGTCCCCGGCTCTGCGTTTTTGCTCCGCTGTCGTCGGCCTGGTTCTCGCCCTCTCGGCCTGGTGGACGTTGGAGCGCGGCAACAAACTGCGAGGCGAGGCGCACGGTCCCACCCCGACTCCGGCCTGACCCAGTCATTCCGGGACGAGCGCCCGGCGCCCTACATGCCGAACTCGGCGCCAGTTCCCGAGCTGGAGGACGACCCGTTCGAGGACCCCGGGGACGACTCGGTACTCGAGGATTGCGGTTGCGGCGCTGGTGCCTGCGGAGAGATCGGGGTGTTTTTGGTGGGCGACTGGCTTTCGGGCGCCGCGGCTTCACCGCCACTCCCGCTCTCGATGCCGAACTCTTCGACGGTCTGCTTCGGACTGGCCGAGGGCGCTGCCGTGGGGTTTTCCCGACCCGGCTTCTCAGGGACCGGGCGCGCCCTCGCGGGTGCCTGCCGGCTTCTCGCCGGACTGCTGTCGCCCTGATCGGAAGAGCTCGGATTGGCCCCCTGGCGCCCGACAGCGCTCTTTCTCGGCCCCGTCGTGTCTGAGGCCATTGAGGTCTCCTGGGCGCGCGTCATCTCAGGCGAGGGTGCCCGTCGCTGGGGCACGTGGCTGGGAGTGAGCGCACTGACGCCGGGGCCGACAACGCCTGTCGCCGCGCCGGCGATGCAGGCCACGACCACCGCCCCGCACACGCCGCTCGCCGCTCGTCCCGCCCCGCTCATCGCCGCCGCGTTGCCGGTTTCGAGTACCCCGCCGATCCGGTTGGCGCCCAGCGTCGCCACCTGGCGGGTGGTCTCCGAGGCGCCTTCGATCCACACGACAAGGGATCTCGGAATCGAATGGTGCCGCGCCGCGATGAAGGCCGGGATGGCGATCTCAGGTGCCAGTAGGCTTCGATCTAGCATCGCATTCAGCCGTTCTAAGGCCGCCTGGTGGTGGCGGTTGGCGACCGACTTCCCCCAGCCCAGTCGCCGCCCCGCCGCCCGGATGCTCATCCCCTCGAAGTAGACGAGCGCCATCAGCATTCGCTCTCGCTCGGGAAGGTGGCTCATCGCCTTGGCAACCCGCTCCTCCCGGTCATGCTCGATCGCCTCCTCTTCGGGTGTCGGCGTCGTTTCGTCGGCGAGATGAAACACCGTCTCAAGGGAGGTCGTGGCCGGCTTGCCCGCCTGCGAGCTCAACAACTTCAACGCCCTGCGGTAGCCGATCACGACCAGGAGGTTCACCGTCTTGTCTTCGCGTCCCGCCGCGAGGCGGGCGGCGAAATCAGTTCTCGCTTGCGCCATGACTTCGGGTACATGGCGCTCGACCCATTCGCGGGGGAAGCGCTTTGAATGAAGCAGCCGGATCAAGCCCTGTTCGGCTTCATGGAGATGCTCATCGGTCACCGCGGCGCTGCTGTCCTTCTCCATCGAAATCTCCTCCCTCTCAGCGAGTGGCGGGGCGGGGCGCAGCCCGCCCCGCCCCACGTCCCGCTACGGCAGGACCCGCAACCGCACCGTCGGCGAGTTGCCGGGCTCGTAGGGGAGCCCAACCGTCGGCCTCACCTGGGCGCGGATCTCATAGGTCGTTGCGCTCCCGGTCTGCGTGAAGCGATAGGGGACCTTGAAGCGCCCCCCGTCCCGAGTCTTGTAGCGGCGGAAGGCCCGCCATCCCTTGCCGCTTCTGACCTGCAGGACGATGACGACGTTGTCGTTGTGCGGGCCGGGGATCTCCCCTGAGAACCACGCCTTGTGCTTGTTTTTGACCTTCTTCCTGGCGACCCGGAGCGTCGGCGCGATCCGCGTCAGCGCGGTTGCCGATACTTCGATCTGCCGCTGGTCGGGACGGTAGATCGCGGTCAGCTCCCGCGAAGGGCCGGCCGCGAGAGGGAAGGCGAAGTTGCCCTCGCCGCCGGTCATGGCGATGCCGAGGAACTCTTGCCCCTCATCGGTGATGACCCGGCTATAAACGCACAGGGCGGCGGTCTGGATGGAGCCGCCGCCCCCTCGCAGCGAGCCGGTCAGCTTCGGAGCTTCCCCTTGCTCGACCGTCAGAACGCGATCTGACTTCTCGCCGACTCCGACGCTGAGTGACTGTCCGCCCGCGACGTCGGAGCGCACGCAGTCATAGGTGAGAGGCGCTTCGCTCGGAGCCCCGACATTCCCCTCCGCGTCTGAGAGCCAGAGGCGCAACTTGTAGGCGCCTCGGCCCTTGGGGGCATCGAGACTGGCAATGCTCTGCGGGTTCTCGCCGTGGAGCACTTTTGCCGTGCCCATCGTGTTCCCGGCTGCGTCGAGCAGATGGTAGTGGAGGGTGTCGATCGGCGCGCCGGCATCGGTGATGTTCCGCCAGCGCACGTCGAAGCCCTGATCACCCCTGCTCGTCGTCGGAGTGGTGACCGCGATCTCCTGCGGCGCCGCAGGAGGCGTCGTGTCGTGGGGAATCGGCACCGTGGCGGCCGCCCCCGAGAGACCGACCTCGTCCTCGAGCCAGACCCGCAGGCGGTAATCGCCGGGGACTCTCGGTCCCGCGATGTCATCGAGCTTCGTCGGGTTGGTGGCCGTCAGAACCTTCTCGCCGACCACCGTCTTTCCCGCGGTGTCGATGACGTCGTAATGGACCTTCTTGATCGGCGAGCCCGGATCGGAAGGCAGCGTCCAGCGGGCGCCGAAGTGATCCATGTAGCGCTGCGGGTTCGAGGTGACGATCGCCAGGCCGCCCGGTGCCGCGGGCGCGTGGTTGTCCACCTTGATCGGACGCTGATCGCAGCTCTCCCCGCCGCTTCCGTTCAGGCCGCTCGCCTGGCCGTAGTCCTGAGTGCAGACCTGAACGGTGTGGCCGCCGTCAGAGAGCCCGGCGGTGTCGAGGCCGTAACTGCGGTCCCACGAGCCGTTCGGGCACGGCTGGAACTGGCGGCCGAACTCCCCGGTCGCCCCGTTGAAGCCGAGCTCGCACCACGGCCCCGAGTCGACCGTCTCGCGGGTGCCGCCATCGACGCGGAGCCGGTCATAGCGGATTCCCGAGCCGCGCTCGGAGGTCCTCCAGGTCACGTTTTGCCACCCCTTGACCCAGCTGCCCGAGAGGATGCCCGACCCGGTGTTGGTGAAGTTCACCCTGGAGGGCTCCATGTCGTTCAGGATCAGGACGATCGAGTTTGCATCGGTGTTGTTGAACCCCCCGGTGTCACAGCCACCCGGACGCATACAGGTCATCTCGAAGACGAACCGCCTGTAGTTGCCATAGGTCGGAAAGGGCCATAGGTGGGGGGCGAACACCGTGGTTCGCGCCCAGCCGATTCCGCCCAGGCTGTTGTTGGCGACACCTGAGCCCTGCATCAGGAAGTTGTTGGTGCCGCCGTCTTGGCCTTCGCCCCAAAAGCGCGCCCGCCAGCCGTCGGCGAAGTCGTTCTCCTGGCGCGTGTAGCCACCGCCGCCGGCGATCGTCACGAACGCCGGCGCCGTCCAAGAGACGCTGGCATAGGTGTTCACCCAGGCGGCGCCACCTCCTTGCCGCTCATAAAGCCGCATGAAGTTGCCGTTGCCCGCCGGGAAGTTTCCGCCTCCGCACTGGTTCTGGAAGACGAAGTAGTCGACGTTGGAATTGATGCCTACCTGTCCGGCGCCGCTTCCGGCGCCGCACTGGACCATCCGGTAGTAGGCGGCCTCGGCCTTCGGCGCCGTCGCTACGCAGAGGACGGCAACCGCTGCACAGAGCAGCATCAGGCATCGGCCTATCAGCACCGGTCGGTTGACCGGCGTACGCGATCGAGAGGACATAGTTCCCCCTGTCCTTATGTAGTGCCGACCGGGCTCAGAGCCGATGCCTGGATCAACTCTCCTCTCGCCGGGGGCCTCGCAAGTTGGTGGCTGCGGAGCTGCCGGTGGGAGTGGGCGTTCCTTGGGTCTGGCTATTTCACTGTGTTTTAAGAAAACCCCGTGTCGCTCAAGGGTTTCTAAAGAAAACGAGCAAACGGCACCGAACATCTGTCGAGTCCCCAGGCGGGCTCGACGGGACCGTTGATCGCGTGGCATTTGATCCACGGGGAGGTAATGGGTGGCAGGCGCGACTTCGCCCCCTCGACTTTCGTCCAGCTCGGCCGCCATGAGATTCGCGGGGGCGCCGAAGCCGCTCCAGGCATTCCCGCCTATGCATGAGTGGGGAAGCGAACCGCGGCATCTCTCCGGCGCTCGCCGCGATCCCCTTGGCCGCGCTGCTGGTCCTCGTCGCCTTCGTCATGGGACTGGCGATCGCCGTCGGCGGCACCGGCGCCTGTGCCGAAGGCGGCGAAACGAGCACGGGCACTCTGAAGGGTGGCGTCCCCAAGAAGCTCGTCCCGATCTACCAGGCGGCCTCCGCGAAGTATCGGCTCGGCCCCAAGGGGCCGGCGATGCTCGCCTCGATCAACTTCAACGAGACGACCTTCGGCACCAACATGAACAACACGTCGGGGTCGGGGGCGATGGGCTGGATGATGTTCATGCCCGAAACCTGGGCGGCCTATGGGGTCGACGCCAACGGCGACGGCAAGAAGGACCCCTTCGACCCCGAAGACGCGATCTACGCGGCGGCGCGCTACCTGAAGGCATCAGACGCACCCGGCAACTGGCACGACGCGATCTTCGCCTACAACCATGCGGAGTGGTACGTCCAGCGGATCCTTGAGGACTTCCGCACCTTCCAGGGCGAGGGGATGGAAGCGGTGGCCTCGTGCAGCTCGGTCGGCGGCAACGCAATGCTCCAGCACGCACAGCGCCTCTTTCAGCCGCGCGAATTTAAGGCGCTGCCGAAGCGGCTGATGGTCGCCGGGGGGGAACCGCAGGAGGTCGACGCCCGGATTTGGGCCGATGCTGTCTGGTTCCTCGAGAACTACGACCTGCGGGTCACCGCCGCCAGGGAGCCCGGCCACGAAACCCACGGCGACGGCACGGCTCTGGACATCGTCCCCGGGCCGGGACGCGGCTGGGATGTAACCAAGAGGGCCGCCGAAGACCTCGGCTGGCAGGAAGGCTGTGGGCGATCGGGAGTCCGGCCGGTGTGCAAGCTGGTGCCGGCGATCCACTTCGTCGGCTACAACGGCTACCCGCTCCACGGGGACCCCGGCCATTCTTCGCTGCCCCATCTGCACGTCTCCTGGGAGAGCTCCGGCTACGACAGCTGCCCTCAAGTTCTCTGTGGCCCGCACGAGTGGGTCATGGCTTTTCCGGTGAGGTGACGCTGGCGAGCAAGGCTGATCGCCGAGGCAGGGTACATAGGCTCCGACCTAGGCCCCAGTTTGATGCTCCAACCGAAGCGGCCATAACACCAAATGCATTTCACTCAACCTTGCAGTCGCTATGGGGCTATTGACTAATAGGATGGCGCGATGCTGAGGCGCGAAGAATGAGCGCTCTGGGGAAAGGTCCTAGCTCGCCAACGCATCTAGCGGCAGGATCGGCGCTGGGCTATGTGTTCCAACTCCAGGTGGCGCTAGTAGAACTGCTAGGGCCCGCACTCGCCCAAGAGGAAGCAAGCGTCTGCCTCGAGGTCCTCGACGACATTTCGCTGGAACACCAATCTGGCAAGGCGCCGAAGCTCATTCAGGTTCACCAGTCGACTGGGAGCCGTCAACTCACCGATGCCAGCCCAAAGGTCTGGAGGACCCTGGGTATCTGGGCTTCTCATTGGGAAAGACTCGAATCCGACGAGTCGTTGATTTTGACTCTTCACACGACCCAAACGGTGCAAGACGAATCGGGGATCGCAGCGCTCACGCTCGCGCACCGAGATGTCGGTCACGCCTTGGAACGACTCGATGTCGTGGCCGGCGACACGACTGGGTCGAGAGGAACCGCAGACGATCGAAAACTATTTCTCCAGCTGAGCGAAGCCGAACGTCGCGCTCTCCTGTCCGCGGTAACCGTCGTGGACGGCGCAGCGCCGCCCGTAGACGCTCGGGCAGAGCTCATCAAGGGGCTCATGGGAACCAATGAGGCCCAATATGTCCCCAGCATGGCGGACGTAATCGATGGGTGGTGGTGGGGTCGAATACCGGAGGCGCTCGCCACCAAAGAGCCGATCCTGTCAGCGGAGCTTAGGGCGCAGGTCGATGAGGCGAGACGGATGCACTCAGCCAACGCACTTCCTATCTTCAAGCTCGATTCCTTTGATGCGGGTGACCTACCGGATTTCGACCCTGCCTCGGCAAGGTTCATGCAATGCCTTCTCGCCATCAAAGCCACCCAGGAACGGTGCTCAGAAGCAGCAGAGGACTACCAACTCAGTGGTGCTCATCGATCCCGCTGGGTACGAAGAGGTTTGATCGGCGTCGGCGAGATGGATCGCTTCGATGACAACCTGAGGAAGCACTGGCGAATTTCTTCGGAGCGAATGCTTCGTCACCTCGCGGACCAAGAAGACGAGAACCTGCGGGCTCGTACAGGACATGACCTTTGGGACGAGATGGAGCAGGCCAGTCTCCCGCCACTGCGACGCGACACGCCCGACAAATTCATTCAGCGTGGCACGTTCCACCAGCTTGCGGACGATAAGAAGGTCGCCTGGCACCCGGATTCGGTGGGCGAGGTCCACATCGAGGATGGAGACGCAGAACGGTGAACCATTGGCACCGACGTTCGGTCGAGGAGCGCAGCCTTTTCAACCCCGCCTTCTTGACCTTGCTGGTCCTCGAAGCGGCGAGGGGTCACGAAAGCGAGGGCGCCCAGCCCCTCCCTTTCCCTCTTGCATTCCTCGCGGTGGGAATCGGCACTCACGACCAGGTTCAAGAGACACTCCCCACCACGATCGCGACGTCGATGTTTGCCTGGCTCCGAGATCAGCCGCTTGCACAGCTCCAGGTCGTCTCCCGAACTCGGGAGTTTGCCCCTCACACCAGGGAGGCAATCCGTTTAGGCGTCCAGATCGATGTCCTTAGGCTGGGGACCCGAGGAGGGATTCAGACGGGCTCAATCGCGGCTAACAAATCGCTGCGGGCACTGCGAAAATCGCAGAACCTCAAAGGGTCATTGTTCGTCGGCCGCTGGTTCGCTCGCGCTGGCGACCCCGGAACCATCTTGGCGGCATGGGGGGCGTCTGTCTGATGCAGCTACGCGCAGTCGTCATCTACCACTCAGACGGGAAGCGAATGCATGAAGTCCCGTTTGCGACCGGTACGCTCAACGTGATTCCCGGAGTGAGCGACACCGGCAAGTCGTCTCTGCTTGAGATCGTGGACTACTGCCTTGGCAGCAGCGAGCATCGGGTTTCCAAAGAGCGGCAACTGGATTCCATCGGGTGGTATGGACTACGCCTAGAGATCGACGGAAAACCAGTATTTGTAGCGCGCAAACGTCCTTCGTTCGAGAAGAAGGTCTCTGAAGAAGCGATGCTCCGCAACGGCAGCCCATTCGCACCGCGGCCGGACGAGCTCAGGAAAACCACCAACATCTCCACCGTCATTCGTGAGCTCAGCGCGATGATCGGAATTGGAGAGAACGACCAGCCTTCAGCTGGGGGTTCATCCGAGGCTTCATCGGTGAGCGCGACGCTCCGACATGCGGCTCCGTATGTCTTTCAGCCCCAGGAACTGATCGCCAACCCCCGCTACTTGTTCGCTGGCTTGGACCAAGACAAGGCTCTGCACATCCGAGACACGTTGCCTTATTTCTTGGGTTCGGTTGACGAGGATTCGATTCGTCAGCGCCGGAAGCTCAGACGGCAACAGGCCGAGTTGAGGGCTGCCAATAAACGACTCGCGGAGCTTGAGGCCCCGGGGCGCGAGGTGTCAAAACGGATCGAACTCCTCGTCCAAGACGCACGGGATGTGGGGCTTATTGCGAAGGTGGACCCACGCGACGAACGGGACGGGCGTGCGCTCTTAGAGGAGGCGAAAGCAGGGAGTAAAACCGACCCGGAGCTTCCGGCGGGAGAAGAGGCGGCTTCGATTGGTGCCCTCTACCGACGTAAAGAGGAGCTATCCGAGCTACTTCGCGCAGCCAGAATCAACCGACGGACGTTGACCGACCGTCGGCGCTTGGCGGAAAGCTTCGACCACGAGGCCCAAGAGCAGCATTTTCGCCTCACCTCAATCGACGTCCTTCCTGTCAACGGAAACGAGGGCGCGTGCCCCCTCTGCGGTGGCGAGGAAGGCGAGCCGACCACGACGGTAGAAGAGCTTCGAGAGGAGTTGGCGCGCGCATCCGCTCGCGCGGAGGAATCCGCCAGTGCGCCGCCGCAGCTGGGTGCCGCAATTGAACAGCTCGATGACGAGATAGCCGACCTTCAGAAAGGTATCGCGGAGGTGGATCGCGAGCTGTCCCACGTCCTGAACCGAAGTAGAACTCAACGAGAGGCCCGCGGTAGGACTGAGGAACAAGCGTTCATCCGTGGTCGGATCGCAGGCTTTCTCGACGACCACCCGGCCTCTGACCCCGGAGCGGTAAAAGACCTGAAGGAGTCGATCGATGTGCTTGAAGCCGGTGTCGAAGAACTCGAAGCGGACCTGAGCAGCGAGGCGACTCGAGGCCGAACCGACATCGCGCTCTCCTTCGTGGACGATGACATGACGCTCATGGCCCAGGAGCTCGGGTTGAGCTACTCCGAGAAAGGCGTGCGGCTAGACCCATTCAACCTCACGGTCGTCGGGCGCGACCGGCGCGGTCCCGTTCGGCTAGATCAGAGAGACATCGGAAGCGGAAAAAGCTGGGTTGGCTACCACATCGTGACGCTGCTTGCGCTTCAAAAGTACTTCGTTGAACAGGACCGTCCCGTGCCGAGAATGCTGTTGCTCGACCAGCCAACTCAAGCTTTCTATCCGTCCGAGAAGGCAAATCAATCAGACCGGAATCTCGATGACATGAGCGACCGAGACCAAGAACAGGTCCACAAGATTTTTGAACTGATTCGAGATACCGTGGAAAGTCTTAGTGGCTCCCTCCAAGTAATCGTTCTAGATCACGCGGAGATCCCAGAGCCTTGGTTTGAGAGGGCCGTCGGAGATAACAACTGGCGGCATGGGCAGGCATTGGTGCCAGCCGACTGGTACGCGGACGACAGCTGACCTGCCGCACTGGCGGCGCCTTCCGATCAGACGGCTCGGGCGATGAAGACCCCCTTCACATGTGCCACTTCGTCCAGCGGTTGTTCGGGAACGGTGTCGTGATCGTGTCCGTAGACCGCTAGGCACTCAAAACTTGCAGCCTTAACTGCCTTGCGAATCTCGGCTTCGGGAAAGTGATGCTCGCGATGTAACTCGGGCGCAATCAGCTCGCCCGTGCTCCCCTTGACGGGCTCCGCCTCCAGGGTCGCCTCAGCGATTTCGCCTGATCTCAAGTCCGATCCGGTTCGCCCCTTCCAGCGCATTCGGTATCCGTCTTGCTCAACAACAACCTCTGCCGAGAAGAAGGTTCGGTAGATGCCCAAGGTATTGACATCGAACATCAGCAACCCGCCAGAGCGGAGATTGCGCCGCATTCCAGACAAGGCTTCTTCAAGTTCCTCGGTGCCCAGAAGGTAGTTCACCGCGTCGCCCAAACAGAGGACCAAATCGAAACTCCCGAAGGTTGGAAGCTTGCGCATATCGGCCACTGAAATCGAAGCGCGCTCCCCAGCCTTCGCACGAGCGATCGCGGTCATCTCCGGAGAGATGTCGCAAGCGGTCACTTCCCAACCCTGCTCCAGCATCGGCAAGAAGCTCTTGCCGGTGCCACAGGCGACGTCGAGCAAGCGATTTCCCTCGATCCCATAGACCTCCAACTTCGGCAGGAACTGGCTGAGCCAGAGGCCGTGATTGTGGTGGGCGGTAAACGAGTCGTAGGCGGGAGCGATCGCGTTGTAAGCGACCTCAGCCCCTCGCTCTCGAACCTTTCCCCGGCCTGAATCCACAACGAGGAGACCGATACGGGCCTCTTGGGGTTTCATCGCAGCCACCAATCGCCAGGACCCTTCATCTGCCGGAACGGGCGACGAGAAGGGAGGCCGTCGCCCAATCCCCCCCGAAACCCCCCTAATCCACGGGTACATAGGGCTCAGCCATCAGTTAGCCTCTCCCGCGAGGAAGCCCCGGTTTCCGCATGCGCAAGCCGTTTATACGGCCTCTGGCGAGGTAGCTCAGTTGGTAGAGCACACGACTGAAAATCGTGGTGTCGCCGGTTCGAATCCGGCCCTGGCCATTGGCGAGCGGGGTTGGTCCTACGACGCGGCTGGCCGCAGCCGCCCGCGCAGCCGCATCGCCAGGCCGCTGAGGATGTAGGCGATCGCGACCAGTAGCAGGGCGAACTTGGCGATCGCGAAGACGGTCGCCGTGACTGGCGCCCAGGCGTCCGCGCCGCCGAGGGTGAGGAGCAGGCAGGCGTTCTCGATCGCGTCGCAGCCAGCCGCGATCCCGCCCGCGGGGACGGCGAGCGCACCCAGCGTCACCAGCCGTCGCCATCCGCGCTCGCGGGCGAGGTCACGGATCGCGGCCGCTGCCAGGACCAGGAAGGCGCCGTAGGCGAGCATGAACCCGTAGTCGATCCAGAGCTGCTGGCGGGCGGCGTCGCGGCCGTCCTCGCCCCATTCGTCCTGGATCTCCTGCGAGCGGTCGGCCGATCCCGCCAGCTCGAAGGCGACGATCCCGCGGCCGTTCTCGGTCATCCGATCTTCGGCGGGCTTCATCGCCGCCAGCAGAGCCAGCACGGCGACCGCCAGCAGGACCAGCGCCCGACCCCGGGTCATGCGGCTTGAGCCTGCTCGCGCCGCGCCAGCCACCAGTCGACGACGTAGCCGCCGAACGGCAGGACGGCGCCGATCAGGATCCAGACGGTCTGCTTGCCGGTCCAGCCGGCGCTCTCTCGCAGGTTCAGGGCCATCACCACGTAGGCGATGAAGAGCAGCCCGTGGATCGGGCCGAGGACTTTGACGCCGATCTCGCTGCCGCCGGTGTTTTTGATCACCGAGGCGACGAGCAGGAGGAGGAAGGTGGTCGCCTCGACGAGGGCGACGTAGCGGAAGTTGCGCAGCGTCACGCGCGGGACCCTATGGGGCGGAGGCCGCCGACGACCTCGCCGTCGAACCCGAGCGCGGTCCTGTGCAGGCGTAGCCAAGGTGACCTCACGCCGCCATACTGCCACCCAGCGGATGGAACCGGAGACCCATTACGCCGACTCGGACGGCGTCAGCATCGCCTACCAGGTGTACGGGAGCGGCCCCGTCGACCTGGTCCTGGTGCCCGGCTTCGTCTCCCACGTCGAGCTGCTCGGCGAGGACCCCGCGACCGCCCGCTTCATCCGCCGCCTCGCCTCCTTCTCCCGGCTGCTCGTCTTCGACAAGCGCGGCCAGGGCCTCTCCGACCGGCCCGGCCGGCCGCCGACCCTGGAGGAGTCGATGGACGACCTGCGCGCGGTCGTCCAGGCCGCCGGCTTCGAGCGCCCGGCGGTCCTCGGCATCTCCGAGGGCGGGCCGATGTCGACGCTCTACGCGGCCACCTACCCGGGGGAGGTCTCGGCCCTGGTCCTCTTCGGCACCTTCGCCCGGATGGTGGAGACGGAGAGCTTCCCGCACGGGATCAGCGACGAACAGCTGGACAAATGGGGATCGATCGTGCGCCGCGACTGGGGCGGCCCGGTCGCGCTGGACATCTGGGCCCCAAGCCGCCTCGGCGACCGCGAGTTCGAACGCTGGTGGGGGCGGCTGCTGCGCCAGGGGACGAGCCCGGCCGGGGCGATCGCCCTGATGGACCTCTACCGGGAGATGGACGTGCGCGCGATCCTGCCCGCGATCGACGTACCGACCCTGGTCCTGCACCGCGGGGGGGACCGGATGATCTCGGTCGCCCAGGGCCGTTACCTGGCCGAAAGTATTCCCGGCGCCCGCCTGGTCGAGCTTCCGGGGATCGACCACCTGCCGTTCGCCGGCGACCTCGACGCGCTGCTGGGCGAGGTCGAGGAGTTCCTCGTCGGCAGCCGCGGGGCGGCCGAGTCCGAACGGGCCCTGGCGACGATCCTCTTCACCGACATCGTCGGCTCGACCGCAAAGGCGGCCGAGCTCGGCGACAGCGGCTGGCGGGCGCTGCTCGAGCGCCACGACGCCGCCGTCCGCCACCAGCTCTCCGTCCACCGCGGCCGCGAGGTGAAGACGACGGGCGACGGCTTCCTCGCCACCTTCGACGGGCCGGCCCGGGCGATCCGCTGCGCCTCAGCGGTGCGGGAGGACGTCGCCGGCCTGGGGATCGAGGTGCGGGCCGGAATCCACACCGGCGAGGTCGAGCTGATCGGCGACGACGTCGGCGGCATGGCGGTCAACATCGGCGCCCGCATCGGCTCCCTCGCCGGCGCCGGCGAGGTCCTCGTCTCCAGCACCGTCCGCGAGCTGGTCGTCGGCTCCGGCCTCGAGTTCGAGGAGCGCGGGGTGGAGAAGCTGAAGGGCGCCCCCGGCGAGTGGCGCCTCTTCGCAATCGAGTCGCCGCCGGCTTGAGCGAAGACAAAAGACTGCGGTAAATCGACAACCCTCAGCCGACTGCGACCTCGTAGGCCTCCTCGGCCTCGAGGAAAGGCGCCAGCGTGACGTAGACCAGGGTCGGCACCAGGTCCGGCAGGGTCTCCGGCCCTTTTTTGTTGACGTGGTCGTAGAGGAGTGAGTAGAGGGCGCCGCCGATGGCCTCGGCGGCAATCGGGGGAGTATCGGGTTTGAGCTCATAGCCCCGGGCGAGCAAAGCCTCGAATCCTTCGGTCACCATCTCGCGCTGGTCGAGGGCGCGCGTGCCTGCGGCGTACATCTCTTTGCCGCCCATCCGCGCGTACTCGGGCTCTTCGGCCCCCCAGCGGAACATCGCCTCTTGCGTGTCGTGGACGGCGTGCGGCCAGTCGGGGGCGCGGCGGAATGCGGGAAGGGCCGCCGCGAGCATGTGCGCCGAGCCATTGTCGAGGGCGGCGACGATCGCGTCCTCCTTGTTCTTGAAGTGTTCGTAGAAGGTCCGCTGGGAGGTCCGCGCTCGGTCGACCACCTCGGCCACGGTCGTGTCGGGGTAGCCCTTCTCCGCAACCACGGCGGCCAGCGCCCGCAGCACCCGCTCTGGGGGGGTCGAAAGTTTCTGGCGCTCCTCGAAGGGCACCGCCTTGACCCGGCGCCGGCGCCTCGGTTTCAGCGGCCCCGGCGGCACCGGGTAGGAGAAGACCCACTCCCACAGCTGCGGCGCCAGCTCGAGCAGCTCCTGCTCCTGCCCCCGGTAGAGGCGCTTGTGGATCACCTTCTGGATGCCGCCGATCAGCGAGCGGACGAGCTCCCGCGGCAAGCCCTCGCGCTCGGGAACCTGCTCGAGCAGCGCCGCCGCGACCTCGGTCGAGCGGTCCATCGTCCGGTCGACCAGCGCCGCGCCCGCCTCGCCGGCGGCGTAGACCTCGACCACGCACATCTTCGCCGCCGCCGGCTGCTCGACGATCGCCTGCACCACCCCTTCGAACGCCTGCCGCGCCCGCTCGATTCCCGGCGGAGCGCTTTCGTCGGCGCCGAGCTGCTTCAGCGTCGGCTCGACGATCGCTTCCACCGCAGCGATGAAGCATGCCTGCTTGTCGTCGAAGTGCCGGTAGAAGGCGCTGCGGGATACCCCGGAGATCCTCACCACGTCGGCGACGGTGGCCGCCTCGTAGCCCTTTTCGTCGACCGCGGCCACCATCGCCGCGAACAGCCTTTCGCGCTGGTTGCGCTCGGCCAAGTCCCGGGGCGTACCTCTACCGGGCCGCAGCTTTCGCTCCCGCAAAGAAGCCGCGTCCCCCCACGGAGTTCTCACCATCGTCGCCGGAACATATCCGGCATGCCAGAGCCATTTCCGCTCGGTCGAGGCCACTGGGGAACATGGTACGCCAATGGTCGAAAAACGCCCGAGCGAAGCGCTATTTGCGGCTGTTAGAGCCGCAATTCCGTAGTGCTGCGGTCCTCCGGGGTTCCTATTGCCAGGCCCCGGTCCCCTAGACTCCACCGCAGATGGGATGGAGGTCGCGTAGTTGAAGCGGCGCGGTGGCCTCGTAGCTCTCGCGTCGGTGCTTCTCGCTTGCGTCGTCCTGGGGATGGTCGGCCTGAGCGTCGAGGAGCGGCTTTCGCCGCTCTCGCTCCGCGTGCCGGCCACCGCGGCGGGAGATGCCGAAGATCTCGCTGAAAGCCACTTCGGCCGCTCCTCGCCGTTCGTCGTCCTGCTGCAAGGGCCTGCCCCCGCGCTCGACCGGCAGGGCCCGGCGCTGGTGGGGGCGCTGCGCCGGCAGGACGACCTCACCGCCATCTCCCCCTGGGACAGAGGCTCGCTGCCGGCGCTGCGCCCGGCCCCGAACAAGGCCCTGGTACTTCTCGACTATCCCGTTCCCCTTGCGACCGCGATGCGGGACACCGTCCCCGCCCTCGAACGCACCCTGGCGGCGCGGGTGCGGCCGCCTGTCCGCGCCACGCAGTCCGGCTTCGCCTCGGTCTCTCGAGGCCTGCAGGAGGAATCGCTCACCTCCACCCAGCGCGCCGAGCTCCTCGCCGCGCCGCTGCTCGTCCTCGTCCTGCTGTTCGTCTTCCGCTCTCTCGTCGCCGCGGCGATCCCGCTCGCCTTCGGCGCCCTCACCGTCTTCGCCGGGCGCGGCGTGCTCGCCCTGCTCACCTCGGTGATGACCATCGACGCCCTCTCTCTCGTCGTCTGCACGATGATGGGGCTGGCCCTCGGGGTCGATTACTCGCTGCTGATCGTCTCCCGCTTCCGCGAAGAGCTCGAGGGCGACCCTGACCCTTGGCGGGCGGCGGCGGCGACCCGCGGCAGCGCCGGCCGCACCACCTTCTTCGCCGGGGCCACCCTGATCGTTGCCATCGTCTTCTCGGCCTTCCTGCAGCCCGGATCGTTGCTGCTCTCCCTGGCGACCGCAACCGCCGTGGTGACGATCATCAGCGTCGTCATCTCCACCCTGGCGGTCCCAGGGCTGCTGGGGCTGCTGGGGGGCCGGATCAACGCCGGCCGGTTCGGTCGGCGCCGCCGAGCCGCCGCTCCGGGGGTCGCCGGCGCGGCGGCGGCGGCCTTGCGCCGCCCGGGTCTGGCAGCCTGCCTGGTCGCGGCGCCGCTGGTCCTCCTCACCCTGCCGGTGCTCGGCTTCGCCACCGGCGCCCCCGGCATCGACGAGCTGCCCAGCGACAACGCCGCTCGCCGCAGCGCCGAGGCGATCGACCGGGCGGTCGGCCCCGGGTGGGAGGCGCCCTTCGTGCTGGTGGCGGCGACCAGGCACGGGGCGATCACCAACCGCCGCGACCTCGCGCTGCTGGGCCGCTGGCAGCGCAAGATCGTCCGCCGCCCCGGCGTCCGGGCGGTGATCGGCCCGGCGGCGATCGCCGCCCGCGCGGCGCCGCTGCGGGACCTCGGCGCCAAGCTGACGTCGACCGGCCCCGGCTCGCCGCAGCGCCTCGACGACCTCGGCCCGAACCTGCGCCGCGCCGCCGACGCCGTCTCCGACCTGCGCGCCGGGATCGCCGAAGGCGCCGACGGGAGCGACCTGCTCGCCCGGGGCTCGGCCCGCGCCGCCGCCGGCGCCGGCACGATCGCCGGCGTGCTGCGCCGCGCCGCGGGGCGCGGCGAACAGGCGAGCGCGGCGATCGAGCGGCTTCAGGCCGGCAGCGAGCGCCTCGCGAAAGGGCAGCAGAAGGTGGCGGTAGGCGGCCTCACCCTGACCCTCGGGCTGCGCTCGCTGGTGCCGCGGGTCCGCGGCGGCAACCTCGCCCGCGCCCGCAAGCTCGCCCGCCGGCTCGAACGCGCGGCGGCAACCGACCCCGCGCAGGGCAAGGCGGCGCGGGAAGCGCGGACCCTGGCCCTCGCGATCGCCGCCACCCGCGACGAAGTGCGGCGGCTGCGGGAAGTCGCGCAGCAGGTCAACGGCGGCCTCAACCGGCTGGTCCCCGGGGGCAAGCGCCTGGAAGGCGGCGTCGGCCGGCTCGCCGACGCCACCGGCGGGCTCAGCGAAGGCCTCGACCGGCTCGGCGACGGCGCCGAACGGCTGGCCGGTGGGCTGGTCGCCCTGGAGGGCGGCGCCGGGGCGCTGCGAGACGGGCTCGCCGACGGCTTCCACCGCTCCTACCCGCTGCAGACGAAGCTCCACGGCGCGGGGGTCCGGGTCTCGGCCCTGACCGCCCCCCTCGCGATCGGGGCGCAGCAGCTCCGCACGCAGTCCCCCCACCTCTTCGACTCCGGCTACTTCGTCCTCTCGGCGATCGACGGCGCGCCGTCGCGGCAGCGCCGCGAAGCGGGCGAGGCGATCAGCGTCGACCGCGGCGGCCAGGCCGCTCGCATGCTCGTCGTTTCCACCCACGCCTTCAACACCGCCGGCTCCCGCGAAGTCGGCGACCAGCTCCAGCGCGACGCCGAGCGCATCGCCGCCGCCGGCGGCCTGCGGACCGGGGTCACCGGCGGCGCCGCCACCCTCAACACCTACGGCGAAGCGACCGAAGCGCGGCTGCCGCTGGTGATCGGCGCCTTCGTCCTCTTCACCCTGCTGGCTCTGATCGTGATCCTGCGCGCGCCGCTCCTCGCCCTCCTCACCGTCTGCCTCAACCTCGCCTCGGTCGCCGCCGCGATCGGGGTGATGACGCTGGTCTGCCGGATCCCCGACGGCTACCCGCTCGGCGGCCACCCTTATGTGGACACCGTCGGCGCCGGGGCGATCTTCGGCGTCACCTTCGGCCTCTCGATCGATTACGCGGTCTTCCTCCTGGCGCGGATGCGCGAGCGCTACGACGTCGACGGCGACAACCGCGCCGCGATCGCCTTCGGCCTCGAGCGCACCGCCGGCGTCATCACCGGCGCCGCCGCGATCATGGCAGCCGTCTTCGTCTCCTTCGCCGCCGCCCCGATCGCGACCGTCAGCCAGATGGGCGTCGGGCTGACGGTGGCGATCCTGCTCGACGCGACCGCGGTCCGGATCGTCCTGCTGCCGGCGCTGATGCTGCTGCTGGGCGACCGGGTCTGGCGGGTGCCGCCGCTGCTCGACCGCATCCTTCCGCGCCGTAATATGTTGAAGGCAGACGGTGTCTAGGGGGATTGCAATCGCGCTCGTACTGGCGGCACTGCTCGCCACGACCGCCGCCGCGGCGACGGCGCCGACGCGCGAGGAATACGTCGAGCGGCTCGAGGCGATCTGCAAGCCCGACGCGATCGCCACCGAACGGGCGATGAAGGGCGCCAAAGCCGACATCCGCGCCGAACGGCTCGCCGTCGCGGCGAAGAAGTTCGCCAAGGGGACCGCGATCTACTCCGGCACGATCAGGCGCATCGCCGCCGTGCCCCGGCCGGAAGCGGACGTGGACCGGCTGAAGCAGTGGTTCACCTACCTCGATCGCCAGGTCGCCTACATGGGGCAGATCACCGGCAAGCTCCGCCAGGGCCAGCTGACCCCGGCCACCCGCCTGATCTCCCGCTCCATCCACAATGGCAACCTCGCCAACAACGTCGTCCTCGCCTTCGGCTTCAACTACTGCAGCTTCAAGTTCGACCGCTACGCCTGAGCGACCGGTAGCCCCTCAATTAGCGTCTCGGTACGCGTATGTTGCGCGGCTTCAGGCATAAATACTAGACGAACATCGGAATATCTTGACACGTGGGTCCGCGTGTGTTCCAATTGCGGCGGCTTGCACGGCGGGCGCCACCACCAGCAGCACCTGGCGGGGCGCCTTGCCGTGCGTCCATCACGAAACCAACGCCCAGGATCTGCCTGGGAGAAGGAGTTCGCAGTAGAGATGATTAACAGATCACATTCACCGAAGAGGAGCCTCCGCGCACTCGGCCTCGCCCTCGTCGCGGTCCTCGCGTTTGCCGGCCTTGCGGCCAGCAGCGCCTCGGCCCTCAGCATCGAACCCAGCGAACCCGGCGAAATGACGGGAACGGGCGAAGGTCCGGCGCTCACCTTCAGGGCCGCCAACGGCCCTACGTACACCTGCGCGAAAAGCGAAAGCATTTGGAACGCGAGCGGAGGCACCGGCGGTCAGATCGACCTGACGCTCCGGGACTGCAAGCTCGAATTCTTCGGCGTCATCGCCTACTGCACCACCGCGGGCCAGTACAAAGGGACGATCGTGTCCTCGAAACTCAACTACACCGTCGTCTACCTCGACGCCGCCAAAACCAAATTCGGCTACAAACTGACCCCGGTCAGCGGCAACTTCGCTGAATTCTCCTGCACTACCGGCGGTTCCTACAAATGGACCGGAAGCGTGCTCGGGCAGATCACCGAACCGGCGCTCAACGTGGGCACCAACTCCGCCAACCTCCAGTTCACGGCGAGCGGTAGCACGCAGACCTACCAGCAGGTCGAAGGGGCCGGTACGTCCTACCACCTCTCCTCGAGTCAGAACGGCGGCGCGCCGGTCAACCTTGCGATCAGCGCCAACCACGTTCTCAGCAGCTCGCAGCAATTCACCTACCTCCCGTAGCTCTGGGCGCGAGCCGAGCCATATGGCTCGGCTCGCGCTTGGTCGCGATACCCGCCGGTACGGAGACGGCTGGTTCGAGAACCCCGGTATAGGCGCGGATTCAGCTCAGCAACTGCTGTTCAAAGACTGAAAATCTGCGCTTTCCAATCCAATCGGGCAGCAGCCCTTGACAAAGTGGTCTGTGTCTGTTCTCATAGGCGCCCAGGGGGTCCGGAGCCATGGGTTGCTCTGAGCTCGTCGGCAGTAGTCAGGGTAGACACGGGAACGAGAGAAGAAGGGACACGACGCATGAACGCTAGGTACCGAATCGCGCCAGGTCGAGCTGGGCGGCAAGCCGCTCGTCTGGCATTGGGAGCATGGCTCGCGTTGATATGCGTCGCACTATTCGTCCCCGGGACGGCCTTGGCGGAACAAGGTGACTACGTTGAGTCCTTCGGCCCCGACGGAACGGCGGCTACCCAATTCAACAAACTGTCGGCCCTTGCGACCGACCCTGTCACTGGCGCCGTCTATGTCGGGGACAGCGGAACTCAGACTCTGTACAAGTTCGACGCCGACGGCAACCCGTTGAACTACGGCGGCAGCAAAGCCTATATCTCCGGTAACAAAATCACCGGCCTTGCTATGAACAACGCAGAACTCGGCAGAGCACAGGTTGCGGTCGATTCCAATTCCCACGTCGTTTACGTGACCAGCGGAAACAAGGTGAGGGCGTTCGAGGCCAATGGAGAACCCCACAAATTCACCGCCGGCCCCGGAGCCGGCACCAGTGAAATTCCGGGTGCTACGGACTTGCGAGGGGTGGCGGTTGATTCTTCGGGCAACATCTACGCCGGCGACTTCGGCGCCAAAAAGGTGCGGATCTACTCTGCGGCCGGTGCGTTGATCATGGAATTTCAACCTTTCCTGGATCAGGGGATACCTGTGCCGCCCACGGGGTTGGCGGTAGCGCTGGATGGCACCCTCTATATCAAGGACGCTAGCTTCGCAAAATCCGCGGTGGTTGCTTTCGAGCCGTCCGATTTTCCGGTGACCTCAGAAACTACCTATGGTCACGGTGAAAAGGTAAACGACAATTTATCCAGCAGTGTGACGGTGGATCCGGCTACGCAGTACGTGTACATCAGTGAACTCTGTGGTGTGTCGGAAGGATGTAGTCTCCGCATATCCGTATATGACGATCTAGGAACGCTCGTCGGCTACATAGGGACTGATGAACCAGGGAAACTCAAAGCGCTCGCTGGGGGCCTCGGGGTCATTGACGGAAAACTGTATGCGGCGGTACGAGGGAACGGGACCACCGTGCCTAACCAAGTCATGGTTTTCGAAACCTTTACGCCGCCCGTCCTCCAGCCATCGATCACGTCCACCTTCGCCACGGATGTGACCAGCACCACGGCCACCCTCGCCGGAAGGATAAACCCCAACACTCTCGAGACCACCTACCACTTCGAGTACGGCACCGCGGACTGTTCCGTCGAACCCGGTGCTTGCACCTCGGTGCCGGTGGGCGGCGACTCGGTCGGTTCGGGCTTCCACCCGGTGTCGGTCTCGGCCGATATAGCCGGCCTTGCGCCAGACACCGTCTACTACTACCGCATCGTCGCCACGAACTCGTTGGGTACCACTCCCGGTCCGGTGAGGAGCATCAGAACCCAGGGCAGCGCCTTCGGCTTCGAGGCGATGGACGGGCGCGTCTGGGAGCAGGTGACTCCGACCGACAAGCACGGTGGCGCAATCATCACGGCCCCTTCGATCCTGAAGCAGGCGGCCGCCGACGGCAGTTCCTTCTTCTTCACGACCAGGGGCTCGATCACCGCGGGGCCGGCGGCCAGTCGTGCTGCCGAGCCGGCCGCAGTGCTTGCCCGCCGGGTGGAAGGGGGAAGCTGGGGTGTAGAGGATCTGGTGCCACCACAGACGGAATCGTTCGGCGCCAACACCGACACCGAATACAAGGCGTTCAGTTTTGATCTCGGTCGTTCTCTGCTGGAGCCGCGCGACAGTACGCCGCTCTCGGCAGAAGCCTCGGAACGGTCACCCTACCTGCGGGTCAACACCGAGCCGCCGTCTTACAGGCCTCTGGTAACCAGCAAGGAAGGCTTCGCGAATGTGCCCCCGGGCACGGTCTTCAGTGATGAACCAACCTCGGCCGCGAATCCGGTCTCGATCGAGGGGGCTAACGAAGCCCTCACCAGCGTCGCCGTCTCTTCCAAGTTCCCGCTGGTCGAAGGCGCCGGGGAACGCGCCCTCTACCTGTGGCACGACGGGGCGCTGGAGCCGGTCAGCGAAAAGCCCGTGGACGAAGGCGGGGGTATCGTCAGCGCTCAGCTCGGATCCGCCGCTGTCTCCGTTCGCCACGCGGTCTCGAGCGACGGCTCCCGCGTCTTCTGGATTCCGGGATGGCAAAGCAACATGGACGGAGCTGCTCTGTACCTGCGTGACACGGTCGCGGACGAAACCGTTCGGCTCGACGTTCCCCAGGCTGGCCCAAGCGAAGCCGGTGGAGGCGTCGTGAATTTCATAGGTGCCAGCGTCGATGGCTCGGTCGTCTTCTTCACTGACTCGGAACCGCTGACGCCAGATGCAAATCTGGAGGGACGCGACCTCTACCGCTGCGAAATCGGCACGGTTGGTGGATCCCTCGGCTGCTCGGAGCTCCAGGACTTGAGCGCAGGGCTTGAAGGCGAAGAAGTACGGGTGTATCCCGCGCCCTTGGGGATGAGCGACAGTGGCAACACCGTCTACTTCCTGGAGGCCGGAACTCCCGGTGTATTCCGCCTGTATGTCTGGCAAAAGGGCCAGGGGGCCCGCTTGATTGCCTTCCTATCAGCTAACGATCACGCCGACTGGGGGGCGCTTGGATCCAATGCCGACGAGATGCCATTGGATTTGCGAGTTTCCACCACCAGCTCCCCCAGCGGCCGCTACTTCGCCTTCATGTCCGAGCGCAGCCTGGCAAACATCGAGACCGCAGACCCCAACAGCGGAAAACCGGTCGAGCATGTCTACATCTACGACTCGGTCGCCGAGACGCTTGCTTGTGCCTCATGCAACCCCAGCGGAGGCACCGATGCCGGCGTGCCCGGAATTCTTCTGAATGGATCGGACAGCCAGTTGCTGGGGGGAACGATCCCTCGGGCCTCGGAAATCGCACTCAACGGCAGCTCGCTGTACCGCCCACGGGCGGTGCTCGATAATGGGCGCGTCTTCTTCAGCTCGCCCCTACCCCTGGTTGCGGCCGACTCCAACGGTGCCTGGGACGTCTACCAGTACGAGCCCTTTGGGGTTGGAGGCTGCAATGCGGCCTCCCGCCAACCTTCGATCGCCGTTGTCGACGGTGCGTGTATCGGACTTATCTCCGCGGGTACCGGCGACCGGTCGTCGACCTTCCTGGATGCGAGCGCCAGCGGCGACGATGTCTTCTTCGCCACCGCGGATCGTCTCTCAGCCCTCGATTCCGACAGCATCGAAGACATCTATGACGCGCGGGTGGGCGGTATCGCCGCGGTCGCCGAGCAGAAGCCGGAGTGCCTCGGGGAAGCATGTCAGGCGCCCCCTTCGCCACCCAACGATGCGACCCCGGCCAGCGCCTCGTTCGCCGGCGCCGGCAACGCCAAGCCGAAGGCGGCGAAACATTGCCGTCGCGGCCAGCGCAAGGTGCGCCACAAGGGCAAGGTGAGGTGCGTCAAGCGCAGGCGGCACCACGAACACAAAGCGAAGGGGGGTCACCGGTGAGACGGCCGACGAGAGCCCGAGCTTCCGTACCCGCTTTCAGCAAGGAGACCCCGAGAATGTCCAGACGCCTGATCAACGCCATCGCGCTCATCGTCGCCAGCAGCATCCTGCTGGCTCTGCCCGCCGCCGCCTCGGCCGCCGAATCCCCGTGGTGGCAGGTCCTCGACGGCAGCCGGCCGACCAACCTCTGGAAACCGACCGACAGCGTTCAGGAACTGAAGACGACCCCTCTCAGTAACGAATTTGGGGAAGGCACCATGGTGGCGCTGAAGATGGCGGGCAAACCGATCGCATGTCTTCACGATGAAGGCGCTTTCTTCGAATTTCCGACGTCGGGTTTCTGCGCCGCCTTCTATGAAGAATTGCCATCGGTCTCGACCGCAGCCCAGCTGGAAGAAGTCCTAGAAGACGCTTACGGCACGCCGACGGTCGAAGTTACCGGGGGACCGGTGAGCGTGACGCCCTTCGTTGTCACGGTCCCCGGCCGCAGCGTGCCGACGCTCAGCTTCGGTACCGGTGAAGCAGACCCTCATTTTTTTGGCTCCGCGGAAACCAAACTCATCTCGAATGGTGGTAGCGGTCAGCTCGTCGTGACGGTCACCAACCTCGGTGACAAGGAAGCAAACGGGGTGGGGGATCCCGTGACGATCGTCGACGAGCTTCCAGAGGGCCTCATCGCAACCGGTTCCGTCGACGCTCAGCAGCCGGTCAACAACAACACCGATGTGAAATGCGAACTGGAAACCGAGACGAAGGTTGTCTGCACCTTCGACGACAAGGTGCCCTCCTACGAATCGATCAAACTCGAAATTGCGGTGGCTCTCGTGGCAGATCCGCCAGCCGCAGGGGCGCCCGGCCGGATCACTGTCTCCGGCGGACGAGCCTCAAGCGCCACGATCCCCCAGGAAATCATCGTCAGCCCCGACAACACTCCCTTTGGCGTTGAGCGGTTCTCCGCACTCGCCGAAGAAGAGGGCGGAGCGGAATCGCGGCACGCCGGCAGCCATCCCTTCCAGTTCACCACCACCCTGCAGCCCAATTCCGGGCCGCTGGGATCCACCAAGTTTGGCACGCGCATCACCCAACAGCCGGCGTTGCCGCGCAACCTGCGCATCGTCCTCCCCGCAGGCTTGGTCGGCAACACGACGGCCGTTCCGACGTGCACGATGGATGACTATTGGGACAACCAAACCGTACCTTTCGCTAATCAGTGCCCAGACAAATCAGCGATCGGCGTTGCCTCAGTGACGGTAGTCGAAACCAACGTCCTCGGCGGTTTCAAGCGCATCGCAACGCCCCTCTTCAACCTCGAGCCTGGCAAGGGCGAGCCTGCCCGCTTCGGCTTCACCGTCGTCGGGACCCCGGTCCTGATCGATACCGAAGTCGATCCGGACCACGGCTATCGCGTCGTCGCCAGCGTCCGCAACGCGACCGAGCTGGCACAGTTCATCTCCAGCACGGTGACGATCTGGGGTACGCCTGGCGACCCGGCCCACGACGGGGAGCGGGGCTGGGCATGCGGACAGCACTTCTTCGACTACGCCGAATTCAACGACGAATGCCAGGATCCACCCGGCGCCAGCCAGAACGCCTTCCTGCGGATGCCGGTCAACTGCGACTCACCACCGCAGAACCGGGTCGAGCTGGAACCCTGGAACGTGCCGTTGGGCAGCTTCATCGCAAGCAAGGAATTCACCAATCCGCCGCTTGGCTCCTGCAATCAGGTGCCCTTCAACCCGAGCATCGGCGCCAGCGCCACCAGCAAGCTCGCCTCCAACCCGAGCGGGCTGGAATTCCAGTTGGACATGCCGAACTCGGGGCTGCTGAGCAAGGACGCCATCGCCGAAGGTCAGGCAAAGAAGGTGGAGGTGACGCTCCCGGAGGGGATGACGATCAATCCCTCGCAGGGCGAAGGACTGGCGGGGTGCTCGCCGGCCGACTACGCCCGGGAGCGCTTCGACTCCGCGCCTGGTGAGGGCTGCCCCAACGCCTCCAAGGTCGGCGAAGTGCAGGTGAAGTCGCCGCTGATCGAAGAGGAAGCGCGCGGCTCGCTGTACGTCGCCTCCCCCCACGACAACCCGTTCGGATCGTTGCTGGCCCTGTACCTGGTCGCGAAGATCCCCGAGCGCGGGATCCTGATCAAACAGGCCGGCAAGGTCGAGACGGACCCGGTCACCGGGCAGATCACGACCACCTTCGACGATCTGCCGCAGCTGCCGTTCTCGAGCTTCAAGCTGCGCTTCCGCGAAGGCGGCCGGGCCCCGCTGGTGACGCCGCCGAGCTGCGGCCCCCAGCAGGTCGTGGCGAAGTTCACGCCCTGGTCGTCGAGCGACCCCGACAACCCGGCGCCGGGCGAGATCGTCACCCGGACCAGCACCTTCGACGTCGAACGCGGCGTCGACGGCGGCGCCTGCCCGAGCGGAGGGGTGCCGCCCTTCCACCCGGGCCTGCTCGCCGGCACCACCAACAACGCCGCCGGGCACTACTCGCCCTTCAACGTACGGCTGACCCGGAAGGACGGAGAACAGGAGTTCACGAACTTCTCGATCAAGCTCCCGCCCGGAGTGATCGGGAAACTCGCCGGCATCCCCTTCTGCTCTGACGCCGGCATCGCCACGGCGAAGGCGAGGACGGGGCCGAACGGCGCCCAGGAAGAGCTCGACAACCCGAGCTGTCCGGCGGCCTCGCAGGTCGGGCGGACGCTGGTCGGATCCGGGGTCGGGTCGGTCCTCACCTACGTCCCCGGCAAGCTCTACCTGGCCGGGCCCTACCACGGGTCCGCCCTCTCGATCGTCGCGATCACCGCCGCCAAGGTCGGACCGTTCGACCTCGGCACGGTGGTGATCCGCGAGGCGCTGAAGGTCAACCCCGATACGGCCGAAGTCTTCGTCGACCCCACCGGTTCGGACCCGATCCCCCACATCATCCAGGGGATTCCGGTCCACGCCCGGGACATCCGCGTCTACGTCGACCGCTCGGACTTCGTCCTCAACCCGACCAGCTGCGATCGGACCTCGACCGCCTCGACGGTGCTCGGGTCCGGCCTCGACTTCGGCTCCGCCGCCGACGACCAGCCGGTCACCGTGAGCTCGCCGTTCCAGGCGGCCGACTGCGCGTCGCTGGGCTTCAAGCCGAAGCTCTCGCTGCGGCTGCGCGGCGGCACCCACAGGGGCGACACGCCCGCCCTCGAAGCGATCCTGAACGCGCGTCCGGGTGACGCGAACATCGGCAAAGCGCAGGTCACCCTGCCCCACTCGGAGTTCCTGGAACAGAGCCACATCCGCACCATCTGCACCAGGGTCCAGTTCAACGCCGGCGACGTGCCCGGCGAACAGTGCCCGGCCGGGTCGATCTATGGCCACGCCCGGGCGATAACCCCGCTCCTCGACGAACCGATCGAAGGACCGGTGTTCCTGCGATCCTCACCGCGGCCGTTGCCGGACCTCGTAGCCGCGCTCCACAGCGGCAAGATCGACGTCAACGTGGTCGGCTACATCGACTCCGTCAAAGGCGGCCGCATCCGCAACACGTTCGCGACCGTCCCCGACGCCCCGGTCAGCAAGTTCGTCCTGAAGATGCAGGGCGGCAAAAAGGGCCTGTTGGTCAACTCGACCAACATCTGCAAGGGCAAGAACCGGGCGGTCGCCGACTTCACCGGCCACAACGGCAAGAAGCACCTGTTCCGGCCCCTGCTCAAGGGCGCCTCCTGCAAGAAGAGCGGCAGGAAAGTCAAGCGCTCGCACCGCCACGGCTGACGCAGGTGCGGAAGGCTCTGAAGGCTCATAAGGGGAGGGCTCTGGCCCTCTCCTTGTGCGTGCTCGGGCTGCTTGGCGGCGCGGCACGGGCCATCGTCGTCCAGAAGCACAACCTGCGGATCTCGGTGCAGGGGCAGGTGAAGCCGTTCCGCCTGCCCCGCACCGAGCTCGCGCCGGTCGCCGTCTTCCTCTCCGGCCACATCGGCACTCCCGACGGCTCGACCCCGCGGCAGCTGGAACGGATGACGATCCTCGTCAACCGCCACGGCCGGCTGCACGACGTCGGCCTGCCGATCTGCGGGCTCGACGAGATCCGCGCCAGCACGACCCAGCGGGCGCTCGAGCAGTGCGGCGACGCGCTGGTCGGCTCGGGTCGCTTCTGGGCTTCGATCGTGCTGCCGGCGCAGCGGCCCTACCCGACGCGCGGGCGGCTGCTCGTCTTCAACGGCCGCGCCGATGGCCGCCCGGCCCTCTTCGCCCAGATCTTCACGACGAAACCGTTCGCGACCTCCTTCGTCGTCACCTTCGCGCTGAGGCGGATCCACCAGGGGCCGTGGGGCACCGAGCTGACGGCCTCGCTGCCGCAGGCGCTCGGAGAATGGGGCTACGTCGACCGGATCAAGCTCACCCTGCGGCGGAAATACCGCTACCTGGGCCGGCTCCGCAGCTACTTCCGGGCGAGCTGTCCGGCACCGGCCGGGGCTCGCAGCGCCCTGTTCCCGCTCGCGCGGACCGACTTCCAGTTCGCCGACCAGGTTGAAGTGACGGTGCCGCTGACCAAGACCTGCGGGGTGGCGCGGTGAAGGCGCGGTTCTGGCCGGCGTGCCTGGCTGCGGTGTGCTGCGTCACTCTGGCGCCGGTTAGCCTGGCGTCGGGGGCCTACGAGGAAGTCGGCTCGGGAGCGACCAAGATGACCCTCGACAAGGGCTTCCTCGCCCTGTTGAAGGGCAAAGGCGTGCGGCTCTCGGCCCAGCGCCCCGCGACCCTGTCGGGCCGGACGCTCAGGCTGCCGATCTCGGGAGGGAAGGTGGACCCGACGACCGGCGAGGGGACCGTCGAACACGAAGGCGCACTGGTCCTGCGGGCCGGATCGAGGCGGATCCCGATCCGTTTCCTGCAGCTGAAAACCACCCGGCGGCACGCGCCGTTCGCGGCCAAGGTCGGCGGCGGGCAGCTGAAGCTGGCCTCGGCCGCCCGGGTCGCCTTCAGCCGGCGGGGCTTCGCCGCCAAGGTGAAGGTCTCCGGGCTGCGGTTGGCGAAGCAGGTTGCGACCCGGCTGGAAAAAAAGCTGCGCCTGCGCGGCGCGATTCCGGAAGCTCAACCGATCGGCTCGGCGGTCACGGTCGCCAACCCGGCGACGATCTTCCTGCAGGGGCGGGGCGCCGTCGCTCTCTCGCTCGACCCGGCGATCGTCGACAAGCTCAAGGCCCGGTTCGTCGCGATCAACCCGATCTTCCCCGCCGAACACGTCGGCACCCCCTTCACCTTTCCGATCCTCGGGGGCACGATCGCCCCGGACGCAGCCTCGGGGACGGTGGAGGCCGACGGCAGCATGGAACTGCTGCAGCTCGGCGGCGGCCAGGTCTTCATCCACCTGCCGCGGCTGGAACTGGGCACCTCGCTCGCCACCGCCGAACTGGACGTCGAGCCATCGCCCCCCTATGCCGGCAAGGTGGACCGGACGCCCTTCGCAGCGCTCTCGCTGGCCGCAGCCGCGCGATCGGCGAGCGCGGCGGCGAGAACGGTGGGAGTCGGAAACGGGCTGCTGACCCTGACCGCCGTCACCGCCGACGCGTTCAACCAGGCATTTGCGGAAGGAAAGCCGGTTTTCGGTACCGGAGAGGTGCTGGGAACGGTCGGCTTCACCGCTTACGGCCAGTAGTCCGGCACGGTAACCTCATGGGGTCTACCAGGGGGAGACTTCGTTGTGAGGTGGCTGATCCAAGGGGCCCGAAGCCGGACAAGACGATCCCGCGGCCTGTCCGCGCTGGTTGTCCTGCTTTTGTTCGGCGGAGCGCTCGCCGGTCTGGCCTCGGCTGAGCGGGCGCAGTACGGGAAGTTGATCGTCTGGCTGGACGGGGGTCTCTCGCCACTGAAGCTGCCGCGCGAGCACCGGGTGCCGGTCTCGCTCACCATCAACGGAGGCCTGCAGACGAGCGACGGCTCGAACCTGCCGCGGGTAGTCAAGGTGGAATTCGCCGTGCCGGGGCAGGGTGTGATCTCCACCCGCGGGCTGCCGCGCTGCAGTCGCAGCCGGCTCAGCGGCGCCGACACGGACACGGCGCTGGATGCCTGCCGGGCCTCCCTGGTCGGGCACGGCGTGCTCAACGCCCAGGTCGTGCTCCCGGGCCAGCGGCCGTTTTGGATCAAAGCCCACCTCCTCATGTTCAACGCCAAACCGGTCGGCGGAAACAAGGTCGTGCTGATGCACGCCTATTCGAGCGACCCGCCGATCTGGGCGGTCCTGCCATTCGTCATCCGCCACCGAGAGGGGTGGTTGGGTACGACGCTGTCGGCAAATGTGCCGGGGTCCCTGGGCCCGTGGCCGCGTCTGGCCCGCTTCAAGCTCGACCTTTCGCGTGACTACTTTGCCGGCGGCGAGCAGCGCAGCTTCATCAGTGCTTCCTGCCCGATCCCACCACGTGCTCCGACCGGATTCTTCACCTTGACGCGAGTCACCTACACCTTGGGGAGCGGACAGCAGGCAAGCACCGCGATCACCCGCGGGTGCCGGGCTCGCTGAGCAGAACTCCTAAAAATAGCCGGAGATGGCTTGACGAGATGGTATGTACGTGTTCTAATAGCTTACACGCGCTTCCCCACCCGGGAGGCGCTCTTGGCGCCAAGTCCAGGCCGTCGCGCCTCTCCCTGGGGCTCAGGCGGTCCCGGCAGCGAGCGGTTCGGGCGACTTCCCCGGTTTCCCGTACCGCTCACTGCCACCTTGTCGGTTGCGAGCGCCGTCGGATCAGCCGGCGGCGCAGCCGCACGAACTCGGCAAGAACTTCTGCGCCAGGACCGACCGAAGCCGGGCTCGAATAGAAGGCGGCGATTCCGGAGAGGATCGCCCGGTGCCGAGCTGCCCGCGGCAGCTGCTCCAGCTGGCCGGCGGCGCGCCGGGCGATGATCCCCAGGCGTTCGTCCGCCTCCTCCTCTCCGACGTAGTAGGCGAGGTAGCTGTGCTCGCCGGCTTCGCGGTCGGCCTCCTGGTCAACCAAGTCGTCGAGGAGGACCGTGAGGGCACCAACCGGAGGGTGGTAGGCGGCGTCGACCCGCGCCGCCGCCTCCCCGTCCGCCTCGGGGTCGGCGGCAAGCGCGATCAGCGCGTGCGCCGCCACCGAGGAGCTGGCGCCGGCGGCGAGCTCCCACCAGCGGTAGCCGCCGGGGGCGGGCAGACCTTCCGCCCACCGCTGCAGGCCGGCGCGGTCGCCTGCGGCGGCCGCATGGGTGCGACGCTGCCCTTCCGCGCAGCGCTCGACGGCACCGCGCAGATGCGAGGCAACGGCGCGGCACCCGGCGAGTCGTTCGCCCTCGCGCACCCAGCCGCTGTCGAGGGCGGAGAGGAAGGAATCTGGAGGAGCATCGCCCTCGCCCGCCTCTTCGAGCACGTCGCGGTAGTCGATCGCCAGCTGCAGCGGGACGATCGTCCTCAGCACCGCGCGGCGCTGCCGCAGCGGCGCGAGAGTGGCGAAGACCGCGACAGCCTCGACGTTGCTCCGCTTCTCCTCCAGGGCGGCAAGCGCCTGGCGGCGACGCTCGGGATCCGGGATCGCCTCGGCAAGCCTGCGCCAGCGACGCAGCTCCTTCCGCACCCGCGGCAGCACGGTCGTCAGGTAGGCGGCCAGCGCCGTCAGCGCCGCTGCGATTTCATTCGCTGCTTCCCGCACGCTTAGGAGCCTAGAAGGGTGGGCGAGCGGCGTCCGGGTCTCTCACTAACTTGAGGAACGATGAGCGAGCAGACGCAGATCGACGCTCTCGCCCAAGTCGAGCCCGGGCCCGCCGAACCGGCTGTCGAGCCCCCGGCGGAGCCCATGCTGCGGATTCCGCTCGGCGAGCTCGAGGACGGGCAGCGGGTCGGCGGGGTCTACGCGGTGCGGGAGCGTGAGTTGCGGCGCAAGCGCAACGGCGAGCCCTGGCTACGGCTTTCGGTCGGCGACGCGACCGGCACCGCCGAGGCGGTCTGCTGGGAGGACGCCGAGATGCACTACGCCCTCTGCTGCGGCGGCGCGCCCGTCTTCGTCAGCGGCGTCTTCGAAATAAGCGAGCGCTGGGGGGCGAAGATCAAGGTCACCGCCATCCGCGAGGCCGAGCCTCACGAGTACGCGGTCGAGGACCTGGCGGCGGAGTCGGAGGTCTCGGCCGAGCAGCTCGAGGGTGAGCTGCGCGAACTGCTGGCGACGGTCCAGAGCCCGCAGCTGCGCCAGCTGCTCGACCACTTCTTCGGCCCCGAGTCCGAGACCTGGCAGCGCTTCAAGGTCGCCCCGGCGGCGAAGACCTACCACCAGGCCTACCGGCACGGGCTGCTCGAGCACACGCTGTCGGTCGCGCAGGCGGTCTCGGCCGCGGCCAACTTCTTCCCCGGGATCGACCGCGAGGTCGCCGTCACCGGCGCCCTGCTGCACGACATCGGCAAGTGCGTCGCCTACAACGACGACCCGCTGGCGATCGACCTCACCGACGCCGGCCGCCTGCAGGGGGAGATCCCGCTCGGCTACTACACGGTGCGGCGGGCGATCGAGGACCTGCCGGGCTTCGACCCCCACCTCGCCCAGTGCGTCCTGCACATCATCCTCAGCCACCACGGCTCGCTCGAACACGGCTCCCCGGTCGTCCCCGCCACCCGCGAGGCCGTCCTCGTCCACATGATCGACAACCTCGGCGGCCGCCTCGGCAGCTTCGACCGCCTCGAGCGCCAGCTCCCCGCCGGCGAGTCCTGGTCGGGCTTCGACCGGGCTCTGTCAGGCTCAGCGTTCTTCGCCCAGCGCGCGGCCTAGACGTTCCGAAGATTTCACAACGATTCTTCGCTTCGGCGAATCTCTGCGCGCCATGCGTTGCAGACGAAGAGTTACGGTAGTCTCATGGCCGTGATGATGAATCCGAGGGAGACCTGGACCGACGGGCGCCTGGACGACCTGAGCAAGAAAGTCGATCAGGGATTCTCTGAGTCCAAGGCCGAAATGAGGAGTGGCTTCGAGCGGATGGACGCACGCCTGGATCGAATGCAGAACACCTTGGTCGGAGCCGCCGCGGTGATCATCGCCGCGCTTCTCGGCATCATCGCCACGCAGCTCTAATCAGCTACTGAAACCGTTCGCTGCAGCGCTGGATCTTGTTGACGTTCTGATGGGCGCGCTGGATGCAGCGGATCAGCTGGTCGGCGTCGCCCTGCTGTTTTGAGGCCCGCAGCGACTGCTTGATTTCGCGCTGGACCTGGCGATTGACGTCTTCGATCGTCTTGTTGATGCCGCCCATGTCGGAGGCTTCGAAGCCCTTCTGGACGTTGACGTTGACTTCGTTGCTGATCTTCTCGGTCGTGTCCAGGGTCGGCTTGACGATGAAGAAATAGACCGCGGCGAGGATTCCGACCGTCACCAAAAGCCGGATAATGCCCGCGCTTAGGTTGCCGAAGAGGTTTCGCAGGACGTCCATGCGCTGCGCGGAGACTATCCTGCCGGGCAGTGGCGAAGGACACCGAGAAGCTGATCCGCCAGCTCTCGTTGATCTCGTTCCTGATGGCACAGGGGAGGCCGGTGTCGGCCCTCGAGATCAAGCGCGAGGTGGAGGGCTATAGCGACATGAACGACGACGCGTTCGCGCGTCGTTTCTACGCCGATCGCGCGGAGCTGGAGAGCCTCGGAATCCAGCTCGGGGTCGAGAAGCCCGGCGAGGGCTTCTTCGAGGCCGAGCTCTACTCGCTGCCGCCGGAGAACTTCTACCTCGACCCGATCTCCTTCTCCGACGACGAGCTGGCGGCGCTCTCGACGGCGCTGATGCTGCTCACCGACGGCGGCTTCGCCTACGCCGAGCCGCTGCGGCTGGCCCTGCAGCAGGTCGCCTGGGGCCACCCGAACCCGCTCGCCGAGGGCGAGCGCGCCCCGGTGGAGATGGCGATGACCGCCTCGGCCGGCGGCCGCGACCTCTCCCAGCGCCTCTCCAAGATCGAGACCGCGATCAGCCGCCGGAAGACGATCGAGTTCACCTACTACACGATGGAGCGGGGCGAGACCGAGAAGCGCAAGGTCGACCCCTTCCACCTGGTTTTCCGCGGTGGGCAGTTCTACCTGATCGGCCACTCGCACGAGCGCGACGCGGTGCGGGTCTTCCGCCTCTCGCGGATCCAGGGCAAGGTCGGCTACGCCTCCAAGGCCGAGCACGACTTCTCCCCGCCGGAGGACTTCGACCGCCGCGACTACGGCAGCCGCGCCGACTGGCAGCTGGGGGAGACGAAGGGCACGGCGAAGATCTTCATCCGCGAGCGGATCGCCTGGCTGATCGAGCGGGACTTCGGCTCCTATGGAGATTTACGCAACGCGGTGAAGTCCGACGGCGTCCCCGGCAAGGGCCGGGTTTTCGAGACCAGCTACGCATCCGAGCGCGAGCTGATCGCCTGGGTCCTACGCTGGCGCCAGAACGCCGAGGTGCTCGCCCCCGAGGACCTTCGCGAGGAGGCCGAGAGCCGCCGCGACCTGCTGCTGAAGCGCCACGAGAACGGCTTCAGCCCGGCCAAGGTGGTCGACCGGCCGCTCGACGAGCAGCCGAAAAGGGCGCGTTCCAACGGCCGCGGCGAGGCCGCGATCCGGCCCGAGCGCTTTGCCCGGCTCGTCACCCTCGCCGGCCTGCTGATCGAAGCGGCGAAAAAGGGCGAGCGGCTGCAGGTTGCCGAGCTGCGCGAGCGGCTGGAGCTGACCGCGGACGAGCTGCGCGAGGACGTCGAGCTGCTCAACGTCGTCAACTTCGGCGGCGGCACCTACGTCCTCTACGCGGAAATCCTCGGCGACGAGATCGAGGTCGACTCGCAGCCCTACGGCGACAATTTCGCCCGCCCCGCCCGGCTGCTGCCGCTCGAGGCGAAGGCGCTGGTGGCGGCGATCGACCTCTTCGGCGACCACCTGCCGCAGTCGAACCTGCAGACCGCCCGCGCCAAAATCGTCAAGGCGCTCGGCCACGATCCCTCCGAGGAGGGGCTGGAGATCGCCTCGGCCGGCGGTGGCGACGCCGGGGTCGCCCGCCTCGTCAACCAGGCGATCGCCGAGAGCCGGGTGCTCGAGCTCTCCTATTACAAGGAGAACGAGGACCAGTTCACCGAGCGCCGGGTCGAGCCCTACCGGCTGGAGAACGGCAAAGAGGGCTGGTACGTCGAGTGCTACGACCTGACCAAAGAGGGCGTCCGCCACTTCAAGCTCGACCGGGTCAAGGAGGCGCACCTCTCCGAGGAGAAGTTCGAGCCGCGGCCCGAAGTCGAGGAGTTCGCTGGGGTCGAGGGCTGGATGACCCACGGCGAGGTGCCGACCGCCGAGGTCGCCCGGGTCTGGGTCTCGCCCGAGCGGGCCCGCTGGCTGCGCGAGGAGCGGACCGTGGTCGAGGAGCTGGCCGACGGCGCCGTCGTCGTCGAGCTTCCCTACGCGGGCAAGCCCTGGCTGGTGCGGGAGATCCTCCGCGGCGCCGGCGACCTGGTCGTGCTCGAGCCGTCCGACGCGCGCGAAGCGATCGCCAAGGAAGTCGAGCCTGACTGAGGCACCGGGTCACCCGGAGGTCCTGAAGATCGTCGCTCCCAACCCGGGGCCGATGACGCTGGAAGGGACCAACACCTACCTCTTCGGCTCCGACCCCTGCGTGGTGGTCGACCCGGGCTCCGACGACCCCGGCCACCTCGACGCGATCCGCGCCGCGGCGGCCGAGCGCGGCGGCATCGGCCTCGTCCTCCTCACCCACTCCCACGGCGACCACACTGCCGGGGCGGACGACCTCGGCGCCGAGGTCGTGCTGCCCGCCGGCGGCGAGGAGCACTTCGCGCTCCGCGCCCTCGCCACCCCCGGCCACGCCGAGGACCACGTCTGCTTCCTGACTGAAACCGGCGTCTGCTTCAGCGGCGACCTCGTCCTCGGCCTCGGCTCGACCATCGTCCCGCCCGGCGGCAACTCGCTGGCGGCCTTCATGGACTCGCTGGCGCTGCTGCAGGAGCAGGAGATCGAGCTGATCGCCCCCGGCCACGGCCCCTGGGTCACCGAGCCCGCGGCGAAGCTGGCCGAATACGTCGAGCACCGGCAGATGCGCGAGCGCCGGCTGCTCGCCGCGCTGGAGGAGGGGGAGCGCTCCCGGGCGGAGCTCCTCGCGACCGTCTGGGACGACATCCCGATGGAGCTGCTGCCGATGGCGGCGATGGCGATGGAGGCCCACCTCGAAAAGCTCGAGGGCGAGGGCCGACTGCCGGGCGACCTATCTGCCTGAAATTTCGGTCACATGACCGAAGTAGCAGACTGGCTGAGCAGCCAGTACCCTGACCGAATGAAGCGGGCGGCAAGGGTTGGGGTACTCGCGGGGGCGGTCTCGACCGGCCTGGTTGCCTCCGCCGCGGCCATCATCTGGCACCGGCTGGCGCGGCGGCCGCTGCCGCAGGTGGAGGGGACGATCGAGGTTCCCGAGCTGCGCGGCAGGGTGCGGGTGCGGCGCGACCGCTGGGGCGTTCCCCACGTCGAGGCCGACGAGCGCGAGGATCTCTTCTTCGCCCAGGGCTACTGCCACGGCCAGGACCGGCTCTGGCAGCTGAACTTCTACCGGCGGGTGGTCGAAGGCCGGATCTCGGAGATGGCCGGCGAGGAGGGTCTGCCGGTCGACAAGCTGATGCGGACGCTGGGGATCCGGCGCACCGCCGAGGCCGAGGTGGAGTCGCTGGCCCCGGCGCTGCGCGCCAACCTCGAGCGCTTCTGCGAGGGGGTCAACGCCGCCGCCCGCGACGCCCGCGCGCTCCCCTTCGAGATGCAGGTCCTGCGCCACGAGTGGGTGCCCTGGAGCCCGGTCGACATCCTCAGCATCGGCAAGCTGCTCGCCTTCGGGCTCTCGACCAACTGGGAGCGGGAGCTGCTGCGGGCCGACATGATCCGCGAGCTCGGCCCCGAGCTGGCCGCCCGCCTGGACCCGGTGTACCCCGCCGACAACCCGGTGGTGGCCGAATCGCTCGAAGCCTGGACCGGGGAAGGGATGCCGCTGGTCGAGCAGATCGACCGGGTGCGCGGCTCGCTCGGCCTCGCCGCCGAGGCGTCGGGATCCAACAACTGGGCCGTCAGCGCCGAGCGCTCGAAGACCGGCGGGCCGCTGATCGCCGGCGACCCCCATCTCTCGCCCAGCATGCCGGGCATCTGGTACGAGGTCGAGCTGCGCCACGGCGAGCGCTTCGTCCGCGGCGCCTCGCTGCCGGGGATGCCCGGCATCTACATGGGCCAGAACAACGACGTTTGCTGGACGATCACCAATGTCATGGCCGACGTCCAGGACCTCTTCGTAGAGCGGATCGAGGGCGAGAACTACCTCTTCGAAGACGAGTGGCGGCCGCTCGACGTCGTCCGCGAGGAGATCGTCGTCAAGGGCCGTTCCGAGCCGGTGGTGCTGGAGGTGCGCTCCACCCACCACGGCCCGATCGTCAACGAGGCGCTCGGCGCCGACCAGGGGGAGCCGCTGGCGCTGGCCTTCCAGACCCTGCGCGAATCGACCGCCTTCGAAGCGGCGTTCGGGCTGCTCGACATCGCCTCCGGTCCCGAGCTGGTGGCGAAGCTGGAGGGGCACACCTCGCCGGCCTCGAACATGGTCTGGGCCGACAGCCATGGCTCGATCGGCTACAAGCTGATCGGCCGCCTGCCGAAGCGGCGCGGCGGCTGTCCGGACCTGCCGAAGCCGGGCTGGAGCGGCGAGTTCGAGTGGGAGGGGACGGTGCCCTACGACGAGCTGCCCGAGGTCGTCGACCCCGAGTGCGGCTACGTGATCACCGCCAACAACCGAATCGTCGGCGACGACTACCCGCACCACATCACCAGCGACTGGCTCGACGGCTTCCGCGCCAGGCGGATCGAGGAAATGCTGCAGGCGACCGAGAAGCACGACCTGGAGAGCTTCGAGGCGATCCAGAACGACAACTACTCGCTCCCCGGCGTCGAGGCGGCGGCGCGGCTCAGCCGCCTGCATCCCCGCGGCCAGCGCGAGCGCAGCGCCCTGGAGCGGCTGCGCAGCTGGGACGGCAACCTCGACCCGGACTCGATCGCGGGGACGATCTACCAGGCCTTCCTGCTGCGGCTGGCGCGCGAGGTGGCGCGGGCGGCGATCGGCGATCGCGACCTCTGCGAGCGCTGGCTCGACCGCGCCGACAACGGCTTCCTGCCGCACGTCACCTCGCCCTGGCGCTGGCACTCGCACCTGATGGCTCTCTGGGAGGAAGGCGACGAGGAGCTGATCGGCCGTCCCTGGGACGAGCTGGCGCTGGAGGCGCTGGCCGGGGCGCTCGACGACCTCGGCGACCGCTTCGGGCCGGACCCCGAGGGCTGGCGCTGGGGCAGGGTCCACGAGCTGAAGTTCCCGCATCCGCTCGGTGACGCCAACCCGCTCTTCGACCGGCTGCTCAACCGCCGCCTCCGCGCCGGCGGCGCCCAGGAGACGGTCAGCCAGATCGCCTACGACCCGAACGACCCCTACAACGCCGTCTGGGCGCCGAGCTGGCGGATGATCGCCGAGCCGGCCAACCCCGACGCCTCCCGCTGGCAGATGTTCACCGGCCAGTCCGGCCACCCCGCCAGCCCGCACTACGACGACCTCCAGGTCGACTGGCTCGACGGCCGCACCCAGCCGATGCGCGGCGAGGGCCCGTGGTCGGAGTTGGACCTCGTGCCGGCGAGCTGACCGCGCCGCGACTTGCGTGGCTTGGCCGGGTTTCTCCAGGAATGCCACGACTCAAGCTTGCAACCGCCCTGGCTCTGTCATTCCTCTGCCTGCTGCCGGCCGGCGCCCAGGCGCTGCCGCGCGGGTTCTTCGGGATCGCGCCGCAGACGCCTCTCGGCGCCGCCGACTTTGCGCGGATGCGCTCGGGAGGCGTCGAGACGGTCCGGCTCTCGCTCCCTTGGGCGTCGATCCAGCGCTCGCCGCGCAGCGATTACGACTGGAGCGGCTTCGACGCGGCGGTGAGCGAAGCGGCGCGGAAGCGGATCGGCGTCCTGCCGGTGCTGGGGACCTCGCCGGGCTGGGCGACCGGGAGCTGGCGGCGGATGCCGGTCGACGGCAGCCGGGCGCGACGGGGCTGGGCCGAGTTCGTCGGCGCCGCGGCCGAGCGCTACGGGCCGGGCGGCGAGTTCTGGGCCGAGCACGGGCCGGGGACCGATCGGCCGCTTCCGCCGGTGCCAGTCCGCGCCTGGCAGATCTGGAACGAGGAGAACTTCTTCTACTTCGTCAAGCCGGTCTCGCCGGGCCGCTTCGCCCGCCTGCTGGCGATCACCCGGCCGGCGATCCGCCGCGCCGACCCGCGGGCGGAAATCGTCCTCGGCGGCCTCTTCGGTGCGCCGAAGCAGCGGCTGCCCCACGCGATGGACGCGGTCGACTTCCTCGACCAGCTCTACCGCCGCGGCGGAGTCAAGGCCAATTTCGATGCCGTCGCCCTGCACCCCTACGCGGCCGACGTCGGCGAGCTGCGCCACCAGGTCGAGGCGGTGCGGAAGACCATGGCGCGCCACGGCGACCGCCGCTCGGGCCTCTACATCTCCGAGATGGGCTGGGGGTCCGCCTACAACCCGAAGACGGTCGCCTTCGAGGTCGGCGTCCGGGGCCAGGCGCGCGAACTGCGCGCCGCCTACCGCTACCTGATCGGTAACCACGGCCGGCTGAAGTTGAAGCAGGTCGACTGGTTCACCTGGAAGGACGCGCCCGGCGCCTGCAGCTTCTGCGACTCCAGCGGACTCTTCCGCGCCGGCGCCAAGTTCCGGCCGAAGCCGGCCTGGCGGGCCTTCGTCAGCTTCGCGCGATAGGGGTGACCAGCTCGACGATCGGCGCCGGCGCCTTGTCCGGGGAGCCAGCGTCGAAGGGCGGCTGCGGGTCGTACTCGATCCCCAACTGCACCGCCTGGGCGAGCTCGGGGCCGACCTCCTGGCCGACCAGGTGGAGCGCCATGTCGATCCCGGCCGAGACCCCGGCCGCGGTGAGGACCTTGCCGTCTTCGACGTAGCGGCCCTGGATCGGCTCGGCGCCGTACTCACGCAGCTCCTCGAGGAAGGCCCAGTGGCAGGTCGCTCGCTTTCCCTGCAGGAGGCCGGCGGCGCCAAGCACCATCGAACCGGTGCAGACAGAGGTCGTCCACTTCGTTCCCTCGTCGAGCCGGCGCAGCCAGCCGAGCACTTCTTCGTCGTCGAGTAACGCCCGGTTGCCCTGGCCGCCGGGGACGAGGACGATGTCGGCGCCCTCGACGTCGGCGATGGCGTGGTCGGCGCTGAGGCCGAGGGCGCCGCTGTCGGTCCGCACCTCGCCCTGCTGCTTGCCGACGAACTGGACCTCCCAACCGGGCACCGAGCGCAGCACCTCGTAGGGCCCGATCGCGTCGAGCGCGGTGATGCCGTCGAAGACGAGGATCGCGATCTTCATCCCCCGATGGTCTCATGACAGGGGGTGTCTGAGCAGACGGGGTCATATTCACCCGTCTGCTCAGACACCCCTAGCTAGAGTGCGCTCGGTGAGCCGGCGGGATCAGATCAAGCTCAGCGACTCCGAGCTGCGGGAGCTGATGGAGGGCGAGCGGGTGGCGATCGTCTCCAGCAACGGGCCGCGGGGGTGGCCGCACTCGATGCCGCTCTGGTTCGTCCCCCGCGACGGCGTCGTCTGGATCTGGACCTACGCCAAGTCGCAGAAGGTCCGCAACCTCGAACGCGACCCGCGGGCGACGGTGCTGCTGGAGACCGGCCACGAGTACGGCGAGCTGCGCGGGGCGATGATCGAGGCCGAGGCGACGTTGCACCGCGACTTCGAGACCGTTCTCGGGTTCGCGGAGGAGCTGACCGTGCGTTACGCCGAGGGAATCTCCTCCGTCGAGGGGGACGCCAGGGCGGCGCTCGAAGCGCAGGCGCCCAAACGCGTGGCGATCAGCTTCGAGCCGCTCAAAGTGGCGACCTGGGACCACCGTAAGCTCGGCGGCACTTACTGACTAACGCGACCGCTACCCTCCTCGACTCGATGAAACGACGCCTCCTCGCTCTCTCGCTCATCGCCTGCCTGCTTCTCGCCCTCGTGCTCGGCCAGACAGGCTCCGCCAAGCCGCTGCCGCAGCCGCCGAAGGGGTTCTTCGGGATCGTCCCGCAGACCCCCGTCGGGACCGAAGACTTCCGCTACATGAAGGCGGGCGGGATCGAAAGCATCCGCCTCACCCTGCCCTGGGCCGGGGTGCAGCCGCGGCGCAACGGCCCCTACGACTGGACCGGCTTCGACGCCGCGGTCGAAATGGCCTCGCGCGCCGGGATGCGGATCCTGCCCTCGATCGGCTCGCCGCCGCGCTGGGCGGTCGCCAAGGAAACGACGATGCCGGTGGCCTCCGGCCGGCTGCGCAACGCCTGGAAGAAATTCCTCGCCGCGGCCGTCGCCCGCTACGGCCCGGGCGGGGAATTCTGGAGCCAGACCGGCGGCATCGGCCCCAACTACGAACCGGCGATCCGCAACCCGACGCCGATCCGCGAGTGGCAGATCTGGAACGAGGCCAACTTCTTCTACTTCGCCTATCCGGTCTCGCCCTCGAAGTACGCGAAGCTGGTGACGATCTCCAGCCAGGCGATCAAATCGGTCGACCCCCAGGCGAAGGTCGTCCTCGCCGGGCTCTTCGCCGAACCGACGGCGAAGGGCAAGAAGGGGATGGCCGCGACGACTTACCTGGAGCGGCTCTACCGGATCCCCGGTTTCAAAACCCGCTTCGACGGGATCGACCTCCATCCCTACGCGGTCGACGCCGAAGAACTGGAGCGGATGATCGAGGAATACACCGCGGTGGCGCGGGACAACCACGACCGCCCGGCGCTCTACCTGACCGAGCTCGGCTGGGGGTCGGAGAACAACTTCCAGCAGGTCGCCTTCGAGCAGGGGATCCGCGGCCAGGTCAAGCAGCTGAAGGCCTCCTACGGCTACCTGCTGGAGAACGCGCGCCGGCTCAATTTGAAGAGCGCCTACTGGTTCTCGTGGAAGGACCTGCCGGGCTCCTGCACCTTCTGCGACTCGGTCGGCCTCTTCCGCGCCGGGCCGAAATTCCACCCCAAGCCCGCTTGGCACGCCTTCGTCGCGCTCACCGGTGGCCGCGCCAGACCGTGAGCGGCTGAGCAGGCACGCACCGCTCGTCCTGCTCGGCGTCGCGATGGCCGCCGCCGCGGCGGTCCTCCTCCACTACGGCTCGGGGTTGACGTTCTTCCAGGACTCCTGGGAGTTCCTCATGCACCGGCGGGACCCCTCCGCCGCGACCCTGCTCGACCCTCACAACGAGCACATCGTCCTGCTTCCGGTCCTGATTACCGAGGCCTCGCTGCGGCTCTTCGGGATGGGCTCGATGACGCCGGAACTGGTGCTGCTGGTGGCCCTCGAGCTCACGGTCGCCGCGCTGCTGTTCGTCTACGCGCGCCGCCGCCTCGGTCCCTGGCCGGCGCTGTTCGCCGCGGTCGTGCTGCTCTTCCTCGGCCCCGCCTGGCAGGACCTGCTCTGGCCCTTCCAGGTCGGCTTCGTCGGCGCCTCCGCGTTCGGGCTGGCGACGCTGCTCGCCCTGGAGAACGAGGACGAGCGCTGGGACCGCGCCGCCTGCGCCTTCCTGACGATCGCGATCGCCTTCTCCAGCCTCGGGATCGCCTTCGCGGTGGCGGCAGCCGTCCAGGTCTTCCTGCGGCGCCGCGAGCGGGGCCTGCGCCGCGCCTACGTCTTCGTCCTGCCGCTGCTGCTCTACCTGGGCTGGTACGCCGGCTGGGGCCGCGAGGCCGAGAACAACTTCAGCGCCCACAACGTCCTCGTCTCGCCGCGCTACGTCTGGGAAGGGCTGGTCGCCTCGTTCGACTCCGCCCTCGCCCTGGGGACGATCTTCGACGAAGTCGTCGGCCGCTCCAAGTGGGGCGCGCCGCTGCTGATCGCGCTGCTGGCCCTGGTCGCCTACCGCGGGTTCCGCCGCCGCGGCTTCTTCCCCCGGCTCTGGCCGGTTCTCGCCGCCGCGGCGACCTTCTGGTTCCTGGCGGCCTTCAACCAGGGCCCCGGCCGCGAGCCCTACTCCAGCCGCTACCTCTACGTCGGCGTCCTCTTCGTCCTGCTGATCGCGGTCAACCTGCTCCAGGGGGTGAAGTTCAACCGCTGGGCGCTGGTTGCCGGCGCGGCCGCGACCTGCGTCGTCGTCGGCTTCAACCTGGTGCCGCTGCGGGAAGGCCGGGACTTCTTCGAGGAGCAGACGGTCCTGACCCGCTCCGACCTGGCGGCAATCGAGATCGCCGGCGAGAGCGTCGAGCCCGCCTTCCGGCTCTCGCCCGAAGTCGCGGGAACCGTCTTCCTCGGCGAAATCGAAGCCGGCGAGTACCTGCGGGCGGTCGACGAATACGGCTCGCCGGCCTACTCCCCGGCGGAGCTCGCGGCGGCACCGGAAGAAGGCCGCGCGCACGCCGACCTGGTGCTCGCCAACGCGCTGCCGCTGGGAATCGAAACCGAGGCGGGCGGAACCGGGGCGGGAGGCGCCTGCGTCAGCGTCACGGGAGCCACCGTGCTGCGGCTGCGACCCGGGACGACGACGATCGAGCTCGGGCCCGGCGAGGGAACTGTGAAGCTGCGGCGCTTCGCCAGGCGCGAATACCCGCTCGACAGCGGCACCCTGCCGGCCGGCTCGACGACGCACCTCTCGATCCCTCCCGACCGCCTCGCGCGGCCGTGGCGCCTGCGGGTCGAGGCCCCCCGTGGCGCCCGCGTCTGCGGCGGCTAGCCGCGCTCAGCGACCGCGCCGGGCGCGAAGGCGGTCGCCGAGCCGACGCAGCGGCGCCGTCAGCCGCCAGGACCGCGACCCCAGGACGCTGGCCAGCTCGGCTTCCGCAGCTTCCAGCCTGCCCCCGGTACCGCGCTGGCGCCGGCCGTGGCGGCTCTGGCGCGTGCGGAAGGACCGCGAGAGACCCATCGTGCTCCTGCCCCTGGCGACGAAGTCCTCCACGGGCGGCGCCAGGTCCGTTCTGCCGCTGTCGTGGACGTGATCGAGCAGGTCTTCCCAGAGGGCGAGGGCGATCGGCTGGTTGAGCTCGGCCTCGGCGAGGGGGGAGAGGTCGAGGTCGGAAGGGAAGGTGGTCACTCCATCGCGAGCACCGATTACCTCCAGGGAAACCATCGTCAGCAGGCACTTGCGGCAACGCCCGCAGTTGTAGGCGCCGTCGGGGTTCTCCCAGCAGGTACGCAGGGTGCGGCGCGCGACCGGGTGCCGGGCGATCATCTCGGTGCGCTGCTCGCGGTTGAGACGCCCGCCCCAGTCGACCATCTCCAGTCCCTCGCTGCTCCAGAGGTGGTTGACCAGCAGCGCGACGGTCATCAGCGGCTGGGTCTCGTAGTCGGTGTCGCCGGCGATCAGCACCCGGTCGAAGAGGGGGGCGAAGAAATGGGCGACGGCCACCAGCGGGCAGGCACTGTAGGACTCCCAGCGGACCAGGGGGTCGGAGAGTTCGCGGACGTTGGTCTCGACCACGTGCAGGGGCTTGCCCAGCTCTGCCGCCGCATCGCGCAGGCTCGCCTCGACATGGTCGGCAAGACCCTCCTGGTGGTCCATGCGGGGCAGGATGTCGAGGCCCCGGACGAAGATCAGGTCGGTGACCTCCGGGTGGGCGAGGATCGCCGCGAACGAGTCGACCCCGCCGCTGAAGAAGGTGGCGACCCGGCCGGTCGGCGACGAAGAGCTCGGCGCGGCCGCCGGCGCCTTCACCTCGACCTCCAGCAGGGGCTCCTCATCGTAGGTCCAGTCGTATGACCAGGCTCGCTGGATCGCTTGGTACTCGCGCTGGTTGCGGAGCACCCGGGGGCTGACCGGGTCCTCCATCTCCAGGCTGCCGCCATGGCGCATCGCCGGCATCAGGCAGGTGGCCAGCGCGGCGTCGGCGCTCGGCTCCACCGGCGTCCCGCTGCGGAACCAGACCCGCCGCGCCTCGGCCCCGGCGATCCGCGCCTCGAAGCTGAGCTCGCCGGGCCCCCGGGTGAGGTCGACGATCTTGTGGGGGTCGCTGCCCGGCACCTGTTCAGCGCCTGCGGCGGCGCGCGGTCAGGCGCCGCAGCGGCGCGGTCAGCTTCCAGGAGGTCGAGCCCATCACCTCGGCGACCAGGGCCTCCGCCGCCGCCGCTCGCCGCTCGAGCTCGGGGAACCGCTGCTCCACCTCCGCCTGGCGCTCCTCGGCTGCTTTGGCCCGCCGCTCGAACGGTCGTAGGACGGCCCCGCTGGGCGCGTCGCCGAGGTTGGCGACCGCGGCCACCGCCCCGCGCCCCAGGCAGGTCATCAGCGCGGCCTCCGCCTCCCCGCGCCGATGCTCCATCCTGGCCGCTGCCTGCCGCAGCCGGGCGCGCGTCCGCTCCCCGTCCTCGAGGATGGCGCCGGCGATCAGCTCGGCGCTGCGCGAGGGGTCGTCCTGGGAGCTTGGCGAGAACTCGGCAGGAAGGTCGAAGTCGGCGAGCAGGCCCTTCGCCTTCTGGTCGTAGTACGGGTTGTCGCGGAGAAGCAGCGCCGGGACGCCCAGCAGCAGCGAGGTGAGGGCGACGTGGAAGGAGGAGCTGACGGTGAGGAAGGCCCGGCTCAACTCCGGTGCCTCGGCGGCGACAGTCGCCGGCCGCAGGATCCGCGCCTCGCCGACCTCGATCCCCCGCTCCGCGCAGGCGGCGGCGAAGCGCTCCCAACCCGGCCGCTCGTCGACGCGCGGGTCGAGGTAAGCGAGCAGCGGCCGCACCCGCAGAGGGCGATCGGCGATCCGTTGCAGCTCGCTGAGCAGACCGAGGTCGAAGCTCCTCACCGCCTCGGGCTCGTCGGTCACCCAGCTGTGCTCGGCAAAGTGCAGGTTGACCACGAGCGGCCGCTCCTCGCCGGCCGGGGCGGCGGCAAGGCCGCCGAGGATGCCGACCGCGTCGTCGCCGGTGCTCAGTACCCGCGATCCCTCTCCCAACCTGGCCAGGGCCGCGACCGAGGCGTCGTCGCGCCCGCCGAGCAGCTCGAAATTCCGCAGGATCGCCTTGTCAGATGGGTCGAGGCCTTCGATCCACTCGGCGTCGACCTGTAGGCCGGAGGAGACGCGGGCCACCGTCCAGGCCTCCTCCAGCTGCCCCTCCACCGCGCGCAGCATCGCCAGCTTCCTCTCGCCCCAGGAGGGGTTGAGGAAGCCGCCGCCGTAGAGGTAGGAGATGCCGAGGTTGAGCGATCTCGGCGGCGTCACCGGAACCAGCCCGTCGTCGCCCCCGCTCCCCTCGCCGTCGAAGTAGAGAACGTGCCGCGGGTGGTTGGCGAGCTCGCCAATCATCGCCTCGTGGGTGGCGGCGAACTGCCGCTCCACCACCGGCAGGATCAGGAGGCCGGGATCGAGACGCGCGAGCAGGGCGAGGGCCGCGTCGAGCAGGGCGATGTCGCCGAAGTTGCCGGAGCCGTCGTAGCCGCCGACCAGCAGAGCCGCGGCGGCGGCGTCGGCAAAGGCCCGGGCCGTCTCCGGCTTCGCCAGGAGAGCGCCGGCCGCCGGGCCGGGCTCGTTCGGACGGGGGGGCGGCGGAGTCCGCCGCCGCCGGTAGCTGGAAGGCAGCCCGATGTTCTTCTTGCCGCGCTCGATGACGCTGCCGAGCGTTGCCTCCAGGGCGGTCTTACCCGCCGCTCGCGCGGCATCCAGCTTGTCTTCCCAGAGGGTGAGGGAGACAACATAGGAGACTTCGATTTTCGCCAGCGCCTCGAGGTCCACCTCCGACGGCAGCGTCTCGACCGCCTCCAGGGCGTCGATCGCGTCCAGCGCCGCCATCGTGGTCAGGCACTTGCGGCAGTGGCCGCAGTTGTAGGCGTCGTCGGGGTTGCGCCAGCAGATGCGCAGGGTCCTCTGGACGAGCGGATGGGAAGCGATCCGTTCGACCCGCTGCATGCGGCTGAGATGACCGCCGTCGTCGACGATCTCGAGGTTCTCGCTGCTCCAGAGCTGGTCGACCATCCAGTTGGCGCCGAACTTGACCTGCACCTCGTAGTCGGAGTCGCCGGCGATCAGGATCCGGTCGAATGCGCTGCCGATGAATAGGGCCGTGGCCGCCAGCGCGCAGCCGTAGTTGGCCTCCCAAGGCAGCAGGCGGTCGGAGAGCTCGCGTAGGTTGGTCCGCACCACGTGGAACCGCAGACCCAGCTCGGCCGCCGCGGCCCCCAGCCGCGCCTCGACCCGATCGCCGAGCTCCTCGCTGTGGGTGGATTCGACGATGTCGGCGCCGCGAACGAAGATCAGGTCGGTCAGGTCCTTGTTCTCGAGGACGGTCGACCAGGAATCGACGCCGCCGCTGAAAAACGCGGCAACGCGTCCGGTCGGCCGCCGTCTCTCCACCGTTGCGGTGGGCGCCACCACCTCGACCTCCTCCAGTGGCGGCATGCCGAAGGGCCACTCCAGCGACCAGGCCCGCTGGATCGCCTGGTACTCCCGCTGCGTGCGCAGCACCCGCGGGCTGATCGGCTCGCTCATCGTCAGGGTGCCGCCGCTGCGCATCGCCGGCATCAGGCAGGCCGCCAGCGCCGCCTCGACGCCGGGCTGGACCTCGGTCTCGGTGCGAAACCAGAGGTGGTGCGTCTTGCCGTCGATCGTCGCGTCGAACGCGAGCTCCCCGGGCCCGGTCTTTACATTGGCGATCTCGTGTTGGGGAAAGCCCATCGTCGTGCGCAGCTTATGGACTCCCTGTAGCCGGGCTCAGTGGCGGTTTCGCTGGCGCCGGTGGCGCTTCTTGGGCTTGATCGTCAGCTTGCGGGAGATCGCCGCCACGTAGGTGGCGTTGCCTTTGACGGTCGCCCTGAAACCCGAACGGCGGCTGATCCGCGGCCGGAAGCGGGCGGTGCAGACTTTGTCGAAATGCCGGGTGCCGACGCGCCTGGCGCCCCGCCAGAGGGTCACCGGGTCTCCCTGGCGCCCTTTGCAGGGCGAGACCCAGGCGGTGATCAAGGCGCGGCGGTTGCGGAGCACCCGCCGTGAGAGGGGCTTGAGGCCGACGAACGAGGGGCTGAGCGCCGACGGCGGGGCCGGCGCCGCGCCGGAGCAGTTGGTCGGGGCGCTGCCGACGATCCGGAAGACCGCACCGCCGCCGGAGATCGCGTAGAGGCGGCCGCAGGAGTCCTCGCCGAAGGAGTTGAGGTTGAAGACGTCGATTCCCTCGGAGCGGTCGCTGGCGTACGGCTGGCTTGGGGCGAAGGAGCGGATCGTGTTGACGCAGAGGTCGCCGTACACATAGCGGCCGAGCAGGCCGCTCACGCCGGGATCGCGGGAGACGTAGCCGCCGATGATCGCGCAGCCGTTGGCGCCGCCGTCTTCGGGGTCGAGGTGCGGGTAGTCGAAGACCGGTTCGACGAAGGCGTCGGCTGGAGCCCCGGCGCAGCCTTCGTCGGTCGCCGCCCCCGCGACCCTGCCCTCGCGGCAGTTCCAGCCGAAGTCGAAGCCGCCGCCCAGGCCGGGAGCGGGTCCGAAGTCGACCTCCTCGCGTTTCGCCTGCCCGACGTCGCCGATCCAGAGGCCGCTGCCGCCGCGGTCGAAGGAAAAACGGAAGGGGTTGCGCAGCCCGTAGGACCAGATCTCGTTGCCGAAGGGATTGCCGGCCGGGACCGTGTAGGCGAGGATCCCGCTGGGGTCGGGATCGATGCGGAGGATCTTGCCCAGCAGGCTGGTCAGGTCCCGGGCGTTGTGGAGCTCGTCGTCGCTGCCGCCGCCGTCGCCGGTGGAGACGAAGAGGTTGCCTTCGGGCCCGAACTGGAGCTGGCCGCCGTAGTGGTTGGTCTGACCCGGGTGTTCGATGGTCAGCAGGTTGCGCAGGGTTCCGAGCGGCGCGAAGGTGGCGCTGGCCTTCATTTCGGCGACGTGGATGTCGCCTTCTCCCCGGTCTTCGCCGTAATAGACGTAGAAGCGGCCGCTGGTGGCGAAGTCGGGTGAGAGCGCGATCGAGAGCAGCCCCCGCTCGCCGGCGCAGTCGCTTTCGCAGCCGACCGTCGTCCTCAGGTCGGCGAAGACCGAGCGCGAGCCGTCGGCCGAGACTTCGACGATCCGGCCCTTGCGCTCGACCACGAAGAGGCGGTCGGGGTCGTTCGGGGCGGAGGTGAGGTAGATCGGTTCGTCGAAGCCCGATCCGACCGCCTGCAGGCTGGCTGCCTGGGCGCCGCCGCCTGCAAGGGCGAGCAGCAGCCCGATGGCAAGCGCGAATATCCCTGCGGCCCGACTCAAGCTCATCAAGTTAGCTAACGCCGATCACGGCCTATCGGAGCGGTGTGGACCGAACGTCCAGCCGCGCAGCTCCAGCGGCCCGAATACGGCGACCGAGGCCGCGTAGCCGGGCCCGACGTCCAGGCGGTGGATGGCCGGCTCGACGGCGTCCGGAGGGACGGGACCCGTGAGGCCCGTGCCGAGGCACTTGACCCGCGCCTCGCGGTCCGCCCAGCGGCGGTAGAAGTCGACCGGCCGCTTGGCCCGTATCCGCTCGACGTCGACGCCGACCTCGCGACCGGCGACCGCGACCAGGGCGAGGGAGCCCGAGTGGCTGAGGTTGAAGCCCGGTTCGCCTGCGGGGCTCGCCAGGCGCGGCTTGCCGTGCCGGTTCGTCTCGAACCGCAGCTGGTCCGCAGGCAGGCCGAGGTAGCGGCCGAGGATCTCGCGCAGAGCCCCGTGCGAGTCGGCCGTGTCGAGGTCCACGCGCCAGACGTGCACCTCGTCGCCGGGCGTCTCGAGCCGGTCGGGTGCGGGGAGGAACTCCAACCAGCGGATCTTAGGCTCTTGTGCATAGCATCCGGTTATGCCTGAGAGTCGAGGTGCAGGGCCGGCATGGCTGGTGCTGCCCACCTATAACGAGGCCGAGAACCTCGAGCCACTGGTCGCGGCCGCGCTCGCCAACCTGCCGGACACCGCCCGGGTCCTGGTCGTCGACGACAACTCGCCGGACGGGACCGGGGAGCTGGCGGACCGCCTCAAGGCCGAGGAGCCCCGGATCGAGGTCCTGCACCGGACGCAGAAGGAAGGTCTGGGTCCCGCCTACATCGCCGGCTTCCGCCACGCGCTGGCGGCCGGCGCGGACCGGATCCTGGAGATGGACTCCGACTTCTCCCATGACCCCGCCGACCTTCCCCGCCTGCTGGCCGCGACCGAGGACGCCGACGTCGCGATCGGCTCCCGCTACGTCAGCGGCGGCGGCGTCGAGAACTGGAGCAGGGTGAGGCAGGCGATCAGCCGCGGCGGCAGCACCTATGCCCGGGCGCTGCTGGGACTGCCGATCCGCGACCTGACCGGCGGCTTCAAGTGCTTCCGCCGCGAGGTGCTGGAGGCGATCGATCTCGACGCGATCGGCTCCCGCGGCTACGCCTTCCAGGTCGAGATGACCTACCGGGCGATCGAGCTCGGCTTCCGCGTCGCCGAGGTGCCGATCGTCTTCCGCGAGCGCCGCGCCGGCGCCTCGAAGATGAGCCGCTCGATCGTGCTCGAGGCCGCCTGGATGGTGCCGAAGATGCGCTGGGGGAAGGGGAAGCGGTGAGCCGGGTCCTGATCACCGGCGGCGCCGGCTTCGTCGGCTCCAACCTCGCCGTCTCGCTGGCCGGTAGCCACCCGGACTGGGAGGTGATCGCCCTCGACAACCTCTACCGCAAGGGGTCGGCGCTGAACCTGCCGCGGCTGGAGGAGGCCGGGGTCGAGTTCGTCGAGGGCGACGTGCGCGAGCCCGGCGACCTCGGCAGGCTGCCGGAGCTGACGGCGCTGATCGAGTGCTCGGCCGAGCCCTCGGTGATGAGCGGGGTCGACGGCGACACCGGCTACCTCGTCCACACCAACCTCACCGGCGCCTACAACTGCCTCGAGCTGGCCCGCCGCGACGGCGCCTTCCTCGTCTTCCTCTCGACCAGCCGCGTCTACCCGGTCGCCCCGCAGGTGGAGCTGAACCTGGACGAGGCCGAGACGCGCTTCGAGATCGCCGCCGAGCAGGCGGTGCGCGGCGTCTCGCCACGGGGGATCGCCGAGGACTTCCCGCTGGAGGGGGCGAGGACCCTGTACGGGGCGACCAAGCTCGCCGCCGAGCATCTGATCGAGGAGTACCGCGAGGGGCTCGGGGTGCCGGCGGTGATCGACCGCTGCGGGGTGATCGCCGGCCCCTGGCAGATGGGCAAGGTCGACCAGGGGGTGTTCACCCACTGGATGCTCGCCCACCACTTCCGCAACCCGCTCAGCTACATCGGGTTCGGGGGGCATGGCAAGCAGGTGCGCGACCTCCTCCACGTCGAGGACCTCGTCGACCTGGTCGAGCGGCAGCTGCTCGACCCCGAGTCCTGGGACGGGCGCACGGTGAACGTCGGCGGTGGCCGCGAGTGCAGCCTCTCGCTGCGGGAGACGACCGCGATCTGCCAGGAGCTGACCGGCAACGAGGTGCCGATGACGCCGGTCGAGGAGACGCGCCGGGGGGACGTGCCGATATACCTGTCGGACTGCAGCAAGCTTTTCGGCCTGGACGAGTGGCGGCCGCGGCGCAGCGCCGAGCAGGTGCTGGCCGACATCCACGAGTGGATCGCCGCCGACGAGGAGCGAATCGCCCAGGCACTTGAAATCGAGACCCCGGCCGGGGGAAGGGAGTAACGACGCGATGCCGGTAGCGATCATCACGGGCTCGGGAGGACTGATCGGCTCCGAGGCCGTCGACCACTTCGTCTCCGAGGGCTTCGACGTCGTGGGGATCGAGAACGACATGCGGGCGCGCTTCTTCGGCCCCGAGTCCTCGACCTCGCACGTCACCGCCCGCCTAGTCGAGGCCTACCCCTCCGCCTTCCGCTGGGAGAACGCCGACATCCGCGACGCCGAGGCGGTCGAGGCGATCTTCCGCCGGCACGCCGGCGAGATCGGCCTGGTCGTCCACACCGCCGCCCAGCCCTCGCACGACTGGGCCGCGAGCGAGCCGCAGACCGACTTCGGCGTCAACGCCAACGGCACGCTGAACCTGCTCGAGGCGGCGCGCGCCCACTGTCCCGACGCCCCGTTCGTCTTCTGCTCGACCAACAAGGTCTACGGTGACACGCCCAACCGTCTGCCGCTGCAGAGCCTGGAGAAACGGCTGGAGCTGCCCGAGGACCACGAGTACTTCAAGGGGATCGACACCAGCATGTCGATCGACTCCTCGACCCACTCGCTGTTCGGCGTCTCCAAGTGCGCCGCCGACCTGCTGGTCCAGGAGTACGGCCGCTACTTCGAGATGCCGACCGTCGCCTTCCGCGGCGGCTGCCTGACCGGGCCGCAGCACGCCGGTGCCAAGCTGCACGGCTTCCTCGCCTACCTGATGAAGTGCACCGTCACCGGCACGCCCTACACCGTCTTCGGCTACGAGGGCAAGCAGGTCCGCGACAACATCCACTCCGCCGACCTGATCGCCGCCTTCGACGCCTACCGCAAGGCGCCGCGCCCGGCGGCGGTCTACAACATCGGCGGCGGCCGCTTCTCCAACTGCTCGATGCTGGAGGCGATCGACGCCTGCGAGCGGATCGCCGGGCGGGAGCTGCAGTGGGAGATGGGCGAGGAGCCGCGGATCGGCGACCACCGCTGGTGGATCTCCGACCTGGAGCCGTTCAAAGCCGACTACCCCGACTGGGACCTGCGCTACGGGATCGAGGAGATACTCAGCGAGATGTACGAGCAGAACGTCGAGCGCTGGGTCGCCGCCGCGGCCTGAGCGTCAGAAGGCGTTGCTGGCGATCAAGGCGGCGTTGCTGCCGATGATGGCAGCGACGATCACGAAGAAGCCGGCGATCATGTTCCTGTTCATGGCGTTCATTTCGCGCCGCAGCTCTTTGATCTCTCCATCAACGCGGGCGAAGCCTGCACGCATCTCGGCTTGAAGGTCATCGAGCCTCTCGTCGGTCCACTTCTCCCTGGGCATCATCACCGCCATGATCCTAGCGTAACTTTTTAGCTGCAACGAGTGACGCGCAGAAAGGAAAATCTCTCCCGTGACTTCGCGGCAAATCTGTGACTTCCGGTAGCGTCGCCGCCTCATGGCAGAGGGGATGAAGCTCTCGGTGGTGATGCCGGCCCAGAACGAGGAGGGGTCGGTCGGGCGGACGGTCGAAGGCGTCGCCCGGGTCCTCGATCGCGAGGGCATCGACTACGAGCTGATCGTCGTCAACGACGACTCCGAAGACTCGACCGAAGCGGTCGTCGCCGCGATCGGCGAACGTAACCCCCGGGTCCGCGTCCACCGCTCCCACAACGAACGGGGCTTCGGCAACGCGATCCGCGCCGGGCTCGACGTCTTCGAGGGCGACGCGGTGGCGATCGTCATGGCCGACGCCTCCGACGACCCCGAGGACCTGGTCCGCTACCACCGGCTGCTCGAAGAGGGCTACGACTGCGCTTTCGGCTCGCGCTTCGTCCCCGGCGCCAAGGTCTACGACTACCCGCGGCTCAAGTACGTGGTCAACCGCCTTGCCAACCAGTTCATCCGCGTCCTCTTCCGCCACCGCTACAACGACACCACCAACGCCTTCAAGGCCTACCGGCGCGAGGTCATCGAGACGATCCAGCCGCTGCTCTCCAAGCACTTCAACCTGACCGTCGAGATGCCGCTGAAGGCGATCGTCCGCGGTCACAGCTACGCCGTCGTTCCCACCTCGTGGACCAACCGCACCAGCGGCGAGGCGAAGCTGGCGATGAAAGAGATGGGCAGCCGCTACCTCTTCATCACCCTCTACGTCTGGCTGGAGATGACCCTCAGTCGCGGCGACTACCGGCTGCGGGAGTCCTGAGAGGCAGCGGTAGCATTGCCGCATATGGCGACCAGGCGTGAGCGGATCGGCAACTGGAGCCCCGATGGCGAGGCCGAGCGCGCGAGGCTACGGCGCGACTACCTGGAGCTGACCCCGGCCCAGCGCATGAAGCAGGTCTGTGAGCTCTCGCGCTTCATGTCCAGAGTGGCCGAGGCGGGCCGCCGTCAGCGCGGTGCCTGAGCTCGACCTCCAGGGGATCCTGGAACAGCTCGAACAGGCCGGTGTCGAGTACATCGTGATCGGCGGCGTCGCGGTCGGCTTCCATGGTTACGTGCGGGCGACCAAGGACCTCGATGTCGTCCCGGCACCCGATCGCCGCAATCTCGGGCGTCTGGCGTTGGCGCTGCGGGCTCTGGACGCAGAGCTGGACGGGGCCGGTGATTTCGAGGTCGGCGAGCTTCCCAATCCACTCGACGCCGAGACTCTTGCATTGGGTGGCAACTGGGTCCTGCAAACGCGCCTCGGTCGCTTCGACGTGATGCAGTGGATCGGCGACACCGAACTGTGGGGCATGCTGTCCCCGTCCTCCGCCTGCGCCAAGCGCGAGGGGAATAGGGGCGATAACTCCAGCGAGCCCTAGTTGGAGTTGGCGGCGTCGGGGGCGCGTCCCGGAGTCTTCGCTGCGTCCCCGCCGCTCGGGAGGGGGCCGTAACGCTTCCCGTTCCAGACCCAGATCCGCAGCCGTCGTCCGTCCGGCATCTCGACCTGGCGGACGAGGTGGAAGTCGAGGTTCTTCAGCGCGGTCTCGACCTTGGCCTGGGTGACCAGGGGTTCGAAGTCGCCCGCTTCGGTGCTGGTGGTGACGACCGCGGTTGGTTCGCCGAGGTCGGGGCCGGTGATCTGTTCTTCGTAGTGGGCGACGGTGTCCGGTTCGGCGAGGATCTGGGTGAAGGGGATGCCGCGGCGGAAGTCGACGGCGCCGGCGAGGCCGATGCTGTTGGTGCTGACGACCCGGTGGCGCGAGGCGAAGGCGACCAGGCGGGGGACGCCTTCGGGGGCGATCTTTTCGAGCAGGGTTTTCGCCATCTCTTTGTCGACAGCGACGTAGCCTTCGTCGGCTGAGGTGAAGCGCGTCCGCGGCCCCGGTGCCTGCTGCCGCACGTTGCCGACGGCGGCCGGTTCGCCGCTGATCCATGGCATTTCACCGAAGGCTGGCACCTCGACCAGGCGCGGTTCGGAGATCTCGTCGGAGACGTTCGAGTTGGCCAGCAGGTTGACGGCGGCGATCGCCACTACCAATACCGCCGCCGGGACGATCGCGGCCCGGTAGCGCCGCAGCGCGACCATCGCCAGGGGTGGCAGCAGCATCGCGACCGGGAAGGTGAAGCCGAAGCCGCCGTTCTGCGAGCTCATCAGTGCCCCGAAGCCGGCGGCCGCGACGATGAAGAGCGCCATCGCATTGCTGCCGAGGATGCGCAGAGCCTCGGCGCGGCGATCCTCGGCGCCCTGCAGCGCTTGCACCACGGCAGCCCCGCAGGCGAGGAGCCCGACGACGACGAGGAGGGACATCGGCACCAGCAGGTCCCCCTGGATGATCTTCTCGGCGACGAGCTTGAACCGCTCCCAGGAGAAGAAGGAGGCTTCCTCGCCGAAGTTCTTCGCCTGCGAGCCGTAGCCGAATTCGGTCAGGTAGTCGTAGACCGGCCAGAAGTTGTTCCAGTACCAGGTGGCCGATACCACCACCGCGCTGAGGATCAGAAGACCGAGGTTGACGAGCCGCTCCTTGAGCCGATCCCGGTAGTTGAGGACGATCGGCAGCAGGGCGGCGATCCCGATCCCCGGCAGGAAGGCGACCGCCATAGTCCGGGAGAGCATCATCAGGCCGATGGCGGCGCCGCAGGCGACCGCCCAGCGCCACCTCAGCATCCCTTCGCTGCGGATCAGCGCGTAGACCGTGCAGGAGAGGAAGGCGGCCGTAGGGAGGGCGAAGATGTACTCGTGGGTGAAGACGAAGACGCCCTGGCTGGTGCCGACCGCGAGCGCCGCCAGAGCGCCCAGGCGCGGTCCGGCGAGGCGCTCGCCGATTCCGTAGGTGGCCAGGGTCAGCAGCGCCCCGAAGACGATCAGGACGCCGAACCCCTGCAGGATGCCGGGGTTGAAGATGAGGACGATCGAGGTCAGCGCCGGAAGCAACGGTGCGTTCGGCGTCTGGTTCTGCACCGATTCCCACCAGCCGCTCAACCCCGAGTTTTCGAAGTTGAGGAAGTTGATTACGCCGATCATCGTGTAGCCGTTCTCGTCGACGTCCAGCGGGTAGCCGTGGCGGTAGGTGGCCACCCACCAGACGTTGATCGCAGCCATCACCAGGCAGCCGATCGCGACGATCAGCGCCCAGCGCCAGGCCGGGGTGAGGTTTCGGATCCGGTCTTTCATCGCGCCTTCCCCGCGGCCACGGCTTTCTCCAGCAGGGCGGCGATCTCCTGCCCGTAGCGCTCGAGCGAGTGGCGCTCGGCGACCAGCGGCCGCCCCGCGGCGCCGACCCGGCGCCGCTCCTCGGCCGGCAGCGAGAGCACCCGGTCGAGGCCGGCGGCCAGCTCGGGCAGATCGCGGGGCTCGCAGAGCCAGCCGGTCTCGCCGTCGGTGATCAGCTCCGGCAGCCCGAAGACCCGCGTTCCCAGCACCGGCGTCTCCCAGGCCATCGCCTCGAGCACGGTGCGGGGGACCGACTCGATGTCGGAGGCGCAGACCAGCAGGTCCGCCATCCCGTACCAGGCTTCGACGTCGGGGGTGACCGGGATCACCCGCATCCGCTCCCCCTGCGGCGAGGACTCGATGTAGCGCTCCAGCGCCTTCGTGTTGTCGTCGTCGCGGCCGCCGACGAAGGCGACCCAGGCGCGCGGGTGCTGGGCGGCGATCAGGTCGAAGGCCTGGGCCAGCATCACCTGCGCCTTGCGCGGCTCGACCGTGCCGACGCAGGCGATCAGGTCGGCGTCGACCGGGATTCCTGACTCGCGCCGGGCGGCCTCGCCGTCGAATTCGGCCCGGTGGACGTCGATCGGCCCCAAGTCGAGCCCGTAGGGCAGCATCGTGCAGCGCTCGGCCCCGGCCACCGGCTCGTACAGGCGCTTCGTCGCCTCGGCCTCGAAGACGAGGGCGGAGGCCCGCCCCAGGACCCCTTCGGCCCGCTCCCTGATCTCCGGCGAGAAGTCGCGGAGCAGCACGCTCAGCGGGAAGCTCTCGTGGATCGCCCAGACGAACGGAAGCCCGATCTGGGCCGCCGCCTCGGCGCCGGGCACCGTCCAGGCGGTGGCGGTGTTGAGCAGGACCGCGTCGGCGCCGCGGGCCTGCGACCAGGCGGCCAGCTCCTCGACCCGGCCGCGGTAGGAGCCGAGGTCGTCGTAGGGGGCGAGGCTGCTGACGTGGACCGGGATCCCCAGCGCTTCGACCTCGGCGCGCAGCGGCCCGTCGATCGAGGTGACCATGGTGAAGCTGGCGGTTTCGGTCCGGACCAGCTCGCGCAGCAGGTCCATCAGGTAGAGCTGGGCGCCGCCCAGGGTCAGCTGGTGGGTGAAGACGAGGACGTGCGGTCGCCGGTCCGAGGCAGGGGCCGCGGTGCGCTCCGCGGGAGGCGGCAGCTCGTCCGCTTCACGGGGACGCGTGCCCAGCTTCACCCGCACCGGCTCCAGCTCGTGGCGCTCTCCGTCGACGCTGGTGGCGACGACGACCAGGTCATGCTCGCCCTCGCCGCCGTCCCAGGTGCCGAGGTCGGCGTCGAGTTCGAAGCCGGCGGCGGCGCGGGGTCCTTCCCAGACTTCGGCGACGTCGAGCCGCGGGGCCCCGATCCGGGCAAGGCCGAGCGACCGGCCGCCGAGCAGGACCTCGACCCGCGCCGTCGCCGCATCAGGGAAGAAGAGCCAACCGCGCACCGAGAGGGCGCCGCCCTCGATCCAGTCCCCGGCCTCCGGCTCGTCGAGCTGGGCGACCGGCTCGGACGGCTTGGGGCCGGCGGGCATCGCCTCCGCAACGACGGCCTCGGGGGTCGCCCCCCGCCGCCAGAGCGCGCGGCTCGCGCGCAGCCGCCAGCGCAGGCCGCTGAGCCTTTCGCTGCCCTCGCTCAAACCCGCTCCGGTCGCTCCGCCACAAGCCAGCGATGGGTGCGGGCGATGCCCGTGGGAAGAGGGGTGACGTCGAGCTCCACGGTCTGATGCAACAACGTCGTGTCGAGAACGATTTGGTGGACTTCGAAGCCGCGCGGGTCGTGCCTGCGGACCTTCGCTTCGCGTCCGACCTCACGCTCGACCAGCTGCAGCAGCTCGAGCAGCGAGGTGCCGGTGCCGCTGCCGACGTTGATCACCGCCGGGCCGCCCTCTCCGATCAGGCCGATTGCTGCCCGGGCGACGTCGCCGACGTAGACGTAGTCGCGGATCGTCTCGCCGCCGCCGTAGAGGTCGATCGGCTCGCCGCGCTCGATTCGGTCGAGGAAGGTGACGACCGCCCCCTGGCCGCGGCCAGGGCGCTGGTGCTCGCCGTAGACCGTCGCGCAGCGCAGGATCCGGGCCGGCAGATCGTGCTCATGCCCCGCCGCCAGCACCTCCCGCTCGCACTCGAGGTGGAGGCGGCCGTAGGCGCCGAAGGCCTCGGTCGGGGCGTCCTCTGGGACGGGGATCGTCCCCGGCTCGCCGTAGACGGTGCCGCCTGAGGAGAGGTAGGTGAGGCCTACCCCCGGCCGCTCTCGCAGCCGCTCCAGCACCGTCCGCACCGGCCCCAGCGTCAACCGCGCGTCTTCCTCGGGGTCCTCCTCGGAGGCCGCCGGCAGCAGGCCGCCGGCGCTGAAGATCACGTGATCGGCACCCTCGAGGGCGCGCTCGACGGTCTCCGGGTCGGTGGCGTCGCCGACGATCAGATCCTCGGGGGCGATCTTCGCCGCCACCTCCGCCGCCGGCGCCGAGCGGGTCAGCACCGCCGGCGGTCGTCCGGCTGCGGTCAGCTGCTCGACGATGTTCGAGCCGATGAAGCCGCAGCCGATGACGAGGACCCGGGGCACTATTTGCGCCCGATGACCAGGAACTGCTTGCCGAGCAGCCGCCAGGCGAGCGGCGTCTTCAGGTAGAGGCGGGTGAGCGCCGGCGAGGGCGGCAGGATGCCGCGGAAGGAGTAGGGCAGGTAGCGGGGGATGACCCGCTCGATCTCGAAGCCGGCGGCGTAGAGGTGCTCTTCGATCGCCACGTGGGTCAGCGCCACGTAGTGGTCGGCGCAGTCCCAGTACTCGTCGGAGCAGTAGCGGTAGTTCGGCCCCATGATCGCGATCCGCCCGCCGCTCTCCATCGAGGCGTTCATCTTTTCCAGGAAGGCGGCGATCGCCTCCTGGTCGTAGAGGTGCTCGAGGAAGTTGGAGACGAAGACGCCGTCGAAGTGGTCGCTGGGCAGCTCGGCGTCCATGATCATCGCGGTGATCACCTTCGTGTCGGGCTTGTGGGCGGCCTCCTCGTAGCTGACCGCGTCGACCGCCCAGGTCTCCTTGGCGGGGATCGCACCGATGAACTCGCCGCGGCCGGCGGCCGGGTCGAGGACCTTCTGCGGGCTGCCCATAAGGCCGTGGACGTGGGGGCTGATCTGCTGCCAGACAGCGATCCGGCCGTCCTGGTCGATGTCGCGGAAGCGGAAGCTGTACAGGCGCTCGTAGTTCACGTCAGGCGGGTTGTCCTTTCAGGCGGCGGCGCAGTCGTGGCCGGCGGCGCATCCAGCTGAATTTGGAGCTGGGCCGCGGCAGTTCATGGCGCAGTTGCGGATTCGAGTAGGGGTCCGGGTCGGTGAACCGTAACCACCTTTCCCGGAACAGTCGCTTCTCCCACTCGTCGACGGCGGAGGAGCGGCTGGAGGACTCGAAGTGGAACATCCTCAGGTCGGGGTCGTAGACGGTCCGCTTGCCGGCCTCGCGCAGCCGCAGGCAGTAGTCGACGTCGTTGTAGTTGACCGGGAAGTCGTCGCTGAGGCCGCCGAGCCGCTCGAACAGGTCGCGCCGGGTCATCAGGCAGGCGGCGGTGACGGCGAGGCAGTTCTGCGCGGTGCGGACGATGTTGGCGTAGCCGCGGAAGTCGCCGCGGAAGCCCCAGTAGTGGTGTCCCGGCAGGCCGTTCTCGAAGCGGACGCCGACGTGCTGGAGGCGCCCGTCCTGGAGCAGCAGTTTGCCGCCGACCGCACCTACCCCCTCCAGCCCCGAGTACATCACCATCCGCTCGATCCAGTTCGGGGTCGCCACCTCGATGTCGTCGTTGAGCAGCAGCAGGTGCTCGCCGCGGGCCGCGGCGGCGCCGACGTTGACCTTGTCCGAGTAGCTGAACGGCTTGTCGTAGGAGACCAGCCGCAGCCGCTCGCCGCCGATCTCCCGCAGCTCCTCCAGCAGCGCCGGCTCGGCCGGCTCGTCGACGACGACGACCAGCTCGTAGTTCTCATACGTCGAGGTCTCGACGATGCTGCGCAAGCAGTGGCTGATCAGCACGACCGGCTCGTAGCGGACTTCGCGCACCGTGCCGGCGGTGGGGATGACGATGCTGACCAGCGGTTCTTCGGTCAGAACCGGGTCGAGGTGGTAGACGCCGCGGTCGTCGGGATCGTGTGTGACCCGGGCCGGCATCCCGATCCGCTCGAGGTGAGCCTGGACCGCCCGGGTGCCGGCTTCGAACGCCCACGGCTTGGCCGACTCGTCGGCGCCCGCGGTCGAACCCTCCAGCATCCGCCAGTGGTAGAGGACGCGGGGGACGTGGACGACGGCGCGCGCCCGCTCGGTCACCTTGAGGACCATGTCCCAGTCCTGGGAGCCCTCGAACTCGGGATCGAAGCCGCCGGCCGCCTCGGCCAGCGAACGGCGGAAGACGCTGAGGTGGCAGGAGTACATCTGGGTCCGCATCCGCTCCGGCGACCAGTCGGGCTTGAAGAAGGGCCCGGAGTGGCGGCCGGCGCGGTCGATCTTGTCCTCGTCGGTGTAGGCGTAGTCGGCTTCGGGCTCCTCGCGCAGTGCCGCGTCGACCAGTCGCAGGGCGTCGGGGTGGAGCTCGTCGTCGTGGTCGAGCATCGCGAGGAACTCGCCCCGGGCCATCGCCACCGCGTCGTTGGAGGCGGCGACGATGCCGCCGTTCTCCGCCCGCCGCGCGACCCGGATCCGCGGGTCGATCGCCTCGGCTTCGTCCAGCAGCGCCGCGACGTGGGGGGCGGGCGAGCGGTCATCGACCAGGCACAGCTCCCAGTCGCCGAAGCTCTGGCCCAGGACCGAGCCGACCATCGCCCAGAAGACGTCGGCCGGCGTGTCGTAGACCGGCGTTATGACCGAGAAGCGGGGCGCATCAGCCACGCGAACCGCTCCGGTGCTCGCGCACCCGCCGCCGCAGCTCCCCGGGCCGGGTAACCGCCAGCTTCGCCAGCCGCCCGTAGGCGATCAAGCGCAGCGCGTAGCTTTCCAGCTCCAGCCGCCGCCCCCGCTCTTCGCCGATCTCGACGTCCTTGGCGACCAGCAGCCCCCGCAGGCGCCCGATCTCGGCGTCGCGCTCGGCAAGCTGGCGCAGCAACTCCTCGCGGTCAGCGCCCTCTGCCATCGCGGCGAGTCTACCCGCGCCAAATATGCGAAGCTGGCGCGCCGCCGATGCCATCGAACTTCAAGTACAAGGTTCTGATCTGGGTCGGGGCCTGGATCCTCACCCGCGCCTTGATGGTCGTGCAGGTCGGGTTCTGGAGCGACCTCGGCGTCAATTATCAGGACGTCGAGTTCTACAAGGGCTGGTCCGACACGCTCGCCGCCGGGCAGATGCCGGCCGAAGAATCGTGGCAATACCCCCCCGGCGCCGCCTTCCTCCTCCTCATTCCGCGCCTGGGCTCGGTATTTGGCGCCGCCTATCAGCCGTCGTTCGTCGTGCTGATGCTGGTGGTCGACTTCCTGGGGATGGTCGTGCTGGCGTCTCTCGCGCGCCGCAGCGGGCGCTCGGCCGGGGTGTGGATCTGGCTGCTCGCGCTTCCCCTGCTGCAGGCGATCCCGCTCACCCGCTTCGACCTTGCTCCGACGGTTCTGACGATGGCCGCTCTCGTCGTCATCCACCGGCGCACGACCTGGTTCGGGGCGCTGGTCGGCGCCGGAGCCGCGCTCAAGGTCTTCCCCGTCGTCGCGCTCTTCGGCGAGTGGGACCGGCGGCGGTTGGTCACCGCGACGGCCACCGCCGCCGCGGTGGCGGCTCTCGCCTTCCTCGCTGCCGGGATCGCCTTCGGCGACCAATCGGGGTTCTTCGGCAACCAGGACGTTCGCAACCTGCAGAAGGAGGCCGTGGCGGGCATTCCCTGGTACCTGCGATGGACCGTCACCGGGGAGGAACCTGCTTTCAAACTGCTCAACGGGACCGCCGAGTTCGACTCCGAGATCGCCGATGCGGTCGCCGTTATCTTGAAATGGCTGGGACTCCTGGTCCTCCTGGCCGCCGCCGCCTGGTGGTTGGCGAGGGACCGGGCTATACGCAGGGGCCGCATCGACCTGGCCGACGCCGCCGTCAGTCGCGACCTGGTCTTCACCATCGTCATGCTCCAGGTCGTCGTCAGCCGCGTCCTCAGCCCCCAGTTCATGATCTGGGTGATCGGCGTCGCCGCGGTGGTGCTGGGTTCGGAGCGCACCAACGTCGAACGACCTGCGTGGCTTGCGCTGGGGGCCGTCGTCCTGACGACGGGTATCTATGCCTCCTCCTCCACCATGGCCATCCGCAACCTGGTGCTCCTGGCGGCGGCCATCGACGCTGGATGGACGATGGTGAGGCTGCTGCGCGAGCCCGCTCCGGGGCCGGCGCTGGAGCCTGGAGAGAAGAGCCACTCGATGGCGGGCGGAAAACGCCTAGACCGACCGCAGGTCCCTACCAGTCCTCCCTGAGGTTGACCAGCGCGAACGGTTCCATCGCTTTCACGGCCTCGAGGCACTGGTCGGCGTTCCGCGGTCGGTAGACCGTGCGAGTGCGAGCGTCGACCAGAATCGCCTTGCCGTATTCGGTCGGGCTGCCGTCGGCGTTGCTCTGAGAGATGAAGTCGGAGCCGCAGGTCAGGCCCGGGATGAAGAGGATCGGGAAGGCCCTCAGTCCTTCCTGGTCGTAGATGACCTTGAACGCCCAGGTCTCGTCGTCGCTGCCTCCGCCGCCGAACACCGGCACGCTGGGTGACGAGTTGGCGGGAAACGGAGAGGTGAAGATAGTGGCGTCCGGGGGCGGTGAGGGAACCAGTTCCTTGGTCTGGGTGATCAGTTCGTCCTGGATCTCGGCTGCCTGCACCCAGCGGTCGACGTCCTGGGAGACGCGCACGGTGTAGGCGCCCAGGACTCCGAGGATGAGAGCGCCCGTGAGGACCCACCGCGTTCGCTCCCGAAATCGCGCGGAGACCCGAGGTAGCGCGCCGGCGATCATCGCGCTGACGCTGGCGGCGAGGAAGACGACCAGGGCGCTTATCCCGAGCGCCGCGAAGCAGTTGGTCCGGTTCCGGACTCCGGCCTCGTAGATCGGATAGCGGTCGGTGACCGGGGCGATCATCGCGTAGCCGATGACGATGCCGGCCAAGGCGAGGAGGATCGGCACGGTCCACCTGGCGATCGCATCGCGATCCGGGGAGGGCGGGGCCAGCTGGCGGACGAGCTGGGTCACGAGCAGCACTCCGGCCACCGCGGCGACCAACATCCCCGGGGTGTTCAGAAATCGCGATGGGTAGAGCGAGTAGGCGAGCACCGAGACGGCGCCGTCGAGGGCGAGGCGGAGGTTGTCGATCAGCGGCCCTATTCCGTCTATTGCCGAGTTGTCGCTGAACTTGCGGGTGAAGAAGATCAGCAGGAGAACGGTCGGAATCACGTCGAGGAGCCAGCGCCAGAGGGTGCCGCCGCGTCCGCCGACCCAGCGGTAGAGGACGAAGGAGAGAAGGACCGCCGGGGCGACGATCTCGTATCCGCCGACCGCGATCACCGCGATCGCCGATGCAACCACCTGGGTGAGGACGGCGGGGAGGGTGGGCGCAGGGCCGAAGCGGCGCCTTCCGCCTATCGCGATCACGATCGCCACCAGATAGAGGCCGATGAAGAGGTTGATCTGGCTGCCGGTGCTCCACAGCCGGGTGGAGTCGGAGGAGGGGAAGACGAGCAGGATCGCGGCCGCCGCCAGCGCCCACGGCAACCCCAGGCCCAGCGTTCGCAGGAAGGCGAAATAGGCGATCGAGAGAAACGCCGCCAGCACGACCGAGAGAAGCAGGTGCTGATCGAAGTGCATGCCCAGCAGCTCGTACGTGAGCGTCACGAAGACGGCCGCGGAGGGCCGGCTGGGGGTCTGGTAGTTGTCGACCGCTCCCCAGAATCCCGGCTCGGGGTGGAAGGTGTAGCGACCGGCGTTTACCCAGTCGTCCGCGATGGAGCCTCCGTGAAAGGCGTACCAGCCGAACACCGCGAAGGCCAGGGCGGTGAGCAGGAGGCAGGCGCCACCCAGCTCCCGCCAGCCGAAGCCGAGTTTCCACCGATCAGCGCGTCCCAAGGGCCGCGACGGTACCACGCAGCGCCTTACGGGTAGGGGGTCTGACAGGCTTCGCGACCGCATGAGCAACCCCGAGCTCTTTCTCACCCTCCTCGTCCACCTGGCCCTGACGGCGCTGCCGCTGATCGCGACGGCGCTGGTCGCCGCCCGCCTCGGGGTTCGCAGCGTCCCGATCTTGCTCGCCATCGGCATGGCCGCCACCGGGGTCCTCGCGCTGGTCGCCTTCTGGGCCTATTACGGCGGTCGCACGCTGGGGGAAACGGTCTCCTACCTGATCCTCTTCGGCTCGGTGGCGCTGGTGGCCGGGGCCCTCCACGGCGGCCGAATCGAGAAGGGGCTGCTGAAGCAACTGGCGGTGCCGCTCGGGTTGTGGGCGCTCGGCGCCGCCTTCCTCGTCTTCTTCGGCTTCCTCTTCGGCGGCTCCGACGAGTCGATCAAAGTCGCCGCCTCGCGGTTCTCGGGGCCACTCCCCGCCGACAACCTGCTGCCCGCCTACCTGACCGAATGGTTCTACGAATACGGCAGCAGCGGTCACCCGCTCTTCCCGCCGGACTGGCTGGCCAGCGACCGGCCGCCGCTGCAGGTCGGCTACCTGCTCGGCCAGAAACCGTTCGAAGTCTTCGACGAGGAAGCCAACTACCAGGTGGCGGCGGTGGTCCTGCAGCAGCTCTGGATCGTCGGCCTCTGGGCGCTGCTGCTGGCGGCGCGGGTGGGCAAGGTGACGCGGGGCCTGATTCTGGTCACGGTGCTGGTCAGCGACCTGGGCCTGCTCAACGGCTTCTTCGTCTGGCCCAAGCTGCTGCCGGCGGCGATCCTGCTGGCGGCCGCGGCGCTGACGATCACCCCGCTCTGGGAGGAGATGCGGCGCAGCAGGTGGGGGGCGGTGCTGATCGGCCTGCTGCTGGCGGTGGCGATGATGGGCCACGGGTCGAGCGTCTTCGGGCTGATCCCGCTCGCGGTCCTCGCCGCCTGGCGGGGGCTGCCGAGCTGGCGCTGGATCGGGATCGCGGCCCTGGTCGGCCTGGTCGTGATGGCTCCCTGGTCGGCCTACCAGAAGTACGGCGAGCCGCCCGGCAACCGGCTGCTGAAGTGGTCGCTCGCCGGGGTCCCGGAAATCGACGACCGCGGCACCGTCGAGACCCTGGTCGACTCCTATCGCGAGGTGGGGATCGGCGGCGCGATCCACAACAAGGGCCAGAACTACGTGACGATGCTCGGCGGCGGCCCGGCCTGGGAAGCGCTCGAGCGCGCCGACGGCGCGCTCCGCTCGGGCGACCTCGAGGGGGCGGTGAGGGAAGTGCGGCTGATCTACTTCTTCAACCTGTTCCCGGCGCTCGGCCTGCTGCTCGTCGCGCCATTCGCGATGCTCCTCGCCAGGAGCCGGGGGAGAGCCCGGCCGCAGGACTGGTCCTTCGCGCTCACCTGCTGGGCGGTGGTCGGCATCGGCTGCCTTGCCTGGGGGCTGCTGGCCTTCGGCGACCTCGCCTCCCGGACCGTCCTGCACGTCAGCAGCTACCTGCTGCCGATCCTCGCCTTCGCCGGCGCGGTCGCCGGACTGCGCGCCGTCTTCCCCCGCTTCGCCGTCTACTACGCCGCCCTGGCGGCGACGCTGATGTTCGCCCTCTACGTGCCGTACCTGGAACCGCCGCCCCCGCCGGTGGAGACCGCCTTCTCGCTCTCGGCGGCGCTGCTCGCCGCCCTCGCCCTAGCCGGCTTCGGCGCCCTCGCCTTCTCCGCTCCCGGTCCCCCCGGTCCTCCCGAGCCGGCCCGTTTCGACCCAGACGAGGGCGAGACGCAACGTGCTCTTTCGCATTCTGCATAGTGCAAATTCGCGTTTTGCAGATTAGAAATTCGCATTTTGCTGCCGCGTCCGACTTTCAACACAGCGGAGTGTGTTCAAAGTCGGATGCGGTTCCTATCGACCCCGACCACAGCCACGGAAAGGAACAGGCCAAGGGGTGGAGCACGCACGCCGACGGCTTATGGAGCTGAGTCGCCCGCTGGTGCCCGCCCGAGGCGGCCGGTTTCGACCCAAAGGAGGGCGACGATCGCCAGCGAGAAGGCGATGACGGTCGCGATCGCGACCGTGTCGACCAGCGCGAAGCCGCCCCTCACCACTGACAAGCCCCTGGTGCCAACGGTGGCGCCGACCGCCAGGGCGAGGACCTCGACCCCGCGCAGCGAGAGGATCGTGCGGCACAGCTTCGAGCGCAGCCAGGGGAAGCCCGCCGCGCCCTGCTGGAGTGCGACCACCGCCAGCACCGCCAGCACCCAGGACTGCATCCCCTCACGCAGCATGCCGCTGCGCGAAGCGCCCCAGTAGACCGCGAAGGCGACGGCGGGGATCAGGATCGTCGCGGTGAACGGCCAGGGCCAGCGCCGGAACGCATTCCAGAGGCTGGAGAGGAGCATCGGCAGGAAGACGATCGCGAAGCCGAACGGGAGGCCGGTCCAGGGCTGGAAGAAGAAGTGGACGACGCCGGGCGAGCCGCCGCCGAACGCGTTGATCGAGATGTCGTCGCCCTGGAAGAGCGGCAGGTAGAGCGGCACGAAGGTGTCGGCGAGCGAGTTGGCGCGGAACCAGAGCCAGTCGCCCAGCGGCGGGCGCGCGTCGGGGTATGCCATGTAGACGTATTCGAAGAAGGATTCCTGCAGGTAGTGCTCGCCGTTGATCAGCCTCCAGACGAGGAGGAAGGCCCCGGCCCCGGCGAGGAGGCCGAGCGCCGGCAGCAGCCGTGGCCGGCGCCAGCTCGCGCCCTTCAGCGGCCAGAGCGACAGCGGCAGCAGCGCCGCCAGCCCGATCAGGGCGCTGGGGTGCATCAGGTAGCCGACGCCGACCGAGACGCCGCCGCGGACCGGCTTGCGCTCGAAGAGGAGGATCGCCCCGAGCAGGACGAAGGAGGCGGCGAGGAGTTTCGGCCAGGTGAACCAGAGGTCGGCAAAGAAGAACGGGGTGCTGATCCCGAGCAGCACCGCGAACCGCGCCGCCCGCCTGCCGCCGAGCATGCGGACCAGCTCCCAGAGGGAGAGCAGGACGGTGCAGCCGAAGGTCACCATCGCCAGCCGGAAGGCCATGAACCCCTGGGGGTCGAACGGCTGCCAGGGCTGTTCCGGCGGCGCCAGTTCGGGGCTGGCGCCGCTCATCAGCACGATCGGCGTCGTCGCCAGGCCGGGCAGCGGCCCGCGGCTGGAGAAGTTGTAGGGGGCGAAGAGCGCGTTGGACCCCGCGCTGTAGGGGTCGCTGCCGGTGTTGACCAGCTGGGCGATGAAGTACGAGATGCGGCTGTCCGGCCGGCCCTCGGGCACGATCGTGTGGGAGATCGACCCTTCGAACAGCTCCCCCTCCGGTCCCAGCGACCAGAGCGAGCGGCCGATCGCCAGCCCCAGCCCCAGCGAGACGATGAGAAGGATTCGTTTCTCCTCGCGATCGAGCAGGTCCTCCTCCGGGCCGAGCCCCAGGAGCGCCCCCAGCATCAGGCCGAGGAGCGGAGTCAGGACGACGAAGCAGGCGAGCCTCGGTTCGATCTCCCCCGCCGCCAGCCAGGCGAGGCCGGCGGTGAGGGCGAGGAGCCCCAGACCCGGCAGCGGCAGGAAGGCGAGGCGCAAAGGGCGTCCCGCCGCCCGCCAGAGCAGCCCCGGCCCGAGCAGGAGGGTGACGGCGAGGGCGGTGGTGGCGAGGACCCTGACCAGGTCGAGCGCCTCGCGGCCGAAACCGGGGGTGAGGTTCGCCTCCGGCGGGTCGAGGACGCCGAGCAGGCAGGCGAGCGCCGCCACCGCCCAGATGCCGAGCATCGTCGCTCGCTCCCGGCTGAGGCGCAACTAGAGGTCCTCGGCGATGCGGGGCGCCTGGCGGCTGAAGGTCCAGGCGCCGAGCGCGCAGACGGCGGCGAAGATGACCGCCGCCGGGATCAGCCCGGCGACCCCGCCGGCCGCCTCGACCGCGGTCGGGGCGTTGGGTTCGAGGATCCAGACGCGGGCCTGCTCGAAGATCACCGCCAGCGGGTTGATCATCAGCAGGTGTTCGTAGGTCTCGTTGTGGAACGCCTCGACCGGATAGAGCACCGGGGTCGCGTAGAAGAGCGCCTGGGCGAAGACCATCCAGATGATCGCCACGTCGCGGAAGCGGACGTAGAGGACCGAGAGCATCATGCTCACCGCCGCGGTGAGGACGAAGAGGACCGCGACGACGAAGGGGAAGAGCAGCCAGGTCCAGGTCGGGGTGACGCCGAAGGCGAAGAGGAAGCCGAGCACGACGACCAGGTTCAGCCCGAAGTTGAAGAGGCCGGTCAGCACCGTCGCCAGCGGGATCACCAGGCGCGGGAACTGGGTCTTGCGGACGACCCCCTCCTGGGCGACGACCGAGGTCACCCCCTCGGTCGTCGATTCCTGGAAGAAGGTGAACATGACGATCCCCATCAGCAGCAGGACCGGGTAGTGCTCGGCCGTGTCGCTGCCGATTTTGAAGACCTGGGTGAAGACGAAGAGGAGGACGCCGAAGAGCGCCAGCGGCCGCACCAGCGACCAGACGTAGCCGAAGACGGTGCCGAAGTAGACCCGCTTGAACTCGGTCACCGACATCAGCCAGAGCAGGTCGAAGAAGCGCCGGGCGCCGCCGCCGAGGGCGGAGGGGCCGCGCACCTCGCGCAGCGGAGCGGGGGTCCGGGTCTGGGCGCTCATCCGGCCCCCTCCTCGACCGTGGCGTCGATCTTCAGCTCCGGGTAGACGACGCCACGGGTCTGCGGCCCGCCGAAGACGACGAAGTCGATCGCGTTCTGCACGTAGAGCGCGATGCCCCCTTCGTAGGCGCGGTTGATCCCGCAGTGGACGAAGTAGCGGCCGGCGGCGAGCTGGTTGTCGAGCGCCGCCGTGACCACCACCCGCCGGCCGGCGGTCAGCTCCCGTGCGCCCTCGCTCTCGCCCACGGGGATGCCGAAGTTGAAGACGCCGAGGCCGTCGGCGTTGGCGACCAGGAAGCCGACGTCGATGCCGGGCAGGTCGCGCTTGATCTCCAGCTCGAGCCGCAGCCGGATCTCGTCGCCGTGCTCGACGTTGGCGGTCGGCTCGCCGTCGGCGCTTTCGAGCCGCGCCTCGACCAGCCGCACCTCCTCGCCCTCGGTCGCGCCCTCGTCGGCGCCACCGCCCTCGAAGTTGAGCCGCAGGTACTCGCGCCCGACCTCGCCCGGGTCGCCGATGTGCTGGATCTCGCCCTCGGCGATCAACATCGCCCGGTGGCAGTAGTCCTCGACCGTCGCCATCTCGTGGGTGACGAGGACGATCGTCTTGCCTTCGGCTTTCATCTGGTGGAAGGCGTCGGCGCACTTCTGCTGGAAGGCGGCGTCGCCGACCGCCAGCACCTCGTCGATCAGCAGCACGTCGGCGTCGGCCTCCATCATCACCGCGAAGGCGAGCCGCACCAGCATCCCCGAGGAGTAGTTCTTCAGCTTCAGGTCGGCGAAGTCCCCCAGCTCGGCGAACTCGATGATCGCGTCGAGGCGGCGGCGCATCTCTTTCGGGGTGAGCCCCATCATCACCCCGTTGAGGACGACGTTTTCGCGCGCGGTGAGGTCGACGTTGAAGCCCACCCCGAGCTCGATGAAGGGCGCCAGCCGTCCTGCTATCCGGATCGTGCCGGCGTCGGCGCGGTAGATGCTCGCCAGCAGCTTCAGCAGGGTGCTCTTGCCGGAGCCGTTGCGGCCGACGATGCCGAAGAACTCGCCCTGCTGGATCTCGAACGAGACCCCGCGCAGCGCCCGCAGGTCGCGGAAGTCACGCCCGGCGAAGGGGTGGACGACGCGCTCTTTGAGCGAGTCGACCCGGCTGACCGGGATGCGGAAGGTCTTCTGCAGGTCTTCGACCTGAATCGCCAGCGGCTCGCCCATGGCGAGGGAACGCTACCGGTGGAGCGGGACTACCCGCTGGCCTCGGAGAGGCGCTCGCAGCTGACGAAGAGCGCGTAGCCGGGCGGCGAGATGTTCACCGGGGCGGTCTCGTCGCCTTCGCGGCGGCAGGTGGCGGCGGCCGAGTCGACGGCTTCGGACCAGTGGGGCGTGCCGCGGACGGCCGGGTCGGCGACGTGGAAGGAGCTGCCGATCGCGAGCGCCGCAAGCATCACCGCGGCGAGCCCGGCCCAGGGCAGGTGGCGGGGCCCGGGCAGGGGTCGCGGCCAGCGGTCGATCGCCACCAGGGCGGCGCTCGCCAGCAGCAGCGCCGGGACGATCGCGTAGCGACCGGCGTTGCCGAAGTAGGTGTCGGCCGGCCACATCACCTGACCGCCGACCGCCCGCTGGTAGACCGAGGCGACGAACATCAGCAGCGAGGTGCCGACCGCGAGCGCGACGAAGGACCGCACCTGGGCGGAGGAGCGCCAGGCGACGTAGGCCAGGGCGGCGAGGGCGGCGAGGAGCAGGACGGCCAGCAGTCCCCAGCCGAGCTGCTCCCAGCCGATCCCCCCGAGTCGTTCGCCGAGCAGGCCGCCGTCGAGGACCCGCTGCAGGTAGCTGGTCCAGATGTCGTTGGTCCAGACCGGGTCGACCGCGTTCTCGCTGTTGCTCGCCAGGACCGGGACCTGGACGGCGGCGCCGATCGCGTAGCCGCCGAGGATCGCGGCGTCGCGGCGGTCGGCGGCGGCGAGCAGCCGCAGCCCGGCGACGGGCGCGAAGAACCAGAGCCCGGGCGTGCTCAGCCCGGTGGCGAGGACGAAGAGGCCGCCGAGCGCGCCGCCGGCAGTCGTCCGTGGCGTCCACAGCAGCACCCAGAAGCTGGCGAAGAGCATGTACCAGAGGACGTAGGAGCCGTCGGCGATCGACTCCAGCGAGGCGACGGGGCAGAGGACGGTGAGGGCGACGAGGGCGCCGCGCAGGTAGGGGTTGCGGATGTGCCCGGCGGCGGCGAACCAGACGACGAGGCCGCTGAGGGCGACGACCAGGGTCGAGGCGATCGCGATCGCCGCGGCGGCGTCGCGCAGCGGCACCGCGGCGCCGAGCTCGCCGATCAGCCGCGGGACGAGGATCAGGTAGCCGGCGTAGGGGGCCTTCAGCGCCTCGAGGAAGCCATGGTCGAACGCTCCCTGGAGCAGGATCGGGCCGTCCTCGGCCCAGAGCGATTCGAGTGCGTTGCCGACGTCGAGGCGGGCCAGCTGCAGTACGACGGCAAGGGCAAGCAGCAAGGCGGCGAGCAGCGCCTGCTTGCCGCGGCCGGCCCGGCGGCCGTCACTCGGCGGTGCAGGGAAGAGGCAGCGCCTGATCGTTTGCCGCATCGGCGGCGGACCATATCGGCGCTCTAGGCTGCGCCCCTGTGAGGAGCGAAGCGAGCGTGGCCGTGGTGATCCCGAGCTGGAACTCGGCCGGCCTGCTGCCGCGTTGCCTCGACTCGCTCTCCGGCCAGGGCGCCGAGCTGGAGCTGATGGTCGTCGACAACGGCTCCAGCGACGGCAGCCTCGAGCTGCTGCGCGAGCGCGGGGTGCCGCACGTCTCGCTGCCGGAGAACGCCGGCTTCGCGGCCGCCGTCAACCTCGGCGCCGCCCGCACCAAGGCGCCGGCGGTGCTGGCGCTGAACGCCGACACGGTCCTGGAGCCGGGTGCCGTCGGGCGGCTGGCGGAGGCGCTCGCCGCCGACCCCGGGCTGGGCGGCGTGCAGCCGCGGATCCTCCAGCTCGAGCCCGCCGCCGAAGACGACATCGGTCGCGCCCGCCTCTACAGCCGCGGCATGGCGCTGAGCGCCGACGGCCGCGCCTTCGAGGAAGGCGCGGGGGAGGCGCAGGACTCGCGCAGCGCCACCGCCTGCGAGGTCTTCGGCGTCTGCGGTGCCGCCTGCCTGCTGCGGCGCCAGCTGTTCGAGCAGCTCGGGGGCTACGACGAGCGCTACTTCGCCTTCTACGAGGACGTCGACCTCAACGTCCGGGCGCGGATTGCCGGCTGGCGCTTCGCCTACGTCCCCGAGGCCGTCGTCTGGCACGTCGGCAACGCCTCCTGGCTGGCCGGGGCGCCCAGCCCCGGCGCCTGGAACGCCCGCCTCGTCGCCCGCAACCGCCTCGCCACCCAGGTCAAGTTCATGCCGGCGCGGGCGCTGCCGCGGATCGCCGCGGTCGAGGCCGGGGCGCTGGCGCGGGCGGCGAAGCAGCGGCGGCTCGGCGCGACCCTGCGCGGCAAGCTCGCGGCGCTCCGCTGGCTGCCGGCGCTGCTCCGCGACCGCAGGCGGTTGCGTCGCGAAGGAGACCCGCGGCTGGCCCGGCGCTGGCTCGGGATGAGAGGCTAGGGCCGATGAGGGTCTGCCTGATCGCCCCGGCCCCCAACGCGACCGGCGCCACCGCCCACTCGCCGCGCGCGCTCGCGGCGCTGCTCTCGCGGCGTCACGAGGTGACGCTGATCCACAGCGGCTGGGGAGAGGAGCGGCCCGAGCTGGCGCCGATGGCGGAGATCCGCGAGGTCTACGCCGAGCTGTCGGAGGAACTCCAGTCGCTGCGGTTCGCCTGCGAGGACCACTGCCACTCGGGAGCGGCGATGGAGACGATCCGCCGCCTCTACGCCGGCGGGGGACCCGACTACCTCGAGGTCCCCGACTTCCGCGCCCACGGCATCGTCCCCCTGCAGGCGCGACATGGGGGGGACCCGCTCCTGGCGGGGACCACGATCGCGACCCGGATCTCGCCCAGCACCGAGCTGCTCAACCTTCAGGACGGGACACTGTTCCAGCCCGGCAACCAGCGGCTGGCGGAGGTCGAGCGCGAGCAGCTCCGTCTCAGCGACCGGCTGCTCTGGCCGGGCGGGGACTGCCTCGAGCTCTACCGCCGCTACTACGGTTCCGAGGCGCTGCCTCCCGGCGCCCGAATCAGGCCCGCCGTCGAGGTGCCGGTTGAGGCCGAGGTGCCCGCCGTGACTCCGCCCGGCGGCCCGCTGCGTCTGCTCTGCGTCGGCGACCTGCGCCGTTCGCGCGGCGTCGTCGACCTGGTCGAAGCGTGCTGGTCGCTGCCGCCCGAGAGCTGGCGCCTGACCCTGGCCGGGGAGGACACGACGACGGCCGGCATGGGCCAGTCGGTCAGGGAGACGATCGACCTCTTCAGCGGCGAAGACCGGCGGATCGAGTTCGCGCCGGAGCCCGACCCGGGCGCGCTGCGGCAGCTCCTCGCCGCCGCCGACCTGCTCGCGGTCCCCGCCCGCCTGGAGACGACCGCCGGGGTCGCACAGGCCGCGCTGGCCGCCGGCGTGCCGGTGCTGGCCACCCCGGTCGGCGACCTCGTCGAGGTGGTCGAGGACGGGGTCTGCGGCTGGCACGCGGAGGACACCGGCCCCGTCGCCCTGGGGCGGGCGCTGCGCCGGCTCGAGGCCGACCGGGGGGAGCTGGCGCGGGTGCGCGATTCGGGCACCCCCGCCGCGCGGGCGCGGGCGCTGAGCGACCCGGAGCCGATCCTCGACGCCTACGACGAGCTGCTCGGCAGCCGCTCCCACCCCGTCCCGGTAAGGCCGGTCGGCGCCGGGGGGCCGCTGGTGACCGGGATCGTTCCCTACTACCGCGCCCACGGGTACGTCCGCGAAGCGGTCGCCTCGCTGCTCGGCCAGACCTATCTCGAGGTCGAGGTGCTGGTCGTCAACGACGGCTCCTTCGCTCCCGAAGACGCGGTGCTGGCCGAGTTCGACGACGATCCCCGGGTGACCGTGGTGACCAAGACCAACGGCGGCGAGGGGACGGCCCGCACCGTTGGCGCCAGGATCGCCCGCGGCGAGTACGTGGTGATGCTCGACTCCGACAACCTGCTGGAGCCGCGCTTCGTCGAGCGGGCGCTGGCGACCCTGGTCGCGGACCCGGAGCTCGCCTACGTCACCTGCTGGCTGCGGATGGTCGGGCCCGACAACGAGGACACGGACCTCCATCCCGGCTTCGCGCCGCTCGGCAACGCGGTGCTCAGCGGCTACGAGGAGAACTGGGACGGCGACACTCTTGCGATGCTTCCCCGGCGCGTGTTCACCGAGCTCGGCTTCGAATTCCACCCGGAAGGCTCCATGCACTCGGACTGGGAGCTCTACCGCTGGCTGCGCGACCGCGGCCACCACGGCACCGTGATCCCCGAGCGGCTGGCCCGCTACCGGGTGCTCCCCGACTCGCTGATGCGCGGCTACAGCAAAGAGCTGCAGGACCGCAGCTGGACCGAATCCCAGGAAAGGATCGGCCTCCACGCCGTCCGCTGGACCGCCGAGGCTTCGGGATGAGCGAGCGGCCGGAGGACCCGCGGGTCGAGGAGCTGCTTCGCGTCAACGCCGAGCTGGCGGCCGAGGTGCGCAACCTCACCCTCGGCTATGCCGACTCGCCGCGGCCGGCGGGGATGCCCACCACCCGCCGGCTCGGTCGCCTGATCGAGGAACGCGACCAGCTAGAGGAGGAGTTGAAGGCGACGCGGGCCGAGATGGAGCTGATCTCCAAGCACCGGGCGGGCCTGGAGGCGCAGAACCAGGAGCTGGCGCGAGAGGTGGCCCTGCTCCACGAGGGCCTCGGCGGCCTGCTGCGCCTCTGGCGCGCGCGCCTGATCATCCGCGCCGGCGGCGGCGCAGGGCGAGCGCCTCGCGGCCGCTGAGGTCGAGCAGCGGCGCGCCGGCGGCGTCGCGCCGTTCGAGGCCGGCACCGTCGCGCCAGCCGCGCAGCCGTCCTTTCAGCCCGGCCGCGGTGCGGTCCTTGAGCAGCTGTCCGGCGCAGAGCGCCCCCTCGCAGGCCAGCGCCCGCAGCGCCAGCCGCGGGCTCCGCATCACCCCGTAGCGGCGCAGCATGTAGCCGCGGCTCCAGCCGGTGCGCGCGTACTTGGCGGCGCTGGCGGCGCCGAGGCTGGCCGAGTAGGCGTGCAGCGCCCGCGCCTCCGGTGCCAGCCGGCAGCGCCCGCCGGCCGCCGCCAGCCGCAGCGCCAGGTCGAGGTCCTCGTAATAGAGGAAGATCCGCTCGTCGAAGCCGCCGACGCGTTCGAAGGCCTCGCGCCGGTAGAGGGCGGCGCCCCCGGTCGGGCCGAGGGGGTCCGCTGCCCCCGCCGCGGCCGCGGCGGGCTCGCCGTGCAGGTGGTCGAATCCCATCAGGGTCGCGTCGGCGACCACTCCGGCGGAGTCGATCAGCTCGGGCGCCCGTTCCTGCAGCAGCACCCCGGCCACCGAGTCGACGCCGGCGCCGAGCCCGTCCAGCAGCGCCTCCACGAAGCGCGGCTCCGGCTCGGCGTCGTTGTTGAGCAGGATCACCGCGTCGGCCGGGTGCGCCGCCACCGCCCGGTTCAGCGCCGGCCCGAAGCCGAGGTTCTGGCCCAGCTCCAGCACCTTCGCCCCCGGCAGCTCGCGCCGCGCCAGCTCGACCGAGTCGTCGACTGAGCCGTTGTCGACCAGGACCACGTCCGTCGGCACCGTCTGCGCCGCGAGCCCGCGCAGCGTCCTGCCCAGTTGGGCCGATCCGTTGAAGTTCGGGATGTAGACCGCGGGTCTCAGTCGAGTCGGTCCGCAACGAACGCGGCAAATTGGCGCAGATCGTCGAGGCGGGAGAGAGAGTCGAAGACCTTCTCGTCGTTTACGTTCAGGTAGAGGTGGGTCAGCAGGTTCCGTTGTTTCGCGGCGGAGGCCAGTCGGTCAGCGAGCTCGTTCTCGATGAGCCCCTCTCCTCCGAGGGTCGTGAAGACGGCCGCGTAGTTGTCGGGTGCTGCCCCCCGCTCCTCGAGGGCAATTTGCGTTCCCAGATCGACGCAGATTTGAATGCTCAACCCCAGCCACCGCTCGGTCGCCGCGCGAAGACCGGCATCAGCGAGGTATGCGTCCCTCCCTTTCTCCCGCACGCCCTCGAGAAGCTCGATCGACTCGCGTAGACGCTTCAGCCGAATTGACGCCTTATCGGGGTCGACCAAAACGCCCCTCCTCGATTTCCCGCTTCAGACTTTCTTTCAGCGCCAGCCGCAGCGGCGCCGTGTCGAAGTAGTCGAGCAGGGCTTTCGTCTCGAACCGAATCCTCTGGTCTCGGTCGCGCTCGACCAATCGCACTGCGTCCCTGATCGCGCGCTGCTGGAACAGGGGTGGCGCATCATTGAGCATGACAAGGTCGACTTCGTTGGTCTTCAGGGCGTCCTGCGCCTCACCGATCAGCGAGAGCTGCAAGTCCCAACTGCTCTGCCGGTCCATCCCCGGCTCGTGCCAGACCGCAATGTCCACGTCCGACAGAGGCCCCGCCTCGCCACGTGCCTGAGATCCGATCAGCATCGCTGCGACCACGCCCTCTTTGTCGAGAACTTCGCTCAGCCGCTCACGGGCTGTGCCGTCGATCTCGGGCACGAATGCCCGCTCGTCCACCTTGGTCATGGGGTCATGGTCGCTGATCCACCGGATCGAGTCCAGGCTGGAAACACCGCTGCAACAGCCGCTCTCATCGACTCTCAGTAGGGTTCCCTTCCGCATGGAGCCCTTGAAGGGACTGATTCTCTCGGGTGGCGCCGGCACGCGCCTGCGCCCCATCACCCACACCTCGGCGAAGCAGCTCGTGCCCGTCGCCAACAAGCCCGTGCTCTTCTACGGGGTCGAGGCGCTGGTCGACGCCGGGATCAAGGAGATCGGGATCATCATCGCCCCGGAGACCGGCGACGAGATCCGCGAGGCGGCCGGCGACGGCTCGCAGTTCGGCGCCGAGATCACCTACATCGTCCAGGACAAGCCCGCCGGTCTCGCCCACGCGGTGCTGACCGCCGAGGACTTCATCGGCACCTCGCCCTTCGTCATGTACCTCGGCGACAACCTCCTGCGCGACGGCCTCCGCAGCCTCGTCACCACCTTCACCGAGGCCGAACCGGACACGCTGATCCTGCTCACCCCGGTCGACGACCCCCAGTCCTACGGCGTCGCCGAGCTCGACGGCGACGGCCACATCGTCCGCCTGATCGAGAAGCCGAAAGACCCGCCCTCGAACCTGGCGCTGGTCGGCGTCTACCTGTTCAGCAACCTGATCTTCGACGCCGCCCGCTCGCTGGAGCCCTCCTGGCGCGGCGAGCTGGAGATCACCGAGGCGATCGACAAGCTGATCGACGACGGCCGCACCGTTCGCTCGGAGGTCGTGCGGGGCTGGTGGAAGGACACCGGCCAGCTCGCCGACATGCTCGAGGCCAACCGCCTGGTGCTGGAGGAGCTGGTGACCGAGATCGAGGGCGAGGTCGACGAGGCCTCCAAGGTCGAGGGCCGGGTCGTGCTCGGCCCCGGCGCCCGGCTCGAGCGCTCGGTCGTCCGCGGCCCGGCGGTGATCGGCGCCGGCGCGGTCGTCGAGGACGCCTTCATCGGCCCCTACACCTCGATCGGCGACGACGTCCACGTCCGCCGCTCCGAAGTCGAGAACTCGATCGTCCTTTCCGGCTCTGTGGTCGAGGACCTGGGGACGCGGATGGAGGCCAGCCTGCTCGGTAAGGAAGTGAAGCTGACCCGAAGCGAGGGGATGCCGAAGACCCTGAGGCTGCTGGTCGGCGACAAATCCGAGATCAAGCTCATCTAGTGGCGGTCGCCCTGTGAAGCTTCTCGTGACCGGGGCCGCCGGGATGCTGGGCCGCGACGTCCTGCTCGCCGCCGGCAACGCCGGCCACGACGTGGTCGGCTACGGCCGCGCCGAGCTCGACGTCACCGACCCCGCCGTGCTCTCCCGCAAGCTCGACCTCGAGCGCCCCGACGTGGTGATCAACTGCGCCGCCTGGACCGACGTCGACGGCGCCGAGGAGGCCGAGGAGGCGGCCTTCGCCGTCAACGGCGCCGGGGCCGGCAACGTCGCCGCCGCCGCGGCCGGGATCGAAGCCCGCGTCCTCCACGTCTCCACCGACTACGTCTTCGACGGCACCAAGGGCTCGCCGTATGTGGAGAGTGACCAGGTGGCGCCGCGGTCGGCCTACGGGCGCACCAAGCTGGCCGGGGAGGAGGCGGTCGCCGCTGCCAACAAGCGCCACTTCGTCGTCCGCTCGGCCGGCCTCTTCGGGCTCGGCGGCCGCAACTTCGTCGAGACGATGCTGCAGCTGGCCGCGACCCGGAACGAGGTCCTCGTCGTTCGCGACCAGGCCACCTCGCCGACCTACGCCTGGCACCTCGCCTACGGGATCGTGCGGCTGATCGACGGCATGGAGTACGGCATCCACCACATGGCCGCGGGCGGCCACTGCTCCTGGTACGAGTTCGCCCGCGAGATCTTCGAGCAGGCTGAGGTCGAGTGCAAAGTCCTTTCGGGGACGACCGAGATGCTGGGCCGGCCGGCGCCGCGCCCCGCCTTCTCGGCGCTGGTCAGCCAGCGCGAACACGCGATCCGGCTCCCCACCTGGCAGGACGGCCTGGCAGGCTATCTCGCCCAACGAAAAGCGGAGGCTGCAAGCGAATGAAACTCCTGGTCACCGGGGCCGCCGGCTTCATCGGCTCCACCTACGTGCGACTGGTCGGCAACGAGCACGACGTCGTCGTCCTCGACAAGCTCACCTACGCCGGCCGGCGCGAGAATTTGCCCGAGGGGACGAACCTGGTCGAGGGTGCGATCGAGGACCCCGTCGTCGTCCGCGAAGCGATGCAGGGCGTCGACGCGGTCGTCAACTTCGCCGCCGAGAGTCACGTCGACCGCTCGATCGACGACCAGGACGCCTTCGCTCGCACCCACGTGGTCGGCACCGGGACGCTGCTGGACGCCGCCCGCGAGCTCGGCGTCGAGCGCTACCTGCAGGTCTCCACCGACGAGGTCTACGGCTCGATCGAGTCCGGCTCCTTCACCGAGACCTCGCCGCTCGACCCCTCCTCGCCCTACTCGGCGACCAAGGCGGCGGGCGACCTGCTCGTCTCGGCCCACTGGCACACCTACGGGATCGACGCCTCGATCGTCCGCGGCTCCAACAACTACGGCCCGCGCCAGTACCCGGAGAAGCTGATCCCGCTGATGGTGCTGAACGCCGTCCACGGCGACTCGCTGCCGGTCTATGGCGACGGCAAGCAGGTCCGCAACTGGCTCTACGTCGAGGACTTCTGCAGCGGCATCCACACCGTTCTGACCAAGGGCGTGGCCGGCGAGGCCTACAACGTCGGGGGGCCCGACGAGTGCGAGAACCTCGAGGTCGTCAAGCGGGTGATCGAGCTGACCGGCGCCGACGAGTCGCTGATCGAATACGTCAAGGACCGCCCCGGCCACGACCGCCGCTACTCGCTCTCCTCGGAGAAGCTGAAGCGCGACCTCGGCTGGGAGGCCCAGGTCCACTTCGCCGAGGGCCTCGAGCGGACCGTGCAGTGGTACCGCGAGAACGAGGACTGGTGGGGCCCGATCCGCTCCGGCGAGTACCGCGAGTACTACGAAAAGCAGTACGGCAAGGCGCTCGGCTAGTGGCCGAGCGGCTGGAGACGAAGCTCGACGGGGTGGTCCTGATCGAGCCGGTCGTCCACGGCGACGAGCGCGGCTTCATGCTCGAGTCCTACAGCCGCGACGCCTGGCGCCAGCTCGGCGTCGAGATCGATTTCGTCCAGCACAACCACTCGCGCTCGTCCAAAGGGACGCTGCGCGGGATCCACTTCCAGACCGACCCCGGGCAGGCGAAGCTGGTCCGCTGCGCCCGCGGCGAGATCCTCGACGTCGCCGTCGACCTGCGCCGCGGCTCCCCGACCTACGGCCAGTGGGAGGCGCACGTCCTCGACGACGTCAGGCACCGCCAGCTGTTCGTCCCGGTCGGCTTCGGCCACGGCTTCGCCGTCCTCTCCGACGTAGCCGACGTCGCCTACCAGGTCTCCAGCTACTACGACCCGCCAACCGAGTCCGGGATCGCCTGGGACGACCCCGACGTCGGGGTCGAGTGGCGGGTCAGCGACCCGCTGCTGAGCGAGCGCGACAAAAAGGCGCCGCGGCTGGCCGAGGTCGCCGACACGCTGCCGTTCTAGCGGCCGCGGAGCGCCGTGATCGCCAGGCTGACGCCGAGCTTGGCGCCGATCCCGGCGTAGACCGCCGCGTTCAGCAGCGGGTTGCTCTGGGGGGCGTCGAAGCGGCGGTAGAAGCGGCCCATGCCACGGTGGAAGGCGATCTCCTGTTTCGGGGCGCGGCGGGAGGCGCTGGAGCCGCCCTTGACGTGCAGCGCCACCCCGGCCGGCTCGTAGAAGACCTTCCAGCCGGCGTCCCAGAAGCGGTGGCACCAGTCGAGGTCCTCCATGTAGAGCCAGTAGCCCTCGTCGAGCAGGCCGACCTCGCGTACCGCCGCGGCCCGGCAGAGCATGAAGGCGCCGTTGACCGCGTCGACCTCGCCCGGCTCGTCGTCGCCGAGGTCGGTGGCGCGGTACTGGCTCAGCGCCGCGCTGGCGCCCTCGCTGCGGCCGATCCCGGTGAAGTGCGCCAGGGCCGAGAGCGGCGTCGGGAAGGAGCGCTTGCAGGCGTGGTCGAGCTCGCCGCTTTCGGTCACCAGCTTCACCCCGACCATCCCGATCTCGGGGTCGCAGCGCAGCCGCGCCAGCGCCGCGTCGAGCGTGCCCGCGTAGACCTCGGTGTCCGGGTTCAGCAGCAGCACCGCCTCCGCCTCGTCCTCGCGCAGGACGAGGTTGTTGGCGGCCGAGAAGCCGATGTTCGCCTCGCGCATCAGCCGCACCCAGGGAAACTCGCGCGCCACCATCTCCGGCGTCGCGTCGGGGCTGCCGCTGTCGACGACCGTGACCCGCATCTCGCCGCCGGAGATCGGGTGCTCTTCGAGCGAGCGCAGGCAGCGGCGCAGCAGCGCTTCGGCGCCGTGGCTGACGATCACGACCTCCAGATCGGGCATCGCCGGGACGCTAGTAGGCGCCTTCGCCGCGGACCATCGCCCGCGGCGTCCGCAAGAGGATCGCCAGGTCGGTCAGCAGCGAGAGGTTGTCGAGGTAGTCGCGCTCCATCGCCAGCCGCTCCTCGAAGGTCAGGTCGCTGCGGCCGTAGACCTGCATCGGACCGGTCATCCCGGGCTTGATCGCCAGGCGGCTGCGCTGGCGCTCGTCGTAGAGGGCGACGACGCTCTCCTCCTCGGGCCGCGGCCCGACCAGGGACATCTGCCCGCGCAGAACGTTCAGCAGCTGCGGCAGCTCGTCGACGCTGGTGCGGCGCAGCCAGCGGCCGCTGCGGGTGACGCGGGGGTCGTCCTGAATCTTGAAGGCCGGCTGCTCGAGGTTCTCGATGTCGACCAGCTCCGGCAGCCGCTGCTCGGCGTCGTTGACCATCGTCCGGAACTTGACCATCGTGAACGGCACCCCGTCCTTGCCGGCGCGCCGCTGGCGGAAGAGGACCGGTCGCCCGTCGTCGAGCAGGATCCAGATCGCCACCCCGAGCAGCAGCGGCGAGAGCAGCACCAGCATCAGGGCGGAGACGAAGACGTCCATCGCCCGCTTCATCGCGATCGTCGAGCGCGGCGGGTCGCTGAAGCGGAAGTCGAGGACCGGCAGCTCGGCGAGCCGGTTGAGCTCGATCCCCGGGCCGAGCAGGCCGTAGTGCTGGGGCAGGAAGGTCAGCGCCAGGCCCTCGGCCTTGCACTCTTCGATCAGCCGCTCGGCGTCGACCCCCGCCATCTCCAGTTCGGTGACGACGACGCGCTCGATCATCAGCTCCCGCGCCACCTGGGAGATGTCGGCGGGCGAGCCGAGCCGGGGCAGCTCGGCCGCGGTCTCCTCGCTCTCGCCGGAGAGGTAGCCGACCAGCTCGAGACGGGTCTCCGGGTGGGTCGAGACCCGGCGGGCGACCATATCGACCGCCTTCGGCGGGCCGATCGCCAGCCCGAGAGCCAGCGGGGTGAGGTGGTGGAAGAGGAAGCGAATGACGCCGCGGGCGACGAAGCTGGCGAGCAGGACACCGACCCCGACGCCGATCGCGCTAGCGGGGGAGAGCGGCCCGGCGGGGCTGATCGCCAGCAGACCGTCGAGCACGAGCGTGCCGAGGACGCTGGCCGAGACCAACGAGGCGAGCTCGTCGAGGGTGCTGTGTCGAATCCGCCGATGGTCGTTGTCGTAGAGGCCGTGGAGCTTGACCACCAGCACGAAGGACGGGGTGAAGAGGACTGCCCAGAAGAAGGTCGCGGTGTCGGTGCTGGAGGTGGCGGCGGTGACCGCGGCCAGCGAGGCCAGCAGCGCCCCCCAGTCGCCCAGCGCGAGCAGCCGCCGCAGCAGCGCCCCGCGCCGCCGCGACTCGATCGCCCCCGGTCCCTCCGGCTGCCCCTGGGGCCGCCGCGGCGCCGGCTGGCTCGTCGCCGCGGTCTCGCGCCTGGTGTCCGGCACGTGGGTCATCCGCATCCCTCGAACCCTTCGCGCAGGCAGGCTTCTTCGGGGTTGAGGCGGCGCGCCTCGGCGAGGTCGGCGACAGCGGCAGCGGCGTCGCCGCCCTCTCGCTCGACCCGGGCCCGCAGGTAGTACAGCTGCCAGTTGTCTTCTTCCCGGTCGATCGCCTGGGTCAGCCGCTCGAGGGCGGTCGCGTAGTCGCCCTGGGACTCGGCCAGCAGCCCGAGCTGGACGTAGGGGGTGGCGGCCCAGGGCTCGATCGAGCGGGCGGTGTCGGCGTGGTCGACTGCCGATTCGATCTGGCCCTCGGCGGCAGCCGCGTTGCTGGCGTCGATCTCGCGATCGACAAGCAGCGGGCCGATCAGCGCCAGGGCGGTGATCCAGGCGACCGCGAGGCCGGCGACCGCGAGCCCGAAGCGCCGCCCGCCTTGCCCGTCGGCCTCGGCCCGGGCGCCGGCGAGCTGGCCGCAACGGGCCGCCACCAGGGCGCCCGCGGCGAGGAAGAAGATCGCCCCCACCGCGGCGATCTCCCAGAACCAGTCGATCCCGGCACCGACCGCGAAGGCGACGCAGGCGGCCAGCAGCACCGCGTACAGCTCCCGCCGCGCCCCGCTGGCGGCTCGCCAGGCGGCGAACCCGCTCCACAGCAGCGTCCCCACCAGCCCGATCACCAGCAGCCCGCCGATCAGGCCGAGCTCGGCGAAGGCCTCGAGGTAGAGCGAGTGGGCGTCGAGCAACTTCAGTTCGATCTGGCGCAGCTCGGTCCAGGAGAAGCGGTAGGTGCCCGCCCCGTGCCCCGCCACCGGGTCTTCGCCGAAGGCGTCCAGGGCCACCCGCCACATTTCGCTGCGGCCGGTGCCGGAGAGGTCGTTGAAGTGGCTCTCGGGATAGCTGTTGAACTGCACGTCGGGGCTGGAGAACTGGTCCCAGGCGCGGCCGCCGACCGCGACGACGGCGCCGATCGCCAGCACCGCCAGCCCGGCCGCCGCCGCCTTCAGCACGGTCGGGTGGCGGGACAGCGCCACCGCCCGCCCGGTCGCCTCGTGCTTGCTGCGCTCGAGCCGGCGCAGGAGCCAGAACAGCCCGACCGCGAGCAGGCAGCCGGCGAGGAGGATCAGCAGCACCGTCAGGCCCTCGTCGACCGCCGCCTGGCCGGCGATGTTGTCGGCCAGCGCCCGCTTGTCCTGCGTCACCAGGATCGCCGGCAGGGCCCCGAGCGAGCCGATCGCCAGCGTCGCCAGCAGCCAGAGCCGGTCGTGCGAGAGCGCGATCAGGCAGCCGCAGGCGACCAGCAGGGAAAGCAGGCCGCCGCGCGAGTAGGTCAGGTAGAGGGCCAGCATCACTACCGGCAGCGCCGCCACCGCGAGCCAGCGCAACGCCGCGTTCAGCGAGCGCCGGCTCATCCACAGCGCCATCGCCGCCGCGACCCCGAAGACGAAGCCGTTCGCGTTCCAATATCCCAACGGATAACCGAGGCGGGCGTTTCCGCCCGGATCGGGCCCAAACCAGGTCAGATCGGGCAAAAGTCGCGTGGAAAGCGCAATTACCGCGATCAGAATCAGGGAAATTCCGATCCCTTCAGCGAAACGTTGGCGCCTTTGCTCGGTTTGGGCGATGAGGAATGCGGCAAGGAAAAAACCGAGATAGACCAGAACTCGGTCTGCTTCGGTGACGCTGAGCTCGATCGACCCGGACCAGAGAGAAGAGGATGCTGAGAAAACCGCCAGTCCAGCAATCAGTCCCGTGGCCCAGTAGAAGGGACGGCCGAGTGTCGCCCGCCCAGCGGCGCCCAGCGCCAGGAGCACGACCACGACTGCCCAAACCGCGAGCCCGGCGATGTGACGCTGGCTCAGCACGAAGCCACCGCCTGCCAGCCCCAGGCCAAGGATCAAGGCGACCGGACTTATCAGCGCCGCTGATTCCTCTAGTCTTGCGCGCCATGCCTCGGACCCGCCGCCCCCGCGACCGTAGCTCGGCCCGACCTGCCTTCGCGCTTCTGTCAGTGCTTGCTGTGCTGGCAATTGCTTGCTTTCCGGGTCTGGCTCAAGCTGAAGAAAACAGCGGAATTCAGTACGAGACTGACGTTCCAACCGTGCCCAAGGACGAAAGTTCCAACATTCCTTCGAAGAACAAATCGGGCGGTACCAACGCCCCTGCAGAATCCGAATCCGAAGCTACGAACTCGAATGCCCAGACCGGTAGCGGTACCGGCGGGGGCAACGATTCCGGCCAGGGCGGGGGCACCCCGAGCGGCCAGGGTAGCCAAGCCGGAGGCGGCGACGGCCAAAAGGGCCAGAATGGCTCCCAGGATTCAGCCGGCAACGTCAAGGCCGCGGAATCGCTTCCGCTGACGCCGGGGCCCGAAACCGACGACGGAGGCTCTTCTCCGCTGGTCCCGATTCTGATCGCGGTGGCCGTCCTGGCGGCGATCTCGATCGGCTACTTCTACTACCGGCAGCGCAAGGGCCCCGATTCCTCCGGATCCTCCGTCTCCTCGCCGAAGGCGGGCTGACCGATGCCGAAAGCGAGCGGTTACATGAGGAGATCTGTGCGCGTCTGGACGGCCGTCGTCGCGGTGGCCGCGAGCCTGGCGATCTTCGCCTCGGCCGCGCAGGCGCTGCCCGCGGGCTTCTGGGGCGTCGTGCCGCAGAGCAACCTCAACGGCGAGCAGTACCAGCGGCTCGGCACCGGCGGGGTCGAAAGCGTCCGCATCCCGGTCGGCTGGGGGTCGGTCCAGCAGGCGCAGAACGGCCCCTTCGACTGGAGCGGCTTCGACAGCCAGGTGGAAGTGGCGGCCAAGGCCGGGATCAAGGTCCTGCCGTTCCTCTCCGGCGCGCCGGAATGGGCGGTGCCGAGCAAGACGGTTCCGGGCGCGGGCGGCCTCAAGGCCCCGGCTCACCTACCGGTCGCTGGCGCGGCCCGCTCCGGCTGGGTCGCCTTCGTCACCGCCGCCGTGGCTCGCTACGGACCGACCGGCAGCTTCTGGTCGGAGCGCCCCGGCGTGCCGAAACGGCCGATCCGGGTCTGGCAGATCTGGAACGAGCCGAACTTCAAGTACTTCATCGCCAAGCCCAACCCGGCCGAGTACGGGAAGCTGGTGAAGATCTCCTACACGGCGCTGAAGGCGGCCGACCCCGGGGCGCAGCTCGTACTCGCCGGCCTCTTCTCGCGGCCGAAGGGCTCGCGCAACGCCGCCGGCAAGCACAAAAGCCTCAACTGGTACGCCAGCGACTTCGTCGACCGGATGTACGAAACGACCCCCGGCCTGAAGACCAGGTACAGCGGCGCCGCCCTGCACCCGTACACGATCAACGCGCGGGAACTGCCGGAAGTGACCGAAGAATTCCGCAACGTCCTCGCCGAGAACAAAGACGCGGGCAAGAGCCTCTGGGTCACCGAGCTCGGCTGGAGCGCGGGACCGAAGAGCGGCGGCAACCTCTTCGCCAAGGGACCCGCCGGCCAGGCCCGCGAACTGAAGACCTCCCTCACCCTGCTGCGCAACAAGCAGGTGAAATGGAAGCTGAAGAGCGTCTTCTGGTTCTCGGTCGACGACGCCCCCGGCGCCTGCAACTTCTGCAGCCACTCGGGCCTCTTCGCCCCCGGCTTCACCCCGAGGAAGTCCTGGTTCGAATACGTGAAGCTGGCGGGTGGGACTCCTTGAGCGACCGCCGAGCCTGAACTGGACTCCCCGCGCACGTCTGGCGGCGGCGGACGCTGCGCGGGGCGGTGTCCTCAGTCGCCCGAATAGCGCTGCTATTCGGGCTCCCTGCGTCCTTGCCCCGCTTGGTCCGGCGCTCGCCAGTCGCACACGTTGAGTCCAGTTCAGACCCGACGTTCGCGAGGTGGGATTTGTGCCGCCCCTTTGATGGCGCTCATCTGCTTGGAGAGGTAGTGCACCCTCGCCAGGCGCTCGCTCATGGAAGCCTTGTGATCGGCTGCACGCCGAAGTTCGCGCCCTCGCTGAAGTTCCTCGTCGTCACCGGTGAGTTCTCGCTTCGGCATAGGGTCAGCCTAGTCTCGCCCCCACCAGGTCTAACCGACATCCTCGACTGCGTAAGATCGGTGGGTTGGCTTCTGAGGCGAAACCGAGTAAGAAATCCGATCCGCTGGCGCCGTTCAGCGCGGCGACGCGGCGCTGGTTCGAGGCCTCCTTCGAGGGGCCGACGCCCGCCCAGACCGGGGGCTGGGAGGCGATCTCCAGCGGCGAGCACGCGCTGATCTGCGCCCCGACCGGGTCGGGGAAGACGCTCGCCAGCTTCCTCTGGGGGATCGACAAACTGGCCCGCTCCGACTCGCTCGGCACCGGGGTCAAGCTGGTCTACGTCTCGCCGCTGAAAGCGCTCTCCTACGACATCGAGCGCAACCTGCGGGCGCCCCTGCGCGGGATCGGCGCCGAGATCGCCGTCGGCCTGCGCACCGGCGACACCTCGCAGAAAGAACGGCGGGCGATGGCCAAAACCCCGCCGGACATCCTCATCACCACGCCGGAGTCGCTGTATCTGATGCTGAGTTCCTCGGTCAGGGACATCCTCACCGGGGTCGAAGCGGTGATCGTCGACGAGATCCATGCCGTGGCCCAGACCAAGCGGGGCAGCCATCTCGCCCTCACCCTGGAGCGCCTCGACAACCACGTCAGGAACGCCGGTGGAGAGGAGATCCAGCGAATCGGTCTCTCGGCCACGCAGCGCCCCTTGGAGCGGATCGGTCAGTTCCTTGTGGGGCCCAAGAGGAAGTGCCGGATCGTCGATGCGGGGCAGAAGAAGGCGCTTGATCTGGAGATCGTGGTTCCGGTCGAAGACATGGCCGATCCGGGGGCGCCGGCCTATCCCAGCGAGGACGGGCCGCCGCCGACTGAAATCGAGCCCTCAGCCCACGTCCGCTCGATCTGGCCCGCCATCTACCCCAAGCTCCTAGAGCTGGTGCAGGAACACACCAGCACGATGATCTTCGTGAACAACAGGCGCGCAGCGGAGCGCCTGGCCAAGCGCCTCAATGAGCTTGCAAACGGCGAAGGCGAAAACGAGCTTCCTGCCACCGAGCACGCGGGTCACCACGAGGACACCGGCGAGCCGCTGGAGCAGGTCGAGATCGCCCGCGCCCACCATGGCTCTTTGTCCCACGAGGAGCGCGCCTTAGTCGAGGAGATGCTCAAGTCCGGCGAGCTCCCCTGTCTTGTCGCCACCAGCTCCCTGGAGCTGGGCATCGACATGGGCGCCGTCGATCTCGTCATCCAGGTCGAGTCGCCGAAGTCGGTGACCCGCGGCCTGCAGCGGATCGGCCGCGCCGGCCACCGCATGGGCGAAGTCTCCAAAGGCCGGATCTTCCCCAAATACCGCGGCGACCTGCTCGAGTGCGCGGTGGTCGCCCGGCGCATGCGCGAGGCCGAGATCGAGGAGACGACGATCCCGCAGAACCCGCTCGACGTCCTCGCCCAGCACCTGGTCTCGATGGCCGCCCTGGACGAGTGGGAGGTCGACGAGGTCGAGCGCGTCGTCACCGCCACCCAGTCCTTCCACGACCTCTCCCGCGAACAGCTGGAGAACGTGCTCGACATGCTCGACGGCCGCTACCCCTCCGACCGCTTCGCCGAGCTGCGGCCGCGGATCGTCTGGGACCGGACCGAAGGCACGATCCACGGCCGCAAAGGCGCCCGCCAGCTGGTCGTCACCAACGCCGGCACGATCCCGGACCGCGGCCTCTACGGCGTCCACCTGCCCGACGGCCGCCGGGTCGGCGAGCTCGACGAGGAGATGGTCTACGAGGCCCGCGCCGGCCAGACCTTCCTGCTCGGCTCCAGCACCTGGCGGATCGAGGAAATCACCCGCGACCGGGTGATCGTCACCCCCGCCCCCGGCGCCCCCGGCGCTGTCCCCTTCTGGAAGGGGGACGGGATCGGCCGCCCGGCCGAGCTGGGGCGGGCGATCGGCGCCTTCGCCCGTGAGGCGGTCTCCCGCGAGCCGGCCGAGCTGGCCAAGGAGTACGACCTCGACGAGCGTGCCGCCAGCAACCTCGTCAGCTACCTGCGCGAGCAGCAGCAGGCGACCCGCGTCGTCCCCTCCGACGAGACGATCGTGGTCGAGCGCTTCCGCGACGAGATCGGCGACTGGCGGCTCTGCATCCTCTCGCCCTACGGCGGCCGCGTCCACGCCGCCTGGGGCCTCGCCCTCGCCGCCAAGATCCGCGACGAACGCGACCTCGAGGCCGACGCGATCTGGTCCGACGACGGGATCGTCATCCACCTCCCCGACGCCGACGAGCCGCCACCCGCCGACCTCGTCCTGATCGACCCCGACCAGATCGAAGACCTGGTCGTCGGCGAGCTCTCCGGCAGTGCCCTGTTCGGCGCCCGCTTCCGCGAGAACGCCTCGCGCTCGCTGCTGATCCCCCGCGCCTACCCGGGCAAACGTACGCCCCTCTGGCAGCAGCGGCTGAAGAGCCAGAGCCTGCTGGAGGTGGCGCGGGACTTCCCCCGCTTCCCGGTCGTGCTCGAGACCTACCGCGAGTGCCTGCGCGACGTCCTCGACCTGCCCGCCCTGGCCGAGCTGCTGGAAAAACTGCACTCGCGGGCGCTGAGCCTGGTCGAGGTCGAGACGCCGACCGCCTCCCCCTTCGCCTCCTCGCTGCTGTTCGACTACGTCGCCACCTACATGTACGAGGGGGACACGCCGAACGCCGAGCGGCGGGCGGCGGCGCTGGCGCTCGACCGCGACCTGCTGCGCGAGCTGCTCGGCCAGGAGGAGCTGCGCGAGCTGATCGATCCCGAGGCGCTGGAAGAAGTCGAGGCCCAGCTGCAGCACCGCACCGAGGCCGGCCGGGCCGGCGACCGCGACGCCCTGCAGCAGCTGCTGCGCAACCTCGGCGACCTCACCGCGGAGGAGTGCGAGGAGCGCGTCGCCGAGGGCTACTCGGCGAAGTCGATGCTGGAGAAGCTGGTCGCCGAGCGCCGCGTCGCCAAGGTCCGGGTCGCCGGCGAGGAGCGCTACATCGCCGCCGAGGACGCCGGCCTCTACCGCGACGCGCTCGGCGTCCCGGAGCCGCCCGGTCTGCCGGAGACCTTCCTCGAGGAGCACCCCGACGCGATGCGCGCCCTGGTCCGCCGCTACGCCCGCACCCACGGCCCGTTCCCCACCCAGCAGCTGGCCGACCGCTACGGGGTCGACCCGCTGCCGCCGCTGCGCGAGCTGGAGAGCGAAGGGGCGATGGTCCGCGGCGAGCTGCTGCCGGGCGGGACCGAGCGCGAGTGGTGCGACTCCGAAGTCCTGCGCCGGGTCCGGCGCGCCAGCCTCGCCCGCCTGCGCAGGGAGGTCGAGGCCGCCGACACCCGCGAGCTGGCCCGCTTTCTGCCGAGCTGGCAGAACGTCGACGCCTTCCGCCGCACCGGCGCTGGGATCGACCGCCTGCGCGAGGCGCTGGTGCCGCTGCAGGGCGTGGCGCTGACGCCGAAGGTCTGGGAGGGGGACGTGCTTCCCCGCCGCCTCGGCGCCTACTCGCCCAGCTGGCTCGACGAGCTCTGCACCAGCGGCGAGCTGGTCTGGGTCGGCTCCGGCGCCCTCGGCCGCAACGACGGCCGCGTCGCCCTCTACTTCCGCGAGGACGTCCGCCTCGCCGGCCCGCCGCCCGCCAACGCGAAGCTGGAGTCGCCCAAGGGTGAGGTCCACGATGCGATCCGCGAGCGGCTCGCCGGCGGACCCTCCTTCTGGCTCGACCTCGCCTTCGACCTCGAGCACCCCGCCGAGGACATCCACAACGCCCTCTGGGACCTGGCCTGGAGCGGCGAGGTGACCAACGACGCCTTCGCGCCGCTGCGGGCGCCGCGCCTGCGCGCGGTGCCGCCGTCAGAACGCCCGGGCCGCCGCTTCGCCCGCCGCCGGAGCACGACCGGCGCCGCCGTCCAGGGCCGCTGGTCCCTGACCGAGCCGCTCTTCGCCAACGCTCCGGGTCCCGGCGCCAAGCTCCGCGCCACCGCCGAGCTGATGCTGGAGCGCTACGGGATCGTCACCCGCGAGACGGTCCTCGCCGAGGGCATCCCCGGCGGCTTCTCGACCCTCTACGGGGAGCTCGGCAACCTCGAGCTGCTCGGCACCGCCCGACGCGGCTACTTCGTCGAGGGTCTCGGCGGCGCCCAGTTCGCCCTCCCCGGCGCAGTCGAGCGCCTGCGCTCGCTGCCCGAACCCGACGGGAGCTACACCGTCCTCGCCGCCACCGACCCGGCCAATCCCTACGGCGCCTCGCTGCCCTGGCCGAAGCTGGAGGGCGGTCGCCGCCCCAGCCGCACCCCTGGCGCCCACCTGCTGCTGCGAGACGGCGAGCCGCTGGTCTTCGTCGAGCGCGGCGGCCGCGGCCTGCTGCGCCTCGCCCCGCTCCAGAACGAGGAGCTGGAGCAGGCGATGCGCGCCCTCGCCGACGCCGTCAGCGCCGGCCAGCTGCCCAAACTCGCGGTCGAGAAGCTCGACGGCGAAGCGGTGATCGGCTCCGGCCACGAGGGGGCGCTGATCGGCGCCGGCTTCAACCGCGGGCCGCGCAAACTCACCGCCTCGGCGGCTGAGCATTAGATAGAAACTCCTGTTTTTATAGGGAGATAGCGTTGCGTACATGAACGCCTCTCCTGTGGTCTCCGACGAGAAGACCGATGCCAAAGGCCAGCCCGGAACGCTGAAAGTGCTGGGCGCCCTCGCCGGGCCTGCCGCCTTAGGAATAGCCATCTACGCTGGCGCGGAGGAATCGTGGTCGATTCTCGCTCTCTCGACGCTGATCGCCGCTTGTGCCTTCGCGCTGGGAGCCCTGCTCGGCTTCCTGTTCGGCATCCCGCAGTACTTCGCCCGGGACGCCGAGGCTCCCTCCGGGGCGGCTAGAGCCACCTACCAGCCGAACACCAATCTCACCCAGGTCTCCGACTGGCTGACGAAAATCATCATCGGGGTGGGCCTCGTCCAGTTCGGCCAGCTCACCGACACGATCGGCCGCCTCGGCGATTCGCTCGAACCGAGCCTCGGGGGCGGCTCGAATGGCAAAGCGTTCGGGATCGCGCTCGTGGTCGGCTTCTTCGTCATCGGGTTCCTGGTCGGGTACCTCTACACGCGCCTGCGGTTGCAGTGGGCCTTTGCGGCGGCGGATCGCGGGGCGTTCGAGGACGTTCTGGAAGGGGTGGTGGACAAAAAAATCGAACAGGTGAGCGAAGACGATGCGCAAGCTCTGCAACTGGTGTCCACCAAACAGCTGAACCCGACGGTCGAGCAACCGTCCAGGGAGGAGCTGAAGGAGGAGCTCTCCAAAGCATCTCCGTTGGCCTTGGCGCAGGCGCGCCAACTGGCGCAGGCGAAAAAAATGCCGGGACAGCCCCTGTCCGACCGAGCGCGGTTATTGCTCGAGGTGATCGACGAGATAATCCGGGAGCGGTCCTGACTTCAGTCCCGTCGCTCGCGCCACGGGTGCCATTGCCATAATCGCCTAGGTGCCTGAGGCAGATCAGACCGCGGTCGAGCTGCTGAAGAGCGTGACGCTCTTCGCCGACCTGGAGGAGGGGGAGCTGGAGCGCTTCTCCCACGTGGCTGTCCCGCGCACTTTTCCCGCCGGGACGCGGGTCTTCCACGAGGGCGACGACTCGGATGCCTGCTACATCGTCAAAGAGGGCAGCTTCCGCGTCACCCGCGAACACTCCGACGGCCGCGCGATCACCCTCGCCACCCTCGGCCCGGGGGAGATCTTCGGCGAGCTGGCGATGCTCGACGGCGACAAACGCTCGGCCAGCGCCGAGGCGCTGACCGAGGGCGAGCTGCTCGCCCTGCCGGCCAACGACGTCCGCGCCCTGCTCGCCCGCCACCCGGAGATCTCGCTGAAGCTGGTCGCCGGCCTGGTCCGCCGCCTGCGCGCCGCCAACGTCCGCCTCTCCCGCCAGTCCTTCCAGACGGTGCCGAGCCGGGTCGCCGGCATCCTCGCCCAGCTCAGCCGCGAGGCCCAGGACAACGGGGGCGGCGACGCCGACTCCAGCGAAGAGGTGACGATCCAGATGAACCAGACCGACCTCGCCCAGCTCGCCGGGACCTCGCGCGAGTCGGTCAGCCGCTTCCTCGCCGAGCTCGAGCGTGCCGGCGTCGTCCGCTCCGGTCGCGGTCGCGTCACTGTGCTGGAGCCGGAGAAGCTCCGCAACTACATCTACTGAGGCACGAGGCCGTGTCCATGAGCTTCGCCGCGGCGCGCGCCCGGATGGTCGAGCGCCAGCTGCGGCGGCGGGGGATCGAGGACGAGCGGGTGCTGGCGGCGATGGAAGCGGTGCCGCGGGAGCGGTTCGTGCCCGAGACGTTACGCAACCGGGCGTACGCTGATTCGGCCCTGCCGATCGGAAAGGAGCAGACGATCTCGCAACCCTGGATAGTCGCCGCCATCCTCCAGGCCCTTCAGCTGAAGGGCCCCGAGCGGGTGCTCGAGGTGGGAACCGGCTCGGGCTACTCGACGATGGTTCTCGCCCTGCTCGCCGACCACGTCGTCAGCATCGAGCGCCACCGGGCGCTCTCCGACGGAGCCGCCCGCCTGCTGGACGCGCTCGCCGTTCGCAACGCCGAGCTGGTCGTCGGGGACGGCACCCTGGGGTTCCCTCCACGCGCCCCCTTCGACGCGATCGCCGTCCACGCCACCGCCCCCGCGCCGCCGCCGGCGCTGCTCGACCAGCTCGCCGAGGGAGGCCGCCTGGTGATCCCGATCGCCTCCGGCGAGGCGGACCTGCTGACCGTCCTACGGCGTCAGGGCACGGAGATAGTGAGCGAGACGATCGGCCCCTGCCGCTTCGTGCCGCTGATCGGCGAGGAGGGCTTCCCCGCCGAGTAGGGCGCCGGCGCGACCCCCTCAGCAGCCGATGGCCGCGTCCTGGGGGTCCTTGACGAAGTCGTCGCCACCGCCACCGCAGAGGATCTTGTCGTGCTGGCCGTCGACGGCTTCGAAGAAGTCGCTGCCGCCCTTGCCGATCATCACGTCACTGCCGACGTGGCCCATGAAGCTGTTCGAGCCGCCGTCGCCGACCAGGACGTCAGGGCCGTCGGATCCCTCGAGGCTCTCGTTGTTGCCGAGGACCCGGTCGGCGCTGCCGCAGCCGGGAGGGCCGCCGCTGCCGCCGAGGGCGACCCGCAGGTTGTCGTTGGAGCGCGCGTAGGAGACGGTGTCCTCGCCGCCGCCGCCGTCGTAGACGTGGCCCTGGCAGGTGACCACCGAGTTGACGAGCAGGTCGTTGCCGTTGCCGCCGAGCAGGTTGTCGCCGCCGGGGTCGCCATAGAGGACGTCGCTGCCGCCGTTGCCTTCGAGCACGTCGTGGCCGAAGTCCGGGTTGTTGTAGTTCTCGCCCGCTTCCAGCACGTCCTCGCCGTTGCCGCCGACGAGTCGGTCGTCGCCCGCGTTGCCGTTGATCCGAACTTTGGTGCCGCCGGGGACGCTGGGGTCGATCGCCGCGCTGTCGTTGCCGTTGCCGCCGGTGACGACGATCAGCGGCGGCACGCCGGCACCGCAGACGAGGGTGTTGGCGTTGGTGGCCTGGCATCCGTCGCCAGCGAAGATCGGCTGACCCGAGGAGACGATCAGGGCGCCGCTGAAGGAGATCTGCAGGTTGTCGTTGCCGGGGCTGCCCTGGACGATCAGGCTGGTGCCGTCGAGGCCCTGGTTGAGGATGCCGAGGGCCATGTCGGCGGGGTGGGGCTCTTCGGGGCCGCAGGAGGTCTCGACCGAGAATCCGCCGCAGTCGTCGCTGCCGGGGCCGCCGAAGGCCTGGCCGCCACCGCCACCGCTCTGCAGGTTGTCGTCGCCGACGCCGCCGTCGATCCGGTTCTGCAGTCCGTTGCCGACGATCGTGTCGCCCTGGGGCGAGCCGACCACGTCCTCGAAGCCGCCGAGGTCGTCGTGGCCGTCGCCTTTGGCCTTGTTGGCCGCGAGGCTGACGATCACGCCGCTTCGGGTGGCGCTGGCGTAGGAGACGATGTCGTTGGCGCCATCGCCGCCGGCCAGGGTGTCGGTGCCGGCGTCGCCGCGGACGATGTCGCCGTCGCCGGGGCCGCCGTCGGCGTGGTCGATGCCGGCGCCGCCGAAGACTTCGTCGCCGTCGGGGCCACCCTGCAGGTCATGGTCGTCGCCAGGGCCGCCTTCGATGTGGTCGAAGCCGCCGCCGCCGCCGATCTGGTCATTTCCCTTGTCGCCGAGCAGCTTGTCGTCGCCGCCGTCGCCGTCGATCTTGTCGCTGCCCTGCTGACCGTCGATGTAGTCGTTGCCGCCGTCGCCGCTGAGCTTGTCGGGGCCCTTGTAGCCGATGACGACGTCGTCGCCGCCACCGCCGTGAAGACCGTCCGCGCCTTTGGAGCCGGAGACGACGTCGTTGCCCTCGCCGCCGTCGACCATGTCAGAGCCGGTGTCGCCTTCGAGGTCGTCGTCTCCGCCTTCGCCGTGCAGCGAGTCGTAGCCGCGACCGCCGTTGATCGAGTCGTTGCCGGGGCCGCCGCAGATCGTGTCGTTGCCGTTGGGGCCGCCGGTGATCGTGTCGTCACCGCCGCCGCCCCAGATCACGTCGCTGGCCTTCTTGCCGACGATCTTGTCGTCGCCGGCGGTGCCCTTGATCGTCACCTTCTTGCCGTCGCACTTCATCGCCTGCGCCTGGGCGGCGAAGACGAAGAGCGAGAGGAACGCGAAGAGGGTGAGCAGGGGCAGGCGGAAGGATTTGAGCGTGACTGGCATGTGTTGGGGCATCGGTCGTGATGCCCAAAACCTGAAACGCTCAAAAAATCACCCAAATAGTCGTCCGCAACGCTCATACGTGCGTCCAGCTCCCTTGCGAAACGCCCTCTCCTATACGCTCGCAGCGCGCATGCGAGGCGGTATTTACGTTCTGAACTTCTACTCGGCGGTCTTCATCGATCAGCTGAAGCGCGGCCGCAAGACCGCGACGATCCGGCTCGGCGACAAGAGCAACAAGTACGAGCGCGGCCAGGTCGTCTGGATCACCGTCGGCTTCCGCCACAGCCCGCGGGAGAAGATCTTCACCGCGGTGATCGACGACGTCGAGGTCAAGCGGCTGGACGAGCTCTCGCGCCGCGACATCGAGCACGACAATCCGGAGTTCCGCCGGCTCGAGGACGAGATCAACTTCCTCGAGCAGATCTACAGCCGGCCGGTCGCCGCCAGCGACCTGGTCACGGTGATCCGCTTCTCGCAGATCGTCGAGCCCCCGCGCGCGCACCTGGGGAACGGCGAGACCCCGCACCGCAACTGAACCGATGCGCGCCCGGCCCGTATAGGTAGCCGATGGCCGAATACGCCTTCCTCACCACCTGGCTGCTGGAGTCCCCGCGCGAGCCGGTTTGGGAGGCGATCCACGATCAGGAGCGCTGGCCGAGCTGGTGGCGCGGGGTGGAGGAGGCGACCGAGGTGCGGGCGGGGAACAACGCGAATGGCCTCGGCAGCGTCTCGCGGATGGTCTGGAAGAGCCTCCTGCCCTACCGCGTCTGCTTCGAGGTGACGACGACCCGGATCGAGCATCCGACGCTGATGGAGGGCAGGGCGGTCGGCGAGCTGGAGGGCATCGGGCGCTGGCGTCTCTACGAGCAGGACGGGGTGACCGCCGTCCTCTACGAGTGGAACGTGCGGACGACCAAGGCCTGGATGAACCTCTTCGCGCCGTTGCTGCGGCCGGCCTTCGAGTGGAACCACGACTGGGTCATGCGCCGCGGCGGCGAGGGAATCGCCGAGCTGCTCGGCTGCCGCCTCTTGGCGATCGATTGAAGCTTCGCTATCTTTCAGTCCTTGGCACTCTCCCCCCGAGAGTGCCAAGTGCCGCAAGAGTTTGAAATTTGGCTCTAGTCCGGCATTTCTCAACTTTCACAACACCCACACCTATTACGGAGGTTCACGGATGAAGCTGAAGCCCCTCGGGGACCGGCTGATCGTCAAGCCGATTGAGGAGGAGGAGACGACCGCTAGCGGCATCGTCCTCCCGGAGACGGCCAAAGAGAAGCCGCAGAAGGGCCAGGTCGTGGCCGTCGGCGACGGCAAATGGGACGAGGACGGCGAGAAGCGCATTCCGCTGGACGTCGCGGAGGGGGACGAAGTCCTCTACTCCAAATACGGCGGCACCGAGGTGACCGTCGACGGCGACGAACTGCTGGTGCTGCGCGAGTCGGACGTCCTGGCCAAGCTCGGCTGAGCTCCCACCCGGACTTAAGAAACTAAGGAGGACTGGAAACAAATGGCTCACAAGGAGCTGAAGTACGCAGAGGAGGCCCGCGGGGCCCTGCAGGCAGGCGTCGATTCCGTCGCCAATGCCGTCAAGGTGACCCTCGGCCCCAAAGGCCGTTACGTCGTGCTCGACAAAAAGTTCGGCGCGCCGACGATCACCAACGACGGCGTCACCATCGCCCGCGAGGTCGAGGTCGAGGACGTCTTCGAGAACCAGGGTGCCCAGCTGGTGCGCGAGGTCGCGACCGCGACCAACGACGTCGCCGGTGACGGCACCACTACCGCCACCCTGCTGGCCCAGACGATCGTTCGCCAGGGCCTGAAGAACGTGGCCGCCGGCGCCAACCCGTTGGCCCTGCGCCGCGGAATCGAGAAGGCGGTCGAGGAGGTCGTCGACAACCTCCGCAACAAGCAGAGCAAAGAGGTTGCCGGCAAAGACCAGATCGCCCGCGTGGCCGCCATCTCGGCCGGCGACGACGAGATCGGCAACGTGATCGCCGACGCGATCGAGAAAGTCGGCAAAGACGGCGTGGTGAACGTCGAGGAGGGCCAGACCTTCGGGATGGAGCTCGAGTTCACCGAGGGGATGCAGTTCGACAAGGGCTACATCTCGCCGTACATGGTCACCGACCAGGACCGCATGGAGGCGGTGCTCGACGACCCCTACATCCTCATCGCCAACCAGAAAATCGGCTCCGTGCGGGACATCCTGCCCGTGCTCGAGCAGGTGATGCAGGGCGGTAAACCGCTGCTGATCGTGGCCGAGGACGTCGAGGGCGAGTGCCTCGCGACCCTGGTCGTGAACAAGCTCCGCGGCACCTTCACCGGCGTCGCAGTCAAAGCCCCCGGCTTCGGCGACCGCCGCAAGCGGATGCTCGAGGACATCGCGATCCTCACCGGCGGCGAGGTGATCACCGAGGAGATGGGCCTGAAACTGGAGAACACCCAGCTGGCTCAGCTCGGCAAGGCGCGTCGCGTCGTCGTCTCCAAGGACACCACCACGATCATCGACGGCGGCGGTGACCCGGAGGACATCAAGGGCCGGATCAAGCAGATCAAATCGGAGGTCGAGAACACCGACTCCGAATTCGATCGCGAGAAGCTCCAGGAGCGCCTGGCCAAGCTCGCCGGAGGCGTTGCCGTGGTCAAGGTCGGCGCCGCCACCGAGACCGAGATGAAGGAGAAAAAGCACCGCGTAGAGGACGCGCTGCAGGCGACCCGCGCTGCCCTCGAGGAGGGCGTCGTGCCGGGTGGCGGCGTGGCGCTGCTGAACGCGCAGGCCGGTCTCGACCCGGACAGCCTCGACGAGCCGGACGAGGTGACCGGCGCGCGGATCATCCACCGCTCGCTGGAGGAGCCGGTGCGGCAGATCGCCGAGAACTCGGGCCTCGAGGGCTCGGTCGTGGTCAACAAGGTCCGCGAGCTGAAGGAGGGCGAAGGCCTGAACGCGGCGACCGGCGACTACGGCGACCTGATCAAGGCCGGCGTCATCGACCCGACCAAGGTCACCCGCTCCGCCCTGGAGAACGCGGCCTCGATCGCGAAGAACATCCTCGTGACCGAGGCGATCATCGCCGAACCGCCGGAGGAGAACGGCGCTGGCGGCGGCGGCATGCCCGACATGGGCGGCATGGGCGGCATGATGTAGTCCACCGCTAACGCGGAGCAGTTTCGAGAGGCCCGGGAAACCGGGCCTCTCTTTGTTCTGTTGGCTACTTCTTCCGCGGCTTGGGCGGCAGCGGGGGGAAGAGGCTGGCGTTGTAGTCGGCGGTGGGGAGGAAGTTGGGGCGGCGGATCTTGAGGCGCAGGGTGTTGGTGGTGCGCGGGTAGAGGCGGAGGTCGTAGGGGTTGCCGGGGCCGAAGCCCTGGTAGTAGACGAGCATCCGCACGCGGGGGTGCTTGACGGTCCAGGCGATCGTCTGCTTGACCCAGCGGGGGTCGTCCTCGCCGGAGACCGCCCACTCGGTCATCGCTACGGGCATGCCCTTCCACTGTTTGCCGGCGTAGAAGCGGTTGAGATCTTCCCAGACCGGATACTGCGAGTAGAAGTCGGTGCCGACCCAGTCGACCCAGCGCCGCCCGGGCCAGTAGTTACCGGGGAAGTTGCCTTTGACCCGCGGCGAGCCGCCGGGCAGCGGGCTCCAGACGATGCTGACCGGCGCCGCAGGCAGCGCCGTCGGCGGCGGGCCTTTGGTCCGGTTCACCGGCGGCAGACCGATTTCCGCCAGAGTCGCGTTGACGCCTTCCAGGGTCTGACCGCCGCGGACGATCGCCGAGATGCGGCGGAACGCCTGCTTGTACCAGCCGGTCGTGTGTTCGCCGCCCCGCTGGTTGCCTTCGCAGTCGACGGCGGTCCAGGCGTTGAGGCAGCGGTTCGGCTCGCCCAGTGGCCGGATGTAGGCGGGCAGGCCCTTCGTGGCGAAGAAGTCGTTCAGCTGCAGCAGGTAGTCGTCGCCGTACCCGAGCGCGATCTGCGCCGGGGTGATCAGCTCGGCCAGGGTCTGGTCGTCGGCGGTCGAGATGTGGAGGATCGGCCGCGTCGCGGTTTCGCGCCAGCGTTCGTAGGCCTCGTTGAGGCTGTTGCCCCAGGGATGGAAGGTCTGCAGCAGCGCCGGGTGCTTGCCGGTCAGTTCGGCGAATTCGTTGAACTCGGTCGTCGTGCCCCTGTCGCTGACCCCGAGGAAGACGTTCCCTTTCGGCGGCACCAGCGAGACGGCTCCGGCCCGCGCCGGTCCCAGCAGGGCGACGACAAGGATCGCGGCGACCACGAGGGATCGCAGCGGCAGGTTTCGTCTAGGCGCTCTCCAGTACATCGCTCATCCTTCGCGGTTCGACGCCGAGGGCCTGCGCATCGGCCGGTCCCCGCTCGCTGACCATGGAGACCTCCATCAACTCGGCCTCCTCCCAAGTAGCGAACACGGCCTCGCCGAAAACGGAGCGCAGGGCGATCAATCCGGCCCGCACGAAAGGCAGCGGCAGGTGCACCAGTGGCCGCGGACGGCCGGCGATGCGGCTGACCAGGTCGGACATCTGGTCGTAGGTGAGCGTTTCCGGCCCAGCGAGCTCGTAGCGCGACCGGGGATCCGCCGCCGCCAGGGCACCCGTCACGCACCGGGCCGCGTCGGCGGCCCAGATCGGTTGGAAGCAAGCCTGTCCCTTGCCCGAGACCGGCAGCACCGGCAGGAAGGAGAAGCGGCGCAGCAGGGTGATCCAGGGGTCGCTGTGGTCGTAGACGATCGAGGGCGCGAAGACCGTCGTCTGCAGCGGCGAGGAGAGCACCGCCTGCTCGGCCAGCCACTTCGCCCGGAAGAAACGGGTCCGCTGCGCGCTCTCGGCGTCCAGGGCGCTGAAGAAGTGGAATCGCTCGACGCCGCTGCGCTCGGCCGCCCGCAGCAGCCGTACCGTCGCCAGCCCGTTCAGCTCCTCGATCCGCTTCGGCGGCTGGTCGCGGATCGAGGCCGCGAGGTGGACGACGGTGTCGACCCCGCGCAGCGCCTGGCGCACCAGGTAGGGATCCGACATCTCGCCCAGATCGCCGAGCGCGATCTGCACGTCCACCCGCCGCGGCCCCAGTCGCCGCGGCTCCCGCACCAGGCAGCGGACCTCCTGACCCTGCTCGAGCAGCAGCGGCAACAGTCGCGATCCGATGCTTCCAGTCGCCCCCGTCAGCAGCAGCATCTCCGCATCATCCCTAAAATGTGCGCTCGCGCTTGGCCGGGGCCACCGGCGGGCACCCGAAAAACGAGCTAGGAGAACCTCCCTTATGACCTACGTCATCGCCGAGCCATGCATAGGCCAGAAGGACAACTCGTGTGTCGAGGTCTGTCCCGTCGACTGCATCCACCCGACGCCTGACGAGGCCGATTACGACAACGTCGAGCAGCTCTACATCGACCCGGACGAGTGCATCGACTGCGACGCCTGCGTCGAGGCCTGCCCGGTCGACGCCTGCTTCGCCGAGGATCAGCTGCCGGCCGAGTGGGCCAAATTCGCCGAGATCAACGCGAACTACTTCAAGAACCAGGCTGCGTAGCGGGGGGAGGGGCGCGGGTCCCCTCCGCCAGGCACATCTCGCTATGGCTCGATGTTGAGTGCCTGGAGGAGGGGACCCGCGCCCCTCTCGCACTTCTTGCTGCTTTAGCTGCTTAGTACCCCTCGGGGTGGCGGACCGTGAAGGGACCGCTGGCTTGGGCCTTTAGGGATTTGTGCCACCTTGGGCCGGTGCCGTTCGTGGTGCCGGCGGTGTCCCAGCGGAGGCCGGCGATGATTGCGTAGGCATGGCCGCCGTTGGCGTAGACGGTGATCCAGCGTCCCTTGCCGGCGCTGCCCCAGCCGGCGAGGGAGCCGGAGGGCATCGGGGTGTCGATCAGGCCGGCGCCGCGGAGGACGAAGCTGACCGCGCCCGAGCAGTCGTAGCCGGCGTCCCACCAGCGGGCGTGGCCGCCGCCGTAGATGTAGGGCTTGGTGCGGATCTTGTTCGCCGCGGCGATCACCTGTTTGACCGCCGGGGGCGCATCGGCGGGCGGCACGGCGCGGCCGTTGACCAGGATCGCCTTGCCGGGAGGTGCGGTCGGTGCCGCGGCTTCCGGAGTCGTCGGGGAGACCCCACCCGGGGTTTCCGCCTGGGCCGGGGCGACGAAGGCCGCGATCGCCGCTACGGCAAGGAAAGCGATGGAAAGGTAAAGGGCGGGCGTTTTTCGGGCCGCCCCCAGGGCGTTCGTCATTCACTCCTCCTTCGTCGGCCTACGGGGTTAGCTGTCGGGCTGGCGCTGAAGGAGCCTGCGCCCTCACTCGAAGGTGAGTTAGCCCCGGGAACTTGGGTCCCCCGCTCCTCGGTCTTAGCCGAGGATTAGGCGTTTGTGTGCAAATCCTAACGTTGCAGGATGGCGGAAGTTTCGCCGTGGAGTGTGCGCTCCGTCACTCAGCGAGTTACGCCGGGCGCCGCTACTGGACGACCGGGAGCGGGGTGCCGCTGACCGGCGGCGCTTCCGCGGCGTTTGGCGTCGCCTGCAGCACCGGCAGCTCCTGCGGCGTCGCGGCGATGATCCCGCGGGCTGCCTGGCGGATCGCCTGCGAGGCGGGCGCGTCGGGCTCGGCGATCACCAGCGGGGAGCCGTTGTCGGCGTGCTCGCGCAGCGGCTCCGACAGCGGCACCTTGCCCAGCAGCGGCACGTCGAGGTCGTCGGAGAGCAGCTGGCCGCCGCCCTCGCCGAAGATCGTGAAGCGCTCGCCGTCGGGGGTCGTGAAGCCGGACATGTTCTCGATCACGCCGAGGATCTCGAGGTCGAACTTCTTCGCCATCTCGGCGCCGCGGTGGGCGACCGACTGGGCCGCCGGCTGCGGCGTGGTGACGACCACGAACTTGGCCTGCGGCAGCAGCTGGGCGAGGGTCATCGAGACGTCGCCGGTCCCCGGCGGAAGGTCGAGCAGCAGGTACTCGAGCTCGTCCCAGGCGACGTCCTCGAGGAACTGCTGGATCGCCTTGTGCAGCATCGGGCCGCGCCAGACGACGGCGGAGTTCTCCTCGACGAAGAAGCCGATCGACATCACCTTGACCCCGCTGGGCGAGTCCAGCGGCAGGATTTTGCGCTCCCCGTTGACTTCGGGTTTGTGGTTGACGCCGAGCATGCGCGGGATCGAGTAGCCGTAGACGTCGCAGTCGAGCGCCCCGGCCGGATGGCCTTCGGCGGTCAGCGCGGCGGCCAGGTTGGCGGTCATCGTCGACTTGCCGACCCCGCCCTTGCCGGAGGAGACGCAGATCACGTTTTTCACCTTCGCCAGCGCGCCCTGCGGCAGCTTGCCGCGACCCAGCGTCTGTTGCAGCTGGCCTTTCTCCTCGTCGGAGAGGACGTCGAAGCCGACGGCGACGCCGGTCACGCCCTCCAGCTGGGAGACCTGCGCGGCGACCGCCTGTTCGAAGTGGGAGCGGATCGGGCAGCCCGCGGTGGTCAGCGAGACGACGACCTCCACGCGGCCGTCCTCCTTGACCTCGATCGAGCGGACCATGCCCAGCTCGACGATGGAGCGCCGCAGCTCGGGGTCGATGACGGCGCGCAGCTTCTCGGTGATCTGGTCTTTGCTTGGAAGAGACATTGGCGTCGATTCTCGCAAAGCCGCAATCTCGGGCGCCGCGAGGGGGGAGAGTTCGGCCCGCAACCGCCTTAGGGCCTCCGGAACGCAGTCGAGCGAAGGAGGAACCGATGGTGGGGTCGAGGCTTGGATTGGTGCGGGGCGTCGCGCTGGGCGTCCTGCTGGCGCTGAGCGTGTTGTTGCTGGCGGCGTCGGAGGCGAATGCCGCCAGGTACCGGGTGGCGCAGTGCGGCTGGTCCGTGGGCGCCGACGCCGGCTGGGGCGACACCACCGGTGGCGCCAAGTTCCGCCCCGACGCCTGGTGCGGCACGCCCGGCGAACACGTGAAGAGCCTCACCCGCGACGGGCAGGGGACCGTTTCGGGCACCCGCTTCGCCCGCTGGCTCTGGGTGCCGCCTCCCGGTACCGGCATCTTCGGCGTGAGCGGCACCTGGTGGCACGCGCTCCACGACGGCATGGAGCAGCGGCTGGGAGCGGTCAACTGGGGCGGCGGGTTCGAACCGCTGCGCCAGGCATCGACCACCGACACCGCCGCGCGGCAGTTCAGCCTCGACTTCCCGATCGGCGCCTCGGGTTTCGAAGACCGACTGCTCTGCGCCCGGGCCGAATCCAAGTGGTGCTCGCTGGAGCAGGGATCGTGGTCGGCGCTGCGCTCGCTGACGATCACCGTTGACGACCCCGGGGCGCCGAGCGCCGGGATCCTCGGCGGCGATCTGGTCGCCGGCGGCTGGCGCCGCGGCGGTCAGGCGGTGGCCGTGACCGCCAGCGACACCGGCGCCGGGGTCCGTTATGGCGAGACGAAGCTCGACGGGGCGCGGGTCGGCTTCACCGAGTACCCGTGCGAGAAGGCCCTGATCGACGGCGAGTGGCGGGCGACGCGGATGCGGCCCTGCCTGACCACGGTCTCGGCCACGCACCCGGTCGCGACGCAGAGCTTCAGCGACGGCTCCCACACCCTGATTCACTGCGCGGCCGACTTCGCCGGCAACTACAGCTGCACGTCGCCCCGCACCGTGCGGATCGACAACAACCCGCCGGCCCATCCCAAGGCGGTCACCCTTGCCGGCGGCGAACTCTGGCGCCGGGTCAACGACTTCGACCTCACCTGGGAGAACCCCAGTCAGGGGGCGGCGAGCCCGATAGCCGGCGCGCCCTGGAAGATCGTCGACTCGGCCGGCTACGACACCGGCGTCCGGTTCGCGTCCGGCAACGACCGCCGCAGCCTCGCCAACCTCTCCGTCCCCGCCACCGGTCGCTACTCGCTGCAGCTCTGGCTGCGCGACGAAGCCGGCAACGAGGACCCCGGCAGCGCGGTGACGGTGCCGCTGCGCTTCGACGACCTGCGGCCGGAGGTCCGCTTCTCGAACGAGACGGCGGAGGACCGGGTCATGGCCGACGTCGACGACCTGCATTCGGGGCCCGCGGGAGGGCAGATCCTCTACCGGCGCGTCGACGCGGACGCCTGGACCGAGCTGCCCACCAAGCTGGTGCCGGGGGACCGGCCCGGCTTGTCCCACCTGGTCGCGCCGATGCCCGAGCTCGGCGTCGGCACCTACGTCTTCCGCGCCGACGCCAGCGACGGCGCCGGTAACGCCGCCTCGACGAACCTGCGGGCCGACGGCACCCAGATGGCGATCCGCAGGGTGCCCCCGCCGCATGTCCCGACGTCCCCGAAGGCCTCGAAGGCGAAGTCGCGGCTGTTCGCCCGCCTGCGGGGAGGGCACGGGCGCGGCGAGTCGTTGACCGTCCCCTTCGGCGCCCCGGCGCTCGTCAGCGGCCGTCTCACCCGCGCCGCCGACGGCGCCGGCCTCGGGGGCCGCGCCCTGCGCGTGGTCTCGCGGCCCTCTCGGGGTGCCTTGGCGCCGATGGCCGTCGCCGCCGCCGAGACCGGCGAGCAGGGCGGCTTCGAGCTGCGGCTGCCCCCGGGCCCCTCGCGCCGGGTCACGGTCAGCTTCGCCGGTGACGGGGGCCTGGAGCCGGCGTACCGCCGACCGCTCGAGCTGCGCGTCCGCGCCGGGGTCACCCTCCGCGCCGCGCCCGAGCGCCTGCGGACGGGAGAAGCGGTCCGGCTGAACGGCAGGGTGAAGAGCAGGGGAGCGGCGATCCCCCGCCGCGGCAAGCTCGTCGCGATCCAGTACCTGGAGGAGGCGACCGGCCGCTGGCGCCCGGTCCTCGTCACCCGCAGCGATCACCACGGCCGCTTCCGGGCCCGCTACCGCTTTCGCTACGTCAGCGGGCGGGCGGCGATTCGCCTGCGGGCGGCGGCGCTGGCGGAGGAGCGCTGGCCGTACGTTCCCGGCTCCTCGCCTCCCGTCACGCTCATGGTCCGGGGAAGTTAGATGATCGGCTCCACGACCAAGCACGCCTGGATGACGCGCCTGGCACTGCGCATCTCTGCGTCCTCGGGCTTGCCTTTGCCACCAGCAAAGGCTGCGCCCTGCGTCCTTGATCTGCTTGGCCCGGCGCGCCCCCAGTCGCACTTCGTCGTGGAGCCGATCATCTAGGGTTTCGGGCCATGTCGCAAGCGACCCTTCACACCAGCGCCGGGGCGATCGTGCTCGAGCTTCACGACGAGGACGCGCCGAAAACCGTCGAGAACTTCCGCAAGCTCTCCGCCGACGGGTTCTACGACCAGCTCGTCTTCCACCGGGTGATCCCGGACTTCATGATCCAGGGCGGCTGCCCGGAGGGAACCGGTCGCGGCGGGCCGGGCTACACCTTCGAGGACGAGTTCAACGACCACAAGGTCGTTCGCGGCGCGCTGGCGATGGCAAATGCCGGCCCCAACACCAACGGCTCGCAGTTCTTCATAGTCACCACCGGCGCGGCGCCCTGGCTCGACGGCAAGCACACCGTCTTCGGCGAGGTGATCGACGGCATGGACGTGGTCGACGCCATCGAGTCGACGCCGACCGACGCCGGCGACAAGCCGCTCGAGGCGCAGACGATCGAACGGGTCGAGCTCGACGAAGGCTGATCGGGCCGGCGAGGAGGTCCCGCTCAGGCGGGACCAGCCGGCTCCTGGCGCCGCTCGCGGCGGCGCCGCAACGCCTCGCCGGGCCGCCACAGGCTGACCAGCCCGGCGACCAGGGTGACCAGGAAGATCTGGCCGATCATCATCTCCAGGCCGGCGAGCATCCGGCCCGGCTGCCCGCCGGGGACGAGGTTGCCGTAGCCGGTCGTGGTCAGCGTCGTGTAGCTGAAGAAGAGGAAGTCGTTGCCCTCGGGGCGGGCGACCTCTTCGAAGAAGGGACCGTCCTGGATCCGGTCGATCGTGCCGTAGGCGAAGGTGAAGAGGATGCCGAGGACGGCGTAGACGCTGATCGCGCCGAGGATCGTGCGCGACCCGACCTCGGCGCTGGAGACCACCCGCCACAGCACCGCCCCCATCGCCACCGTCAGCAGGCAGATCTGGACCAGGGAGGCGAAGTTCAGGAACCACCGCTCGTCGCTGACGGCGGCGATCGCCGCCAGCCCGACGGTCAGCGCCGAGAGCCAGATCGAGACCCGCACCACCCTTGCCCTGACGTGTGAGCTGACCAGGGCGACGACCGAGGTGGCGCTGGTCGTGACGGTCAGGACGACCGCCGACCAGCCCTTGTTGTCGAGCAACGAGGCCAGCAGGTAGGTGAGGAGGACGAGGGCGAGGACCAGTCCGAAGGCATCGCGGACTCTCTCTGCGCGCTGTCGCCAGAGCTCACCGCCCTGGGCGCGCCTCTCGGCCCTTTCCATGGCTTGGTCGTTCGTCCGCGAGGGGCGCTTTCCTGCCGCACGCCCGGGAGCGGAGGGGGTGGGATTCGAACCCACGAGACCGCTTACGCGGCCTAACGGCTTTCAAGGCCGCCGCATTCAACCGCTCTGCCACCCCTCCGAGCCGCTGCCGGAGAATGCTAGAGGTCGCGATTCAAGCCCGGGGATCGCCGCACTGATTGGATTCACCGATGCGTCGGTTGCTCTTGCTCGCCTCGGCGATGATCTTCTTCGACGTCGCCTTCTTCGCGGCGATCGCGCCGCTGCTGCCGGAATACGTCGACGACCTCGGCCTCAGCAAGGCGCAGGCGGGGGTCCTCTCGGCCTCCTATGCCGCCGGGACCCTGATCGCCTCACTGCCGGCGGGTTACGTCGCCAGCCGCATCGGGCCGCGGCGGGCGGCGATCGTCGGCCTGCTCACGCTGGGCGTCTCGAGCGTCGTCTTCGGCTTCGCCGAGGACATCTACCTGCTCGACGCCTCCCGGTTCGTGCAGGGGGTCGCCGGCGCCCTGATCTGGTCAGGGGCGCTCACCTGGCTGATCACCGCCGCGCCCGAGGACCGCCGCGGCTCGGTGATCGGCACGGCGCTGGGCACCGCCGTTGCGGGAGCGCTGCTGGGACCGGCGCTGGGCGCGGTCGCCGGCGCCGTCGGCACCGAGCTGGTGTTCGGCTCGGTCATGGTGATCACGGCGCTGCTGGCGCTGGCCGCCGCGCGCCTGCCGGAGGAGACGCACCGTCCCGAGGTGCAGTCCCTGCGCGAGGTCGCCGCGGTGCTGCTCAGCCGCCCGGTGGTGGAGGCGGCGATCTTCGTCGCCGTCCCCTCGGTGATGTTCGGCGCGATCGAGGTGCTGGTGCCGCTGCGGATCGACGACCTGGGCGGGAGTCACGGCGTGATCGCCGCCGGCTTCATCGTCGGCGCGGCGCTGGAGGCGGTGCTGGCCCCGTTGGCGGGGAAGATCTCGGATCGCGTCGGTCGCCGCACGCCTTACGTCAGCGGGCTGACCATCTGCGCCCTGGCGATGATCGCGATCGCCACCGTGGGGACCCTCGGCGAGGTGCTCGGCGCCCTGGTCCTGACCTCGCTCGGCGCCGGGCTCTGCTTCGCGCCCGCGCTGACCCTGATCTCCGACGTGGCCGAGGAAAGCAACCTCCATCAGGGCTACGCGGCCGGGCTCTCCAACATGGCCTGGGCTTCTGGCCAGGTGATCGGCGGGATCGGCGGCGGGGTCGTCGCCAGCCTCACCGGCTACGCGGCGCCGAGCCTTGCGATCGCGGCGCTGCTCGCGCTGACCGTTGCCTACGCCTTCATCGCGATGCAGCCGAAGGGCGAGCCGCGCGCCGCTCCGGGTTAGGCTCGGAGAGATGGCGCGAGAAGGCGGGCAGGTGAGCGGCGAATGGGTCAACTGGGCCGGCGACCAGGCTTGTCGCCCGGCGCAAATCGCCAAGCCCCGCAACCGCGACGAGCTGGCCGAGACGATCGCCGCCGCGGCCGGCGCCGGGCAGAAGGTGCGGGTCGCGGGCTCGGGCCACTCCTTCACCGAGACGGCGCTGACCGAGGGGACGATGATCTACGCCGGGGCGCTGAGCGGGGTGCTCGACGCCGACCGCGACTCGGGCCTGGTCCGGGTCGGCGGCGGCACCGTGCTCGCCGAGCTGAACGAGGAGCTGGCCCGGCTCGGCTTGGGGATGGAGAACCTCGGCGACATCGACAGCCAGACGATCTCCGGCGCGATCTCGACCGGGACCCACGGCACCGGCGCCCGCCTGCGCAACATCTCGGCCCAGGTCGAGGCGATGGAGCTGGTCCTCGCCGACGGCAGCGTCCGCCACCTCAGCGCCGCGACCGACCCCGAGCTGCTGCGCGCCGCCCGGGTCGGGATCGGGGCACTAGGGGCGATCTCGGCGCTGGTCCTGCGCTGCGTCCCGGCCTTCAACCTGCTGCGGCTCGACGCGCCGCACCCGCGCGAGGAGGTGCTCGACACCTTCCAGGAACGGGCCGACGCGCACGACCACTTCGAGCTCTTCACCTTCCCCTACTCGGACCTGGCGCTGGTGCTGGAGCGCAACCGAACCGACGAGCCGGCGCGCCCCCGCGGCCGCGCCGCCGCCTTCCTCAACGACGTCGTGCTCGAGAACTGGGCGTTGGGGGCGCTCTCGCGGACCGGCAGGGCGATGCCGCGGACGATCCCGTCGCTGGCGCGGCTGGCGGGGCGGCTCGCCTCCGGCAGCTGCACGGTCGACCGCAGCGACCGGGTCTTCGTCAACGAGCGCCGCGTGCGTTTCACCGAGATGGAGTACGGGGTGCCGCGCGAGCACGGGCCGGAGGCGGCGCGGCGGGTGATCGAGTGGGTGCGGCGCAACGAGTACCCGGTCTTCTTCCCGATCGAGATGAGGGTCGCGGCGGGCGACGACGCCCTGCTCAGCCCCTCGCACGAACGCGACACCGCCTACATCGCCGTCCACCAGTACCGGGGGATGGAGTGGCGTCCCTACTTCGAGGCGGTCGAGGAGATCATGGACTCCTACGGCGGCCGGCCACACTGGGGCAAGCGCCACTTCCAGACCGCGGTGACCCTGGCGCCGCGCTACCCGGCTTGGGAGGAGTTCCAGCGCGCCCGCGACACCTTGGACCCAGGCCGCACCTTCAGCAACGAGTACACGGACCGCGTCCTCGGCCCCTAGAGAAAAGCCTTGCCCTCGCCGCGGTAGGTCGGAACCTCGTCGACGATCTCCTCGCCCTCGACCAGGTAGAGGGTCTCGAAGCGCTCGCACAGCTCGCCCGCCTTGGCGTGGCGCATGTAGACGCGGTCGCCGACTCCGAGCCCGGCGGCGGCGGGACCGAGCAGCGGCGTCTGCACCTCGCCGGCGCCCTCGTCGCCGTCCAGCTCCAACCCCTCGGGCAGCCATGGGGCCGGCAGCCGCGCCTCGTCGCCGGGGCCGGATGCGAGGTAGCCGCCGCCCAGGGCGGTCGCGACGCCGCTCGCCGGCTTGCGGACGATCGGCAGCGCGAACCCGGCGGCAGGGGTGAGGCTGAAGCGGCTGTAGTGGTCGAAGAGGGCGGGGGCGTAGAAGCCCGAGCCGGCGGTCACCTCGGTGATCGCCTCCTCGGCGGCGGTCAGCTCCAGGCTGCCGGTGCCGCCGCCGTTGACGATCTCCAGCTCGACGAATTCGCCGAGGGCGGAGACGATCGCCCGCCGCCGCTGCGCCAGCTCGGTCGCCGAGCGCTTCTGCATGAAGCGGATCGCCGCGCCGCGGCGCCACTGCCCCGGCGGCCGGTCGCCGACCCCGGCGATCTGCCCCTCGTAGGCCATCAGCGCGTCGAGTTCGATCTGCGGCCGCTTTTCGATCTCCCGCGCCAGCGCCACAGCCTGCTCGACGGTGTGGATCGGCGAGCGCTTGGGGCCGACCTTGACCCGGCCGCCGAGCCACCACCAGCTGGCGTCGACGTCGATGCAGACCCGCAGTGGCGCTGCCCCCTTGCCCAGCACCGACTCGATCATCTCCAGGTGCTCGACGCAGTCGACCATCACGATCGGCGCCCCCGCGGGGTTGGCGGCCGAGCGCAAGGCCAGCTCCTCCAGCGCGCCCGCATCGGCGGTGGGATAGGCGAGCAGCAGATCCTCGAACCCCTGCTCGGCCAGCCAAAGCGTCTCCGGCAGGGTGAAGGTCATCAGCCCCCGGAAGCGCGGATCCCGATCGAGGATCGCCCGCAGCAGCGCCCGCGAGCGCACCGACTTCGAAGCGACCCGCACGTTCTTCCCCCCGGCCCGCTCCAGCATCGAGTCGGCGTTGGCCCACATCGCCTCGAGGTCGACGAAGGCAAACGGCGCCTCGACCTCGGCGAAGACCCGCTCGTAGCGCTCGTGGGTCTGGACCGGGACGGGCACGCCGCCAGCCTATCCGCGGGACCCAACGGATATCACGGGACGGTATGAACCCGCGTAGTCAGGCATCAGCTTGTTCGATAGCGCGTTTCCGACATTGACCCCACTCTGGTGTGGTTAATCTCGGATGCGCGACTTAAACCCTGCCTAAGACTTAGCCGCCTTGCCGTAGGCGTTACTTCGTGATCAATGGACATTCTCACTGCCATCATCACGTTCGCCGTCGGTCTTGGTGGCGTGGCTCTGGGTGGCCTACTTGCCCGGCGCAACGAAAAGCGTGCACAAGGGGGATCGGTTGTTGGTCGAAGCGTTGAACGACGCTATGACGGCAATTGCCGAGGTTGCCGGGGGCGAGGGAAAGGCAGCGCAAAATCGCTACGCGTCAGCAACTTCAAGAATCGCGTTGCACGCCTCCCCTGCCGTAGTTGCAAGGTTTCGGGAGTTTCAGGATGACGCGGAGACGACCACCGCCGATGGACGCCAACGTTTGCTTGCTGCTGTGCAAGCGGCGCGACGGGAGTTGGGGCTTGGCCAGGCTCAGGATGATGATCTGGCTGTCCTTTTATTCGGACCCGACAAAAAGCGAATCGCGGCTCGGTGCAACTTCGCTAACTACGAAGCCGAACTTAGGGCAAGGGAGGCCGTCAATACCCTCGCGCGGGATGGCGATGGCACTGGATAGGACCTGAACGGAGAGGGAGGGATTCGAACCCTCGAGAGAGCTTGCGCCCCCTACTCGCTTAGCAGGCGAGTGCCTTCAGCCACTCGGCCACCTCTCCACGTGCGCGCCGCGCGCGACCGATTGTAGGTACTCGAGGCCGAACGGGACAGCCGCCGTCTAGTCTCAGCGGCATGGGCGAGAGCACCGCACCCAAGTCCGGCGACCACCAGGGCCGCCGCACCAAGATCATCGCCACCGTCGGTCCCGCGAGCTGGGATCCGGCGGTGCTGGAGCAGCTTGTCGCGGCCGGGGCGGACGTCTTCCGCCTGAACTTCTCCCACGCCGGCCCCGCGCGGCAGGCGGAGACGATCGCCGACATCAGGGCGGCGGCTGAGCGGGTCGGGCGCGAGGTGGCGGTGCTCGGCGACCTGCCGGGGCCGAAGCTGCGGATCGGCTCGATACGCAACGACGTCGCCGAGCTGGAGACCGGGACGCACGTGACCCTGACCCCCGAGGAGGTGGAGGGGGATCGCGACACGATCCCGGTCCAGTGGTCGGGCGTCTCCGACCTGAGCGAGGACCAGCTCGTCTACCTCGCCGACGGGGCTATCCGGCTGCGGGTCGGCGACAAGGAAAACCAGGGCGTCGGCGCCGAGGTCGAGGTCGGCGGCACCCTCTCCTCCCACAAGGGGATGAACATCCCCGGCGGCGCCGACCTGCCGGCGACCACCGGCGTCGACCTCGCCTGGGTCGACTTCGCGGTCGAGAACGGGGTCGACCTGCTGGCGGTCTCCTTCGTCTCCACCGCCGCCGACCTCGAGCCGGTGGAGAGCCGCCTCAAAGAGCTCGGCTCGCGCATCCCCGTGATCGCCAAGATCGAGCGCCAGGAGGCGGCCGAGAACGTCGAGGAGATCGTCCGCGTCGCCACCGGCGGGATCATGGTCGCCCGCGGTGACCTCGGGATCGAAGTGCCGCTAGAGCAGCTGCCGATCGAGCAGAAGCGGCTGATCCGCGCCGCCGGCAGGGTCTCGAAGCCGGCGATCACCGCGACCCAGATGCTGGCCTCGATGGTCACCGCGCGGCGCCCGACCCGGGCCGAGGTGACCGACGTCGCCAACGCGATCTACGACGGCACCGACGCGGTGATGCTCTCCGAGGAGACGGCGGTCGGCCAGAACCCGGTCGAGGCGGTGGCGGTGATGGACCGGATCGCGCGGGCGACCGAGCCCGACCTGCCCTACCGTCAGTGGCTCTTCACCCGCACCGATCAGACGACCCAGGACGTCGCCGACTCGGTCGCCCAGAGCGCCGTCGGCGCGGTCTACCGGCTCGGCCTCAAGGCGGTGGTGGTGCCGACCAACACCGGCCGCACCGCGCGGCTCGTCTCCGCCCACCGGCCCGACGTGCCGGTGCTGGCAGTCTCCCCATCTATAGAGACGGTGCGCCGGGTCAGCCTCCTGTTCGGCATCACCGCCGTGCAGAGCGACTTCGGGACCGAGCTGCGCAGCCTGCTCGGCCACTGCGCCGGGGAGGCCGCCAAACACGGGATCGCGGAGCCGGGCGACCTGGTCGCGATCACCGCCGGGCTCGACGGGCAGGAACTCGGCACCAACCTGTTCGAGGTCCATAGGGTTCCGGAGCTATGAGCGCGGACGCGGCGGCAAGGCTGGAGCGCGAGGAGAGCGGCCTGGCGACGATCACCCTCGACAGCCCGCCGCTGAACCTCTTCGACCAGCGGATGATGGACGACCTCCGGGCGGCGGTCGACGCGGTCAGCGCCGAGCCGCCGCGGGCGCTGCTGATCCGAGCCGAGGGGCGGGCTGTCTCGGGCGGGGTCGACGTCCACGTCTTCGCCGGCCTGACCCCGGAGCAGGGGAGCGCGCTGTGGGACGAGCTGCTGGGGATGATCGACCAGGTCGAGGCGCTGCCTGCCCCGGTCGTCTTCGCCGCCCACGCCCTGACCCTGACCGCGGCCTTCGAGCTGGCGCTTGCCTGCGACCTGATCGTCGCCTCGCCCAAAGCCAAGTTCGGCCTGGTGGAGAAGGTCGTGGGGCTGACGCCGTCGATGGGCGGCACGCAGCGGTTGGCCGAGCGCGCCGGCAGCGGCCGGGCACGCCACTTCGTCATGTCCGGCGGGATCTTCGACGCCGAGGAGATGGAGCGCTGGGGCGTCGTCAACCTGCTCTACGAGGACCAGGGCTTCGACGCCGCGGCGCGCAAGCTGGCCGAGGAGCTGGCCGCAGGGCCGACCGAGGCGCACGCGATGACCAAGCACATCCTGCGCCGCTTCCGCGAGGGCGGGATGACCGCCGCTGACGAGGCCGTGCGGACCGAAGCCGCCGAGCTCTTCGCTACCGAGGACCTGCAGAACGCGGTCCAGACCTTCCTCGAGAAGGGCGGCCCCGGCCACGCCACCTTCGAGGGCCGCTGAGTAGGCTGCGCGAATGCCAGGGGTCCCCGGAATGCCGAACGTCGACTTCGACGCGATCGCCAAAGGGCTCTCGATGGCCGTGCCCTTCGCGGCTTACCTCGATCTGGAGATAACCGAGGTGAGCGCGGGGGAGGCGACCGTCGTCCTGCCGCGCAAAGCCGAGCTGAACAACCACGTCGGCTCCCAGCACGCCGGCGCCCTCTTCACCGTCGCCGAGACCGCCTCGGGAGCCGCCTTCGTCGGCGCCTTCGCGGTCCGCATGGGCGACGTCGTCCCGCTCGCCAAGTCAGCCGAGATCGACTACGAAAAGGTCGCCCACGGCGCGATCACGGCGAACGCCAAGCTCGGCATCGACGCCGCCGCGGCGATCGCCACGCTCGACGAGGAGGGCAAGGTCGAGTTTCCCTGCGAAGTCGAGCTGCACGACAAGGACGGCAGCCGCGTCGCCACCGCGACCGTGCACTGGCACGTGCGGCTCAAATCACGTAGTTAGCCGCTCCGCCGGCAGTCGCCGGGTGGTCCAGAAGGACGCGAGGACCAGCAGCGCGGCGACCAGGAAGGCGAGCTTCAGCGCTTCCAGCTGGGCGTCTTCGTAATGACTGACCAGCTGGTCGGTTGCTTTCGGGGGCACGTGTGCCGCCCGGGCGGCTTCGCGGACCTGGTCGGAGGCGACGAAGCTGGCGCCGGCGCTGAGCTGCACCTCGACCTGCTGTTCGACCCGGTCGGAGACCTGTGGGTCGGCGGCGATGTTGGCGGTGAAGGCGGCGATCAGGCCGGTGATCACGATCGCCCCCAGCAGCGCCGTGCCGAGCGAGGAGCCGAGCTGCTGCGCGGTGTTCTGCAGGCCGCCGGCTTCGCTCCGCTGCTCGTCGCCGATCGCCGACTGGACGACGTTGCCGAGCTGGGAGACGACCAGGCCCATGCCGACGCCGAGCACCCCCATCGCGACGAGGAAGGAGGCGTTGTCGAGCTCGGGCTCGATCGTCCCCATCAGCAGCAGGGCGGAGACGAAGACGAGGACGAGGCCGGCGCGGACCAGCGGCTTCGGCGCGAAGCGAGACGCCAGCGCCGAGCCGGCGATGGCGCTGAGGAAGAGGCCGACCGAGGCGGGCAGCATCCGCACCCCGGTTTCCAGCGCGTCGAGGCCCTGGACGATCTGCAGGAAGAGCGGGATCGTGAAGAAGATCCCCATCAGGACGAGGTTCTGGGCGAGGAGCATGCCGACCCCGCCGCGCAGCGCCGGGATCTTCAGCAGGTCCAGGCGCACCAGCGGTTCCTCCCCCCGTTCCTCGCGCCGCCGCTCCCAGCCGACGAAGAGGGCGAGAAGGACGCCGCCGGCGGCGATCACGAACGGGGTCAGCGAGAAGCCGAAGGGGGTGATCGGCGAGCTGCGCGGCGCCAGCCAGCCCCAGTTGCTCGCCTGCAGGACGCCGAAGACGAGGACCGCCAGGCCGGCCGCCGAGAGGACGCTGCCGACCCAGTCGAGCGTCGGCCGGTTCGGCCCGCGCTCGGGCTCGCGCAGCGTTCGCGTGCCGAGCAGGATGCCGATCGCGACGATCACCTCGCCGACGAAGACGATCCGCCAGGTGAACTCGGTGGTCGCCCAGCCGCCGAGGATCGGCCCGACCGCGATGCCGGCCCCGGCGACGCCGCCGAGCACCCCATAGGCGACCGCCCGATCGCCACCGCGGTAGGTGCCGGCGACCAGGGCGACCATCGCCGGCAGGACCATCGCGGCGCCGATCCCCTCGAGGATCGACCAGCCGAACATCAGGGAGGGGACGCTCCAGGAGGCGGCGGTCAGCCCCGAGCCGATCCCGTAGATGACCAGCCCGACCGCAAAGACCCGCCGCCGGCCGAAAATGTCCCCGAGCTTGCCGCCGGTCAGCATCAGCCCGGCCATGACCAGCGCATAGAGCGCGATCACCGCCTGGATCGTCGTCACCGTGGTGTCGAAGTCTTCGACCAGCTGGGTGATCGCGACGTTCATCACGGCCTGGTCGAGCACCATCAGGAACTGAGCGGCCCCCAGGACCCCGAGTGCCGCCCACTTGGTCACGAGCGCAGCCTATGCGCTGGGGGTGCGAATAGGGTTTGGATAGATGGATTCGACCGCCAGTCCGGCCGCGCCCGCGTCGACCTCGTCCGCGCCGCCGCGCGCCGGGCTCGTGCTGGCGGCGCTGATCTCGGTCGCCGCGGTCGCCAACCTCAACCTCGCGGTCGCCAACGTCGCCCTGCCGGACATCGGCAAGGCCTTCGACGCCAGCCAGACCGGCCTCGACCTCGTCGCCGTCGGCTACTCGCTCGGGCTCGCGGCCTCGGTCCTCTACCTCGGCGCGCTCGGCGACGCCCACGGCCGCAAGGAGATGCTCCTGGCCGGCACGGCGCTGGCGATCCCGGCCTCGCTGGTCGCCGGCTTCGCGCCCTCGATCGAGGTCCTCTTCGGCGCCCGCCTGGTCGGCGGTCTCGCCGCCGGGATGGCCTTCCCGACCACGCTGGCGCTGATCACCGCGCTCTGGAGCGGGCCCGAGCGGACCAAGGCGATCGCCCTCTGGTCGGCGCTGGGGGGCGGGATCTCGGCGCTCGGGCCGCTCGTCTCCGGCGCCCTGCTGACCCAGTTCGACTGGGACTCGGTCTTCTTCGTCACCCTGCCGCTGGCGGTGGTCGCCCTCTACCTCGCCTGGCGTTTCATCCCCGCCCACGTCAACGAGACCTCCGAGCGGGTCGACAACCTCGGCGGCATCCTCTCGGTGCTGATGGTCGCCGCCCTGGTCCTGGCGATCAACTTCGCGCCGGTGCCCGGGGCGGGTGCCGCGGCGGCCGGGCTCGGGCTGGTCGCCGTCGCCGCGATCGTCGCCTTCGTCATCCGCCAGCGCCGCGCCAGGCCGCCGCTCTACGACCTCGACGTCGCGGCGCGGCGGATCTTCTGGGTCGCGGCCTGCGCCGGGATCATCGTCTTCGGTTCCCTGATGGCGGCGATGTTCATCGGCCAGCAGTACCTGCAGAACGTGCTCGAGTACTCCACCCTCGACGCCGGCCTGGCGATCCTCCCCGGAGCGGTGGGGATGGTCCTCGTCGCGCCCCGCTCGGCCCACCTGGTCGAGACGCGCGGCGCCCGCTTCACCCTCCTGCTCGGCTACGCCTTCTGCCTGGCGGGCTTTGTGGTGATGCTGCTGCTCTGGGACGAGAACGCCCACTACTGGCACATCGGCCTCGGCTACCTGCTGATCGGCGTCGGGGTCGGCTTCGCCGGCACCCCGGCCTCGCGCTCGCTGACCGCCTCGGTGCCGGTCCACCGGGCGGGGATGGCCTCGGCGACCGCCGACCTCCAGCGCGACCTGGGCGGCGCGATCATGCAGTCGATCCTCGGCGCCCTGCTGACGGCGGGCTACGCCACCGCGGCGGCGACGGCCGTTGCCTCGGCGCCCAACTCGGTCTCCTCCAGCGTCGAAAGCGAGCTGACCAAGTCCTTCTCCAGCGCCGCGGCGGTGGCCGAACAGCACCCCCGCTACGCCGAATCGATCATCGAAGGCGCGCGCGGAGCCTTCCTCCAGGGCGACGCCTGGGCCTACGTGGCCGGGATCGTCGCCATCCTCATCGGCGCGGCCCTGGTAGCGACCCGCTTCCCGGACAAAGAGGGAGAGGCAAAGCTCCTCGCCGCCTACGCCAAAGAAGACGCAACGCCAGCACCCCCGCCAAGCCCGGCCGCCCACGCCACCCCGCCCCTCGCCTAGAATCACCACCTCTGCGCCCGTAGCTCAGCTGGATAGAGCGTCGGTCTACGAAACCGAAGGTCACAGGTTCAAATCCTGTCGGGCGCGTTCCTCGCTGGCCGCATCGTTCCGGCCCCGTACCTCGGCTGGATGCTCGAAGCCCAGCTCTAGGTCAGCGACGAATGCGAGCTGCTCTTCACGACCCCGACTGGCCGCAGCCGGCGGGAGCGGAACTTCTACCGCGACCTCTGGCGCCCAACCCAGGAGGCTTCGGGTTAGACATCCGCCCCCGTGAGGGCCGGCATAGCTATGTCACCCATTTACGCGCCGCCGGTGTCAACGACGCCGATCTTGCCGAGGTCGCGGGGCATCGGGTGGAGACGATGCTGGCTCGCTACAGGCACGCAGTAGGAACGAACACTGATCTAATTCGTATGACCTTTGGCTAGCGAACCAATTCTCAGATACCGGTAGGGTTCGAGAGTGGACGATAACGCCAAAGTGTTGCTGGATACGCTGCTCGCCGGTCGCGCAGACGAACAAGATGGCGATCCTCTTCCCGACGACAAGCTCTTCGAGCTGTTTGCCTTGGAGCAGATTCTTAAACACGCCGAGATTTCGCAAGAGGAGGTTTTGGCGGGGCAGATCGGAGGCGGAGATGATGGCGGCATCGACGGCCTCTACAGCTTCCTCGACGGGACTCTCTTGGAAGAAGACGCCGCGATTCTCGAAGTGGACTTCGATCCTCGAAAAGTAAAAACGGGAGTTGAATTATCGCTTGTCCTCGTCCAAGCGAAGCGCTCGGATTCTTTCACTGAGACTGCCATTCAGAAGATCGACCGCACCCTCAGCGAAATCCTCGATCTCTCGAAGGATGAAGAGTACCTTCGGGAGGTTCTCTCGCCGGAGATCGCGGAACGCGCTGAGATATTCCGTCGAAGTTGGGAGAGGCTCGCAACGCGGCACCCTGTGATCTCAGTGCAGATGAGGTATGTAACGAAGGGTGATACCCGCAAGGTCAATGAGAAGGTTACGAAGCGGGCGAAGCGGCTACAAGCTGCAATTGCCGATGTGAATCCTCGCGCGACTGCGACCGTTGATCTGATCGGTGCCCGAGAGCTAGTCGATCTGGCAGCAGAGGAAAAGACCTATACGCTCCAGCTCGCCTACTCAGAGATGGCCACGGCAGACCAGAGCCACTTGCTGCTAGTCCGCCTAGAGGACTACCTTAAATTCATCTCTGATGATGGAGCCCTGCGGAAGCACATTTTTGATTGGAACGTCAGGGACTATGAGGGGGGTGTGGAGGTCAACAAGGAGATCCTGAAATCCTTGGAGGACCCAAACGGGCCGGAGTTCTGGTGGTTGAACAATGGAGTGACCGTAATCTGTTCTCAGGCGTCGTCACAAGGAAAGACGCTGTCGTTAGATGATGTCCAAGTCGTAAACGGGCTCCAAAGCTCGGTTTCGATCTATAACTACCTTTCTGAGGCCAAAGAGGATGATCCGGCGCGCAGCCGATCCATCTTGGTCCGGGTAATTGCCACGCAAGACCCTGACACGCGAGACCGCGTAATTCGCGCAACCAACCGGCAGACGGCTGTCCAGGCAGCATCGCTGCGCGCTACTGATTCCATTCAGCGCGATCTGGAGCAGTATTTCTTTGGTGAGGATTGGTATTACGAGCGGCGAAAGAACTACTACAGGAATCAAGGTAAGCCAGCCGCGAGGATCATCACGATTCCTTATCTCGCGCAGGCAGTCTTGGCCATGGGGTTCAGTGATCCCAGTAACTCCCGCGCTCGTCCCTCCTCTCTCCTTAAGCGAGATGCGGACTACAACCGCATATTTGATCCCAAAACCGACTACGGGATCTATCTGTGGCTTGCCAAGGCGCAGAAGACCGTGGACGGCGTCCTCCGATCAGCCAAATTGCAAAGCGGAGGCCATACGAATTTGCGGTTTCACACGGCGATGACCGTCGTTGCGAAACGGTTTGGGGAGCGCGTATATAGCCCTAAGCAGCTTGTCTCGCTTATCGCAGATGAGGTCGTGGTAGCAGAGGTGCCTTCCGCTGCGAAAGCAGTGGCCGAAGCGCTACAGGCCTACTCGGAAGAGACGGCCATGGACAGGATTGATCAGATGGTCAAGAGCGGCGACTTCACGGAGTTTTTGCTCGGGCGTCTATTTCCTGACGACGTGTAGGTCTGGAAGATGGGATTTGAGTGTGAAGGTGGCATCCGGATCGCAGAGCACCTACTACGGCTCCAGCCCCGCCACCCCTCGGTCTACGAAGCTGGAGTTGGGAAGCGAGACTAAGACCCATCGACTCGCGGCGAGCAAACTCCGCTTAGTCGGACCGCTCCTGTAGTGCCAGCTCGTTTAGGACAACCGAATCGACCTGTGCGTGATTGTCGGAGGCGGCGCTCCACCACGCATGTTCGTAGCTGGAGGGGTCAGCCAAGTCGATCAATGGCCGGATGCCGTCCAGCATCAGCAGGTAGTTGCGCAGGTGCCAGGTTGCTCGCGTGTTCCCGTCGATGAAGGGATGGACGTCGTACACGCGGATTGCCAGCGTGTTCGCCTCGGCGACGATGAATTTGATCAACTCGGGGTCGTCGCTCGGGCGGAAGCGCTCGCGGCGCCAGGTCCAGTTCTCGCAGGCGCTCTGAACCGCAGGAAGGATCGCCTCGACCTCGGCCGCACTCCCTTTGCGATTCAGAACCATCTGAGTCCGAAAGCGGCCCGCGTCGGCTGGGAACGTCGTCTCGAACCAGCGGAAGTGGATCTCTTGGATGAGCCGGACATCTACCGCCCAAGGAGTCTCCGAGGTCGCAATCGCTTCCAGCCATCGCAGGACGTTCTGCCCGCTGTGCTGAATCTCCTCAGCGGTCGGGAGCGGGTCGTAGCCAAACTCGGCCGACGCATCGAAAGCACCCGGCACGCTGCCCGCCTATCTCGTCGTGCCTACGCGGACAGGGGTTTGCCGGCGGCGGCTCGTGCTTCCGCCTGAGACTTAGATGCGTCCGCTAGACGCATGGCCGTCTGAGTCGAGCGCTCGATCTCGGCGTCGGTCAGATCGAAGCGAGGACGGCCGTTGCTCTGCAGCCGGCTCCGGCGACCTGCTGCGAGAACCTTCAGGTTGTCTCGATCCTGGGGCATGTTCCTAGGGTACTCCCGAGGGTCGTCGTTCCCTGCACGTCCAGGTTTGGCGTCTTCCAGGGCAAGATTGATATCCCGGCGGGCCTCATCGACGGCGGCGACCCAGTAGGGGGCCGGGGCTCCGCTCTCCAGGGTCTTCCAGCGCTCCGGCAGCTCTGCCATCTCGGGCTCGCCGCTGTTTTCCGTCGGGATCACCTGAGTTAAGCTAGCATCCATGCGGGATGTTTTGTCTGAGACCGAGGCAAGGGTCACGAAACAGCTAGCGGCCGCCCATGGGGGTCAGAACGTGCGCGTCACGACCCGTAGCGTCTGTCCCCTGTTCATCGTGGATATGGATGAAGGCCGCAGCCTCTTCGATCTCGTGCGGCTCGCGCACGATCTATGCGAGGCGCTCGGCGCCGAGGTCCGGGTCTTGACCGAGGGAAGCCTCTCGCCTTACCTGCGCGACGCCATCCTGGCCGAGGCCAAAGCCCTCTAGGTCAGGATGACCGATGAGGCATTGATCGAGGAGGCCGGGCGCCGACTCAGGGCTGCCGCTCCGGACGCCGAGCTAATTCTCTTCGGCTCGCGGACCAAGGGAGAGTCGGGTCCGGATAGCGATTTGGACCTGCTCATCATCGAGCCCGACTTCGACCGGCGCGGAGAGGAGTACGGACGGCTCCGCAAGGAGTTGAGGGGGCTCGGCGTGGCAGTTGATCTGGTGATTTATCGGAGGCGGGAGGCCGACCAATGGCGCGATGTTCCCGGCAGCTTCCTTCACCGGATCCTCGGCGAAGGTCGCGCCCTCGCCTGAAATTTCGCCTTGATTCCCGGTTGCGGGTCGCATCTCGGTCGCATCGCAGCCGCGATGCCGCATCGTTAAGCCACCCTCCCCCATCCTACGAAACCGAAGGTCACAGGTTCAAATCCTGTCGGGCCGCGCTGTCTTGTGCTCCGTTGCTTGGCGGAGGCTCAGCGGAGCTCTTCGGCCAGGCCGATGACGATGCCCTCGGGGCCGCGGATGAAGCAGAGGCGGTAGATGTCCTCGTACTGGGCGATCTCGTCTACTAGCTCGGCGCCGTGGTTCTGTAGGCGGGCGACTACGTCGTCTATGTCGTCGACGGCGAACATGATGCGGCGTATGCCCAGGGCGTTCGTCGGGGCGTCTTCTGGCTCGGCTCTGACCGCTGGGGGCGTGTGGAACCTGGATAGCTCGACCCGGCTGTGACCGTCTGGGGTCCGCAGCATGGCGATGTCGGCGCGGACGTTCTCGAGCCCGACGACGCGGCCCGCCCACTCGCCCTCAACCTGGGTTTCGCCGACCAGTTCCATGCCGAGCTCGATGAAGAACGCCTTGGCCGCCTCGAGGTCCTCGACGACGATGAGGACGTTGTCCATCCGCTGAAGCGTCATGGCTCCCGGGTGCGTCCGCGCGCGGCTCGGGCATCGACCTTCCGCCCGAGCAGCTCGGCGAGACCCTCCTCGCCTGGATCGGGGATGGCGCATGCGGCCTCGGGCCCGTGGAGCTCTGGCGCGAGGGGGTCGCGGCCGGTGCGGTGGGCAATCGCCGCCAGCGGGCCGAAGAGGATGGTCTGAGCGAGGGCCGGTGGTTTGACGAAGTGGAGCGCGTCGCTGTACTCGCGGGCGATCGCCGCGAGCCAGAGCGGGTCGGGCATGCCCTTGGCGCTGACACGACCGAGGGCGCCGAGCGACCAGAGACACTCGATCATCGAGGCGAAGCGGGCGGCGGGCTGGCCTGGCGCGGTGGGGGTCGCCTCGACTTCGACCCGGACGTTCGCGACGCCGTTGCCGGCGTTCCACCAGTCGTGCACGGTGCCGGCGGGCACCTCGAGGGTCCCGTCGCTCGGGTTGGCGACGCGCTCGTCGTCGCCGACCTGGAAGCCGACCTCGCCGTCGCGCACCTCGAACCGCTCGACGAAGTGATCGTGAATGTGGGTGCCGGCGACCGCAGCGCCGGGCTGGAGCCAGAGGTCGACCTCGATCCGCCGGCCCGCGTCATCTATCGAGAGGACGTGCGCGACCTCGCCAGTGGCGGGGTTGTGCAGCCACCGGCCGGCTTCGAGCGTGGTCCCTGGGGACTTGGCGGAATGGTCCTTTGCCATCGGAGTCACACGCAAGATAGACGGCCCTGAAAATGCTGGCCGCGGCGCGCCCTCACATCCGGTCGCCTGCTTAGGGTGCTCGCCGATGCCCACTACCAATCGCTCCCGGCTCTCGCTCGCCCTCGCGCTTGTCATCGTCTTCGCGCTCGGCGCGCTCCTGCCCGGCGCCCTCGCGGGACCCTCCGAGCCGACCGCGGTCCGTACCGCGCTCGCCCAGACCGGCAAGGTCCAGGGTGCTCCCGGCCGGACGATGGTCCTCAGCCGGGTGGTGGTCGAACCGGGGGCGAAGCTGGCGCTGCACCATCACCTCGGGACGCAGATCTCGCGGATCGCCTCCGGCACCCTCACCTACACGGTCCGCAAGGGCTCGGCGGTGGTCAGCGAAGACGATGCCGAAAAAGACCCGCGGCGGGTGCGGACGATCGCCGCCGGGCAGACGGCCCAGATCAAGGCCGGTCAGTGGCTGGTCGAGCAGTCATCCGACATCCATGAAGCGGCCAACCGCGGCGGCAAGCCCGTGGTCATCTACCTCTCGACGCTGCTGAAGAGCGGTTCGCCTCCCGCGACGCCGGTCACGCTTCGCTGAAGTCGGCGCCGTATGGGCGCCACATCAGCCAGACCGGCGGCCCGCCCGGCAGCCGCGCTTCCTCGGTGACCTCGAAGCCGTGACGTTCGTAGAGCGGGACGTTGCGGATGTTGCTGCTCTCGAGGTAGGCGGGAAGGCCGAGGCGGTCTGCCTCGGCGAGGCCCGGCTGAAGCAGGGCGGTGCCCAGCCCCCGGCCCTGCTGCTCCGGGCGCACCCCGACCGCCGCCAGGTACAGGTGCGGCTCCCGCGGGTGGCGGGACTCGACTCCGAGCAGGCCGCGGGCGACCCGGCCGCCGCGCGGCCAGACGCCGCGAAAGGAGAGGATCCCCAGGCGCAACGCCTGGAGCGGGGACTCGCGCCAGCGCCCGGCGCCGGCCCAGAGCGCACCGCCTCCCTCGGCTCGCCAGACGAGCCCGCCCGGGACCAACCGCCGCGCCTGCATCTCGAAGTAGTGCCTGCCGTAGCGGCGCCGCTTGCCCTCGTCCGGGAAGGCCCAGCAGAGGACCGGGTCGTCCGTGAACGCCGCGTGCAGGTCGGTGACGACGCGCCCCACCTCGGACTCGGTCGCCGCGGTGACCGCCGTCATCGGAGTCCCGGGGCTAGGCGTTCAGCCGGACCGGCAGCGTTTTCAGCTGGTTGAGGAAGCCGCTCTCGACGTAGACCGGGGTGCCGGCCATCTCGATGTTCGGGTAGCGGGCGAGGGTCTCCTCGAGCAGGATCTTCAGCTCCAGCCGGGCCAGGGCGGCGCCGAGGCAGAAGTGGCGGCCGCCGGCGCCGAAGGCCTGGTGGTCGGGGTTGCGATGGACGTCGAAGCGGTCGGGGTCCTCGTAGCGGGTCTCGTCGCGGTTGGACGAGGCGTACCACATCACCACCTTGTCGCCCTCTTTGATCTGCTGGCCGCCGAGCTCGACGTCCCTGGTCGCGGTGCGGCGGAAGTGGGCGAAGGCGGGGAACATCCGCAGCGCCTCCTCGACCGCGCTGGGGACCAGCGACGGGTCGTCGACGAGCTGCTGGCGCTGGTCCGGGTTCTGCATCAGCGCCCGCATCGCGCTCGAGTAGGTCGCCTTGGTGCTGTCGTTGCCGGCGGCGACGAGGAGGAAGAAGCCCATCACGATCTCGTGTTCCTCCAGCCGCTGGCCTTCGACCTCGGCGTTGACGAGGACCGTGGTCAGGTCGTCGGTCGGGTTCTCCCGCCGCGCGGCGATCAGCTCGCTGCAGCGGGCGAAGATCTGCTGGATCGCCTCCTGAATCGTCGCTTCGACATTCTCGACGTCAGGGCTGTAGTCGGGGTCGTTGGCGGCCAGCGCCATGTTCATCAGCTCGGCCCAGGTCGCGTCGTCCTCCTCGGGAATGCCCATGAAGCTGCCGATCACCCGCGAGACGGCCGGCTGGGCGACGTCGGTGACCAAGTCGCAGGTCTCGCGGCCCTCGAGCTTGTCGAGCGTGCCGGTGACGATATCCCGGATCGCCCCCTCGTGCGCCGCGATCCGCTTCGGCGTGAAACCGGCCTGGAAGAGCGCCTTCAGCCGGTCGTGCTTGGGCGGGTCCATGCCGATGAACATCGCCCGCGCGAGCTCGATCGGGAAGACCTCGTCGATCACCACCACGCCGCCGCGTTCGGAGGAGTAGGTCTCCCAGTCGCGGCTGATCGTGTGGACGTCGTCGGCGCGCGTCACGGACCAGAAGCCCTTCGCCTGCGGCAGTTCGGTCACTTCCGAGGTCCAGTGGACGGGGCACTCGCTGCGCATCCGCTTGAACAGCTCCAGCGGAGGCCCGTTCTCCCAGTGCTCGCGCTCGAGCACCAGGGCGTCCTCGACGTTCCCCTTCCCGGCGGCGATCTCAGCTTGATCCGGCACGCCGCGCAAGCATACTGGCTGGCTGGCCAGTTTTGTGAGGGAGCGGTTGTAGGCGCGGCCTCCTCGCCGCGCCTACGCTCAGCGACAGGCTTTGACGGTGCCCTGGATGACGCGCTTGATCTTCTTTTCCCTCTCGCCCCGGGTGAGGATCAGCGTAACTCGCGCTTTCACTCTGTGGACGGACCCGGCGGCCATCGGGCCGGGGTCGACCAGGTAGCGGAAGGGCTTCTTCTTCTTGACCTTCAGCTTCTTGCCGTCATAGATGAAGACGACCTTGGTGAAGCGGATCTGGCCGCCGAGCTTTTTCGAGAGCTGTTTGCGCTTGCGTTTGCCGACGCCGACGAAGAAGCGCTGGCGCGACTGCAGGCAGCTCTTCGGCAGCCTGAGGATGATCAGGAAGTTGCCGACTTTCTTGACGATGGCCTTGGTCTTGCCTTTGTAGATGGGCGGGAGGGGAGGCTCTGCGGGCGGCAGCCCGGCAATCGGGTTGAGGTCGGCGAGCCGCAGGCCGGAGGCGTCGGAGAAGACCAGCCAGCCCCCGCCGCCGTCGGTGGTGGCGAGGTCGGCGTTGTCGTGGAGGCCGTAGCCGTCGCCGATGCGAGCGATGTGGCTTTCGGCGTAGCTGGCGCCGCCGTCGGTCGAGGTGAAGAGGCGCATCACGTAGGCCCCGTCGCCCGCCCGCACCCCGGGCCACGCCACGGCGAGCCGGTTGCCGCTGGGCGACTGGGCGACGGCGCCGCCCGCGAAGAGATTGGTCGAAGAGTCGACCGCGAGCGTCCTGGCGGCGCCGAAGCCCGTTCCCTCCCAGCGCCGGACGTTGACCGCGTTCGGGTTCGAGCCGCCGCTGTAGTCCTGGGAGACCATGAAGAGCCCGGCGGGGCCGCCGGCCAGGCTCGGCGCGTAGCCGTTCCCAACGAAGCTGGGCCCGGACCAGTTGGCCTCCGCGTTGAGCGAGCCGGAGCCTTTGAAGCGGTAGAAGAACAGCGAGTACGGGTCGCTGAAGTTCGCGTAGGCGATCACCGGGTTGGCGCCGTCCAGCCCCATGCTCGAGCTGAGGACTCCGCCGCCACCGGGATCGGCGAAGGCGAACTCGCCGCCGCCCAGCCCTCCGACTTCGACCGTGCTGAAGCCGAGGCCCGGGTTGTAGGCGCCGATCAGGAAGTTCGCGCCCTGCAGGAGGACGTCGGTCGGGTCGGTCTTGCCCGAGTAGTTCTCGTTTTCGGTGCCGCCGTCGAAGCTGGCCCCGCCGTTGGTCGAGGTCCAGTAGATGACGTCGTCGCGGGCGTACCGGGGGGCCACCACGTAGACGGTGCCGCCGGGCCCGAAGACCGGGAACGCCGCCGCGGCGCTGTCCGAGAGGGTCGTCGCGCCGGGAACGTTGAGCGTGATCGGCGAGCAGCCGCCGCCAGGGGCGATCTTGCAGAACTTGACCGGCTCCGGGTTGATGCCCGCGGCATCGCTGACCCAGGCGACGTAGGCGTTGCCGGCGCCGTCGGCGATCACATGGCCGTTCGAGACCGCGTTCGCATCGAGCGTGTAGAGGTCGTTCGCCGCGGAAAGGGACGGGAGGGCGGCAAGGACGCAGACCGCCGCCGCCATGCTGAGAAGGGCTCGCCAAGTTTTCATGGCGCCACCCTAAATGCCTCTGAGCTTGTCGTCCAGCGGGTTCTTCGTCTCCTAGAAAGGCAACTTCTCGCGCGCCGACTTGCCGGTCGAGTGGCTCTTGTCGGCGGCCCGCTGGGATTTGCCGAACGATTTGCTCAGCAGGCGGCCGATCGGGCCGGGGGCCTTGCCGCCGGCGCGCTGGCCGAGGCCGAAGCCCTTGTCGGTTCCGCGCTTCGCGTGGTTGGAGAGGCGGGGAACTAGGAACCCCAGAATCAACAGCAGGACGCAGATTCCGACTACGACTCCGATAACCATGTTCAGTTCCCCCTTGTCCGCCTAGAGCTTCTGCTCGAGGTCGTCGGCTTTATTGCCGTGATGTTCGGCGAGTTTGCGCTCGCGCTCGGCTCGCTCGGCTGCTTCCTGAGCCGTTTCCTCGTGCTCCTGCGCCTTGTTGGCGTGCACGTCGGCCTCGTTGCGGTGGCCGCCGGCCTGTTCGGCGAGGCGTTCCCGTTCCCGTTCCCTGCGCTCACGGCGCTTGCGGCCCGCCATCACGGCGAGGACCAGCAGGATGGCGACAACGACGACTATGGCGATGATCAATCCAGTTGACATGCGAACTGAATACCCGCCTACCGATTGATAAACCAATCCGATCCGGGTAGCCAGGCCGTGTGTTCGACTGGCTCACCCACGAGGTCTCGCAGAGCGCCATGACCTATCCCGTCATTGCCCTGGCCTGCGCGACCGACGTCCTCGTTCCGCTGATCCCCTCGGAGACGATCGTGGTCACCGCCTCGGTGCTCGCGGCCCAGGGGGAACTCTTCATCTGGCTGATCGTGCCGGCGGTGGCCCTGGGCGCTTTTGTCGGGGACAACCTCTGCTACCTCCTCGGGCGGCAGATCGGCGACCCCGTCGCTGACCGGCTCTTCGGGGACGAGAAGGGCCAGGCCCGGCTGCACTGGGCGGAGCAGGCCCTGCGCCGGCGCGGCGCGATCCTGATCGGGGTCGGGCGCTTCATCCCCGGCGGGCGGACCGTCACCACCTTCGCGGCCGGCACCCTGGAGATGCCCTACCGCCAGTTCGTCGTTGCCGACGCCTTCGCCGCGGCCGTCTGGGCGGGCTACGTCTCGATGCTCGGCTACCTCGGAGGCGAGACCTTCAAGGACAGCCTTTGGCTGCCGCTGGCGACTTCCTTCGCCGCCGCGATGGCGGTCGGCGCCGCATTCGAGGGCTGGCGGCGGCTGCAGAGCCGCCGCGGCAAGGACATTCTCGGCGACGAGCTGCCAGAGGAGATGGCGACCTAAGCCCTTGGCCCCGACCTCCGCATTTGCTTCACTTCTCGGACCAGAGAAAGGAGGTGGTCCTAACTTGATTCACATGCTTGATGGGACTCTGGAGGTGCAGGGCCGCTAGGCGCCGCACTGGTTTGGGCGCCCGGCGGAATCCACCCCGGGCACCGGCGTTCGTCGGGAGCTGGGTCTTGTCCCGCCCGGTCGCAATTCCCGCGTTCGTTCCTTTGCACCAGGCCGGGGTCGTCCTTCGGGCGGCCCCGGCTCATTTATGTCGGAAGCCGGGGTTCAGCCGGCGGCGTCGAGGCCATCCCGGGCTTCCGAGAGGAAGTGGGACGCGATCCGCCAGCGCCGCTGGAGGACAGGTTCGACCGTTTCCGTGCCGCAGCCGAGCTGGGAGACGCATTCGCCCCAGTCGTTGGCCCCCTCGATGTAGCGGTTGAAGGCCTTCTCGCCTGGAGTGGCGACCAGCGTCAGGCAGTCGATCTGCAGCTCCTCGATCGGGATCTCGCCATAGGTGGAGCGGATGCCGCGCACCTCGGCCACGTACTGGTCGTAGGTGACGCCGACGGCGAGCCGGCGTCGCAGGCCGTCCATCGAGCCGACGAAGCTGCCGAGCTGGCTCTGGCAGACGCTGCCTGCGGGGGCGGGGCGCCGATCGTCCTTGGCCTTGGCGTCAGGGCGCGTTGCCTTCTCAGCCACCTTGACGTCCGGGCGGCTCTTGATCGTCAGGTCCTGCGTCGTGCTCCCGTCACCTCCACCGCAACCGGCCACCAGAAGCGCGCCGAAGGCGGCGCAGATGGCGAGCGGAAGCCGAACGGCGGCTGACACGCGCCGCAGTCTAAGTCCTGTAGAAACCCGTGCCGTGCGGCGATTCGGGTTCTTCGGTGGGGTTGTCATGGCGGCGGCGCTCGTCTGTCTCGGCGCATCCGCGGCGCCGGCGCGCTCGGCCCCGCACGTGCTGGTCGTCGGCGACAGCCTCGCGGACCTGACCTCGCCCTACCTGAGCCGCTACCTGCCCGGCGTCGAGCTGACGATCAACGCAGAGGGCGGCTACAACACGTACCAGGTCTTCGACCTCTTCCAGGAAAGCTACGACCCCTCCTTTGACGTGATCGTCTTCGACGGGGGGACCAACGACAACCCGTCCTATCCCGAGATCCTCGCCGGCAACCTCGCCAAGGTCGCCGAAACCGTCGGTGGTCGCTGCATGGTCGTGCCGACGATCCACGGCCTCCACCCCGGCGGCGTCGACGACAGCGGCAAGAACCAGGTGGTGGCCGAATTCGCCGCCTCGCGGCCCGGGACGCAGGTGCCCGACTGGCAGGGGGCGGTGTTCGCCCACCCCGAGCTGATGCAGGCCGACAACCTGCACCCGATCGAAGAGGGCGCCGACTACCGGGCCCAGCTGATCGGGCAGGGGGTCGAAGGCTGTCTCGCCTATGGCCAGGCGGTGGCGACCGCGCCACCGGAACCTCGCAGCGACGTCGAGCCGATCGCCACGGTCGGCCGGCTGCAGGCGCGGCAGGAGGTCGTGATGGACGAGGTCACCGGCGACGTCCTGCGCCAGGCGGCGGCCTCGCTGGTCCTCGGCGCTTTTCTCACCCGCGGGTGAGAGCCGCCGGGCCGAAGTGGCAATCTGTAGGCATGGAGCTGCCCCATGAGTGAGGTGGTGATGCCGCGCCTCTCCGACTCGATGGAGGAGGGGACGATCCTCACCTGGCTGAAGCAGGTCGGGGACGAGATCGCCGTCGGCGACGAGCTGGTCGAAATCGAGACCGACAAGGCGAACATGGCCTACGAAGCGGATGAGGCTGGCACGCTTACCGAGATCCTGGCCCAGGAGGGGGAGACGTTGCCAATCGGTTCTCCTATTGCTCGGATCGGTGATGGGGATTCGGCGAATGGACGGAGCGCTCGGGCCGCGGGTCCTGTCTCCGATACGTCCCCCTCGCCTACCGGCGAGGGTCCCGCATCGTCGCCACCCACGGCAGGAGAGGATGAGGCAGACGCCGAGGGTTCAGGCGCTGATGCTCAATCCGAGGACGGGGAGCGGATCAAAGCTTCTCCGCTGGCTCGTCGGCTCGCTCGCGACAAGGGGCTTGATCTAAAGGAGCTGCATGGCTCGGGGCCTGGGGGTCGCATCATCAAGCACGACGTGGAGGAGGCGGAAGCTGGCGGCCCTTTGAGCTCAGCGGCTCCTGCCCCCTCTACCCAGCCCGAGGGGGCAGGTGCCGCCCCCCCGACCGCCGGCGGCACCGCCAAGGGGGATACCGAGACCCGGGAGCTGAACAAACTTCAGCAGACGATCGCTCGGCGGATGGCGGAGTCGAAGGCGACCGCTCCTCACTTCTATCTGACGATCGAGATCGACATGGGGAAGGCGGTCGAGGCGCGGGCGGCGATCAAGGGCGCCACCAAGGAGGGCGACGTCGTGCCCTCGTTCAACGACATGATCGTCAAGGCCTGCGCTATCGCCCTGCGCGAGTTCCCGAAAGCCAACGGCGCCTACCGCGACGGCCGTTTCGAGCTCTACTCGCGGATCAACGTCGGGGTTGCCGTCGCCGCGGAGGAGGCGCTGGTCGTGCCGACGATCTTCGATGCCGACAGGAAGGGCCTGCGGCAGATCGCCGCCGACACCCGCGCGGTGGCCGCAAAGGTCCGTGACGGCTCGGTGACCCCACCGGAGCTCTCGGGTGGGACCTTCACCGTCTCCAACCTGGGGATGTTCGGGATCGACGAGTTCGACGCGGTGATCAACATGGGCCAGGCGGCGATCCTCGCCGTCGGCGCGATCCGCGAGCAGCCCGCCGTCCGCGACGGCGAGATCGTCCCCGCGCGGCTGATGAAGGCGACCCTCTCCTGCGACCACCGCGTCCTCTACGGGGCCGAGGGCGCCGAGTTCCTCGCCCGGGTCAAGCAGCTGCTGGAAGAGCCGGTCTCGCTGGCGCTTTAGTCGGCCTGCCCGCCGCCGAGCTCCGGCGGCAGCGCTTTCGGGCCGTCCGGATACATGTGCTCCAGTTGCGCCTCGCTCATCTCCAGCGTGCTGGTGATCTCTTCGCGCGGAGCGCCGACGACGAGCCAGAGCTGATCGGCGCCGGTGTCGTTGAAGAGCTGGCGGTCGGTGTCGGGCTCGACCAGCAACGTGTCCAGCGGCGCCAGCGTCAGCACCTCCTCGCCGATCCGCACCCGGCCCTCGCCCTCCAGCAGCACGTAGAGCTCCTCTTGGGTGAAGTGCCGATGCTTGGTCGACGCTTTCCCCGGCCCCAGCCGCCACATACGCGCCCCCAGCTGCGAAGCCTCGAGCTGCCCGCCGAGGTCCGTGTTCGGCGTCTGCATCTGGTTCGACCGCCGCCAGAAGGCATCGGCGGCGCGAAGGAGGCGGTATGACATCCACGCAAGTATGCCGTCGCAGGGAAGTCCATCAACGCATCCGACTTCGACCACACCCGGCTGTGGTCGAAGTCGGATGGGAGTTACAGACAAAACCTTTCGCTAGGGTCTACTCTAAACCTCGCCCACGTGACTGAGGTACGTCCCGTAGGGGATCACCGACTTCGCCTTGGCTTCGATGACGGAACGGTCGGGGAGGTCGATTTCTCGGGAGAAGACTGGAGTCTTCTCTCCGCTAGATCTCGATCCAGGTGCCTTGAGGGCCGAGGTTGCGGACCGGAGTGGTACCGATCTGGCTCTCGCAGCCCCAGGACTCGTGGATGTGGCCGCAGACGGCGAGGCGGGGACGCTTCTCTTCGATCGCTTGCAGTAAGGCGGGGCTGCCGAAGTTGCCGCCGTCGCCGGCCGCGTCGCAGTGGTCCTTGGGCGGGGAGTGGAGGACGAGGACGGCACCCTCGGGGCAGGGCGCGAGCATCTCGGTCGCCGCGTCGTCGTCGAGGTCGAAGCTCCAGTCCCAGGGGGTGACCGGGATCCCGGCCCCGAGGCCGAAGAACTCGGTGCCCTCGACCGTCGTCCCCTCGCCGTGGAGGACGGTGGCGGCGCTCCAGTTCTCTGCGGCGGACCGCAACGCATCGACGGTCTCGTTGTTTCCAGGTACGAGGACGGTCGGCGTCTCGATCCCTGCGAGGGCGCCGATCGTTTCCTCCAACCCCTCGTGCACCGAAGCGAAGTCGCCGGCGCCGATCACGACGTCGGCCTCGCGCGACATCTCGACCAGCCGCGCCCCCTGCTCGAGGTCGCGATGCAGGTCGGAGAAGGCGAGGATCCTCATGCGCGAAAAACTAGCTGGTGGGCGCCGGGCTCGGGCGCCGCGCCCGCCCTGGCAGGCGAATCCGCCGCCGCGCCGCCGCCGGCTCCTCTTCCTCCCGCACCTGCAGGTCGAAGTAGAGGAGCGTCTGGCCGACCACGACGTAGGGGATGAAGAGCGCGAAGACGACCGAACCGACGACGTTGATCCAGAACAGGGGGAAGTCGGCGAAGATCAGCGCAAAGCCGAGGATCGGCCCGGCGACGATGCTGAGCAGCCAGAGCACCCCGGCGACGCGGACCGTGTGCCACCAGCGTCCGCGGACCAGCTCGGAGCTGCCGCGGAAGGCCTCGCGGATCGACTTGTCGGTGAACAGGACTTCCTGCTGGACGAAGAGCCAGCTGACGTATTTCCAGGCGGCGAAGGGGATGCCGACCACCGTCAGCAGCAGCAGGAACACCCCCAGCATCGCCAGTAGCTGCGCCGCGACCACCCGCCAGAAGCGGGCCAGCATGCCCCGCACCGAGTCGCCGACGCCGGCCCGACGGCCGCGCACCAGTTCCCGCACGAAGACGATCACGATCGCGGCGACGAGCGCCTGGGCAACCGGCCGCCCGACCGATTCGAGCAGGTCGGCGATCGCCAGCCCGAGGCCGGCGTGGCCGGCGGCTTCGTCGACGCCACGGCCCTTCGAGAGCGCTTCGGCCAGCAGGTTCACCCCGCCGACGATCGGAAAGGCGATCAGCCCGATCGGGACCAGGACGAGGAAGTGGCGCTGGTAGAGGCGCCGGGCGGTACGCAGCAGCTGGCCGAAGGCCCGTCGCGCCCGCAGCTCGGTCAGGTCCACCGGTCCCCAGCGCGTCGCCAGCACGATCGCGGCCAGTAGCAGGGCGATCACGACCAGGATCGCGATTGCGGTCGGCCGCGACTTGGTCGCCAGGTGGGTGAAGTCGGTCACCGCGGTAACCGCGCCGCAGAAGGCACCCGTCACCGAGCCGCCGACCACCGAGCCGCCGGGGAAGCGCGGGCTGGTCGAGCGCTGCTTCGCCATCCAGGCGAACGGTTCGCGCCAGACCGTCTTCGTCACCGGCCCGGTCGGCCCGTTGTTGAACCCCTTTTCGCGTTCGCCCCAGCGGCCGCGGTAGCTGAGCCACTGGAAGCCGCCCGCTTCCGGCGCCGTTTCGGGCAGCAGGACCGGCCGCAGCTCCAGTTCGCGCAGCGGTTCGGAGGTGACGTCGCAGCCGACGCCCGACCCGTTCTGCCCGTTCTCCACGTAGACGGCGGAGTCGTAGAAGGTCGCGTGCGAGCCGGCGGCGGGGTAGACGACCGGGTGGGTGCCTTCCTTCTGGACCTTGCCGTCTTCCCAGCTGGCCCGCTCGCCGCCGGCGTGTTGGAAGAGGATGATCTCGCTCGGCTCTTCTTCCAGCGCCTGCTTCGTCGTGTTGGCCTCGAAGGTGAGCTGCATCCCCTCCCAGTCGGCCTCGTGGAGGTCGTTGAACTGGTTGAAGTACCAGAAGAACCAGAACTGCAGGGCGAAGCCGTCGTGGTTCGGTTCGCGGGCGATATGGGCGTAGGTGATCGCCGGCGCCTTGCCTTCCTCCAGCAGCTTCTTGAAGGCGCGGGCGTAGACGCAGGTGTCGCCGAGGACCTTGCCTTCGTAGTCGAGGTACCAGCCGTCGCGCTTGCCGGCGACGTCGGCCGCGGTCGGCGCCTTCTTCACGTCCTCCAGCTTGCCGTCCGGCAGTTCGCGCGTGAGGGTCACGGTCGGGTTGCCGAGCACCGCCTCGACGCTGGTCGGCTGGTACTGCTCCTCCTTGGTGTCGCAGGGAGGATGCAACTGCTTGCGCAGCATCGTGATCGGGACGTAGCGCTGCGCCAGCTCCTGGGCGGCGGGATCGACTGGAGGGGCGAGGCTCGTGTCGGCCGTGTTCGTGGCCGCGGCGGCGGGGGCCGGCGCGATCGCCGCGAGTGCGACGAGCGCCGGGACGAGAAAGCGGAGCCTCACACCTCTTCTTCTACTTTGCCCGCCGGCATCCGCACAAGGGCGACGACGAAGGCGACCGCCATCACCGCGGCCATCCCGTAGAAGACGGTGCGCGAGGCGAGGGCGAAGTCGTGGGGGATGGCGTCGACGACCTTCTGGACCGGGGCGGGCAGATGTTCGGGGGATTCACCGGCGCCGGTTCCCTGGCTGATCGTGTCGGCGATTTCGCTGCCCACTTCCTTGGGGATGCCGTTCTTGTCGGCCGTCGCTTCCAGGTTGGAGCGGTTCTCGAGGATCAGGACCGAGCCCAGTACCGCGAGCCCGAGGCTGGAGCCGAAGTTGCGCACGGTCTGGGTGATTCCGGTCGCCTCGCCGTAGCGGTCGCGACTGACCCGGTTGAGCGCATCGGTGTTGGCGGGGCTCAGCACCAGCCCGACCCCGATTCCGGCCAGCACGATCCAGTACCACTGGTCGGAGACCGAGAGCTCGGTCAGCGAGTTGCCCCAGAGGTAGAAGCCGACCGCGGCGATCGCGCAGCCGGGGACGACGGCGGCGCGGGCGCCGACCTTGTCGAGCAGGCGGCCGCCCTGCTGCGAGGCGGTGGCGAAGCCGGCGAAGAAGATCAGCAGGTAGAGGCCGGTTTCCGAGGCGCTTTCGCCGAGCGAGATCTGCGCGTACATGCTGGCGAAGAAGAACAGCGGGACGAAGGGGATCATCAGCAGGAAGAGGATGACGTTGTCCACCGCGAAGGCCCGGTCCTTGAAGATCTCCAGCCGCAGCAGCGGGTTCTCGGTCCGCAGCTCGTAGCGGACGAAGGAGGCGAGGATCACCAGTCCGCCGGCGATGCAGGCCCAGGTGGCGGGGCTGTCCCAGCCCCAGACGCTCGACTGCTGCAGGCCGAGGACCGCGAAGCCCATGCCGAGGGTGATCAGCGCCGTGCCGGTGTTGTCGATCGGCGCCGGGTGCTTCTCGTCGGCCGGCTTCGACTTCCAGATCAGGAACAGGGCGATGATCGCGACCGGGATGTTGACCCAGAAGATCGCCCGCCAGTCGATCTCGACCAGGTAGCCGCCGGCCAGCGGCCCGACCGCGGTGAGGCCGCCGGCGATCGCGAAGAAGATCGCCATCGCCTTGCCGCGTTCGGAAACCGGGAAGGCGTTGAGGACGATCGCCAGCGCCGCCGGGAACATGATCGCCGCGCCCGCGCCCTGGATCACGCGGAAGACGATCAGCCAGGTCTCGTCGAGGGAGCCGGTCGGGGTGGCGCCGCAGAGGGCAGAGGCGGTGGCGAAGATGACGACGCCGAGGACCACCATGCGACGGTGGCCGGCGATGTCGGCCAGGCGCCCGCCGAAGGCGAAGAGGGCCGAGAGCGAGAGGAGGTAGCCGTTGATGATCCACTGCACCCCCGTCGCCGAGAGCGAGAGGTCGTCCTGAATCGACGGGATCGCGATCGCGACGATCGTCTGGTCGATGAAGGTCATCGAGACGGCGAAGATCATCGCCGCGAGGATCAGCTTGCTGTTTTTGGCGCCTGACTGGTTCATGCCTGCGGCTTTTACGCGCGGCCGGCGATTCCTGCCCCCGTTTGGGGTATTCTCGCCGCCGCAATGCCCACCGTCTTCTGGCTTGGTTTCGGAATCGCCGCCGCCTTCGTCCTGATCGGCGCGGTCGCCGGTGCGCGCTCGCGCACGGCCAGCCTCGGCAGCGGCGCCGCGATGGGCGCCTACCTCGGCGTGATGAGCGCATTCCCCTTGCTGGCCATCGGCCTCTCCACCGCTTAGAGAAGCTCTCCCAGGGGTAGCCGAAGTCGCATGACCAATGCGACCGAAGTTCCTGCCCTGACTCTGCACGACGGCCTCGAGATTCCCCAGCTCGGGTTCGGCGTCTTCCAGATTCCGCCCGACGAGACGCAGGAGGCGGTCGAGGAAGCGCTCGGGGTCGGCTATCGCCATGTCGACACCGCTGCCGCCTACGGCAACGAGGCCGCGGTCGGGGCTGCGATCGCCGCCTCCGGGGTCAGCCGCGAGGACGTCTTCGTCACCACCAAGCTGTGGAACTCCGAGCAGGGATACGACTCCACCCTCGCCGCCTTCGAGAAGTCCCTCGGACGGCTGGGCACCGGCAACGTCGACCTCTACCTGATCCACTGGCCGCGCCCGGACCGCGATCTCTTCCTCGACACCTGGCGCGCCTTCGAACGGATTCGGGAGGAAGGCGGCGCCCGCTCGATCGGCGTCTCCAACTTCCGCGTCGAGGACCTCGAGCGGCTGGAGCGGGATGCCGAGCGGCGGCCCGCCGTCAACCAGATCGAGCTCCACCCGCGCTTCCAGCAGGCCGAGCTGCGCGCCTGGGGCGCCGAGCACGGCGTCGTCACCGAGGCCTGGAGCCCGCTGGCACAGGGCGACCTGCTCGAGGACGGGACGGTCGAAACCGTCGCCGCCCACCACGAGCGCACCCCGGCGCAGACGATCCTCCGCTGGCACCTGCAGCTCGGCAACGTGGTGATCCCGAAATCGGCGACGCCGGAGCGGATTCGCGAGAACTTCGAGGTGTTCGACTTTGCGCTGAGCGAGGACGACATGGCGGCGTTGGCGCGGTTGGATGCCGGCGAGCGGATCGGACCTGACCCGGGGTCATTCGACGGGGAGTAGCGGCTGGCATAAATAGGGTGCCGCCGATGGATCTCGATCGGCGGCTGTTGCGCAAGCGCGGGGTGGTGGTCGCCGGAGGCGCGGACCCGGCAGCGGCAGAGACTTCGGCGGACGAGGCGACCAGGCGGCGATTGACTCGGATCAATGCGGTTGCCGCTACCGCGTTCTTGATCGGCGGGTCGCTGTTTTGCCTTGGGGCGCTCTTGGCTCAGGCTCATGTCGGTGGGCCGCGGCTGGCCGCGGCGGTCTTCATGGTCGGCGGGGTCTTCTTTACGACCGGCGGTTACGCGTCGGTGTTGCAGGTGGCCAATGCGCCCCGGGTGGTTGACGCCGATGGGGTGGTGCGGGCCGCGCCGTGGCGCTGGTGGTCCACCGAGCCGGGGCGGCTTGACTGGGCCAGCGCCGTCGCGCTGTTCGTCGGCACCCTTTACTTCGGCGCCAGCCTGACGGCGGCGCTGGTCGGCGACCTGACCACCGCCCAGATCCACCGGCTCGTCTGGAGCCCCGAATTCATCGGCTGCGTCCTCTTCCTCGTCTCCGGCCATCTGGCCCTGACCGAGATGCACCGCGACCGGCCGCGCGGGCGCCGGGCCGACCTCGGTTGGTGGATCGCGGTCGTCAACCAGGCCGGCTCGGTGCTGTTCATGGTCGCGGCGATCGCCGCCTTCGTCCGTCCGGCGAGTGGCGACGAGCTGGCAGTGGGGATCGCCAACTGGGCCACCTTCGCCGGCGCCGGCTGCTTCGCCGTGGCCGGGGCGATGCAAGAGTTCGAGCGTCCCTAGATCCTGAAAGACTGGCCGCGTGGCCAGTCCCGGAAAAGCCGAGGCGCCCCGGACCGAACGGATCCTCCCCGGCGTCTGGCGGTTGCGGCTCTCCCTGCCCTGGCCGGGCGTCCCTCACGGCAACGCCTGGGCGGTCGAGCGCGACGGCGGGATCGTCATGTTCGACACCGGAATGGGCGGCAAGGGCCGGCTGCGGCAGCTCGACCTGGCGCTGACCCAGGCGGGCTTCGGGGTCGAGGACGTCCGCCTCGTCGTCTGCACCCACTCCCACACCGACCACTACGGCCTCGCCGGCTCGATCGTCGAGGCCGCCGGCTGCGAGCTCTGGATGCACCCGCGCTGGGAGCACGTGCGGCCGCTCGCCGAAGACTCGAAGGCGGCGCTGGAGGCGCGGATCGAGGTGGCGCGCCAGAGCGGGGTGCCGCCGAAGTCGCTGGAGCGCTACCGGGAGGCGCGCGAAGAAGACGACGAGACCGGGATCGACATCCTCAAGGAGCCCGACCGCGAGCTCGTCCCCGGGGTCGAGGTGGAGACCGACCTCGGCACCTGGCAGGTGTACGAGACGCCCGGCCACGCCCCGTCCCACGTCGTCCTCCACCAGCCCGAGCGCAAGCTGCTGATCTCCGGCGATCACCTGCTCGGCCGCACCGTCCTCTTCTTCGACCACGGTCACAGCCCCGACCCGGTGGGCGAATTCCTCTCCAGCCTGGAGGTGGCCGAGGGCCTCGACGTCGAACTCGTCCTCCCCGGCCACGGCCGCACCTTCCGCGACCCGGAGGCGAAGATCGCCGAGTCGCGTCGCCAGGTCGCCGAGCTGCTGCAGAAAGTGCCGGCGGCGCTCGCCGGGGGCGAGGAGAAGACCGCCTTCGAGATCGTCGCCGAGATCATCGGCCCGGACATGGTCAACACCCCGGCCAGCGCCTGGGTTCTGCAGATCGTCCTCTCCTGCCTCGACCACCTGGCGATCGCCGGCGAGGTGGAGACGGTGGAGGGCACCGACCCGCAACGCTGGCGACTGACGTAGCCTGTCCGGCGATGGCGAGCTTCCGATACGTCCGCCAGGTGGCCGCTCCGCCCGAGGTCGTCTTCGACGTCCTCACCGACCACCGGCGCTACACCGAGATCACGCCCCTGCGCAAGGCCGAGTTGGAGCGCGAGGGGGAGCCGACCCCGAACGGGCTCGGCGCGATCCGCGCGCTCAGCGCCGTGCCCGGACCGCCGATGCGCGAGGAAGTGATCGGCTACGAGCGCCCCAACCGCTTCTCCTACAAGATCCTCTCCGGGCTGCCGGTGCGCGACCACGTCGGCACGGTCGAGCTGAAATCGGCCGGCGAGGGCACCGAGCTCGTCTACGCGGTCAAAACCACGCCGACGATCCCGCTCTCCGGGCCGGTCTTCATGGCGATCCTGAAGAAAGCGATCCGGGACCTGATCGCCGGCGTCGCGAAAGAGTCCGAGCGCCGCGCCGCGGATGCTCGGTAACCGGCTCCGCGAACTCGACCTCGGGCATCGATCGAACCGCCTGCTGGTCGTCGCCCTGCTGGCGCTCGGCATCCTGGTCAGCGGCGCGATCGTCGCCTACGAGCTGCTGAAGCGCCCGGGGGACGTCCACAACCAGGAGGCGATCGAAGCCTTCAAGCCCGAGAAACCGCCGCCGCCGAAGCAGCCGAAGACGGTCAACTGGCCGGTCTTCGGCTTCAACAGCGCCCGCACCCGCTACCTGCCGGTGAAGGGGATCAAACCCCCCTTCGACAAACTCTGGCGCTTCACCGACCGGCCGCTGCTCGAGTTCCCGCCGATCTACGTCGGCGGCAAGCTCTACTTCGTCAACAACAGCGGCTTCGCCTACGCGCTCGACGCCGACACCGGGAAAGAGTTGTGGAAACGCCGGGTCGGCCGCCTCAACGCCTCCTCGCCGGCCTATTACAACCACCGCCTCTACATCGTCAACCTGGTCCCCGGCCACATCGTCAAGCTCGACGCGAAAACCGGCAGGGTGATCTGGAAACGGAACCTGCCGGGACGGGCCGAGTCCTCGCCGCTGATCATCGACCGCACCGTCTACTTCGGGGTCGAGAACGGCGAACTGTTCGCGATGAGCACCGGCAAGGGCCAGGTGCGCTGGTCGACCCCGCTCGGCGGTCCAATCAAGGCCGCCCCGGCCTACAAAGACGGCAAGCTCTTCGTCGGCGACTACGGCGGCTACATGAACGCGGTCGACGCCAAGACCGGGGAGCTGGTCTGGCAGAGCGGCTCGCTCGGTCCCGGCTTCGGCGGCTCGGGCGCCTTCTACTCGACCCCGGCGGTCGCCTACGGCCGCGTCTACGCCGGCAACAACGACGCCCGCGTCTATAGCTACGACACCTCCAACGGCGAGCTCGCCTGGTCCTACTCGACCGGCGGCTACGCCTACTCCGGGCCGACCGTTGCCAACACGAAGCACAGCCCGCCGACCGTCTTCATCGGCTCCTTCGACGGCAACGTCTACGCGCTCGACGCCAAGGACGGCAGCGTCCGCTGGAGCCGCTCGGCCGGTGGCCAGGTGATCGGCTCTCTCTCGGCGATCGGCGACATCGTCTACGTCGCCGAGTTCACCAACAAAACGACCAGCGGCTTCATGATGAGGAGCGGCAAGCGGGTCTTCCGCTACCCGAAGGGCACCTACACGCCGGTGATCTCCGACGGGCGGCGGATCTACCTCACCGGGTACTCGAGCATCACGGCGCTCCAACCCCACCGGGGGGTGGCGGCGGTAGCTGAGGCGCGCCCGGCGCGTAGTCCGGGAAACGGCCGGAGTGGAGACGGGCGCGCAGGACGTTGAGCGCGCCCGAGTAGTTCTGGATCCGGTAGTTGCTGGTGCTGCCGAAGTCCTGGTAGTAGACGAGCATCTTGGTCCGCGGGTGGCTGCGGACCCAGGCGAAGAGCTTGCTGACGAAGGTCGGGTCGTCGCTGCTTTCCAGCGCCCACTCGGTGATCGCGAAGGGCTTGTCGGAGTAGCGGCGGTAGAGCCCGGTCAGGCTCTTCCATTCCGGGTAGCCGGCGTAGAAGTCGGTCCCGGCCCAATCGACCCAGCGCGAACCCGGGTAGAAGAAGCGCGGCCGGTTGTGGGGGACGGTCGGCGAGCCGGAGGGGAGGGGGCTCCAGACGACCGCGATCGGCGCCTTCGCCAGCCCCGGCACTTCGACGCTGAGCGGCGGTAGGCCGGCTTCGGCCAAGCGCCGGTTGATCGTCTTCGCCTTGCCGCCGCCGTGGACGATCACGTAGATGCGACGGAAGGCGCGTTTGTAGGCGCGGGGGCTGTGTTCGGGACCGCGCGAGGCGCCGGCGCAGTCGTAGGCCGCCCAGGCGTTGAGGCAGCGGTTGGGCTCGCCAAGCGGCCGCACGTAGGCCTTCAGCCCCTTGTTGACGAAGAGCTTGTTGAGCCGGACCAGGTACTCGTCGCCGGCCCCGGCGGCGATCTGGGCCGGGGTGATCAGCTCGGCGCCGGTGTTGTTGTCGGCGGTGGAGATGTGGATCATCGGCCGCGCGTTGGCGACCTGCCAGCGGGTGATCACCTCGTCGAAGTCGGTGCCCCAGGTGCGAAACGACTGCATCACCGCCGGGTGCTTGTCGAGGACGTCGGCGAACTGCCCGAAGTCGGCCGGGTCGCCGGTGTCCGAGACCCCCCAGTAGACCTTCTTCCCCGGCGGCTTCAGCAGGCCGTCGGCAGAGGCGGGAGCAGCGAGCAGCGCCAGCAGGAGCACGCTGGCAAGGGCGACCGCGAGCGCGGCGGGAACATTTCGGAGGCCGGGCGACAGAGGTCCCCATGCTGGCAAGGGTGGATGGCCGGCCCCCCTCGCCAGGGATGCGGTGCAAGCGGCTTTGCGCCCAGGAGGGATTGGCGAAACCCCCGCGCACGCCTGGCGGCGCCGGACACACTTCGCAGGGCGTCGTCCTCAGTCGGCCAAATGGCGCTGCCATTCGGCCTCCCTGCGTCCTACCCCTGCTCGGTCCGGCACTCGCCAGCCGCACACGCGGGTTTCGCCAATCCCTCCTAGGCCGCCTGCGGGACTGCGTGCTCGGCGACGATTGCCAGGACTTCCGGGGCGTACTTCTCGATGAAGCTCGGCCCGACGCCTTTGACCGCCAGCAGCGTGTCGTCGTCGGCGGGGCGGGTGGCGGCGATCGCGGTCAGGGTCTTGTTGCTGGCGACGGTGAAGGCGGGCTTACCTTCGGCGGCGCCGAGACGCCAGGCCTTCAGCGCCTCGAAGAGTGGTGCATCGGCTGCGGCGAGGTCGGGAGCGGGGGCCGCTGGCGCCTTCGCGCGGGACGAGCTGCGGACCGCGATCGTGTCCGGGTCCGTCAGCCAGTCGAGCATGTCGCAGACGTCGCAGCAGCGCTCCAGCGGCGCCCCGGCGGTGCTGTCGGAGAAGTGGTCGAGCAGGGCGCGGCGGCGGCACTCGAGGCCGTAGATGAAGTCCTTGATCACGTGGTAGGCGCGCCAGCCGCGCTCGCGGGCGATCGCCAGGTCGGGGTCGCCGGCGCGCTGTTCGTTGAAGCGGACGAGGCGGCCGAGGTCGGATTTCAGCGCCAGCATCACGGCGCGGGAGGGGAGCCCGTCGCGCCCGGCGCGGCCGGCCTCCTGGTAGTAGGCCTCGACGCTGGTCGGGATCGTCATGTGCCAGACCGAGCGCACGTCGGGCTTGTCGACCCCCATCCCGAAGGCGTTGGTGGCGCAGATGACGCCGCTATCGGTGGCCATGAAGCGCTCCTGGATCGCCGTGCGATGCGCCGGTTCGAGACCGGCGTGGTAGGCGACCGCGGGGATCTCCGCGTCGCGCAGCTCGGCGGCCAGCTCTTCGGTCTGGCGGCGGGTGCCGCAGTAGACGATCGCCGGCCGGTTGGCCGGGTCGCGCAGGCCGGTCTCCAGCAGCGCCTGCCGCCGCGCCGTCGACCCCTTGCCCTCGAGCGCGACGACGTCGAAGGAGAGGTTCGGCCGGTCGAAGCCGGCGCGCACCTGGAGCGGCTCGCGCATCCCGAACCGGGAGGAGATCTCGCGGGCGACCGGCACCGTGGCAGTCGCGGTGCAGGCCATCACCGTCGGCCGCCCCAGCCGCTCCACGACCTCCGGCAGGCGCAGGTAGTCGGGGCGGAAGTCGTGCCCCCACTCGGAGACGCAGTGAGCCTCGTCGACCGCGACCAGATCCACCGTGCGGTGGGCGAGCGCATCGAGGAAGACCTGCGAGGCGAACCGCTCCGGCGCGCAGTAGACGATCCGCGCATCCGAGCGCACCATCTCCAGAGCCTCGGAGACCTCCCACTCGTCCATCCCCGAGGTGATCATCGCCACCCGGTGCCCTAGCGCCGAAAGCTTCCCCCACTGGTCCCGCATCAGGGCGATCAGCGGACTGACAACGATCGTCAAGTCCTCAGAAGCCAAGCCAGGCAGCTGATAGCAAAGGCTCTTCCCACCCCCGGTGGGCATCACGATCAACGAATCGCGCCCCTCCAGAGCAGCGACCACAGCCTCCCGCTGCCCAGCCCGCCACTCGGCGTAACCAAGCTCCCTCAGCAGCTGGTCGGCTTTCTCCTCGGCAGAAATCATGCGCCGGTCAGCCTAGGTGGCCGACCGGCGCGTCGCTTCAGCTGTGTTCGCTAGTTGCGATAGCCGCCGGCACGAGACTCAGCTTCTCGGCCAACGTGTCGATCCCAACCGCCAGCTTCTTGGTATCCGCCGGAGTCAGGTCCGTATAAGGCACGAACCCATTTTCGGTCCGATAAGGCTCGAGCGAGTTGAAGACCATCTTGAAGTCGGCTTCGATCTCGCCCGCCAGGTCGGTGTTCTCCGGGTCGAGCAGCGGCCTAACCGCTTCGAAGGCGGCCTCCGAACCTTCGACGTTGGCCTCGAAGTCGACCAGGTCGATGTGCGAGTAGCGCTCCTCCTCGCCGGTGATCTTCGAGGCCGAGACCTCCCCGAGCAGCTCGTTGGCGCCGTTGGCGATCTGCACCGCCTGCAGTTCGACCGTCTTCACCTTCTGTGCCAGTTCTTCGACATCGGCCTGCAGCTGTTCGGCGACCGGCGCCATGCCCTTCAGGCTCCCTTCTTCCCAGAGCGCTTTCTCGAGCCGATGGAAGCCTTCGAATTCGCTCGCCGGCACGTCGTTCTCGCGTGCGTCGATGCGCGGGTCGAGGCTGCCGAAGGACTCGGCCACGGGCTCGATCCGCTCGTACGGGATGCGGGCAGCCGGGTAGAGCGACTTCGCCTTGTCGATTTCTCCGGCGACCACCGCGGCGACGAACGGTTCCGTCGCGCTGACCAGCTCGGCGGTGTTTTCCTCCAGGTAGGAGCGGTAGGTCTCGATCGATTCTTCGACCTCGGGGCTGTTCTCCGTGTCCAGCTTGCCGCTCACGGTCAGGGTGCCCGGCTCGCCGTCGCCGCCGGGGCAGAGGAGCGTGTACTCGCCCTGCTCGAGGGTGAGGGTGAAGGTGCCGCTGTCGCCCTCGGAGATGTCGGGCGTCTCGCCGAGCACCGTTTCCCCGTCGAGGACCTCGAGCTCGTGCAGGTCGGGGTTGGAGCTGGCGTTCTCGACCTCGAAGGTGATCGGGCCGGCCGCCGCCTCGGCGTCGACGGGATCGCAGCCGGCGTCGGTCAGGGTGAAGGCGAGCTGCTCGGCCGCCGCCGAGTCGCCGCTGGTGGTCTCGTCGTCGCCGGAGCCGCAGGCGCTGAGGAGGAGGGCGAGGAGGACGAGCGCCCCCGCGAGGAGGGCAGGACGGACACGGACTGGTTTCATCTGGGGTGGTGCTCCTTCGATTCGGGGTTAGGAGAGGAGGCCTTCGCCGACGTAACCGCCCGGGGAGGCCCCCGGGGGCACGGCGAAGAGGGCGCTGCCGACGTGCTTGATGTACTCGTTGAGCGCGTCCGTCGAGCCGAGCCGCCGCTGGATCGCGACGAACTGCTCGGGGTTGCGCTGGAAGCTGATGAAGAAGAGGCCGGCTTCGAGCTCGCCGAGGCTCTCGTCGACGCCGTCGGTGAACGAGTAGCCGCGGCGGAGGATGCGGGCGCCGCCGTTCTCCCTGGCGGAGGCGAGGCGGACGTGGGCGTCGACCGGGATTAACGGGTGGCCGTTCTTCTCCTGGTCGAGCGGCAGCGGCTCGAACTCGTCGCTACCGCCGAGCGGGGCGCCGCTGTACTTGTGGCGGCCGATCGTCCGCTCCTGGTCCTGCAGCGAGGCCCGGTCCCAGACCTCGAGCAGCATCCGGATCCGGCGCTCGACCAGGTAGCTGCCGCCGCGCAGCCAGGCCGGGCCCTCGCCGTCGACCCAGACGAACTTCTCCATCGTCTCGGTGTCCTCGGCGCGGATGTTGGCGGTGCCGTCCTTCAGTCCCATCAGGTTGCGCGGCGTGTCCTGGCTGCGGCTGGTGCTGGCGGTGCGGCCGAAGCCGAGCTGCGACCAGCGCATCGCCACCGTGCCGCGGCCGATCCGGGCCAGGTTGCGGACCGCGTGGAAGGCGACCTGGGGGTCGTCGGAGCAGGCCTGGACGCAGACGTCGCCGCCGCTTTCGCCCGGGTTCAGCTCGTCGCCTGGAAGCGGCGGCAGCGGCTGCAGCGCCAGCGGTCGCTTCCCGCCCAGCCCCAGGCCGGGCTTCTCGAAGAGGCTCGGGCCGAAGCCGAAGGTGATCGTCAGCCGGGAGGGAAGCAGGCCGACGGTCTCGCCGGTGTCCTCCGGCGGCGCCAGCGGCACGTCGTTGACGTCGCCGACCATCTCGCCCGCCGTCATTTCCGCCGCCGCCACGGTCCACTCGCGCATCAGCTCACGCAGCTCCGCCGGGTCTTCGCTCAGCAGGTCGAAGGCGGCGAAGTGGAGGCGGTCCTGGGCGGCGGTGGCGATCCCCGCCTGGTGCTCGCCGTAGAACTCGACGCTGCCGGTGCCCTCGCCGCTCGCCTCGGCGGTCTCGTGGCCGATCAGGTAGCCGCCAGCGCCGAGACCCAGACCAGCTGCACCGGCTCCGGCGGTGGTCAGCAGGCGGCGACGAGTAAGTGGAGACATGGCGAAGAAGAGAGGAGAGCGCAGGAGTGAGTTAGGCACCCCTAATTAGGGCGCCCGAAAACCTAGCAAGGAGCTAGGGATTGAGGTCGCGACGCCTACTCAGGCAGCCAGGGATCGGCCCACTGGCCGGTGCCGCGGAGGAGCTCGCCCGCCTCGTCCGGCCCCCAGCTCCCCGGCCGGTAGGGGAGAACCGATCCCGGTTCGTCGAGCAGCGGCTGGACCACGCGCCAGGTCTCTTCGATCGCGCTCTGGCGGGTGAAGAGCTGGTGCTCGCCGGCGATCGCGTCGCCGAGCAGGCGCTCGTAGGGCTCGGGGTCCTCGCCTTGCTTCTTTTCGAACAGGACCTCGAGGTCGGTGGTCTGGAACGCCTCCTCGCCCGCCTGCTTCGCGTAGAGGCGGATCCGCGCCCCCGGTTTCGGCTCGATCCGGATCGTCACCTGGTTCGGTTCCGGCGTCTTCCCGCGCCCGATCCCAAGCTGCGGCGGCCGCTTGAAGAAGACCGTCACCTCGCTCGCCTTGACCGGCAGGCACTTGCCGGCGCGGACGAAGAACGGCACCCCCGCCCAGCGCCAGTTGTCGACCTCGAGCTCGACCGCGGCAAAGGTCTCGGTGGTCGAATCCGGCGCCACGTCCTTCACCTCGAGGAACCCCTCGTACTGACCGCGCACGTAGCGCTTCGGGTCGGCCGCCCGCATCGCCTTGAAGAACTCCAGCTTCTTGTCGCGGACGCTGTCGGGGTGGTTGCCGGTCGGCGGCTCCATGCCGATGATCCCCAGCACCTGCAGGGCGTGGTTCTGGATCACGTCGCGCATCGCCCCGACCGCGTCGTAGAAGCGGCCGCGGTCGTCGACCCCGAAGTTCTCGGCGATCGTCATCTGGACGTGGGAGACGTGCTCGCGGTTCCAGACCGGCTCCAGCAGCGCGTTGGCGAAGCGCAGGTAGGTGATGTCCAGCACCGGCTCCTTGCCGAGGTAGTGGTCGATGCGGAGGATCTGGTCCTCGCTGAGGACCGAGCAGAGTTCGGCGTTCAGCGCCCGCGCTGAATCGAGGTCGTGGCCGAACGGCTTCTCGATCACCACGTGCGCGTTCTCGGTAAGGCCCGCCTTGCCCAGGCCCTGGACGACGGTGGCGAACAGCGAGGGCGGGATCTCCAGGTAGAAGACCGGACGGGTGGCGTCGCCGAGCGCCTCCCCGACCCGGGCGAAGGTGTCGGGATCGGCGTAGTCGCCCTGGACATAGGAGAGCCGCGCCGCGAGCCGGGCGAAGACGTCCTCGTCGGGGTCGCCGACGGTGGCGCCGATCGCGTCGCGGGCATGGGCGCGCAGCTGCTCGTCGTCCCACTCGTCGATCGCGACGCCGACGATCGGGCAGCCGAGCTTGCCCCGCTCCTCCAGCCGGTACAGCGCCCGGAAGGTCATTTTCTTCGCCAGGTCGCCGCTGATCCCGAAGATCGCCAGCACGTCGGCGGCTTGGTCCGAGTGCTTGGAGGAGGCGGCCTTGCCCATCGGCGGGGAGGCTATCGTCCACCCACCCCCTAACTCGCCACAGCGGAGGTCTGGATGCAACTGGGAATCGTCGGGCTCGGACGGATGGGAGCCAACATGGCTCGACGCTTGATGCGCGACGGTCACGAGATCGTCGCCTATGACGTCAACCCCGACGCCGTCTCGCAGCTGGCTGGGGAGGGCGCGACCGGCGCCTCCTCGCTGGAGGACCTGGCCTCGAAGCTGAGCGCCCCGCGGGCGGTCTGGATCATGGTCCCGGCGGGCGACATCACCGAGCAGACGGTCGAGGCCGTCGCCGCGGCGCTCGACTCGGGCGACGCGATCGTCGACGGCGGCAACTCCTACTACCGCGACGACATCCGCCGCGCCGCGAAGGTCGGGGAGCAGGGGATCGATTACGTCGACTGCGGCACCAGCGGCGGCGTCTTCGGGCTGGAGCGCGGCTACTGCCTGATGATCGGCGGCCCCGACTCGGCGGTGGAGCGGCTCGACCCGATCTTCGCCAGCCTGGCGCCGGGTCTCGGCGAGGCGGAGCGCACCCCGGGGCGCAGCGGCGACCCGTCGCCCTCCGAGCAGGGCTACCTGCACTGCGGCCCGAACGGCGCCGGCCACTTCGTGAAGATGGTCCACAACGGGATCGAGTACGGGATCATGGCCGCCTACGCCGAGGGCCTGAACGTCCTCAAGAACGCCAACGCCGGCAAGGTCCAGCGCGAGGCCGACGCCGAGACGGCGCCGCTCGACCACCCCGAGTACTACCAGTACGACCTCGACCTGCCGGAGGTCGCCGAGGTCTGGCGCCGCGGCAGCGTGATCGGCTCCTGGCTGCTCGACCTGACCGCGGCGGCGCTGCAGGAATCCGCCGACCTGGACGAGTTCACCGGCCGGGTCTCCGACTCCGGCGAGGGCCGCTGGACGGCGATCGCGGCGATCGACGAGGGGGTGCCGACGCCGGTCCTGACCACCGCCCTGCACGAGCGCTTCTACTCGCGTGGGCTCGGCGACTTCGGCGACAAACTCCTCTCGGCGATGCGCAAACAGTTCGGCGGACACGACGAGAAGGCGAGCTGAGGTTGGCGATCGAGCTCGAGGTCGCCGGCGACGAGAAGGCGGCCTCGCGCCGCGCCGCCGAGCTGATCGCCGCAGCCGGCGACGAGGCGGCAGGCGAGCGCGGCAACTTCGCCTTCGCGATGAGCGGCGGTCGCTCGCCCTGGGCGATGCTGGCGATCCTCGGCGAGCTGGAGGCGATGCCCTGGGACCGGACCGAGCTGTTCCAGGTCGACGAGCGGGTCGCCGCGCCAGGTGACCCGGCGCGCAACCTCACCCACATGGTCCTCGGCCTCTCGATGGAGCACCAGCCGGCGCTGCGGCCGATGCCGGTCACCCAGCGCGACCTCGAGGCGGCGGCGCGCGAGTACGAAGACTCGCTGCCGGAGCGCCTCGACCTCGTCCACCTCGGCCTCGGCCCCGACGGCCACACCGCCTCGCTGGTTCCCGGCGACCCGGTCCTGGACGTGACCGACCGCCGCGTCGCCCTGACCGAGACCGCCTACCAGGACCACCGCCGGATGACCCTCACCTACCCGGCCCTGAGCCAGGCCCGCCGCATCGTCTGGCTCGTCACCGGCCCTGACAAGAAGGAGCCGCTGGCGAAGCTGCTGGAAGGCGACGAGTCGATCCCCGCCGGCCGGGTGAAGAACGAGAACATGCTAGTGATCGCCGACGAAGCGGCAATGAATAAGTGTTAGCGGATTCGCTAACATACCTTTATGTCTCCGGCCACCCTCATCGCCGACATACTCGACCGCAGCGGCCTCAGTCAGGCTGAGCTCGCCCGCCGCGCCGGTCTCCCTCGGTCTGTCCTCAACGCTTATTTGAAGGGGCACCGTGAGCCGGGGGCGGGTGCCTTGTTGCGGATCGCCGCTGCTGGTGGGGTGCAGCTGGGCGTGGAGAAACGCATGCCGCCGGTTGACCCGGAGCGGGCCGGCAAGATCTTGAACCAGGTCCTCGGTCTCGCCGAGGCTCTTCCCTACCGGCCACGAGCTGAGATGGCGTATCCGCCGCTGAAGGATCGGCTCGCCAAGACCGCCTCCGCATGAATGCCGAGCTCGCCGAAAAGCTTCTCGCCATTCATACGGCGTTGAAAAAGCACTCGCTGCCGCACGCCTTCGGTGGGGCTATCGCCCTCGCCTACTGCGTCCAAGAGCCGCGGGGAACCCGGGACCTCGACGTCAACATCTTCGTCGACGCCGGGAAGGCGGCCGACGTTCTTGCGGCTCTTCCCGAGGGAGTACGCGTCGACGCGGGCGACATCGAGAAAGTGGTCCGGGACGGACAGACCCGGCTCTTCTGGGATGGGGTGCCGGTCGACGTCTTCCTCAACAACATGCCCATCCACGACGAGGTCGCGAACGGCGTCCTCTGGGTCGATATGCAGGGGTCTCAGATCCCGGTGCTCGACTGCGCTTCGCTGGTCATCTTCAAGTCGTTCTTCGCCCGGACCAGGGACTGGGGCGACATCGAGGAGGTGGCCCTGGCGACCCCGGAGGACGTCAATAGCGCCCTCAAAGCTGTCGCAGACCTGGTCGGCGAGGACGATCCCTCGTATAAGAGGCTGGCGGAGATTTCCGCCGCCAATCCACCCTAGGTCGCCGAATCCAAGGAGACCGCGTGGTTGGCGATGATGCGGCCGTCCGGGTCCCATTTGCGCTTTATCTCGCCCAGGCGCGCGCAGACCTCGGCCGGCAAGATCGCGTCGGCGTCGCAGGCGCGCTCGGCGAAGTTGAAGTAGCCGCCGTCGGCGCCCCATGGGGACAGGTCCTCCTTGAGCTGGTCGAGCCGGGCATCGATCGCCTGGCCCAGCTCCGGGGTCATCGGCATCCCGATCCCGAGCAGCGCCCAGCCGGCGTCGAGGTCGGAGAGGGCGCCGCCGCTGGCGTCCGGTCGTCCCATGGCGCCGCCCATCTGGCGCAGCTCGGTCAGCAGCAGCGGGGTGCCCGAGTCGGGTCCGGCGAGGGAGACGAAGACGTCGATCGCCTCGTCGGGCAGCTCGCGCAGCACGGTGTGGTGACCGAGACCGGGGACCGGCTGCTCGGGGTCCATGTGGATCCGGCAGAGGGCCGCGGGCGGCACCTGGTCGAAGGTGCTCATCATCGGCTCGCCGATCTCGAGCAGCGGCGCGAAGGCGGCTTCGCCCTCCTCGCGGCTGCCGATGCAGGCGCCGTCGATCGTCAGCAGCGGCGTGCCCCGCAGCGGCTCGGGGACGTCGGGGACGTCCGGCGGCGTGAGGAAGCGGACGACGGAGGTGACGTTCTCGCCCGCTCCGGCCGCCCAGTCGCGATAGAGGCGGACGGCGTCGGCGCCGACCGCGGCCGGCCAGAGGAACGCCCCCGCGTAGGCGTCCTTGACCGGGACCAGCTCGATGTGCAGCGCAACGACGATCGCGTAGTCCCCGCCTCCCCCGCGCAGCGCCCAGAAAAGGTCGGGATCGTTGTCGCCGTCGACCGTCCGCGCCTCGCCGTCGGCGGTGACGAGCTCGATCGCCCGCACCCGGTTGCAGGCGAACCCGTACTTGCGGCCGAACCAGCTGAGCCCGCCGCCGAGGTGGAAGCCGGTAACGCCGACGTCGGGCGAGGAGCCGGGAAGCGAGCTGAGGCCCTGCGCCTGGGCCGCTTCGGCGAGCTCGACTGAGAGCACCCCGGCCTCGACCCGGGCCGTACTCGCGCCGGCGTCGACCTCGACGCCGCGCATCCGCTCGGTCTTGATCAGGATCGCGTCCTCGAGCGAGCCCAGCGCGGCCGCTCCGTGCCCGGTCCCCTGGCCCGAGACCCGCAGCCCGTTCGCGACGGCGAAGCGGATCACGGCGGCGATGTCGTCGCGGCTCTCGACGAAGGCGACGGCGCTCGGCCGGGGGTCGGCGACGAGGTTCCAGCCCAGCCGGGCTTGGTCCCAGTCGGCGTCGGCGGGGGTCGCGATGCGGCCGGCGATCGCCAGCCCGCTGAAGTCGGTCACTTCGGTCTCCTTTGGCGTCAGGTGTAGCTGGTCCGGTCCACCGCTTCTCCCCTGGCGATGAAGACCTCGCTCACCATATCCGGGGGAAAAAGGCCGTGGGCGGCGACGCCGGGGTCGGCCTCCAGCCGCGCCGCCAGCGCCGCTGGGTCGTCCAGCCCGCCGCCGCGGTAGTCGGCGATCACGCCGCCGTCCGGGCTGCGGGGAACGTCGCGCAGCTCGACGTCGGGGCCGAGGCGCTCCAGGGTCGAGGCGGCACCGAAGCCGAAGAGCTCCAGGGGCACCGGCCAGGTGAACTTCTCGACCGGCTTGCTCGAGTCGCCGATCACGACGAAGCGCTCGGCAGCCGCGGCGACGACCTTCTCGCGCAGGTGGGCGCCGCCACCGCCCTTGATCAGCCAGCCGTCGGGCGTCACCTCGTCGGTGCCGTCGATCGCGATGTCGAGGCGGCTCAGCGAGTCGAAGTCCTCGACCGGAATCCCCAGCTCACGCGCCTGTTCTTCGGTGGCGATGGAAGTCGCGACGCAACGGATCCCCTCGAGGCCGCGGCGGGCGATCGCCGGCAGCAGGTGGGCGACCGTCGAACCGGTCCCCAGACCCAGCGTCATCCCGTTCTCGACAAGCTCGGCGGCGGCCTCCGCGGCCAGCCGCTTCTCCGTGTCCGCCACGCTCACGAGCGGCACGGTACCTTTCTCCAATGACTTCTACCAGCGCGACCGCAACCGACACCCAGCAGGACTACAAGGTTGCCGACATCGGCCTCGCCGAGTTCGGCCGCAAGGAGATCTCCCTCGCCGAGGTCGAGATGCCCGGTCTGATGCAGACGCGCGAGGAGTACGGCGCCTCGCAGCCGCTGAAGGGCGCGCGGATCACCGGCTCGCTCCACATGACGATCCAGACCGCGGTCCTGATCGAGACCCTGGTCGCGCTCGGGGCCGAGGTGCGCTGGGCCAGCTGCAACATCTTCAGCACCCAGGACCACGCCGCCGCGGCGATCGCCGCGGCCGGCATCCCCGTCTACGCCTGGAAAGGCGAGACGCTGGAGGAGTACTGGTGGTGCACCGAGCAGGCGCTGAACTGGCCCGACGGCGAGGGGCCGAACATGATCCTCGACGACGGCGGCGACGCCACCCTGCTGGTCCACAAGGGCGTCGAGTTCGAGAAGGCGGGTTCGGTCCCGGACCCCGACTCGGCCGAATCGGAAGAGTTCAAGATCGTCCTGCAGACGCTTCAGCGCAGCCTGGAGGAGGACTCGCAGCGCTGGACCAAGATCGCCGCCAACGTCAAGGGCGTCACCGAGGAGACGACCACCGGAGTCCACCGGCTCTACCAGCTGGCCGAGACCAACGATCTGCTCTTCCCGGCGATCAACGTCAACGACTCGGTCACCAAGTCGAAGTTCGACAACCTCTACGGCTGCCGCCACTCGCTGGTCGACGGCATCAACCGTGGCACCGACGTGATGATCGGCGGCAAGGTCGCCGTCATCTGCGGCTACGGCGACGTCGGCAAGGGCTGCGCCTCCAGCCTCCGCGGCCAGGGCGCCCGGGTGATCGTCACCGAGATCGACCCGATCTGCGCCCTGCAGGCGGCGATGGAGGGCTATGAGGTGCGCAAGCTCGAGGACGTCGTCGAGACCGCCGACATCTTCGTCACCGCCACCGGCAACAAGGACATCATCACTCTGGACCACATGCGGCGGATGAAGCACAACGCGATCGTCGGCAACATCGGCCACTTCGACAACGAGATCGAAATGGCGACGCTGGAAGAGTCCGATGCCAAGCGGGTCGAGGTCAAGCCGCAGGTCGACGAGTGGACCTTCCCCGACGGCCACGCGATCATCGTCCTCTCCGAAGGGCGCCTGCTGAACCTCGGCAACGCGACCGGTCACCCGAGCTTCGTCATGTCGAACTCGTTCACCAATCAGGTGATCGCCCAGATCGAGCTCTTCGGTCACCGCGACGACAAATACGGCGGCGAGCCCGCGGTCTACGTCCTCCCCAAGCACCTCGACGAGAAAGTGGCCCGCCTGCACCTGGCGGCGCTGGGGGTCGACCTGACCGAGCTCACCCCGGAGCAGTCGGCCTACCTCGGCGTGCCGGTCGAGGGCCCTTTCAAGCCGGACCACTACCGCTACTAGCGACCCCGCCGAGTTCTAATCTCGGCGGATGGACCCGCGGCTCTGGATCTCTGTCAGCGGTGAGGCGCCGCACTCCTTCGCGCTGACGGCGGAGCGGACGGTGGTTGGGCGCTCGCCCGAGGCCGATGTCGTGCTCGAGGACGAGGAGGTCTCCTGGAACCACCTGGAGATCGAACGGCGCGGCGAGGTGCTGATGGCAACCGACCTCGACAGCCGCAACGGCACGGCACTGAACGGCGAGCCACTGGACCGGCCGCGCCGCCTGCGCGACGGCGACACCCTGATCGTCGGCGGGCACCGCCTGGAAGTGAAGACCGGCTCGGTGACGCCGGTCGGCGCGACCGTCGCCGCAAGCGAGCCCGCGGTGGCGCTGAGCGAGGAGGAGCGGGCGACCGCCGCCGCTCTGGTCGCCCCCTATCGCAGCGAGGGCGCCTTCGCCGGCCGCCCCGCCACCCGCGCCGAGATCGCCGCCGAGCTCCACGTCTCCGAGCGCACCGCCCAGCGCCGCCTCGACGCCCTCGCCGCCAAGCTCGACATCCCCGGCGAAGCCGGCCGCGACCGCCCCAGGCAGATCGCGGCCCGGGTCATAGAGCTCGGGGTAGACCGCCCGCGCTGAACCGCGAGTCCGCGAAAATCCTTGCTCTACAAGGGTTTTCGCGGACTCGGTGACTCGTACCGGGCCAATCGTGGCCCGGTAGGTGAAGTCGCTGTCATTGGCCGGTACGGCTCCAGGCCCGAGCATCGGTGCATCAACTCACCTATTGCTCGTGAAAGGAGCATCCGATGTTCAAGAAGACCCTGATCGCAATGTTCGCGCTGGTCGCCCTCGTGGTCCCGGCGGCGGCCTCGGCGGCGTCCAACTCGGGCGCGGTCGTCTTCTCCAAATCCTCGAAAGTCGGGGATGAGCTCAAAGGCGGCCTCTTCGCCGTCAAAGACGGCCGCCTCAACCAGCTGACCGAAGAGCCGACCGACACCGAACCGAACTTCTCGCCCGACGGGCGGACGATCGCCTTCGCCCGCGGCGGCGACATCTATTCGGTCCGGCCTGACGGTTCCGGCCAGCGGCAGCTGTCCAGCGGCCCGGAGATCGACTCGCTGCCGAAGATCGCCCCCAACGGGAAATACGTCGTCTTCGAGCGACGCGCGGTCGCGGGCGGCCCGGCCAGCCTCTACACGGTTGGCGCTACCGGCGGCGGCCTGAGGGCGCTGACCAGCGGCTCCAACGACCACGAAGCGGCGTTCTCGCCGGACGGCAAATGGATCGTCTTCGTCCGCTCGAACGCTGCAGTCAGCGCATCCAACGGCGTCAGCAACGACGACGTCTCCCTGATCCGGGCGACCGGTTCTGGCCTTCGCCGTTTGACGAAGACCGCCGGGGTCGACGAGTTCGCTCCGCGCTTCTTCGCCGGCGGCGTCGTCTTCAGCCGCGGTGAGAGCACCCCCGGGCCGGCCGCCTACGCCGACATCTACACGGTGCTGGTCAATGGCTCCAAGCTCAAGCCGCAGGTGCGCGGGGTCGGCTCCGCCTATGTCGAAGACGTCGCGCCGAACGGCAAGACGCTGATCTTCCGCCGCGCCCAGGGCCTCTGGGTCAAGAAGATCGGCCCGACCAAAGCCCGCAAGCTGAGCAACCTGCCGGACCAGTCGGAAACGAGCTCCGTCTTCTCCTCCGACGGCAAGCGGGTGGCCGCCTTCGTCCAAGTCGAGGACCAACAGCAGCTGGTCTCGATCAACGTCGAAACCGGCCGCGACAGCCAGCTCGCCTCCGGTTACAACTTCGACGAAGGCGAAGGCACGGTCCTCGGCCCGGTGATCGACTGGCAGCCGATTCGGTAGTCCGGCGGGATTCTGCCGAGGCCCGAGGGCCAGCAGGCAAGGACGAGGGAGCCGGAGTAGCAGCGCTACTTCGGCGACCGAGGACACAGCCTGGTGGTCATCCGGGTCCGGCAGAATGCTGCCGGTGGGGGATTTTTCCATTGGCGATGAAATCGCCGGCTACCGGATCGAAAAGCTGATCGCGCGCGGCGGCATGGGCGTCGTCTACCGCGCCACCCACGTCGGCCTCGACCGGCCGGTGGCGCTGAAGGTGATCGCCCGCGAGCTCGCCGACCGCCGCGGCTTCCGCGAGCGCTTCCTGCGCGAGTCCCGCCTCGCTGCCCGCCTCGAGCACCCCTCGGTGGTGCCGACCTACGACTCGCGCGAGGTCGACGGCGAGCTGCTGGTGATCATGCGGCTGGTCGCGGGCGGCGACCTGCGCAAGCTGATCGACGAGGAGGGGCCGCTGCCGCCCCACCGCGCGATCAACCTCCTCGCCCAGGTCGCCGACGCGCTCGACGCCGCCCACGTCGCCGGCATCGTCCACCGCGACGTCAAGCCGCAGAACATCCTTGTCGAGGGCGACCGCGCCTACCTCTCCGACTTCGGCCTCGCCAAAGCGATCGACGAAAGCGGGGCCGCCAGCACCGCCTCGGTCGTCGGCACCGCCCAGTACATGTCGCCGGAGCAGTGGCGCGGCGACTCGATCGGCCCGGCCGCCGACGTCTACTCGCTCGGCTGCGTGCTCTATGAGGCGATCACGGGGATCCCTCCCTTCGAGCGCGAGGAGGACGACACCCCGCCGGAGATGCCGCATGGGGTCGACGAGGCGATCCGCCGCGCGGTCGCGAAAGACCCGCGAGCGCGTTACGCGACGGCCAGCGCCCTGATCGCCGCCGCTCGCCGCGCCGAGGACTCCGAGGTGCGGCCGACCGCCGTCCTCTCCCGCGATCGCAGCGAGCGGACCACCGTCCCCAACCCCTCGAAGGGCCTCTTCGGCCGGATCGGAGGCAGGGCCGCGGCCTGGCTCTTGAGCGGAATCGCGGTGTTCCTGCTGGCGATCGGCGCCGCCGCTCTCTTCCTCCTGCTGGGCGACGACGGGCCCGAGGTCTCCGACCCGATCGCGATCGGGTCGCCGCCGCTGCGTCTCGACGCCGGCCCCAAGGCGGTCTGGGTGACCAGCGAAAGGGACGGGACCCTGACCCGGCTCGACCCGGAAAGCGGCGAGGTCCTCGCCACCCGCCACCCCGGCAAGGGCGTCTCCGGCGTCGGCGTCGGCAGCAAGTGGGTCTGGATGACGAACCCGAAGCGGGGGGTGCTGCTGCGGCTCGAACCGCGCGGGAACCGGGAAAGAGAAATCGACCTCCGCGGCGAACCCGGCCCCGTCGCGCTCGGCGGCAACCGGGTCTGGCTCGCCGACCTCGACGGTCGTGGCGTCAGCGCGGTCAACGCCGAAGCGGCCGATCTCTACCGCGGCGGGCTCGCCCCGCAGGCGCCCGGTCTGCGCCTGGCCTGGGGTGACGGCGGGCTCTGGGTCGCCGTCGCCGACGCCAACGTGGTCCGGCGCGTCGATCCCCAGAGCCTCGCTGCCGGCGAACCGATCCGGGTCGGGCGCGGTCCCGCCGGACTCACCGTCGCCGGCGGCTTCGTCTGGGTCGCGAACAGCCGCGAAGGGACCGTCTCCAAAGTCGATCCCGCGCTGCGCGAGGTCGTCGCCAAGATCGATCTGGGCGGACACCCCGGGGGGATCGACGCGGGCACCAGCACCGTCTGGGTCGCCGACCGCGAGAACGACGCGGTGTCGAGGATCGACCTGCAGAGCGGTGAGGTCGAGGGCGACCCGATCGAGGTCGGCCCGGAACCGGGTGCCGTCGCGGTCGGCGGCGACGCGGTTTGGGTCGCAAATAACGGAGACGGCACCGTCACTCGCATCGAGCCCTGAGGTTCGGCGCGCTGATCGGGACCGCCAAATCTCTAGGATCGGGCGAATGACCCAGGACATCGATCAGCTCGCAATCAACACCATCCGCACCCTTTCGATGGACGCCGTCCAGAAGGCGAACTCGGGGCACCCGGGGACGCCGATGTCGCTGGCGCCCGTCGCCTACGAGCTCTGGCAGAACCACCTGCGCTACGACCCGGCGAACCCGGTCTGGCCGAACCGCGACCGCTTCGTGCTCTCGGCCGGTCACGCCTCGATGCTCCTCTACTCGATGATCTTCCTCGCCGGCGTCCGCAAGGTCGACGAGAACTACAACGTCACCGACGAACCGGCCTGCGGTCTCGACGAGATCGAAAACTTCCGCCAGCTGCAGTCGCGCACTCCGGGGCACCCCGAGTACCGCTGGACCACCGGCGTCGAGACCACCACCGGGCCGCTCGGCCAGGGGGTCGGCACCTCGGTCGGGATGGCGATGGCCTCGAAATGGCTCGGCGCCACCTACGGGGCGGAGCTGTTCGACTTCGACACCTACGCCGTCGCCGGCGACGGCTGCCTGCAGGAGGGGATCTCGCACGAAGCCGCCTCGCTGGCCGGCCACCTGAAGCTGGACAACCTCTGCTGGATCTTCGACAACAACCACATCTCGATCGACGGCGACACCGCACTCGCTTTCAGCGATGACGTCCTCACCCGCTTCGAGGGCTACGGCTGGAACGTGCTGCGGGTCGGCGACGCCAACGACACCGGGCTGCTCGGCAAAGCCTTCAACGAGTTCAAGGCGGAGACCGGCCGCCCGACCCTGATCGTCGTCGACAGCCACATCGGCTGGGGCTCGCCGAACAAACAGGACACCGAGTCCGCCCACGGCGAACCGCTCGGCGAAGAGGAGATCGAACTGACCAAGGAGGCCTACGGCTGGCCCAAGGACGCCAAGTTCCTCGTCCCCGACGGCGTCCGCGAGCGCTTTGACGAGGTGATCGGCAAGCGCGGCGCCGAGGCGCACTCCGCCTGGGTCGAGAGGTTCAACGCCTACAAGGGTGACAAGCCAGAGAAAGCTGCCGAGCTGGAGATGATGCAGCGCCGCGGCCTGCCCGACGGCTGGGACGCTGACCTGCCGAGCTTTGAGGCCGACGAAGTGAAGGGCCTCGCCACCCGCAAGGCATCGAACAAGGTCCAGAACGCGATCGCCGCCAAGGTGCCGTGGCTGATCGCCGGCTCCTGCGACCTGACCGACTCGACCTCGGTCCGGCTCAGCGACGCCGACCAGTACGAGCCGGGCAGCTTCGACGGCCGCCAGGTCCACTTCGGGATCCGCGAACACGCCGCCGCCGCCGCCTGCAACGGGATGTCGACGGCGAAGCTGCGCCCGCTCTGGTCGACCTACCTCACCTTCTCCGACTACGGCAAGGCCGCGATCCGGATCTCGGCGCAGATGGAGCTTCCGATCGTCCACCTCTTCACCCACGACTCGATCGGGCTCGGCGAGGACGGTCCGACCCACCAGCCGGTCGAGCAGCTGGCCGGGCTGCGGGCGATGCCGCACCTGGACGTGATCCGCCCCGCCGACGCCAATGAGGTGACCGAGGCCTGGAAGCTCGCGCTCAACCGCACCCACTGCCCGGTGGCGATGGTGATGACCCGCCAGAACGTGCCGGTGCTCGACCGCTCCAAGTACGCCTCGGCCGAGGGGGTCCAGCGCGGCGGCTACGTCCTCGCCGACCCCGAGGACGGCGACCCGGAGCTGATCCTGATCGCCACCGGCAGTGAGGTCCAGCTCGCGATCGGCGCCCACGAGCGCCTCAAGGAAGACGGGATCCGCAGTCGCGTCGTCAGCCTGCCCTGCTGGGAGATCTTCGAAAAGCAGGACCAGGCCTACCGCGACGAGGTGCTGCCCCCCGACGTCACCGCCCGCCTCGCGATCGAGGAGGCCTCGCCGCTCGGCTGGGAGAAATGGGTGGGAAGCGAGGGTGCCATCATGGGGATGACCACCTTCGGGCAGTCGGCGCCGTACGCGGACGTCGAGGCCGAGTTCGGGTTCACCGTCGACAACGTCACCAAGGTGGCGCGAGAGGTCGCCGAGCGCGCGACCGCCAACCCAACCTCTTAAGGGGGCGTTCCGAATGAAGCCGACGCAGCGTCTGCACGACCTGGGACAGAGCCTCTGGCTCGACAACATTACGCGGCCGATGCTGCGCGAAGGGGTGCTCGAGGGCTACATCCGCGACCTCTCGGTTACCGGCCTGACCTCGAACCCGTCGATCTTCGACAAGGCGATCTCCAGTGGCGACGCCTACAACGAGCAGATCGCCGAGCAGGCGCCGAAGGCCGCCGCCGGCGAGGGCGTCGGCGCCAACGAGCAGGAGAAGGTCTTCTTCGAGCTGGCGCTGGCCGACCTGCGCGACGCCGCCGACCTCTTCGCCGACGTCCACCGCCGCACCGCCGGCGTCGACGGCTTCGTCTCGCTCGAGGTCTCGCCGCTGATCGCCGACGACGCCGCGGCGACGATCGAGGAGGCCAAGGCGCTGCACGCCAAGGGCGAGCGGGACAACATCTTCATCAAGATCCCCGGCACCGAGGCCGGTCGGGAGGCGATCGAGGAGTCGATCTTCGCCGGCGTCCCGATCAACGTCACCCTGCTCTTCGACGACAAGCAGTACCTCGGTGCCGCCGAGGCCTACATGCGCGGGATCGAGCGGCGGATCGAGGCCGGGCTCGACCCCGACGTCGCCTCGGTCGCCTCGCTGTTCATCAGCCGCTGGGACGTCGCCGTCGGCAAGGACGTGCCGGACGAGCTCGTCAACCGGCTCGGGATCGCGGTCGGCGGCCGCGCCTTCCGCGCTTACAACGAGCTGCTGGAGTCCGACCGGATGCGCCGCCTGATGAACGAGGGCGCGCGGCCGCAGCGGCTGCTCTGGGCCAGCACCGGGACCAAGGACCCCGACGCCTCCGACACGCTCTACATCGAGGCCTTCGCCTCGCCACTGACGGTCAACACGATGCCGGAGCCGACCCTGCAGGCGTTCGCCGACCACGGTCAGGTCACCGACCTCTTCCCCAAAGACGGCGGCAACGCCGAGCAGGTCCTGGCCGAGTTCGGTGAGGCCGGGATCGACGTCGCCGCATTGGCGACGCGCCTCCAGGAGGAGGGCAAAGAGGCCTTCAACAAGTCCTGGGAAGAGCTGCTGCAGTCGATCGAGACCCAGAGCGGGGTAACGGCCGGGTGATCGAGCCCTCGGCGCTGCGCCAGGCGCCCGCCTGGGCCGAGCTGCAGTCCCATTTCGAGCAGATCGATGGCACCCATCTGCGCGAGCTGTTCGCCGCCGACCCCGAGCGTGGCGAGCGGCTGGTCGCCGAGGGCGCCGGCCTCTACCTCGACTTCTCGAAGAACCGCGTCACCGACGAGACCCTGCTGCTGCTCGGCGCCCTGGCGCAGCAGCGCGGCGTCGCCGAGCGGCGGGAGGCGATGTTCGCCGGCGAGCACATCAACGTCTCCGAGGACCGCGCCGTCCTCCACGTGGCGCTGCGGATGCCGCGCAACCGCTCGCTGGTCGTCGACGGAGTGGACGTGGTCAAGGAGGTGCACGAGACGCTCGACCGGATGGCCGCCTTCAGCGAGCGGGTGCGCTCGGAGGAGTGGCGGGGCCACACCGGCAAGCCGATCCGCGCGGTCGTCAACGTCGGCATCGGCGGTTCCGACCTCGGCCCGGTGATGGCCTACGAGGCGCTGAAGCACTACAGCCGCCGCGAGATCGCCTTCCGCTTCGTCTCCAACGTCGACGGCACCGACTTCGCCGAGAAGACCCGCGACCTCGACCCCGAGGAGACGCTCTTTGTCATCTCCTCGAAGACCTTCACGACGCTGGAGACGATGACCAACGCAAACACCGCTCGGGAGTGGGTGCTGGCCGGTCTCGGCGGCGACGAGGCGGCGATCGCCAAGCACTTCGTCGCCGTCTCGACCAACGCCGCGGAGGTCTCG